>OLQI01000062.1_pt1 | contig 110371 bp, 112 predicted proteins | sample 1672171 | NCBI WGS metagenome assembly OLQI01 (sample SAMEA3136655, study PRJEB25190) | human gut metagenome
TTCCAACCGCCTTCAATAATCCGTTATTACCGTCATCTCCGCAGACTTTCACAACTGCTCGCGTCTGCGCTACATATGCTTCTGTTTCTGATGCACTGGCTATCTTATTCGCATGCTCTACAAGGATTGCCTGCATTTCCGGAGACTGCATCAGTTCCCTGACTCCGGCGTGATTGAGCTCAATTTTCACCTTACTCATATCGCTCTACCATCCATCTCTGATTCCATCTTCCCGGAACATTTTCATCAATTCCTTGCTTTGGCAGCCCAAACACCATCCATGACTCTCCAAAAAAATCAACGCGGCAGTCTTCCCACGTATGATCATCACCTTTTGGAATTGCAATATCATACACTGCTTTTTTCCCAGTGATATTCAGCACATCAAGAACTTCGGTGGTTGTGGACGGAGCTACCAATACATTTTCTACATCAACCGGCATTTCTTCGTAAACAGGATGTCCAAACGGATCCGTTCCTGTTTCTTTTTTCTCATAGAGCGTTACCGTGATTCCTTTAATCATGCTTCTTCCTCCGTCTGTATTAAGCCAGAATATGGATTTGTGTATCCAATTCGATTTCCGACGCCAAGGATTTTCTTATCCAATTTAGTCAGATACAATTCGCCGCTTCCATTTGCATTTGTCCAGGTCTGTGAATATACCATTGCTGTCGTAGTTGTCTGTGTCGTTCCAATAGGTACACCTTCTTCTCTGCTTCCGAGCGTCCGAATAACCATGTTGCATGACACTAATTTCTTTTGCCTGCATCTCATCATACTTACCAGCCTTGTCCTTCAAGCTGTCATAGTCTGCGTATTTTTCACGTTCTCTCGCGAGGCGTCCCTCGATGATTGAATCCATTTCAGCCTGAGTAAATGTTTTATCGTCTGCCATTTTGTTTCCCTCCTGATTGAGTGCTTATAGTTACCGCATTTAAGGCATGCGTTGCCATAAAAATACCACGCATCTCTGCGTGGCAAAATTATCTGTATTTAATTGCTATGTAAATTTGCATATAGCAAATACCGCAATACAAATGGTCAAAATATTTATTGTTGATGTAGCCATGTTCCATCACCTCCCGGAAAATAGGTATAAAAATACCACCAACCATTTCTGATCAGTGGTATCTACTGTTCTTGTTATTTTATAGTCCGCATTCATATGATGCTAATCAATTATTATTTTCGGTTTAGGATACTTTTTAGGCACTTGCGTACCATATTTTTCAGTCGTGTAATCATAATTATCGGCTACACTTTTCAAGAGATCGTCCGCATATTTAGACTGATCAAAATCGATTTCATTCGGAATCTGAGGACAATATCCAAAATGAAGTACAAAATCCTTATGCGCTTTTTCAAACTTTGGGTTCAGAACATTCATTTACAACGCCTCCTTCATCTTTTTTTCAAAATATTCCAATGCATTTGGAAAATATTTTTTCATTTGTTCATATCTTTCTTTATCAAACTGTGCTTCAAACATATGTGCAAAAGCCTCGGATGTAACATTGTCCCTGTTTTTCCAATATTCCTTCGGATGTGATGCACATCCAATTATATTGCCTTGTGTTACACCATCAAAAAGATCTGATATTGCCGAATCTTTTCGCATATCTCCAAGTTCTTCGCTAATGGCTTTATCAACTTTATCAAAAGTACCCAAATGATGTGCTTTACCATATGCTATACGATATGACAACGAATCACTTTCCAGTAACTGAATAAAATTCTTATCATCTGATAGATTTCCAGCTAAATCATCAACTAAATGACCGTGTTCATGGAACCATGTAGCTCCAGCTCCACGTGGATTCTTTAAATCTGCGCCATAATTCATGGATATCTTTTTCGTTTTAGTATTATAGTGAGCCGTATTTTCATACACAGCATTTTCAATGCTATCACCCGAAGCATATTTTGTGAATAGTCGTTTGGCATCGTCTGTACCATGTGAAAATTTATCCTTTAGACAGTCGTAATATTCTTTGTCCATATTGCCGTCACTGCGAAGTTTTTGTTTAAACATTCCTAAATCTGATTCCATTATAGCAGAACTGGGAGTCTTTTCAATAGTTTTTGCTTTCCTTTCTGCATACAATTCTCGCTTTCTGGCATTGATAGCATCCTTATTTTCCTTGTACCGAATTCTCCGCATGGCATTGATATCACCACCTGCATTATTATACTCTTCTAGGTATTTGTCCGGATCATATCCAGCAACTGTACTCTTTCCGTCAAATCTTACCGCATACTCACAATCGCAATGCGCATGGATGTGTTCGGCGTGTCCATTCCTAAGAGTTTTCTTCGATATGTTCTGCCATCCTCTGGATGCCAATGTAATGCAAAACGCACATGTGTCCCGATGCGGTACCCACGCAAACTGCGCACCATCTCGCCTAGCATTTTTCAAAGTGGTGTCAGCTCCGACCTGCTTTACCAATCTTGCTATCGCTGCCGGTACGTTCAGCTGAGACTGTTTCATTGTTCCAAGAACTGCTTTTGCCACTTCTCCGTATTCCGGAAGATCTGCAATTTCTGCTGTCGGAACAACTACTCCCTGTGCCGATGCCGTAGCTTCGTACATCTTGCAAGACAGTGAGCCGATAGCCTGTCCGTAACGCTGTGATAATGCAAATGCGTAATCTAAAAGAGCCTTATCATCCGCAAAACCATGTTTCTGAACATATGCCTGCATCAGATCTGCTGCCTTCTGGCTAATCTGTGACATCTTCGTTATGTATTCCAGCCATGCCTTCTCCGTTATCTGCATTTACAAATTCCTCCGTCAAGATACTGTCACCTTTTGCCCTCTGTTCCTGTGCTCGGATTCTGCGGATATCTGCCTGATCGAATCCAATCATTTCAAGAAAGATGTCTGTGTCTGCAAACCCCTGTCTCGCTGTTGCAATTTTAAGAGCTGCATCTGTAGTCGATGCTATACTAGGCATTGCCGGATTTTTAAAATGTGCAATGATATCTTCACTTTCTTCCGGCAAATCATCCGGAGTTGTTCCAAGTTCAATTGCAAGTGCCATCTTAGCAATTCTGTGAAGTGCATCTCCGTTTGATCGGTTTAATTGCTCCGCCATGAGAATCAGAGTCTGCGACTGTGCTATAATCGCCTCGCTTGATGTTGGATTTGCATCATTTACCACTCCAACGTCTGTCACAGCTAATCCAGTAGCTTCTGTTCTCCCCATCCAGTCATTCAGCACTTCGCTCTGCCACGGATCCACGATTAGCTTTCCGACTGCGAGAACCTTTACTGCGTCAGCTCCATCTGTATAGGCGTAATCCGGAGCAATTCTAACGGACGGCGTCTGGCTTCCCATCAGCTTTCCGCGCTGAGAGGATCTCTCCAATTTCGTCATCGTCTTTCTCCATTCCCCTGATTTCTTCGATTTCTTTTATGGTTTCCCGGTATTGTTTCACAAGCTGAGGGACTGTCTTCATGCTATCATCCAGTTCTCCTGTGCACATATCAATCTGTTTTGCCAATATTATGGCCAGGTTTTCCAGCTGTTCCAGCCGGGTTCCGGATGCCGTTACAGTGGCCATTTTCCTTGCTCTTGCCATCTTTTGACCGCTCCTTATAATTTTCTTGTGTGTAAATCGGCGCTGGACGGCGAGGGTTGCTTCGCACATGTAGCGGGGTACCCTCCCCACCCTTTCATGCACCATCACCATGCACCGTCTGTGACGTTCATTTTGTTGCATTGTTGGCGCCTCGATAATTCATTTAATGTCCGATTGCTTTTAGCTGCATTACAGCAGTAGTGAGCCGCCTGAAGGTTGTTCCAGTCCTGTGCCGCCGCTTCTTTTGAGCTATAGCCAAACTCTCTCCATCTCGATATCGGTTTGATTTCATCAATCACGAATGACAGAGGATGAGCACTGTCGCTTGGCTCATCGTAATGTATCGGTCCTAGCCTGCCTCTACATATCCCACACTCTCCACCTATTGCATCTTCTTTTCCTCTGTCATAGCAATCTTCCATATGTACTTTTTTAACTCCGATGTTGAAATCTCATACTTCTTTTCATCTGCCATTTGACTTATTTCTCCTATTTTCTTATAATGTAATTGACTTATTTTTCTTGAGCGCTTTAAGCTTGCCGGCTTATATGAGCGCTCTTTTTATATGATTTGCCCGATCACATCTCTGATCAGTGCTGTTCCGGAATCACATGCCACATTAGCAATCTTCTGATTCCCGCTTGCAAACTTCGCATACACCAGCTCTCGGTCTTCCCGGTACTCCAGTCCTACCAGATCAGCCAGATTACGAGTCTCCTGAAGAGCAGGTAACAAAAGGTCCAGAATCTTCTGCTTATCTTCCATATCCTCACCACCTTCCTATACATATCCGTAAGCCCGTCTCCATTCCTGGTACTCGTCCTCCAGGTCAGCTTCCTCAATAACCTCATGGAGCATCTTGAACTTTTCATATTCAAACCGATGTCCGACTGCCTCAAATGGAATGGCTTCACACACCTTGCACTGCTCCGCACTATGTCGGAATAAGATTTCTTTTAAGCTTGCTGTATCAGCCATGTGATCACCTCCTGCATTTTCAGAATTTTGATGGAGATCACCACGAACATTATCATTGTTGCAATGTCTCCCAGGATTACCAACACGAATAACGCATCCACAATCCTCTTCATTGTCCACTTTCCTTTCATGTCTAATATCCCACGACCAGCCAATGAAGAAACATAGCCATCGGCAGTCCGTTTATCATCAGTCCTACCACTATCCAGTCTCTAACTCTCATGGGCTTGTCCTCCTTTCTACCGCTTAAGCGGTTTTATCCTTTAAGTCCTTTAATCTCCCGACAATGAAATCCGAGAAGTTCCGGACAATCCGGCTCACCTCTTCCGGTGTCTTATCCCGATACGCATCGTCTGAGATATGGCAGGTACAGCCATTGTTGGTCATTGTCTCTACAATCATCTTCCTGCCCTCCTGTGATTCTTATTTCATATTATGTGGTGCGGTTTGTACTTGTTTCCTCTAATCCTATTCCGCTTACTCCAATGTGAATTGCACAATCATTCATTTTAATTACTGTAGTTACTGGAACACCTCCTACATACTGTGAAGACTGCTCCACCGGTTCTCTCATACACTTTCCACACACAGGACAGTAATTTGCCTCTTCCGGAAGTTCTGTAAAACATGCTGGACATAATCGTTGCATTCTACTCACCTCGCTTCTATGCTCCAAATTGTGAACGAATAGTTTTTTCCACACGTTCTACATCGGTGAGTTCGAGTTTCCTCTTGGATTCACAGATTAACCGGTTAAATTCATTGTCCATACCTTCTCGTAGCTTAATCCACTCAAAATAGGAAATTCCTTTTAATGCTTCGATGTACTTCTCCACTTTACTCACCCGCTTCCTGCGCATATAGTTCATCTCTTGTGATAAGAAGCGACCATTTTCCATTATTAAATTCCAAATCAATACGGCTTACCATAGACACTTTCTCGCCATTCAATAAATAGATTCCTTTTTCTGTATCAATATGAATTGATTTAAATGGTTTTCTTTCCACTGTCTCAGACACTTTACTCACCTCCTACATCATTGATTTTGTGTCCTGCTGTAAGACGCACATCGCATTCTGCATACCCGTCTGCAATCTTCTTTACGGATAAATGCGCCTTTGGCATTTCATCGTCGGTCGCAAATAAGTAATCAAATTTGACCTTGAAGATAATGCACATTTTTTTCGCCTCAAGGGCGGTAAACTTACCTGTTTTTTTCTTATTCTCATAAGAAACTCTTGAAATCCCTAACTTATCAGCCATTTGCTGATTGGTATAAGAAAATCTCGCCTGTTCAGCATCTAAATTTCTGAACACTTATATCACTCCTTTCAATAGTTTGCATTTCGCAAACCCTGATTATACTATAATTGCTTTTTGCAAACTTGTCAACAATTTTCTTTTCATTTTGCAAACTTTTTTATTGACACTTTTTCAATACGCAATTATAATCAGAATTAACAGGAGGTATATAAAGTATGGGTGAGAACTTTAACGAAAACTTAAAAGAAGCTAGACTTAAATCTGGTCTTTCCCAAAAAGACCTTTCCGAAAATATCGGTGTTGCAAAATCAACCTATTCCTTATATGAAAGTGGAAAACGAGAACCTAACGTAGATACAATTAAAAAGATTGCATCTGCGCTAAATATTTCTGCTGATACGTTGCTTGGAATCGATGAAGAACCTACTACTCTCGCCGCACATTTTGACGGTGATGAATATACAGAAGACGAACTCGATGAAATCAAACAGTTTGCTGAATTTGTAAAAGGCAAAAGAGGTAAGTAATTTATTGGACAGCTTATCAGATATACTTGAGTGGGAGGTGTTATACATATGAACACATACGAATGTTTACAGGACGAAGCCTGCGAGGACGGTATAGATGTTATAGATTATACATTTCACAGTAACCGGATTAAAGGATTGTATTGTGATGGTGTTGTAGCCATCCGAGAAGATATGACGATTCCAGAGAAGACTTGTGCACTGGCGGAAGAAATTGGACATCACGGAACCTCTTACGGGAATATCATAGATATGGATTCCGTACAGAACCGCAAACAGGAACGTCAAGCAAGATTACACGGATACAACCGCCTGATCGGACTCACTGGTCTGATCAGAGCCTATGAGCATGGCTGTACGAACAGATATGAAACTGCCGAATATCTGGAAGTAACTGAGGAATTCTTAGAAGAATGTATCTCATGTTATCGTGAGAAGTACGGAGTATATAAGATTGTAGATAATTATATTATCTATTTCATTCCGAACTTGGCAGTGTTTAAACGGATATAACCGCTTCGGCGTTTATATATAACTTACTTAACTTATTCATTCTTAAAATTACAAAAGGAGAAAGAGAGGGATAATTATGAATTGTCCAAAATGTGGAAGTGATAATGTATCTATTGAAATGATACAAACTGGAGGAAAAACAAAGAAACATGGTAATGGCATTGGTGGACACGTAAATAATGCAGCCCGTGGATTTACAGCTGTATGTACGCTTGGAATGTCTAACCTGGTGTGGAAAAAATCAAAAGGAAATGAAAAGACTTCCTTTAAATCCGAAAAGATGTGTTTATGTCAAAACTGTGGTAATTCTTGGAAAATAAAATAACTACTGGCGAATAAAAAAAGAAATCGCCACCCCGTTGGCGCAGGGTGGCTCGCATATCCGAAGATATACTATATCTGATTGCCAAGTCATATTGTATCATCTTCGGAGCAGTCTTGCAAGCGGAACTGTTGTTCTGTGCTTGGCTGTTATTTTTATACCCATTTTTGTGCGACGTCGCACATATATTACAAGGAAGGTGATACATATGCAATACGAAGAATATCTTATCTATCTCCGGAAATCCAGAAGTGATGCCTCACTGGAAGCTATGGGCGTTGATGTCCTGGAACGGCATGAACAGATTTTACTTGACCTCGCCAAGCGCATGAACTTATCTATTGGCGGTATCTACCGTGAGGTCGTCTCCGGCGAGTCTATTTCTGCAAGGCCGGAGATGCAAAGACTCTTATCAGAAGTGGAAGCTGGACGCTGGAAAGGTGTTATTGTCATGGAGGTCGAACGTCTGGCCAGAGGTGATACCATCGATCAGGGAATTGTTCAACGGGCATTCCAGTATTCCGGCACCCAGATTGTAACTCCGGCCAAAACATACAATCCGAACAATGAATTCGATGAAGAGTATTTCGAGTTTGGACTTTTCATGAGCCGGCGGGAATATAAGACAATCCGACGCCGAATGCGTGCCGGTGTGACTGCTGCTGTCAAAGAAGGTAAATGGCCATTCAATAAGGCACCTTACGGTTGGCAGAGAGTGAAGCTGGAGCATGCCCGTGGCTGGGTACTTGCACCGGATCCAGAAGAAGCTCCGGTCGTCAAACTTATCTTTCAGCTCTACACCGGTCCTGATCGGATTGGCATCACCAACATCTGCAGATATCTGGATAACCGGGGAGTCAAGCCAAGGAATGGGGACACCTGGACAGAATGTAGTATCATGGGAATCCTAAGAAACATTGTCAACGACCAGAGAGTTGGTATTGGACGAAGAAAAATTGTGAAACAGGTCCAGAATGGATCAGTCAGTAAAGTACGTCCCCACAGTGATTATGATTTCACTGCTCCGGGACTGCAGCCACGATTAATTGACCATGATGTATTTCTGGAAGCTCAGACACATCTTGGAAAGAACTCTCACAAGCTCCCGGAATCCTACGGAATCAAAAATCCGCTTGCCGGCATTGTTGTCTGCTCCTGCTGCGGTAAGAAGATGATGCGAAGACCAGCCTCTAAAACACCCGGAGGTGCCACATATGACGTTTTAAAGTGTAATACCAGGAATTGTCCCACCATTGGCTCTGCGCTCGATTTGGTGGAACGTGAGGTCATACAGGCGCTGTCTGACTGGGTAGCCGGATACCAGTTGGACCCGACACTAGAAGTTGAGAACAAAGTTCCGGAAAAAGAACAACTCCTCTCTTCCGCTATTAGCAATCATGATGTGTTATTGAAGCAAAACGGAAACTTGTATGATCTGCTGGAACAGGGAGTCTACACGACAGAAATCTTCCTGGAACGTTCTCATGAACTGCAGAAACGTATCAAGGAATCCGAAGCACACATTGAAGTTCTGAAAAAGGATCTGGAATATGAAAAAGAAAAAATAGCAAATGTTGAGAACTTTATTCCTTCCTGTAAGGAGCTTCTCTCCTGCTATTGGGAATTATCTGCTCAAGACCGGAATAAGGCTCTAAAGATGCTTTTAGAGAGCGTGGAATATACTAAAACCAAAAGAAATAAATATGGAGATAAAGACAATCCCACTTTTACATTAAATCTCAAGCCCCGAATCCCGCGTATTTAGGGGCTTTTCTATTAGCGACAACATTTTTGGACTCACGAACTTGCCCATCTCGAGATGATCTGCGCCATTGTGCACCAGCTTACCCGCGACCTGACACCTGAACAATTAAAGGAATCTGGATTCGACCAATATTATGTTGACCACACGTTAGCACTTTGGCCTCAGGCAGCCAGCGGCACACCTTGGAGCGCAACAACATTTCAGTCAAAAGGTGATCCTATCACAGATCTACATGAAGACCTTGCAGCAGAGCAAAAAGCACGAACGACTTATGACAATATTTTACGGCTTGTAAAAGATCCTGAAGTCTGCGATCCGATTCGTTTTCTCAGAGAACGTGAAATCGTACATTACCAAAGATTTGGCGAAAGTCTCAGAATCATCCAGGATCACTTGGATAGTAAGAACTTCTATGCAATTAATCCTGAATTTGATCTTAAATCTTAATTCTTAATTCAATTAGCCAAAAATGTCCAACGATACCTTCCGAAAGTATGCGCAGTCTCCTGCAAAATAATAATGAGAGTGTGGATCATCCACACTCTCAGTTTCTATAACAAAATATTAATCTCAGTTTCTGTAAAAAATTCAGGAAAGGCTCCTAAAGAAAACTTTCAGCTTTTACATCTTACTTTAATAACATATACACAATAACTGCTGCCACTACGATAATTGCAATCGCAAGAATAATAATCGGTGCTTTAGACACCTTCTCTTCCTCAACAGAAAGCATGTCATCATACGCTTTTTTCATCTCGCGTTCCCGCTTATCACGTACTTCCTTTGGCGGAATATTGGAATACTTCTGTTCTTTTACGGAACGTTTCTTCTTTACATTCTCTTTTCTTGCGCTATCTTTTTTCGCACTATCTCTTCTACCAGCCTCTTTCTTCGCAGACATACGCTCTGTTTTCGGAGCCACATCTTCCGCCTGATGCTGTGGAACTTTAAATTTTTTCTTACATGTATAGCAAAGCAGATAATCCGGATCTTTTTTGCTTGGTTTCAATGGTCCGCCACATGTTGGACACTTCATCATCAATACCTCCTGTTATCTATCTCTTAAATCAATGGATATTTGTCAGTCAGACCTTTTACCATCTCGCGTACTTTTTCAATATTATCCTCACTCTTAATCACAAGTGCAATACCTTCCGCAATCACATCCATATCCTCTTCTACCATGCCTCTTGTTGTAACGGCTGGTGTTCCGAGTCTTACACCACTTGTAACAAATGGTGAACGTGGATCGTTCGGAATTGTATTCTTGTTGCAGGTAATATGAGCTTCATCAAGACGACGCTCCAGCTCTTTTCCCGTTACCTCTTCATCGCGAAGATCTACAAGCATCAGATGATTGTCTGTTCCTCCGGAAATGATTTTCACGCCACGGGACTGTAATCCTTTGCAGAGTGCCTGTGCATTTTTCAGAATCTGCTTTTGATATTCTTTAAACTCTGGCTGTAATGCCTCTTTGAAGCATACTGCTTTTCCAGCAATAACATGTTCCAATGGTCCGCCTTGTATTCCCGGGAATACAGCTTTGTTAAAGTTGAACTTATCTGCTGCCTCCTGGTTACACAGGATCATACCTCCTCTTGGTCCACGAAGAGTCTTGTGAGTCGTTGTCGTTGTCACATGAGCATATGGAATCGGGCTTGGATGCAGTCCTGCTGCAACAAGACCTGCAATATGAGCCATATCTACCATCAGATATGCGCCTGCTTCGTCTGCAATCTCACGGAATTTTTTAAAATCAATTGTTCTCGCGTAAGCACTTGCTCCTGCGACAATTAACTTCGGTCTTTCTCTCAAAGCAATCTCTCTTACATTATCATAATCGATCACGCCTTCTTCATTGACACCATAGGACACAATATTAAAATATTTTCCGGAAATATTGACCGGTGAGCCATGTGTCAGATGTCCGCCATGATCCAGATTCATTCCCATTACTTTATCTCCCGGCTCCAGCATTGCAAAAAATACTGCCAGGTTTGCCTGTGCTCCTGAATGTGGCTGAACATTTGCATACTCACAGCCAAATAACTCTTTCGCTCTGTCTCTGGCAAGATTCTCTACAACATCTACACACTGGCAGCCGCCATAATATCTTTTTCCCGGATACCCCTCTGCATATTTGTTCGTCAGCGGACTTCCCATAGCCGCCATGACTGCTTTACTTACCCAGTTTTCAGATGCGATCAGCTCGATGTGTGAGTTCTGTCTTTCCATCTCTGCCTTGATCGCATCTGCTATTTCGCTGTCTGTCTTTTCAATTTCATCAAATGTGTACATAGTCCTGTCCCTCCTATGGGGACAATTATATCATTTTTATGATTTACTTCCAAGTGTTACTTCGACAGTTTTTTCAGTATATTCGCCATTATTTCCAGGAACCTGTACTGTTACCTTGACTTTATCACCCACACGATAATACTGAAGCTGTTCTTTCAGTGAATTCATATCGCTGATTGTGGTTCCCTCAAGTCCTGTAATAACACTGCCTTTTGTCAGACCTGCCTGCTGGGCTCCACCATTCTTTACAACATCGGAAATATAAACTCCAGTAGGCATATTATACATCTTGGCACTTTCATCCGAGACATCTACACCCTGGATTCCAAGATATCCTTGTTCTGCCTCAGACACTTTTGTCTTTGTCTCCTGATTCATCAAATTCTGGATCGTATCGCTTGCATCAGAAATTGGAATAGCATAGCCCATACCTTCTACACTGTCTGTTGCAACTTTTGCGGTATTAATTCCAATAACTTCACCGTTAGAGTTCAAAAGTGCTCCGCCACTGTTACCAGGGTTGATTGCTGCATCTGTCTGAATCAGAGTACCTCCTTCATAACCGTCCAGTGTCCGCTCCGTTGCAGATACGATACCTGATGTTACAGACTGTCCATAACCAAGTGCATTACCGATTGCGACGACCTGTTCACCTACCTCAAGCTTACTGGAATCTCCCATTGTCGCAACTGCGATCTCATCCATAGTAGAATCTTTCACATCGCTGATCTTGACAGCCACAACTGCAAGATCTTTTGTGGAATCAGTTCCTTTTACATTAGCCTCAACACTTTCATTATCCACAAAAGAAACTGTAAGCTTTTCATTGCCTTCCACTACATGATTATTTGTAAGGATCAGAAGTTCGCTATCTGTCTGGCCGATAATAATACCAGATCCGACACTTGTACTCTCCTGCTGCTGTGTTCCTCCGAAGAAACTCTGTACTTCCTGAACACTCATATTCGTAATAGATACAATAGATGGCATTGCATTCTTTGCAATCGTTGCAACATCGGAAGTTCCTGTACTGCTTGATGATGTTGTTAGTTTCGCACCATCCACTGTCTGTGCTGTCTTGGCAGTCTTACCGTTTGTAGTTGTTGTGCCGAACACTTTTGTTCCCACATAATTTCCTGTCTGGAATGTTACACTTGCCACAAGACCAAATGCAACTCCGGCGCATACAAGTTTCACTGGTTTTGGCACCTTTCGGTTCTTCTTTGGCTTTGGCGTTTCCTCGTTCATACCATTCATGTCATCAGGTTCTGGTTTATAATAAGTATATTGATTTTCCATATCAATAATCTCCTTTCCTTCATTTCTGTAATAGATTGTATCGTTTAAATGTGTTCGAATTGTGATGAAATCTTGTCAAATCTATAAATTTAAAAAAGAAGCATGCTTCTGACAGCATACTTCTCTATTTCTAAAATATTTAACCGTTATCTTCCGTACTTCCATATGCATTCTGCAATTCGCTCAACGCCTCCCGCAAAAGTGCATCGGACTGAAGTGCTCCATTATACTCCTCATTCACTTTCCGGAACAGATTCTGAACATCCTGGTGTTTCGTAAGTCTTGCAATGTATCTCTGTACGTCACTCTCTTTTGGATCTGAGATTACCTGCATCTTGTCCTTTTCTTTTTTTGCATAAAATGTTGCAAGTCCTGGTACTTCTGTATAAATCCCTCGGATTTTCATATCGTATGTCACAAATGTCACATATGTATCCGCATCTTTTCCTTCCTTTGTATACACATGCAGATTATGATAAGCTTCTACATAGCCTGTCTCTTCCTGCATCTTCGCAAAGTGTTCTTCCACTGCCCGATTCACTTCCAAAACTGCATCTTCCAAAAGCGGATTTGCCTCTTCCGATTCACATTCCAGATAAACAGCCTGTATCTTCAACGAACTTGTCTTTTGTACCTTCTGTGCTTCTTCTCTGGTAAATCCATACCCCGCTGCTCCTATCGTCATAAAAAGAAGCAGGAGGACAATCCACCTTCTCTTCATAGATCTCCTCCACACATCAGTACTCGTTATTCATACACACCCGGGCGGATTCGAACCGCCGCTCCCGCCTCCGGAGGGCGGTGCTCTATCCCCTGAGCTACGGGTGCCTGGTCAATTTGACTTTGTAATAGTAACACATTTATCTCACAAAGTAAAGTAAATACATGAGATAATTTTCTACACAATTCGAATCATTATAACATTATAGCAAGAGCGCCTTCGGCATTCCTGACCGCTGGCGCTCCCATACACCAATCATAATACTCTTCTATATCATAGATTATCTTTCGCTACTTGCATTGACTGCTCTTCACTTTTCTTATAATCGCAATCTCCGTTCTTTTCTGTCATAATAATAAACATGATCTGACAAAATATCTTCGTCCGGTACCTGTGTCTCATTGACTTCTCTTAACATCTCTGTCAGCATTCTCCGTCCCGGCGAAGCACTCTCCGGCACTATGATCATCTCATGGACACTACTTGGAACCACATAGAAATTCTCTTTAAGACATAAACTGATACCCGCAAGTCTGTCTGGATACAGAATTGCTGATGCTCCATAATTGCGGATCTGATTCGTCAATACATACATAGGTTCTTCCGGACATTTCTCCTTTATTCCTGTAAGTTCCGCAATCAGATCACTCATAGTCAGAAATTCTCCCGGAAGTTCATGCCATGTATTATATCTTGCCTGATGATAAATGTCCTCTTTTGTCACATGCCACAGTTTCAGATGCCGGTTACGGATCATCATTGTCGCCATGCCATAATCTCCTGCTTCAAAAAGTACACAAAAGATAATTGCCAGATCAAGATATGGCACATATGGCACTTCCTGAAGGAGTTCTTCATTTGCCTCACGACCAATCAGACGATAAATCACTTTTCCCTTGATTTTATCGTATTCTCCAAGCTTCTGCTCATCCCACGGCCGGTCAACTTTCAAATCCTCATACAAATCGGCCACTTCTTTTGCAATCTTATCAACTCCTTTGCCGCTAAGGAACTGTTGATAATATTCTTCCAGATAGATGGTCGGTGAAATATTCGTACTGTCATCCTCAATCAGAAGCCCGCTCCGCTCGGTTCCGTTATTCTTCTTCACGGTACGTGTGCTGACTCTGATGTGTGTCCCCATGTTCTCTCTTACTTTTTTCTCTACTGTCTCTAAAAACTGCTTATAATCCATATATCTCCTTTCCTCAGACAGCAGCAGTTTCTGTGTTTCAAATATTATGGTATTAGAATTATAAAAAAGCCCTGCAAAAAATGCAAGGCTTTTGTCGTTTATTTTTCTTATGTTTTCCTTAAACTTATGCTCTTGAAAGATACTCGCCGGAACGCGTATCAATCTTGATGACCTCTCCCTCATTAACGAACAGAGGAACCATAACCTGCGCACCAGTCTCAACGATAGCCGGTTTTGTAGCACCTGTTGCTGTGTTACCTTTTACGCCCGGCTCAGACTCTGTGATCAGAAGCTCAACAGTTGTCGGTGGGTCAATTGCAAATACTTTACCCTGATATGATTTCAGAGTTACGTCTGTTCCTTCTTTTACGAACTTCAGGCTATCTCCAACATCCTCAGAATCAACCGGAATCTGCTCGAATGTCTCGTTGTCCATGAAGTAATACAGATTTCCGTCAACATAGGAATACTGCATTGTCTTTCTCTCGATAAATGCTTTCTTTAATACATCTTTAGATGGGTTAAATGTTCTCTCAACAACACCACCGTTGATAACATCTTTCAGTTTTGTACGGACGAAAGCAGAACCTTTACCTGGTTTTACATGTAAGAATTCCAGACATTCATATACCTTTCCGTCGATCTCATACGTCGTACCTTTTTCAATATAAGCATCAGCCATTGTATATATCCTCCTTAATCGCACCCGAATGGCACTTTATACGTTTTCACTTTTACCATTTTATAATAGATTGTGCCTTTTTTCAACTATTTTTTCGCCTGTTTCTTGCTTCTTGCATAAAAATACAACACAATCTTCTCCAAATATCTCTTCAGCACAATCTGAATCTCTTCTTTTGGGTGAATCGGTTTCACAAGAATATTGGAAATCCCCGTTCTTTTTGCGCCCCAGACATCCGTAAATAACTGATCTCCGATAAACACACTGTTTGTCTCATCAGTCCCCATGATCTCCATAGCCTTCCGGTAATTCTTTGTTGATGGCTTGTGCGCATTATACACATAATCTACTTGAATCGGCTCATTGAACATCTTTACACGCGGCTCCTGATTATTGGAAATGAGACAACATTTAAATCCAATCTTTTTTAATCTGTCAAAGAGTGTGATTGCCCTCGCATCAGCCGGTGCTCCATGCGGTACAAGTGTATTGTCAATATCAAAGATCAGGCCACGATATCCTTCTTCATATAATTTTTCAAAATCAATCACATATGTGGAAGCCACATATCTATCCGGGAAAAATCTGTCAAACATTACTCTCCATCCATTTCTGTCAGTCTCTGTACTAACTCTTCACACACCTGAAGAACAGTCTTGTGATCCGTATTGACAATAATATCGGCGGCTGCCTCATATTTTTCACGACGTGCCTCCATCAATTCTGCAATACCTTTTACATTCTTCCGTCCTGCGAGAACCGGTCTGTCGTCGGAATCTTTCACGCGCTCATAAACTTCCTCCGGACTGGCAGTCAGAAGAACGACTCTTCCATTCTTCTTCATCTGTTCTACATTGCATTCTCGAAGTACAACTCCGCCTCCGCAGGAAATGAGTACATTTTTGCGGCTCTGCATTTTCTTCAGGAGTTCTGTCTCACAGTTACGGAAATATTCTTCGCCATAAGTTGCAAAAATGTCCGGAATACTCATTCCTTCCTCTTTCACAATTTCCTGATCCATCTCTACAACTTCCATAGCAAACATGGTACTTAAATACTCTGCCACTGTTGATTTTCCAGCTCCCATAAATCCGATCATTACAATATTGTAATCGAATAACTTTCTTGCCTGGATCTTCTTGCTGTTCATACGGATACATTCAAAGATATCCATAATCTCTTCTCTGTACTTATTATCATTCAGCTTTTCTTCCAGTCTCAAGGCCTGTTTTGCCTCCTGCTGCGGCTGTAAAATCGGCATACCATATTCCTCTTTATATGCCATGATTTTTTCTACTATTTTACTTCTTTCAACAAGTGCGTCAATAATCTTATCATCACAAAGCGCCAGACTCTCTCTGTACATTTCCAAATCATTCATCGTATATTACTCCTGTGTCAAATGTGACCTCTTTATCCACTTCTTTTCTGTCTTATCGGGTGTATTATACCAACAATTATCTTATTTCGCAACTGCCTTATTTTTTCTATTCATTCCTATTCCGGATTCTTGTTCATCGCCATTGCTGACTTTACATCTTTCCGGAACTGATCCCATGCGCCTTCATTTTCCACAAAATATTTCGGACAGATTTTCCCAGTCACATCATAGTGGCGGATCACATCTTCTTCTGTCAGGTTGAACTTCAGACAAAGCCACGCTGTCAGTTGGACCATAGAACGATAAGTCGCATCATTAAACTTTCCAGTCGCATCCGGATGGCAACATTCGATGGATACTGTATCATAATTCCGGTCATTCGATGCATACGCCACTTCCCAGGTCGGAATACACTGCACAATCTCTCCGTTCAGTCCCACCACGAAATTACTGCTGGCTTTCGTCTCGTGACTGTCTTTTAACCCTTCAAAATAATTCCGGTTACCTATAGCCGTTGCTCCAGGATTAGCTGTATAGTGAATAACAATCCCTGTAATCTTGTCTGTCTTCTCCTGCGATCTGGAATATGGATTCGGTGTCAGAAGCTCCACGTCAATATCAGGCTTTGATGCATCCACTGCTTTCGTATCCACCTCATAATACTTATTGGAAAAAAATCCCGGATTATTTATTTTTATAATCAACATGACCACTAGCACAATTCCAAGAATAAGAAAACCCAGCCGGATATTCCGCTGGGTCTTTCTTTTCTTCTTTGTCGTGCTTAGAGTTCTTCTTTTTCTGTTCCTCTTCATCTGCACGTTCTTTGCCCCGCCTTTTTCTGATCCAAGAATGCCCCAGGCATTCTTGCTGCCCGCCACCTATAGAGGTGGAGTCATCACTCATCTGATATATATTCTACATATTCCAGCGAAACATTTTATGAATGAATTCTTATTAATTTATGAATTTTATTATCTGCTGTTCACTCAGCCACAAATTCTATCTTTCAATGCAAAAGCAGCTCACCAGTGAATTACTGATCTTACTCATCTACACTGTAGTTCGGAGCTTCTTTTGTGATGTGGATGTCATGTGGGTGACTCTCTTTTAATGATGCAGAAGAAATCTTGACAAATCTTCCTTTTTCCTTCAGATCTTCGATTGTCGGTGCTCCACAGTAACCCATACCGGAACGAAGACCTCCCATTAACTGGAATACAGTATCTTCTACGCTTCCCTTGTAAGCGACACGTCCTTCGACACCTTCCGGTACCAGTTTCTTGGCATCTGTCTGGAAGTAACGGTCTTTACTTCCGTTCTCCATAGCGGAGATAGATCCCATACCACGGTAAACCTTGTATTTTCTTCCCTGATATAACTCAAATGTTCCAGGGCTCTCGTCACAACCTGCAAAGATACTTCCCATCATACATACATTTGCTCCGGCTGCAATTGCCTTTGTCATATCTCCTGAGTACTTGATTCCTCCATCAGCAATGATCGGAATTCCATATTTATCTGCTGCTTCATAGCAATCCATAACTGCTGAAATCTGAGGCACACCGATACCTGCGATGATACGTGTTGTACAGATAGATCCAGGTCCGATACCAACCTTAACTGCATCAGCTCCTGCTTTGATCAGATCCTCTGTAGCCGCTCCTGTTGCAACGTTACCAGCAATAACCTGAAGATCCGGGAATTTAGACTTGATCATATCCACTGTGCGGATAACATTTGCTGAATGTCCGTGTGCAGAATCAAGAACAACAACATCAACCTTTGCATTGACAAGCTCCTGAGCTCTCTCAATACAGTTTGCTGTAATACCAATAGCAGCACCACAAAGAAGACGTCCCTGTGAATCCTTTGCTGCAAGAGGGTATTTGATCTGTTTTTCAATATCTTTAATTGTAATAAGTCCTTTTAAGTGAAAATCCTTATCTACAATTGGAAGTTTCTCTTTTCTTGCTTTTGCAAGGATCCGTTTTGCTTCCTCCAGTGTAATTCCTTCCGGTGCTGTGATGAGCCCCTCAGAAGTCATAGACTCTTTGATCTTCTTTGAGAAATCTTCCTCAAATTTCAGATCGCGGTTCGTGATAATACCGACCAGCTTTCCGTTCTCTGTAATCGGCACACCTGAAATGCGGAATTTAGCCATTAATTCATTAGCATCTGCCAGTGTATGATCCGGTGAAAGATAAAATGGATCTGTAATAACACCATTCTCAGAACGCTTTACTCTGTCTACCTCTTCAGCCTGAGCCTCAATAGACATATTCTTATGAATGATACCGATTCCTCCCTGACGAGCCATAGCAATTGCCATACGATGCTCTGTAACCGTATCCATACCTGCACTCATCATCGGTATGTTAAGGTGGATCTTCTTTGTCAGATATGTTGACAGATCAACCTGATTCGGAATTACTTCTGAATAAGCTGGTACTAAAAGTACATCATCAAATGTAATACCTTCTCCAATAATCTTTCCCATGATTATTATCCTCACTTTCCTTTGTAATATTTAAAAGCTATGATACAAAAAACAGTCGGCATTTGTCAACCATTTTCTCTATTTTACCACAAATTGTATTAAAAAGAAAACTCCCTAAAGGGGGAGTTTTCATAATACTAATCTATGATTATTAGAATTGCTAATACACTATTCTTACATCATTCCCATGCCTGCTCCGCCGCCTGCTGGCATTGCCGGAGTATCTTCTTTGATGTTCGCTACACAAGACTCTGTTGTCAGAAGCGTAGATGCTACACTTGTTGCGTTCTGAAGTGCACTTCTTGTCACTTTAGCCGGATCAAGGATTCCTGCCTCTACCATATCTACATACTCTTCTGTCAATGCGTTAAATCCTACGCCTGGTTCAGACTCAGATACTTTATTGATAATAACAGAGCCTTCCAGTCCTGCATTTGCAGCAATGTGGAATAATGGAGCCTCCAGTGCTTTGAGAACTACATTAGCTCCTGTCTTTTCATCACCTTCCAGTGTTGCAGCATATTTTGCTACTTCTTTTGCTGCATGGATATATGCAGAACCGCCACCGGAGATAATTCCTTCTTCTACTGCTGCTCTTGTTGCTGCCAGAGCATCTTCCATACGAAGTTTTGCTTCTTTCATCTCAACTTCTGTTGCTGCTCCGACACGGATTACTGCAACTCCGCCTGCCAGTTTTGCAAGTCTCTCCTGAAGTTTTTCTTTATCGAATTCAGATGTTGTATCCTCAATCTGAGCTTTGATCTGGGCAACTCTTGCCTGGATGGAATCTTTGTCTCCACAGCCGTCTACGATAACTGTATTCTCTTTCTGTACTTTGACTGATTTTGCACGTCCAAGCTGATCCATAGTAGTATCTTTCAACTCTAATCCAAGCTCCTCAGAAATTACCTGTCCGCCTGTCAGAATAGCGATGTCTTTGAGCATCTCTTTTCTTCTGTCACCATATCCAGGTGCTTTTACAGCAACAACATTGAATGTTCCACGCAGTTTATTTACGATCAGGGTTGTAAGAGCTTCACCCTCAACATCCTCTGCAATGATCAGGAGTCTGGATCCTGACTGAACGATCTGCTCAAGTACTGGAAGGATTTCCTGAATGTTGCTGATTTTCTTATCTGTGATCAGAATATATGGATCCTCCAGATTAGCTTCCATCTTATCCATATCTGTTGCCATATATGCAGAAATGTATCCACGATCGAACTGCATTCCTTCTACAAGGTCAAGCTCTGTTTTCATTGTCTTAGATTCTTCGATTGTGATAACACCATCGTTAGAAACCTTCTCCATAGCATCTGCTACCATCTGGCCTACTTCCTCGCTTGCTGCTGAAATAGCTGCAACCTTAGCAATCTGGTCTTTACCGTTAACTTTGCTGGACATATTCTTAATTGCCTCGACGGCTGCATCTGTAGCTTTCTGCATTCCTTTACGGAGAATGATCGGGTTAGCACCTGCTGCCAGGTTCTTCATTCCTTCATGTACCATAGACTGTGCAAGTACAGTAGCTGTTGTTGTACCATCTCCTGCTACATCATTTGTTTTAGATGCAACTTCTTTGATGATCTGAGCTCCCATATTCTCAAATGGATCTTCTAACTCGATTTCTTTTGCGATTGTAACACCATCATTTGTAATCAGTGGTGCACCAAATGATTTGTCAAGTACTACGTTACGTCCTTTTGGTCCAAGTGTCACTCTTACTGTATCTGCTAACTGATTTACTCCTGCTTCCAGGGCTGCTCTTGCTTCTGCTCCGTATTTAATTTCCTTTGCCATGATTAAACTGCCTCCTAAATTAGACTTTACTGATTTCACACAAAATATTTAAAATTAACAAACATTCCTTATTCGATGATTGCTAAAATATCATCCTGTTTCACAACAATATATTCTTCGTCTTCAATCTCAACAGATGTTCCTGCATATTTAGAATAGATAACCTGCTGTCCTACTGTTACGTTCATCTTCACTTCTTTTCCATCAACAGTTCCGCCTGGTCCAACTGCCACAACTTCTGCCTGCTGTGGTTTTTCTTTAGACTGTCCAGGTAATACGATTCCTGACTTTGTAGTCTCCTCAGCCACGATCTGTTTCAATACGACTCTGTCTCCTAATGGTACTAATTTCATATTTATTCCTCCTTGCTTTAACATCTCTTTTATGTTGTTAGCACTCATAAAAAGAGAGTGCTATTAAAAACTCTAGGTATAAAATAGCACTCTCTTTCTCTTTTGTCAACACTCTTTTATTTATTTTATCTTGTTTATATTTTTTTCATAAAAGCCGTTTTGTACACGAAATACTAAGACTTTTCCGACTTTATTACAGTATCTTTCACGTATGACGCCCTGGCACCAGATTTCTTTTTTTTCACTATTAATCGTACATCTATATACTCCATCCAGCAAAAAACTTGTGATATCTGATTTTCCTGCAATTAAGTATATGTTCTCTTCTTCCGGATCATACCGGATTACTTTACAATGATGAATGATTTCATCTTTTTCTCCATCTTCCAAAAACGTCCGCGTCATCTGAAGCAGCGCCGGACACTCTTCATACATGTTGTCCATCCTCCGATTTTTCAAAGTTTAACCTCTGTTCTTTTCTTCCTTAATGTGCTCCAGTTCTGTAAATACATAATCATTTACAACTTTGATATAAGTTCCTTTCATTCCTGATGAACGAGATTCAATCACGCCTGCACTTTCAAACTTGCGCAGAGCATTTACAATTACAGAACGGGTGATTCCAACTCTGTCTGCAATCTTACTTGCAACCAGAATTCCCTCTGAGCCATCCAGCTCATCAAAAATATGAATGATCGCTTCGAGTTCTGAATAAGATAATGTACTGATCGCAGACTGTACAATGTGTTCTTTTCTTGTCTCCTCTGCACTTTCTTCGTTAACAGAACGGAGCATCTCCAGTCCTACAACTGTTGTTCCATACTCGCTGAGAATGATATCATCAATCTCATACGGTTTATCTACTTTGTAAATGAACAATGTTCCGAGACGCTCTCCTGCAATATTGATTGGCGTGATGATTGCCTGATGTCCTCCGCTTGCCTCAGCAGAAAATCCCAGTGTCTGAAGATTTACATTCTCCTTTGTTGATAAGATACTAAGCAATCTCTCGTTCAACATACCATCAATATGCTCGCCAACCTCACAAGCAATCAGTTCTCCAATCGGCTGTACATTCAGGCACCGACTTTTTCCAAGCACCTTTCCTTTTTTACTGACTACCAGAACATTTGACTCCAGTATCTCAGTCAAGACATCACAAATGTCATTAAATACAACCTTGCTCGAATTATTGTTGTGTAGTAATTTGTTGATTTTTCTAGTTTTATCTAATAATTGTACGCCCATATGCAATTCCTCCATCTATGAGTGTATATTATCATACAATTCACGCTTATTCAATAAATTCCCTTAATTTTCTTTCTCTTTTTTTATACTTTCAGTGTAACCACATTGTTCATTGCTGCAAAGAAGTTTATTTCCTTTTTCTACCATATAATTTCCACACTGAGGACACTTCTTTTCAGACGGTTTTTGCCAGGACATGAACTCACATTCCGGATTATTTTCACAACCGTAATAACGTCTTCCCTTCTTCGTTTTGCGAATTACTACATCTTTTCCGCACATCGGACATTTTACACCAATCTTTTCCAGATACGGCTTTGTATTCCGACATTCCGGGAATCCCGGACATGCCAGGAATTTTCCATGCGGACCGTATTTGATAACCATGTTTCTGCCACATTCTTCACAGATTACATCCGTTACTTCGTCCTCGATTTTTACCTCTTCCAGTTCTTCTTCCGCTTTTTTCACGGCTGCGTCCAAATCCGGATAGAAATTTTCAATAATCGTCTTCCACCTGACTTTTCCTTCCGCAACACCGTCCAGAAGACTTTCCATATTTGCTGTAAAACTGACATCCACAATACTTGGGAATGAATGCATCATTATATTATTAACAACTTCTCCAAGTTCTGTCATATAAAGGTTTTTATTTTCCTTCGCAACGTATCTTCTATTTATAATCAATGTAATTGTCGGTGCATAAGTACTTGGGCGTCCGATTCCCAGCTCCTCCAAAGTCTTTACAAGAGACGCCTCTGTGTAGTGTGCCGGCGGCTGTGTAAAATGCTGCTTACTGTCAAACTGTTCCAGAGAAAGTTCACTGTTCTCATCCAGTCCCTTTAAAAGCACACCCTTCTCATCTTTTTCTTCTCCCGCCTCCGTATAGATCAGACGGAATCCTTCAAATGCAATCTTTGATGTTGCAACATTGAAACGATATTTTCCTGCTGCGATTTTTACAGAAGTAGTCTCATAAACTGCAGGCATCATACGGCTTGCAACAAAACGTTTCCAGATCAGCTGATACAGGCGGAACTGGTCACGGGACAAGGAATCCTTCAACATAGCCGGAGTGCGGGTAACATCCGTCGGACGAATTGCCTCATGAGCATCTTGAATCTTCTGACTGCCACTTTTCCTGGCGCCTTCTGCTGCCACATACTGACTGCCATACTGCTCTCCAATATAGCTTCTTACATTCGCATCTGCCTCTTCGGAAATACGGGTAGAATCCGTACGAAGATATGTGATAATACCCACGGTTCCACTTCCCTTGACGTCAACTCCTTCATAAAGCTGCTGCGCAATACGCATCGTCTTGGAGGTTGCAAAATTCAAAGCTTTGGAAGCTTCCTGCTGCAGTGTACTTGTCGTAAATGGGACCGGTGCCTTTTTTGTACGCTCTCCTTTTTTGATCTCACTCACTTCATAGTCCGCACCATCAAGCTCCTTTAAAATCTTATTCAAGTGTTCTTTCGACTCAATCGTCATCTTCTCTTTCTCTGTTCCGTAGAACTTCGCGATCAGAGGCTTTCTCTCACCTTTTACGTTCAGCTCTGCATCCAGAGTCCAGTATTCCTCTGGAATAAATGCATCGATTTCCGCCTCACGATCTGCTATAATGCGAAGCGCTACAGACTGCACACGACCGGCACTTAAACCTCTCTTTACTTTTGCCCAGAGGAGGGGACTGATGCGGTATCCAACCACACGGTCCAGCACACGTCTCGCCTGCTGTGCATCCACCAGATCCATATCGATATCCCGCGGGGCCTTAAGAGATGCCTTCACCGCATTCTTGGTGATCTCATTGAAGCTAATACGATAAACTTTCTTATCCTCCAGTTTCAATGCTTTACTCAGATGCCAGGAAATCGCCTCTCCTTCGCGGTCCGGGTCAGTTGCGAGATAAACTTTATCTGCTTTTTTCACTTCTTTTCTGAGATTTGCAAGGATCTCACCTTTTCCACGTATCGTAATATACTTCGGTTCGTAGTCATTCTCCACATCTACACCAAGCTGACTTTTCGGAAGATCTCTGACATGTCCATTTGACGCAGCCACCACATAATTACTTCCCAGAAACTTTTTGATTGTTTTCACCTTTGCCGGTGACTCCACTATCACGAGATATCGTGCCATATCTGTATCTAACCTCCATGTTATCTGTATCGGGCAAATTCCCGTACACTATTTTCATTCAAATGCAAATGTTTCATCTCACATCTGACATTCTGACATAATAATTCTTTGCCGTTTCTTTTATATATCCTTCCATCTCCAGCGTCATAAGTGTCTCCATAAGAATCCGTGCATCAAGCCCGGTCTTCATCTGAATCTCACTTACATTTCTGGGGAACAAATCGAGACAACTATACACCACTTTTTCTGTTGTTTCAAGCATTTTTTCATTTTTTAATAATTCTGTAGAGTTTTCAGAAACCTCTATCTGCAGTTCTTTCAGGAATTCTTCCGGCGAGATCAATATGCCCGCACCTTGTCTGATCAACCTGTGGCACCCCTGACTGAGAGTACTTGTGACAGGCCCTGGAAGAGCATATACGTCCCTCCCCTGTTCCAGTGCTATATCTGTGGTAATCAAAGATCCGCTTTTTTCTTTTGCTTCCATCACAAGCACTACATCTGCCAATCCACTGATGATACGATTTCTCAGTGGAAAATGATATGACATAGGTGGTTCTCCTGGTATTTGCTCCGAAATTATCCCTCCTTCTCTCTGAATATCCATATACAGACCGATATTTTCTCTCGGATAACAAATGTCCACTCCGCAGCCTAACACGCCATAAGTTGTTCCGCCTCCATTTAGCGCACCCCGTTGTCCGGCCCCGTCAATCCCAAGTGCAAGACCACTGATAATCTGTACCCCGGCTGATGCCAGACATTTCCCATATTCCAGCGCCTGCCCTTCCCCATAATTACTACATCTTCTTGCTCCGATAATCGCTACCGAAGGCCGGTCTTCTTCCGGCAGTTTCCCTTTTACATAAAGCGCATACGGTGCAGCGTCAAGCTCCGACAACCGTTTCGGATATGTTTTTTGAAAATACGGTACAAAATCAATTCCTTTTTCTTCCATATTATAATATTTTTCTTCTAAATCTTTCTGCTTTCTCGCCATTTTCAGCTGTTCTATATCCTTTTTTGTCAGGAAATTCTGTAATCTGAGTTGAGTTTCTTCTATATAATATATCTCTTTTGCAGAGCCATATGCCTCTCTTAGTTTTTTCTTCTTATTATCAGAGATATTTTTCATCCTGGCAAACCAGTATTCATAAATCACCCACATTACCTCCCCCAGTATTTTTTATCCAGCATACGGTATCCAAGCGCCTCTTTCAGATGGCTGCATCCAATCTGTTCTTCCCCGTCCAGATCAGCGATCGTTCTGGCGACTTTCAATACTTTATGATAAGTCCGGGCAGTCAGATTCATCGTTGAAAATGCACATCGCATCAGTTTTTCTTCTTTTTCTCCAATTTGGCAAAATTCTTCCATCTGCCGTACTCCGATTCCGGAGTTTGTCCGGATATCGGTCCCCTCATAACGTTGCTCCTGGATTTTTCTCGCCGTGCAGACACGGTTACGTATTTCTGCTGATGTTTCCTCTTTTCCAGTCTTGTGTAATTCCCCGTATTCTACCCTTGAAGCCTCTACACATAAATCCATACGATCTAAAAAAGGCTGGCTTACATGACCCAGATAATTTTGAATCTGCGTTTTTGTACAATTACATTTGTTCAAATCCGGATAATTTCCACAAGGACACGGATTCATTGCCGCAATCAACATAAAATCAGCCGGATACTCATAACATCCACTGTTTCTGGAAATCCGGATTTTATGTTCCTCCAGAGGTTGTCTTAAAACTTCCAGCACTGGCTTATGGAATTCCGCCAATTCATCTAGAAATAAGACACCTCCATGTGCAAGACTGATTTCCCCCGGATTCGGTATCACACCACCACCAATAAGTGCTGCTCTCGTTACCGTATGATGTACACTTCGAAATGGACGTTTTGTAATCAACGGATGTTCCCGGTCTACCATCCCTGCCACGCTGTAAATCTTTGTCACCTCCATACTCTCTTCCAACTGCATCGGCGGTAAAATAGTCGGGATTCGCTTTGCCACCATGGATTTTCCGCTTCCCGGCGGACCTACAAGCAACAGATTATGACCACCCGCTACTGCAACTTCAACCGCCCGCTTCACCATATCCTGTCCACAGATATCACTATAATCCACATCATATAACATCTCCGGTTCCCATATCTGTTTAAACTCAGTGATTGCTTTCGTCTCTGATATTTTTCCCCCTAACCCTTCCTTCTTATTTAAATCCCGGCACAATTGTTCCAATGTCCCGGCACCTATAATACGGATTCCCGGAACAAGACGCCCTTCTCTTACATTTTTTTCGGGTAAAATACATGTGTGAAATCCCTGCATCTTTGCCTCCAGAACGATTGGCAGAACTCCCTCTACTTCACGCACTTTCCCGTCCAGGCTAAGTTCCCCGGCTACAAGAACTCTCTCCAGCGCTTTTGCCGGAATATTGCCAACAGCTTCTAATACAGATAATGCGATTGGAAGATCATAAGATGCTCCTTTCTTTTTCACCGTTGCCGGCGACAGATTTACTACGATTTTCTTAGGTGGAAGCGAAAATCCACTGTTACGGATTGCAGTCCGCACCCGCTCAGCAGCCTCCTTCACTTCCGACGAAAGATAGCCCACCATATGGAACATCGGAAGGCCATTACTGACATCTGATTCTGCATGGATCACTTCAATGTGAAGTCCCTGAACACAGGCAGACGCAATTGAACTAAATGCCATTCATACACCTCATTTCTAACTGAACTATACTTTTTATTCACATTTTCATGTTCAGTCACTCATAGATTTTTTCGATAATCAGGTAACAATTAATAACAATCAATCTCAATCAAAATCGTTGGATTCTCCGGCGGATACCGCCCGATACAACAGATCTCCTGCAGACGGAAGAATTTCCTGTCTGAAGTAGCATCAGTATAGCACACTTTTCCACATGGGAAAAGCACAAATTTTCATTTTCCATCATAAACTATATCAAATCTGTCTCGAGGTGCATTTCTTGAAATCTTTCCCCCTTCCCCTGACTGCTTCTGAAGAACAATATTACCTGCAAAAATATATCGAGGGCGACTTAAATGCCAAGCATATCCTGATTGAGCATAATCTCCGGCTCGTAGCTCATATTGTCAAAAAATATCAGGCAAATGTAGAAGAAGCTGAAGATTTGCTTTCCATTGGCACCATCGGGCTGATCAAAGCAGTCGTTACATTTAATCCGGAAAAAAACGTACGTCTCGGGACTTACGCTGCACGCTGTATTGAAAATGAAATTCTGATGCATCTGCGTGCCAGAAAAAAAACTTCTCGGGAAGTCTCCCTTTATGAACCAATCGGCACGGACCGGGAAGGCAACGAAATCCAGCTTTTCGATGTAATTGAGACAGACGATCAGGAGGCTCACCGGAAAATCGAGGAAAAAGATGATATTTTGAAATTATATCAACACGTAGAGTCTAAATTATCCACCCGGGAACGTCTGGTCTTAAAAATGCGCTATGGTCTGTATAACGAAGAAGAATATACACAGCGCGAAATTGCAAAGCTTCTTGGCATCTCCCGCTCCTATGTATCCAGAATCGAAAAGAGCGCTATTGAAAAACTGCGTGGATATTTTTAATACTTGCGCAGTCTTCTTTTTTCCTGTACTATATTAGGTATAGGGTGTGGTATATATTATGAAAGATATATTGAAAAAATCTATATTTTACAGTTTCGCAATTGCTTTAACTTCGCAGCTCAGTATTAACTGGTTCACAGCAAACTTTAAAATATCCATTGCAGTCGTTATTCTGGCCGCTTGTGGATTATTAATGTCCAATTTTCCACTGATTCCGGTTACATTTTTATCCGCAATCGGTGTATTTTCTATGCGTATGTTCGTCTATTGGATTACGAACGGACACTGGACGAGTCCTTCTCACTATATGCCGGAGATAGCTTTCTATCTTTGCTACGGACTTCTTCTACATCTGTATATCAGACGGTTTGATCATTTGTCGGCTGCTATTCATGAAAAGCGGAACCTGACACTGGGAGCTCTGATTCTGATCGACTACTTGGCAAACTTTATCGAGCTTCTCGTACGACTGGAACTCAGTTCCCTTGTGCTTCACATGCAGTCCGGAATCTTTCTGGCTGCTGTTATGCGTTCCTGTCTCACATGGCTTGTCATGTTGCTCTTTGAAAAATACCGGATCTTTTTAATTAAGAAAGAACATGAGGAACGTTATCAGAAACTGGTACTTCTCTTCTCCAAACTCAATGGGGAAATTGTCTGGATGAAGAAAAATACTACATTAATCGAAGAAACTATGAATAATTCTTACCGGCTCTTTGAAACACTGCGTGACTCAGGTGCCGATCCTGCCCTTGCCTCTTCTGCGCTTACTACTGCAAAAGATATTCACGAGATAAAGAAAGAATATCTGTTGATCATGCGTGGAATTTCCGAAGCACTGGAACAGGAACTGGAAAATGACGGTATGTATCTGGAAGAAGTGCTCTCCCTTTTAAAATCTTCCATCACCAATCTGGCGGAATCACAGGGAAAGACACTGAATCTTACTTATGAATATCAGAAAAATTTCTATACTTCCAGCCACTATGCCCTTCTTTCCATCTTCCGTAACCTTTTTGTAAATGCTTTGGAAGCTTCGAAGACTGACACAGTTAATCTTTCTGTCACAGAGGTCATCGAAGATGGGCAGGCTATTTTTACCGTTACTGATGACGGCCCGGGAATTCCGGCTGAATACATAGGAGAAGTATTTAAGACTGGATTCTCGACCAAGATTAATTTCCAGACAGGGGAAGTCAGCCGGGGACTTGGACTGAATCTGGTACAAGATCTTGTAGAAGGGGAATTACATGGAACGATTGGTCTGACCTCTATTCCGGGTCGGACAGTTTTTACCATCTGCATCCCTTTAAATGAATTGGAGGTAATGTCAAAATGATGTCTTTCTATTTTATAGACGATGACAAAAATATTTGTAACATTTTGAAACTAATTATAAATGAACGAGGACTTGGGGTATGTTGCGGCAGTGCTAATAATGCGGCTGAAGCACTGGAAGATCTTCCTTCAGCTAAACCGGATATTGTAATTGTAGATCTGCTCATGCCTGAGATGGACGGAATCAGCTTTGTAAAACAGGCTCGAAAAATAGTACCAGATGCATCTTATATTATGCTGTCTCAAGTGTCCTCCAAAGATATGATTGCTTCTGCTTATGAAGCCGGGATTGAATTCTTTATCCAGAAACCAATTAATAGTGTGGAAGTAGAAGCTGTCATCAAAAAAGTTTCCGATGGCTTATCTATGAAACGAATGGTCCGCAAAATGCAAAACATTTTTATGGAAGATACCAGCCCTGCAACTGTGACTGTACCTGACAATAGTGAGCAGATTGAGAATTCCCTTCGCACGATCCTTACAAGAATCGGTATTATCGGGGATATTGGCAGTAAAGATATCATTTCTATCGTCAAATATCTGGTCGACCACCAGGATAATGCTGACTCACTGACAGTTAGCGATCTGTGCAGCCGCTTCTGTGATACACCGAAATCTATGGAGCAGCGCATACGCAGAACAGCATTTAATGGCCTTGTAAACCTGGCTCACCTTGGTCTTGAAGATTATAGTAACGAAATTTTTGTAGACTATTCCAGCACATTATACAATTTTGAGCAGGTTCGCAGAGAAATGGATTTTATACGTGGAAAGACTGATAAGCACGGCAATGTAAGGATTAAGCAGTTTTTGAACGCATTGGCCTCTTATTGTCAATAATGCACAAAGTTATCGTGATTTGTTAAATTTTTAATGGTATTTTGACACCATTTGATACTTTTTGTAACCATGCTTATATATTAATCTCATCAATAAACACGGCGATGTTATTAAAATAACAAATCAAAGAAATGTGAGGTACAAAGTATGGTAACAATTTTATCTGGTGTAGGTTTACTACTCGTCACTCTGGCAGTCTTCTCTATTTTCAGTCTGAAGATGCCAAAAGGATCTCTTGCAATGGGCGGTATGGCAGACGCAGCCGTTGCAACATTCCTTGTTGAAGCAATTCATAAGTATATTTCCGGTGATCTGATTGGCATTGCATTCTTACGTGAAGTTGGAGATATCTCCGGAAGCATGGGCGGCGTTGCCGCAGCTACTCTTGTTCCAATTGCAATGGGTGCTAACCCGTTATTCGCAGTTGTAGCCGGTGTTGCTGTTGGTGGATTCGGAATCCTTCCTGGATTTATCGCAGGTTATGTCATCGGATTCATCGCTCCGATTATTGAAAAGAAACTTCCTGTTGGAATTAACATTATTGCAGGAGCACTTGTAATTGCTCCAGTTGCCCGTATTATTGTAACAGTTGTTGATCCTGGTGTAACATGGATTCTGTCACACATTGGTGCTACTATTTCTGCTGCTACAGAGCAGTCTCCAATCGTTATGGGATTCCTGTTAGGTGGAATGATGAAGATGATCTGTACATCGCCGCTTAGTTCTATGGCGCTCACAGCTATGTTAGGACTGACCGGTCTTCCAATGGGTATTGCAGCCATCGCATGTTTTGGTGGATCCTTTACAAATGGACTTGTATTCCACAAACTGAAACTTGGTAACAAAGGTAATGTGATCGGTGTTATGCTTGAGCCATTAACACAGGCTCCAATCGTTACTTCTAACCCGATTCCGATTTACGGTTCTAACTTCTTCGGAGGTGGATTTGCCGGAATTTCAGCAGCAGTATTCCACATTGTGAACGATGCACCTGGTACAGCATCTCCAATCCCTGGACTGTTAGCACCATTTGCATTTAACCCGGTTCAGAATGTATTACTTGCTCTTCTGTTCGCAGCTATCGGAGGAAGTGTTGCAGGACTTGTAGGTGGAACAATTTTCAAACACATTCGTATGAAAAACGGAACTTACGAGAAAGCATCTGAAGCAGCCGAAGAAATGGCAAAAGCAGAGCTTGAGCCTGGAATGTAAGTATCGCACTCCATCGATATTGACATTGATACATATTAAAAAAGATGCGCTTCGCCAGCGCATCTTTTTTTATTACACAAGAAATGAAATTCATGATATTCTATGCAACAAGTTCTCATTTACCGCCTTACTGAACTTCTGGCTCCTGCCTGCGCAAAATATCATATGGGCTTGCCTGACCGCCTTCTAACTCAATATAGAGCACTTGTTTAGAATGTGGTGCACTCTCCTGGTCTTCACCTTCTTCGTTGATAATCCGTTTGACTGTAACTTCTACATTTTCTCCATCCGGTTTCATAATCTCAATTGTCTCACCGACTGAGAATTTGTTACGTTGCTCAATCTTGCAGCGCCCGTCACAGATTTCTCCTACAATTCCAAGATAAGTATATTCTTTTACATAAGTATTGCTGTCATAAATCTGGCTCTCTTCGGTTGGTTTTCCAAAGTAGAATCCTGTAGTGAACTGACGATATGTGCAGTTAGATATCTGATCCAGATACCAAGGCATGTTATCTCTGTATTTCTGTGGATCTTCCAGATAGTCATCTATCGCTTTGCGATAAGTTCTTGCAACTGTTGCAACATAAAGAGCCGTTTTCATACGCCCTTCAATTTTAAAACTGTCGATTCCGGCATCGATCATTTCCGGAATATGCTCGATCATGCATAAGTCTTTTGAGTTGAAAATGTATGTTCCACGCTCATTTTCATAGACAGGCATATACTCTCCCGGTCTCGTCTCTTCCACGATGGAATATTTCCAGCGGCACGGATGCGTGCATGCTCCCTGATTTGCGTCACGACCGGTAAAAAAATTACTAAGCAGACATCTTCCGGAATATGATATACACATTGCTCCGTGAATAAAGCTTTCAATCTCCATCTCAGCCGGGATTCTTTCACGGATTTCTTTGATTTCTCTCAAGGATAATTCTCGGGCAGATACTACGCGGGAAGCTCCCTGTTTCCACCAGAACTGATAGGTCGCATAGTTCGTGTTATTCGCCTGCGTGCTGACGTGGCGCTGAATCTCTGGGCAGATTTTCTTTGCCAGCTCAAACACACCGGGATCTGCGATAATAAGCGCATCCGGTCCAACTTCTTTTAATTCTTTCAGATACTCTTCTACTCCCGGAAGATCATCATTATGCGCAAGAATATTGACCGTCACATGTACTTTTACACCATGTGCATGCGCAAATTCCACACCCTTCTTCATATCTTCCATAGAAAAATTCTTTGCTTTCGCACGAAGCCCAAATGCTTCGCCACCAATATATACTGCATCTGCACCAAACATAACCGCAGTCTTCAATACTTCCAGACTGCTGGCCGGGATTAATAATTCCGGACGTTTCTGACTCATACTTCTCTTCTCCTTCTCTTTTTATTAATTTTCTATTCTTCTTAAATATCACTGCTTAAATATCTATCACTATTTAAATATCACTGCGCTTTACACTCAATGCCACGCCGTCTCCCAGTGGAATAATCGATGTCTGCAACTGATCATGATGCTTTAACTCATAGAGATATTCCCGCATACGGCTGTGAATAGTCCGGTTCCTGCGCTCCAGCGCGAATCTGGATTCAATAATATCACCTTCCTGCAGCACATTATCTGACACAAGCACTCCATCTGTCCCAAGAAGCCGCATAACTTCCGGAAAGTAATGAATATACTGCCCTTTTGCCGCATCCACAAATATCAGGTCATACGGCCCTTCCAGGCCATGCATCACTTCCAGGGCATCTCCCTCAATCAAATCAATCTGCTCTTCCTTCCCTGCCCGTTTAAAATTCGCCCGGGCTATCGGAATTCGTTTATCATAATTTTCTATTGTTGTAATATGCCCGCCTTCCGGCATATATTCACTCATAAGAATTGACGAAAAACCAACCGCAGCTCCTACTTCCAAAATCCGCATCGGTCTTTTGATCATCAGCAGAACCTTCAGAAAACTCTGCATTTCCTTCCGGATAATCGGCACACGGTCTCTTAAAGCTTCCTGCTCAATTGCTTCAATTACCGCGCTTTCCGGCACCTCCAGCGACCGGATATAAGTCACCATCCGCTCATCTACGATCATTTACAACCACCTCTCTCCTCAATCAGGGGCACCCCTCTTCGCAATTGGGGACGTAGCACTTCTTCAAAGTACTACGTCCCCTGTTAAATAAATATCACTTTATACATCCATAATAATCGGCAAAATCATCGGACGACGTTTTGTTTTTTTCCAGATAAATTCGTTCATTGTATCGCGGATCACTAATTTTATCTTGCTCCAGTCAGCATTTCTCTGATGATTCAGACAATCTTCTACTGCGTCAGTTACGACTTGTCTTGCCTCTTCCATAAGATCTTCTGACTCACGAACATAGACAAATCCACGGGACACAATATCCGGTCCTGCCAGGAGCTGGTTGCTTCCGCGCTCTAACGTCAGGACTACGATCATAATTCCGTCCTCTGCCAGATGCTGTCTGTCTCGAAGTACGATATTTCCCACATCACCGACACCAAGTCCGTCTACAAGAATCTCTCCCGTATGGACTTTATCTACGACTTTTGCCTCTTGTTCACTGACTTCCAGTACATCTCCGGAATGAAGCATGAAGACATTCTCTTTTGGAATTCCAAGAGATTTTGCCAGGTTCGCATTCGCCTTTCTGTGACGGTACTCACCATGTACCGGTACTGCATACTTTGGTTTGACCAGTGAATAAATCAGCTTTAATTCTTCCTGACACGCATGTCCGGATACATGAGCATCCTGAAAGATAACATTTGCACCTTTCTCAGACAGCTCATTGATAACTCTGGATACGGATTTCTCATTTCCAGGGATCGGATTAGAGCTTAAAATAACTGTATCGCCTGGCATGATCGTTACCTTCTTGTGAATGTCTGCCGCCATTCTGGAAAGAGCCGCCATAGACTCACCCTGGCTTCCGGTCGTGATCAGAACCGTCTTCTCCGGTGGATAATTCTTAAGCTGGTCAATCTCGATCATCGTGTTCTCCGGAACACTCAAGTATCCGAGTTCCTGTGCTACCTGAATGATGTTCACCATACTGCGCCCTTCTACTACAACCTTGCGGTCATACTTGCACGCTGAGTTGATGATCTGCTGTACACGGTCTACATTAGACGCAAATGTCGCAATGATGATTCTTGTATTTTGATGTTCTGCAAATATATGATCAAAGGTAATACCTACCGTACGTTCAGACTGTGTAAAGCCTTTTCGTTCTGCATTGGTACTGTCTGACAAAAGTGCCAGTACTCCTTTTTTTCCAATCTCTGCAAATCTCTGAAGATCGATAGCATCTCCAAAGACTGGTGTATAATCTACCTTAAAGTCTCCTGTATGCACAACAATTCCTGGCGGGGAATAGATTGCAAGTGCTGCTGCATCCTGGATACTGTGGTTCGTCTTAATAAATTCTATCCTGAACTGTCCAAGGTTGATAGACTGTCCATGTTTTACTACTTTTCTTCTCGTTGAGCGAAGCAGATTGTGCTCTGTCAGTTTCTTCTCTATAATACCCATCGTAAGCTTTGTTGCATAGATTGGGATATTGATTTCCCGTAAAATGTAGCTTAATGCTCCAATATGGTCCTCATGACCATGCGTGATAACAAATCCTTTTACTTTCTCAATATTGTTTTTCAGGTATGTCACATCTGGAATAACAAGGTCAATTCCAAGCATACCGTCCTCCGGGAATGCCAATCCGCAATCCACAACAATAATACTGTCTTCGTACTCGAAGGCAGTAATGTTCATTCCGATCTTCTCGAGTCCCCCGAGTGGAATGATACGCATACTTCCAATATTCTCTTTTTTCAAGTTTACACCTCCACGTAATTACAGACCCCCAGTGTAACAAAGGGTCTATTTCTGTTTCTTTCTACATTCACTGCACTGTCCGTAGAACTTTAATTCGTGGTCTAACACATGAAATCCTGTCTCTTCTTCTATATGCCGCTCCAGTTCATCCAACAGGTCGTCTTTAAAAGGCAGTACTTTTCCACATATTTTACATATCAGATGGTGATGATGGTGCTTTCCTGTGCCATCCAGCGTCTCCCCGATCTCATAACGCACACATCCATCATCCAGATTAATACGATCCACCAATTGCATTTCCAGTAACAACTGCACTGTTCGGTAAATGGTTGCCAGCCCGATCTCCGGGTAATCTTCTTTTACGAGCTCATAGATATCTTCAGCAGTCAGATGTCTGTCCTTATTCTCTGCAAGAACCTGCAGCACAAGCAGTCTCTGATTCGTCACTTTAAGCCCTTTTTCTTTTAACTTTTTCTTAAAACTCTCCTGACTGACTGACATAATCCATTACCTTTCAATTTCCACATCTTCCAGAAGTTCTTCAAAAACTCCCATTATCCCATTCAGTTCTTTTTCATCTTCCACAAACTCATAGATTGCCTCGGATGATTCCTCCGGTGACGTGTCTTTTAAAATCCAACATTCTGCATCGTCTTCTTCCGAATCCGTGACAAGAATATAAGATACTCCATTTAACTTTGTCTGCTCCAACACAAAAAACTCTTCATTTTCCTGTGAATCTGCAGACGCAAATGTAATCTTTTCCATAAATCTTCTACCCTTCTTTATTCAGGTGTGCGGAGTCCAGGTATCCCTGCAATATAAAAACAGCCGCAATCTGGTCAATATACTTCTTGCGGTCTTCTCTTCTTACCTTATTCTCGATTAAAGTCCGCTCTGCCGAAACAGTAGTCAGACGCTCATCCCACATCACGACCTCAAGGCCGGTCCGTCGTCCGATCATCTCACCAAATTGCATAGATTTTTCCGCCCGATCTCCAATATCATTGTTCATATGCTTCGGAAGTCCGAGCACAATCTTCTCAACTTCATACTCTGCCACCAGTTCCTCGATGCGGGCACATGTCTTCCGAAGCTTGTTCTCGTCCTTACGGCATATAGTCTCTACAGCCTGCGCAGTTATCCCCAAAGGATCACTGACAGCCACCCCGACTGTACGCGAGCCGTAGTCCAGTCCCATAATCCTCATATATATTATCCCCACTTATTATGCTCAATATACGTCTTGAACATCTCTTCAACCAGCTCATCCCGTTCCATCTTCATAATCAGACTGCGGGCACCATTGTAACTGGTAATATAAGTCGGATCACCTGACATAATATAACCTACGATCTGGTTCACCGGATTATACCCTTTTTCCACAAGAGCCTTGTACACAATTTCAAGAATATCTTTTGCCTGAATCTGTGGTGCACTCTCTACCTGAAAAAATTGCGTATTGCTTAATTCTTTCATACTACTCACGTCCTTCACATTACTTTGTAATTATTCTCACATCTTCATAATTACATTTCTTCAATCTTATTCTAACCTATCATTTGTCAAAATTCAATGAATTATTTGCTTTGTATCTTCGATTTTAACATTTTTCAGTTGATTTGATAGATTTTCTTCTGTTTTTAAACCAATTTTAACATATTCTTTCGTATGCCCGACCTGGTAAATGCCGTCTTCCGTCTCAACTGCCTCTTCCATCAGCACTTCCTGTGTCGTTCCAAGGAGTCTTTCCTCATAAGCTTTCTGTTTTCTATGGCCAAGCTCGATCATTTTCGCGCTTCGCTCACTTTTTATTTCCTCCGGAACCTGATCCGGCATCACGGCTGCTTTTGTTCCTGCTCTTCTGGAATATTTGAAAATGTGTGTCTCATAGAAATTCACGCGGTCTACAAAATCCATGGACTCAGCAAACTCTTCCTGCGTCTCCCCCGGAAATCCTACAATTACATCTGTTGTCAGTGCCGGATTGTGGAAATATTTCCGTAAAAGGTCACATTTTTCCATATATTCTTCTGCACTGTAACGACGATTCATACGCTTCAGGGTCGCATTGCAGCCACTCTGTAATGACAGATGAAAATGCGGACACATCTTCGGAAGTGCAGCAATACTGGAAGCAAATTCTTCTGTAATGATCCTCGGCTCCAGAGATCCAAGCCGGATTCTTTTAATGCCGTCAATTTCATGTACTTTCTGGATCAGTTCCAGAAGGCTCTCCCCAGTATCAATTCCATAAGAACTCAGATGGATTCCTGTCAACACAACTTCTTTATATCCGGAAGCTGCCAGTGTCCGCACCTCTTCTAATACATGTTCCAGGTTACGGCTTCTGACACGTCCTCTCGCATACGGAATGATGCAGTAAGAACAAAACTGATTGCACCCATCCTGGACCTTGATATACGCGCGGGTATGCTCTGCTGTATGAGTGACCTGCATCTCCTCATATTCTTTCTCATGGTTGATATCAAGCAGCTCTTTTTTTACTTTATGCTGAGCATTGTAATACTCGTCCAGAATCGCGATCAGGTCTTTCTTTTTATTATTTCCAACTACGATGTCCACACAAGGGTCGATATCTTCTCCTCTTGCCTGCACATAACAGCCTGTCGCCACAACTACCGCATCCGGGTTCATTTTCCGTGCTTTATGAAGCATCTGCCGGGATTTGCGGTCTGCAACATTGGTGACTGTACATGTATTGATAATATAGACATCTGCCCCTTCTTTAAATGGCACGATCTCATATCCATTCTGCTCCAGAAGCTCCTGCATAGCCTCTGTCTCATATGCATTTACTTTGCAGCCCAGATTATGGAGCGCAGCTTTCTTTTTCATTTTACACATTCCTTTCAAAATATTTGGTAATTTGTTTCTTGACTTTTATCTGTCATACTTTTAAGATAGAGATGATAGAAGTATGATAAATAAGGAGGTAACGTACAATGAAAACTGTACAGGTTTATTTAAATTCAATCCAAAAGGTGAACTCTTTTTCTCACGAGCTTGAACAATTCGACAACGACTTTGATCTTGTTTCCGGAAGATATATCGTAGACGCTAAGTCTGTTATGGGAATCTTCAGTCTGGATCTGAATGAGCCAACAACTCTGAATATCCACGCAACAGATTCTGAGATGGGTCCTATTCTTGAAGCAATCAAGCCTTATATTGTAAGCGAAGATCCTAAGTAGGATTCAGGCCAAAAAGTATATATCAAAAGCAAAGTAACAAAGATAACAGGGCAGTTCTTCCTTTCGAAGGGCTGCCCCTTTCTATTTCGCTTTTTCTATTTCACTTCAATGATCTCTGCTGTATCTAACGCTGTCTGCATAAGTTCATCGATCTTCTCTGCCAGATTCTCCTCAGAACGGCGGATAACCTCGATATTCGGCTTTGTGACCGGATGCTTTGCCACGAAAATGGTACAGCAATCCTCAAATGGAAGAATGGAGGTCTCGTAAGTATCGATCTTCTCTGCCACATCTACAATGTCCTGCTTATCAAATCCAATCAGCGGACGATATACCGGCATCGTACATACATCATTCGTTGCAGCCAGGCTCTGCATAGTCTGACTTGCCACCTGTCCGATACTCTCTCCCGTCACCAGTCCAAGGCATCCATCACGTCTTGCGAATTCTTCCGCAATACGCATCATATAGCGACGCATAATAATAGTCAGCTCGTCATGCGGGCATTTGTCATAAATATACAACTGAATATCTGTAAAGTTCACAACATGTAATTTGATCGGTCCGGAATATCTTGCCACAATCTTCGCAAGATCAACAACTTTTTGCTTTGCACGCTCACTTGTGTACGGCGGTGCATGGAAATAAGTTGCCTCAAGACCAACTCCTCGTTTGGATACCATATAACCTGCGACCGGACTGTCAATTCCGCCGGATAACAGAAGCATAGCGTTTCCATTGGTTCCTACCGGCATTCCGCCTGCTCCTGGAATAATCTCAGAATAAACATAGATTTCATTTCTCACTTCTACATTTACCAGTACATCCGGGTGATGTACGTCTACCTTGATCTCCGGGAACGCATAGAGAATCGCCTCTCCAAGGTCACGGCTTATTTCCATAGAGTTCTTCGGATATGACTTTCTGGCACGGCGTGACTCTACCTTAAATGTAAAGTTGCGGTCCGGATACATCTCTGCCATATAAGCTACCACGTCTTTTTTCAATTCCTCGAAACCTTTATCCTCCATACGGACAACCGGGCAGATTCCGACCAGTCCGAACACTCTTTTCAAATGTTCCACCGTATCCTCGTAATCATAATCACCCTCACAATCCACATAGATTCTTGCCTGGGATTTGTGGACATCAAAGTTCCCGTCTACATCCTTTAACGCATAACGCACCTGTCTTACAAGAGCATCTTCAAAAAGATAACGGTTCTTTCCTTTGATACCAATCTCCCCGTATTTCAATAAAAATGTATGAAATCTCATCGATCTTCTCCTCATTTATCTCTAATGTCTGGTATATTTTCTAAGCATCGGTACTATATTATACAGAGTATCTAATGTATAGTCAATCTCTTCCATCGTATTAAACTCAGAAAGACTGAATCTAAGCGTTGCATCCAAAAACTGCTGACCAGCTCCGATTCCTTTTAATACGCCGCTGATCTGCGGATGGTTGGAAGCACATGCAGAACCACTGGATACATAGATGCCTTTATCTTCCAGCGCATGCAGAAGAACCTCGCTTCGGATTCCCGCAAATCCAACACTGATAATGTGTGGCGCACTGGTCTCATCATAAAGACCATGGATGGTCGTATCCGGGATCTGCTTCACGCCTTCAATAAAATGCTCCTTCATCGCACGCATCGCTGCAACTTTTTCATCCAGATTTTCATAAATCATCTTCGCAGCAAGACCAATCCCTGCAATTCCAGGTACATTTTCCGTACCGGAACGGACATTTTTCTGTTGTTCACCGCCAAATACGATTGGTTTTATCTTCACATGTTCATCAATATAAAGCACTCCGATTCCTTTTGGTCCATGAATCTTATGTCCACTGATGGAACACATATCCACCTTCAGGCGCTTCGGGTAAATGTGGTACTTTCCAAATCCCTGCACAGCATCCACATGGAACAAAATGTTCTTGTTATACGCTTTTACCATGCTGGCAGCCTCCTGGATCGGCTGTACGGATCCCACCTCATTATTCACATACATCACAGATACAAGGATCGTGTCCTCACAGAGTGCATCCTTCAGTGCATCCAGACTGATTCTTCCAAAGCGGTCCACCGGAAGAAATGTAACACGAAATCCTTCCTCTTCCAGATAGCGCATCGTATTAATGATTGCCGGATGCTCAATTCCGGATGCAATCAGATGATTCCCTGCTCTTCGATTCGCTTTTGCTGCCCCGATCAATGCCAGATTATCACTTTCCGTACCTCCGGAGGTGAAAAAAATTTCTTTCTCCTGCACCTTTAAAAGCTTTGCAAATGTCTCTTTCGCTTCTTTTATATATTTTTCAGCCTCCACGCCCTTACGGTGCATGGAAGATGGATTTCCATAATCTTCACACAATACCTTACGGACCAGATCTCCCACTTCCGGGTATGCTCTCGTCGTAGCAGAATTGTCCAGATATACTTCCTTCATTCTATCTCACTTCCTGTTTCCTTTTTTCCAATAACAGTTGATCACTGTCTCTTCTTATCATCAATATATGTCCTTGCAATTTAATATGTAACTTGCTCCAGTTGAAACATCAGCACAGACAATAGCGCAAGTCCCGCTGTCTCTGTCCGTAAAATACGCTTTCCAAGAGTTATGACCTGACCGCCCATCTCACATGCAAGCGCAATCTCATCCGGATCAAATCCACCTTCCGGTCCGATAAATATTCCAACAGACTGTCCCGGCTTTATGGACTGTATCAGTCCCTTTGTGTGGTCCATACCTTCTGCACACTCATAAGGCACCAATACAACATCCAAATCTTTTGCCATCTCAAGGGCTTCCTTATAAGTCTTCACAGACGTCACTTCCGGCACGATCCCCCGCCCGGACTGTTTGGCTGCGCTGGCTGCAATTGTATTCCAACGCTCCACTTTCTTCGCACCTTTTTTCGCATCCAGCTTCACCACACACCGCTTCATGGAGACCGGGACTACCGCATAAATCCCAAGCTCCACACATTTCTGCACGATCAATTCCATCTTCTCCTGCTTCGGGAGACCCTGAAACAGATAGATTTTTGATGGGAGTTCCGCATCTGAAGCTTTCGTCTCTACGATTTTCAACTGCACCTGCTCCTCTTCAAAATCGCGAACCTGGCAGAGATATTCTTTTCCCTGACCGTCACTGACCGTCACTTCCTCACCAATCCGCATACGGAGCACATTTTTCATATGATTCACATCAGAACCTTCGATCCGGATTGTTTCTTCCGATACCTGAGAGGCATCTACAAAAAAATGCTGCATTTTCTCTTTACTCCTCTAAGCATTCTTTCTTGCTACAACAGACACCCACTCGCCCTGGTGATTCACTTCCAGAACTTCCAGCCCGGCAGCCTTCACAGCTTCTACTACAACATTTTCTTTATCTTCGATAATTCCACTTGTAATATATACAGCACCCGGCTTCATCTGATGAATGATGACCGGCGTCAGCGGAACAAGGACATCTGCCAGAATATTTGCTGCTACAATATCATATTTTTCATATCCAACCGCATCCTGAACAGCCTTATCGTCAATGATGTTTCCGATCATGACCTCATACTGATCCTTGCGGATCCCATTCACTTCCATATTCTCGTGAGTCGCATCAATGGCGCATGGATCAAGATCTGTTCCAAGAGAATGCTTTGCCCCGAACTTAAGCGCCAGCATTCCAAGAATCCCGCTTCCACAACCAACATCTAAAATCTCTGTCTCGGATGTCACATATTTTTTCAACGCCCGAATGCAAAGCTGTGTCGTCTCATGCATACCTGTTCCGAATGCTGTCCCCGGATCAATGTGAATGACCATCTTGTCGCTGTCCTCCGGCTTTACTTTTTCCCAGGATGGGATTACAAGAATGTCGTCTATATAGAACTGATGGAAGTACTGCTTCCAGTTGTTGACCCAGTCTACATCTTCCGTCTCAGATTCCTCAATGGTACACTCCCCAACATCAAGAAATGCACGCATATCTTCCAGTTCTTTTCTCACGTTCATAAGAACCGGCGCCACATCTTCTTCCTCATCCAGATAAAATGTCAAATATGCTGTCCCGTCATCATCTGGAATATCCGGCAGAATATCCACGAACATCTGCTCCTTATCCTGTTCTGTAAGCGGAATCTTATCCTCAATCTGCACACCTTCAATTCCAAGATCTGCCAGCATACTGCTCACAATATCCTCCGCCTGTGTCGTTGTTTTTAAACGAAACTGCTTCCATTTCATAATACTTTCTCCTTCTTTACGTTCATTATCTTCCTTTGATGATACCCGGTTTCTAACCTCGTTATCATTTATTTCATTTCTTCTCTTACAGCCTGTAACGCCGCATCCACTACATGATGCATATCCATATAACGGTAAAGTCCCAGACGCCCTCCAAAGATTACGTTCTCTTCCTTCTCTGCCAGCTCTTTGTATTTTGCATAAAGTGCTGTATTCTTCTCATCATTGACCGGATAATAAGGTTCGTCCCCTTTCTTCCATGTCACCGGATACTCTCTGGAAATAACGGTCTTCTCCTGGGTTCCAAATTCAAAATGCTTATGCTCAATGATTCTTGTATATGGAACTTCATATTCTGTATAATTGACCACCGCATTTCCCTGATAATTGTCTGTATCCAGAATCTCTGTCTCAAAACGGACCGTACGATATTCTAATTCACCAAAACAATAGTCAAAATATGCATCTACAGGTCCAGTATACACTACTTTTTTACCGAGTGGGCGAAGATTTTCTTTTTCTTTCAGATAATCCACATTCAAACGGACCTCCGCGCCTTCCAGCATCTTCTCAATGATCTGCGTGTAGCCTCCCACCGGAATCCCCTGATAAAGGTCATTAAAATAATTGTTATCATAAGTCAGGCGGACCGGCAGTCTCTTAATGATCTCCGGCGGCAGCTCTGTCGCACGCCTTCCCCACTGCTTCTCAGTGTACCCCTTGACCAGGATCTCATAAATATCTTTTCCAACCAGGCTGATTGCCTGCTCTTCCAGGTTCTTCGGCTCCTTCACGCCATATTCCTTCACCTGTTCCTCAATCTTAGCCTTCGCCTCTGCCGGTGTGATCACACCCCAGATCTTATGAAATGTATTCATATTGAACGGCATATTGTACATCTGGCCTTTATAATATGCCACCGGGCAGTTCGTATAACGGTTAAATGTTGCAAACTGTCCAATGTAATCCCACACCTCTTTATTACTTGTGTGGAAAATATGTGCTCCATACTGATGCACCTGGATTCCTTCCATCTCTTTTGTATAAATGTTTCCACCGATATGCGAACGCCTCTCTACAACGAGGCAGCTCTTTCCTGCCTTCATAGCCTCATGGGCAAAGATTGCTCCATAAAGCCCAGACCCTACAATAATATAATCGTACATAATCCCTCCTGCTGCCTTTTAAGCTCCATTTATGCCTTTCAAACTCCATTTATGCCTTTTAAGTTCCATTTATTAAGAGAGGAATGCATCTTACATTATGCATTCCTCCCTGGTTACTCATTTCACTCTTATTAATCCAGATCAATATAATCTACCTGGAATGTGTCATCCTTCTCAGAATGGCTGCGTCTCTCCTTCGGACGCTCACTGAGCAGATCATCTAAATCATCTACCATATCATCCTCTTCTTCCTCATCCATCACAAATGATTCGAAGTTCTCATCTTCATATAAAGACATATCCGTAATGGTATTAAAATCATCGAATTTCACTGTACGAAGCGGTGCTTCTCTGACTTCATCAAATTCCTCTTCTTCAAAGTCATCATCTGCATAATCATCTTCGTCATCATAACGCTTGCTATCATAACGATCGTCATCATAATCGTCATCATCGTCAAATTCGTCATCTTCGTAGTCATCAAAATCATCTTCGTCTACGACTTTTTTCTTTTTGCCTTTTTTCGGAGCCGGCTGAGCTTTCTTTTTATTTTTCTTCTTCGGAGCCGGTTCCGGTTCTTCCTCTTCTAAGTCAATTCCATACTCATCATACAGGTCATCCAGCTCAATATCACGGTTACGAAGCTTCACACGGACCACGATCAAACGGATAATGAGAAGAAGTAAAATAACAATAAAGATAATCGCAAATACTTTAAAATGTCCGTCAATCACATTCTGCATCTTGTCAAAGAAGCCATTTGCCTTTTTCTTAGCATTGCTTGCTCCGGTATCCTGCTTTACATCACATCTCTGATACGTATTCTCCTGAGAATCATACTCGTAGAAATTCTTCGTACCATTGTTGTTTACAGCATACATCAGATAAAATCCATCTTTGTCATTATCCTGCCATACAGGGAATTCCTGTCCGTTCAGCGTCAGTGTTGTCTGCACATAATTAGATGGCAGCTTCACACTTGTATCACTTAACAGAACAATCGTTGTTGTATCGGAAATATCAATCTCTTCATATGGTGCAAATGTTGCATTTGAATCATCATATAAGAAGAAATTGGAATTACCATCCGCTGATGTCAGATAAGCAAGGTAAACACCATTTGTCTCATTATAAGCCATTGGGCGGTCAGCGCCCTCATAATTCATTGTTGTCTTTGTAAATCCTGCTGGAACAGAAGCTTCTACAAAATCACTCAGCGTATAAGATGTACCGTTCACCTCAACAGTTGCATCGCCACTAGCTGCTGTGTCAGCACCTTCTGCTGCCTGAGTATCATCCACGATCTTAGAAGGATCTCCGGCAGCGATTGTCACTGTAGATTTTCCTTCTGTCAACTTAACCTCTGAACCAGAACTGGATTTCGCATCCTGAGATGCTACCGTAATCTCTGTGGAACCTTCTTGCAGTGCCTGGAATGTCATGGTAAATGACACTTCTGAAGAGCCGCCATCTCCTGAGTATGTCAGGGTTCCATCACCACCGGTCACTCCATCACCGGAATTAAACTTCAATGCACTGGCATCATAAGAAAGTGTTACTGATGAACTTCCAAGAGATCCACTGCTGGATTTTAAAACACATTTTACGTCTACCATATCTCCCACAGCCGTACTCGGATCTGCAAAAGAAATTCTACCGCCAGCCGCATGGGATGTCAGTGTCACGCTGGTAGCCAGCACACATACACAGGCAACTGCAGCCAGTACTTTCTTTAAAAACTTCATGTACTTTACCTCTTTTTTCTATAGTTTCTGTATTTTAAGAATGGTTATACATTATTCTGCACTTTCACCACCGGAAGATTCTCCGCCGCCGGAGCTGCTTCCACCAGATTCACTTCCGCCACCGGAACTGCTGCCGCCAGAACCGCTTCCGCCAGATTCACTTCCGCCACCGGAACCGCTGCCTGAACTTCCGCTACCGGAGCCGCCGCCTGATCCGCTGTCTGATTTACTGCCACCGGAGCTTCCACTGCCAGAGGAATTGCCGCTACCGGAGCTTCCACTTGAAGTTCCTGAATTACTGCTTCCACTGGAACTCTTTTTAGAGTTTTTGGAAGAACTGCCACTGGAATCGTCATCATAATAGCTGTCCTCGTCCTTTGTGGTGCCTTTTCCGATATCTGTAGATTTCTTTTGAATTCCTGCTGCTATATTTTGTACTGTCTCTGACGGTGTATATCCATCGTCTCCAAAGAAGAACTGATGAAGCTGCTGTACATCGCTTGTAAAACTTGTTGGAATAACAGTACTTCCGATACCACTTAATGTTCCAGTAGATACATTATATGGGAAACCAACCGTTTCTCCCAATTTATACTTTTTAAAATCTTTTGCATAAGATAATATTTCTGGCAAAGTAAAGTTCGTTCCAACTTCATCAAATACTTCATCGATTATTTTATTAATTGTTGCCAAATTAGCAGTCTGCAGTTTTTCTACGACTTTTTGTATGACCATTCTTTGTCGCTCTGTTCTTTTAAAATCATCACCCTTTGTATATCGAATACGGCAAAAAGATGTGGCCTGTACTCCGTCTAAAGTCATAAGTCCTGAACCAGCTAAATCTGTGTAAGTATGACCACTTACACGAGACGTTTCTTCACAATATCCATTTGTCCAAAAGACTTCTTCTTCTGTTAACTCCAATTCAATTCCACCAAGTGCATCTATTGCATCTATGAGCGCATTAAAATTAACTGTAACATAATGTTCAATATTCATATCTAAATTCTTATTTAATAAAGCAACTGCTCCTTCAACTCCTCCAAAAGAATATGCCGCATTAGCTTTATTATAACTGCCGTCTGACTGTTGCAATAAGGTATCTCGATATACTGAGCTGATTTTCACTTCTCCTGTCTCCTGATTCAAACTCGCAATCATAATAGTATCACTACGTGTTCCTTTTCCAAGAGAAGCCTCTCTGGAATCCACTCCAAATAAAGCAACATTCAAATAACCCGTCTTATGCTCTACTTCTTGATTAATTTCTAATTTTTGAGCATCTAACTGCTTTACTTCCATTCGATCAACCTTGCTAGTTACATAAGCTGCTGCTGCAGCGCCTCCTCCTATAACAAGCACCAGTAAAATACTAATCGTGATTACTCCTATCTTCTTTCCCAGAGACCAAGAAGAAAAACCTTTCTTTTTTCTTCTTCCTCTATGTACTTTACGATTACTTCTTCTCTTTGTAGCCATCGAAACATCCTTTCTTTGAACATAATAAAACAGTTTAATAATATCCTATTTTTTTACAAAATTCAACAAAAAATCGTGTTTCTTATGATTTTTTCCAATAATTAGGATTTGATGTACATTTCATAACTATCCGCATTGGCAATTTTTTATACCTTTTTCCCAAGAAATATCCTATATACTTACATCCAGATTGATACATCAATATTATTACCTTCAATGGCTGTTCATTCCGGATCAGATACCGTGCCGTAGCTTTAACCATACGAATTCCTTCTCCTTCTGACGGAACTCCTTCAAACACTTCTGGATATTGCGCTTGCGATACTGCGAGATCAAAATTCCTATGAAATTGCTGCCTACCAGTATAATTATGTGAATGTAATACTTTTGCCTCTGCTACATATGCCACTTTGTCTCCTGCGAGAATACGTTTTCCGGCAAAAATCATATCCTCATTAAATATAGTCGGGTCTTCAAATCCCCCCGCTCCTAACAGGTAGTTTCTTCGATAAGCAGCACAAACATCCGAACAAAAAAAAGTTTTTATTCCAAGCTCATTCAAATCAGATTTAGATTTTATCCGGCTTTTTTCTGGATAGTTAAATCTCCTTGTAAATCTTTCAATAATATTACAGTCGTTCTTTGGCAATTGTCTTCCATATGCAACTCCAATATCAGAATGCGCTTCAAATACTTTTATGAACTCTTCAATCAAGTGCTCATCTGCCGGCATAGCATCCTGTGTTATATAAAGAATAATATCTGCCTTTGAAATACTTGCCCCCATATTTCTTGTCCCACCATGGTCAAAATCTTTTGGTTTAATATGGATAACCTCTATTGGGTATGGCTCTGTTTCTAATTTTTCCGGAAAAATTCCTGTCTCTGTGTTAATAATTATAATTTTACGAATAGCATATGTTTGTTGTTGAAGTCTGTGTATCAACTCTGCAAATTCTTTTTCCGGTTTATATGTCGGAATAATCACATCTACTTTCAATTTATCCAAACTCCTTTTATTTAATTTCCATCTTCTGAATCTTCACCACCGCTTTTATAACTATAATCTGTTGTTGACTTATAAGTATCTGGATCAACCCCTGTCATATAAATTACATCCTCGCTAATTTGTTTTACCGTATCAGATGGTTGATAATCTTTTTCGTTAAATAGGAATTCATGTAGTTCGCGTACATTTTGGCTAAGTCCAACGGCAGTCACATAAGACCCTTTATGATTTTTAACTTTTTCACATGTAGTTACTTCAAAAGGAAATCCCGACATTTCACCTAATTTATAATCTGTAGCATGTGCTGCTAATCCAAGCATATTTGCAGTTGTAAGATTTGTAGAGATTTGTGGCATCACTTTATTTACAATGTTATTCAGCGTAACTACATTTGCTTTCTGCGCTTTTTCAGCAATCTTTTCTAATACAATTCTTTGTCTCTGAGCCCTTTTAAAATCCATACCTTCTGTATATCGGATTCTAGCATAAGAAACCGCCTGAACTCCATCTAATGTATGAACCCCTGCTCCGCTTAAATCTTTGGTTTCTCTTCCAACAACCTCTGATGTTTCAACACTGTATCCATTCGTCCAATACACTTCTTCCTCTGTCATATCTATATCAATACCGCCCAACGCATCTACTACATCTGCAAGAGCATTAAAATTAACACTGATATATTTTTCAATATCCATATCAAGATTTCGATTCAAAAGTGCGATTGCTTCAGTAGGACCGCCAATATTATAAGCAGAATTGGCTTTCCCATACTTTTCTTGTGTCACTTTCAATAAGGTATCACGATACACAGATACTAACTTTATTTCATTTGTCTTATTATCAATGCTACAAATCATAATACAGTCACTTTGAACGCCTCCGTCCAGTTTTCCATCTCTGGAATCCAAACCAAACAATGCTATATTCGTATAATCTCCAGTATCCTTATACACTTCCAATTTATCTTTATTTAATATTGTAGTGTCCATTTTGTCCATTACGAACATTCCATACGCCACAACTCCAAGCCCTGTAAGTATTATAATTTCAATCAATATAATAGCCAATCTCTTGCGCCGTTTTTTCTTTATTCTACGTTGCCGTTCCAGCCTCTGCTGTCGTTTATTCAGCCGTTTCTGTGCCATCTTACACTCCCCTTTTCTAATATGCGTTCTTGTTGATAAAACCTTTAAAAAATGTCAGGAAAATGATTTTAAAATCAAACCCTAATGTCCAGTTCTCAATATAATAAAGATCGTATTCAATTCTCTTGCGAATAGACGTATCTCCCCTATATCCATTCACTTGCGCCCAACCAGTAAGTCCTGGCCGCACCTGATGCTTAATCATATATCTTGGTATCTCTTCTTTGAATTTTTCTACAAACTGTGGTCGTTCCGGTCTTGGTCCCACAAGAGACATATCCCCTTTTAAAATATTAAATAGCTGTGGCAGCTCATCAATACTTGTCTTACGTATGAACTTTCCGATTGGAGTTACACGCGGATCATTCTTGGTCGTCCAGCCTTTTTTCTCTTCCTTTTCCTCCTGTACCACCATAGAACGGAATTTGTACATATAGAATGGTCTATTATGCCTTCCTATCCTTTCCTGCTTAAAAATCAATGGTCCTGGTGATGTTGTCTTTATAATAAACGAAGTCACTAACATAACTGGTGAAAATAAAATAATTGCCACTACAGCGCCAAAAATATCAACTGACCGTTTCACAAATGCATTTAACATATTACTATTAAGCGGAACATGTCTAATATTAATTACAGGCATACCAAGGATATCTTCTGTATACGGCTTCGTCGGTATTACATTATTATAATCTGGCACAAACTTTGTGTGTACACCAGATTTTTCACACATATTCACTATATGTGCAAGTTTATGATACTCAGATAATCCAAGTGTGATGACAATCTCATCCATTTTATTTTCAGGTAAAATCTGCGCCAATGCTTCTGTTCCGCCTAAAACTTTTATACCACGATACTCTGTTTCATCCGGTACATTATCTGCAAGAATTCCATTCACAATATAGCCCCATTCTGGATGCGTAATCACTCTGTCAAGATATCCTTCTGCCGCCTGACTATACCCAACAAGCAATATATGTTTCTGGTTATATCCTTGCTTTCTGTATTTTTTTAAAATTGCACGAATAAAGTTCCTTAAAAATATTTCCATCAAAATGTTCATACAATAAAATACAAAAAACATTTTTCTGGAATAGTCCATCATCTTCGCCAAATACAGGAATAAAATTACAAGCATCAGCCCTACTGTATTAGCCTGTATTATATGCCACGCTTCCAATCGACGTCCTTGTACTCGCTTGGAGGTATAGAGTTGAAACATATAGTATAATATCAAATATAATGGAACAATATATATCAGTAATTTCATATATTGTCCTAAAGACAAATACCATGAGGATAATTCAAAAAATCCACTTTTAAATCGAATAATCCATGATGCTCCATACGAAAAGATTATGAGCAATGCGTCCAATACCACATGTAATCTATTTAACAATTTCTGATTATCTTTTATCACAGTTCTTCACCCATTTTTCTTTAATTTAGCTTTATTATCTTACAAATTATACTATATCTCATTGTAATCGACAAGTATTCACCCCTCTCATTTTCTTAACATTTTATTAATACTTTCGCAACATTTATTAATTATGATTCATTCTGCTTTATTATTTAGTTTTAAATCACATATATTTTCGTATAGCATACTCTTCCGTTTTTTGTTATAATAAAGCAAAATAAATTTTGAATCGAGGATTATTAATGAAAGTTACAATTATTATTCCTAACTATAACGGGAAACATTTCATGGAACCATGCCTCAAGTCTCTTGCCGAGCAAACTTATAAAGATTTCAAAATTCTAGTAGTTGACAATGCATCTTCTGATGGAAGCGTTGAATACATGCAGAACAATTACCCTGAAATCGAATTAATCAGCCTTTCTGAAAATTATGGATTCAGTAAAGCTGTAAATGTTGGAATCAAACACTCTGACACTCCATATGTTATCCTTTTAAACAATGATACAACTGTTGATAGTCATTATATTGAAGCAATGGTAAAAGCCATTGAAAAATCTCCAAAGATTTTTTCTGTCAGTAGCAAAATGATCCAGATGTATCATCCTGATTTAATCGACAGTGCCGGTGATCTATATACTTTGTTGGGTTGGGGTGTATGCCGTGGTTCAGGTCGTCCTATCAACAATTACACAAAATCTGATGAAATTTTCACAGCATGTGCCGGTGCCGCTATATATCGCCGCTGTATTTTTGAAAAAATTGGTTATTTCGACGAAAATCACTTCGCCTATTTAGAGGACATTGATATCGGATATCGTGCCCGAATATACGGATATTATAATACTTATTGTCCTCATGCTCTTGTATATCATGTTGGCAGTGGTACAAGCGGATCTAAATACAATGCTTTTAAAGTAAAACTTTCATCTCGCAACAATATTTATCTTGTATACAAAAACATGCCTTATATACAGTTAGCATTTAATTTTCTTCCTTTGGCAATTGGTTTTTTCGTCAAATACCTATTCTTTATTAAAATTGGTTGGGGTAAAGAATACAAAGAAGGACTTCTCGAAGGTTTTCATAATATGAAAGAACAAAAGAAAGTTAAATTCAACTTTTTACATCTCGGGAATTATTTCACAATTGAAATCGACCTTATCCGTTATACTTTTGCTTATATCAAAGATTGGTTCACAAGAAAGCTTCTAAAAAAATAAATCAAAAAATCCGCTACACATTTACAGATGTATAGCGGAATTTTTTTATAACTTCCATCGTTTTTTTACATGTATATCGAATTGAAAATCGCTTTCATCCAGTCGAAAATTACGATTGTAATATGGATCTCCATTTTTCAATATTTTTTCCCATCGTTTTTCAAACAGCTTGATTTCTGATTCAAATCGCTTTCTTTTTTCTCTCGAGTCTTCTGTTCCTCTACTTTTCGACTCATAGTGCGTCAAATTTGCATACGGTGTATAGATAATGCGATATCCAGCTTTACGAATTTTCATACACAAATCAATGTCATTGAAGGCAACTGCATATTGAGACTCAAAACCTTTTACCTTTTCAAACACCTCTTTTTTTACTAACACACATGCTGCTGTTACCGCGCTCAACTCCTGTACCGCATGAATCCTTCCCATGTGCCCATATGTCTCTTTTGGAGCACCAGCGTAAGGATGACTGGCCAGTCCACCAAGTCCCACAATAACTCCTGCATGCTGAATTGTTCCATCCTCATAAAACATCCGCGCACCAACCGCGCCAACATCTTTCCGCATGCAATAACCCAGCATTTCCTGAAGAAAATCTGAATTCTGTATTTCTGTATCATTATTCAAAAACAGAATGTATTCTCCTTTTGCAAATCTTGCCCCATAATTATTGATTTTCGAGTAATTAAATCCTTTTTCTTTCCAATATATAACACTGGCACAAGAACATTTTTTTATCAATTCATCGTAATACTCAAAAGTTTTATTCTCTGTACTATTATTTTCAACAATGATATATTCTTTATTTTCATAGTTGCATTTTTCTTCTAATGAATTGATGCACTTTTTCAAATCATCTACATGATCTTTATTCGGAATAACGATTGAAACGAGCGGTGACTCTTTTAAAATATAGCGGCTTCTATATATTCCCGAATACTCTGTTTTTTCTACTGTGGCATGAATTCCAGTTCTCATATAATGGTTTAAAATGGATTGGCATTCTTCATTTTCCACATTCTGACTTTCATTTACATTTCTGTGATATAATACTTTTGGTATATGATAAATATTCTGGCTGTTTTCTACACATTTGAAAATATAATCATAATTACTATCGCTTTTTTCTTCCGTCGATGCATCATAAAAATCATAAGCTTGTAAGAATAGCCCTCTTTTCACCAGCAACATCTGATAAATATAATTCATGCTTCTTAACAAATCCAAATTCAAATTTGGCTTTAATCGTCCATTTAAATACTCTTGTCTGCTAAAATCAACATAATCTTCATCTGAATAGATAGCATCTGTTTCAGGAAATTCATTTAACACTTTGACACACTCAAAAAGCATATCTTTCCTCAATATAATCTCTGGATTTGCCAACATCACATATTCACAATCGGAGTTTTTAACTTTCTGCAAGATTTCTTCATCTTCTTCACAATACTCAAACTTCCATTTCGTATATGTCTGCATATCCAGAGATTTTATAAATTTATCTTTAGATTTCGAATCAGTCTTTTTTTTCAATACCAAAATGTCTGGGTTATATTCAAATGTATAATTGCGTTGCTTTTCTAAGTCTTTCCTTGTCGGCTTAACTTTCTGATACCACTTAGAATAGGTAATATGTGTATTCCCAGTCAATTTATCAACAATTCGAAATACTACCGCTCGGAGTCCAAACCTTTTATAATAAGCAATTATATCTCTGAAAAATTTTTTCATAATTTTATACCAGTTTTTAATTTAAAAGCGAAATGTGTCTTTCAGTCCTACCCAAAGCTGATCTTTGTCACTTAAGTTCAGTGCTGTTCCATCTTCCAGATGATATCCTTCTGCGGAAGCATTGCCCTTATACTCCCCTACAAGCTGTGGCCATTCTACACCAATCTCAGGGTCGTTCCATGCAAGACCACCTTCATCTCCCGGATGATAGAAGTCTGTACACTTGTAGCAGAACTCTGCAATCTCACTTAAAACAAGGAATCCATGGGCAAATCCTTCCGGAATATAGAACTGTTTCTTGTTCTCTTCTGTCAGCTCTACACCGAACCATTTTCCGTATGTTTCACTGTCGCTTCTAAGATCAACAGCTACATCAAATACTGAACCTTTTACAACGCGTACAAGTTTTCCCTGTGGGAACTCTTTCTGAAAATGTAATCCGCGAAGAACACCTTTTGTAGAACAAGACTGATTATCCTGTACAAACTGCATCGTAAGTCCTGCCTCTTCCATATCCTTCTGATTGTATGTTTCCATAAAGTATCCTCTTGCATCACCATGAACCGTTGGCTCAATGACACAAAGTCCCTTTATTCCACCTGCATTTTTTTCTACTTTAATCTGTCCCATTTTCCACATCTCCTCATATATATTTAGGTACGCTATATAAGCGTACCCAATTCTTCATACTTTTTTATTCTAGCGATTTCCATACATTTTCTCATAATAATTCTGATACTCTCCGGAAATAATCGTCTCCCACCACTCCTTGTTATCCAGATACCATTGGATTGTCTTTTTGATGCCATCTGCAAATTTTGTCTCCGGCAGCCATCCAAGCTCATTATGGATCTTTGTCGGGTCGATTGCATAACGCATATCGTGTCCTTTACGGTCTGCCACATATGTGATCAGGCTTTCCGGTTTTCCAAGCTCCTTACAAATCATCTTAACGATGTCAATGTTCTTCATCTCGTTGTGTCCGCCAACATTGTAAACTTCTCCCACACGTCCGTTATGGATGATCAGGTCGATGGCTCTGCAGTGATCCTCTACATATAACCAGTCACGCACATTTTCACCTTTTCCGTATACAGGAAGCGGCTTATCATTCAGTGCATTTGCAATCATAAGCGGAATCAGCTTCTCCGGGAAGTGATATGGTCCGTAGTTGTTAGAGCATCTGCTGATTGTTACAGGCAATCCGTATGTTCTGTGGTATGCAAGAACAAGAAGGTCTGCGCCAGCTTTTGATGAGCTGTATGGGCTGCTTGTGTGGATTGGTGTCTCCTCTGTAAAGAACAGGTCTGGTCTGTCCAGTGGAAGATCTCCGTAAACCTCATCTGTAGATACCTGATGATAACGTTTGATACCATATTTTCTGCAAGCATCCATAAGAACTGCTGTACCTTTGATATTGGTGTCCAGGAATACTTCCGGGTTCTCGATAGAACGGTCTACATGACTCTCTGCTGCAAAGTTTACAACCATGTCCGGATGCTCTTCCTCGAATAATTTGTAAACAGCCTCACGGTCTGTGATGCTCTCTTTTACAAAACGGAAATTCGGGTTGTCCATCACTGGTGCAAGTGTAGATAAGTTACCTGCATATGTCAGGCAGTCCAGACAAACGATACGATAATCCGGATATTTGTCTAACATGTGAAAAATAAAGTTACTTCCGATAAATCCAGCTCCGCCGGTTACGATAATTGTCATAATTAAAAATCTCCTTTTTCTAAAAATCCTAATACAGGTTCTCGCGGTATTTTCCGTCTAATACATCTTTCAGATACTGTCCGTACTGGTTCTTTTTCAGTACTTCGTACACTTCCAGAATCTCTTCTTTTGTAATCCATCCATTTAAGTATGCAATCTCTTCCAGACATGCAATCTTACGATGCTGATGTGTCTCAACTGTCTTTACAAAGTTTGTAGCATCTACAAGACTCTCATGTGTACCAGTATCCAGCCATGTAAATCCCTGTCCAAGAAGTTCAACATTTAAGTTTCCTTTTTCGAGATAAATTCTATTTAAATCTGTAATCTCTAATTCTCCACGCGCACTTGGTTTCAAGCCCTTTACATACTCAACCACTTTATTATCATAGAAGTAAAGTCCTGTTACACAGTAGTTGCTCTTTGGATGCTCCGGCTTCTCCTCGATGGAAATTGCTTTTCCTTCATGGTCGAACTCAACAATACCGAAACGTTCTGGATCATCTACATAGTAACCAAATACTGTAGCACCTTTGCCTGTCTCAGCATTTTCTACTGCTGCCTTCAGACGCTTGTTCAGTCCGTGTCCTGCGAAAATGTTATCTCCAAGAACCATAGCAACTGTATCATCTCCGATAAACTCCTCGCCAATGATAAATGCCTGGGCAAGTCCGTCCGGGCTTGGCTGTACTGCATAAGAAAGATGTACACCAAACTGATGTCCGTCTCCTAACAGTTCTTTGAATCTCGGTGTATCCTGCGGTGTAGAGATGATCAAGATATCACGGATTCCTGCATTCATCAGCACAGACATCGGATAATAAATCATCGGTTTATCATAAATAGGTAATAACTGTTTTGATGTTACCATAGTCAGAGGATAAAGACGTGTTCCAGATCCTCCTGCCAAAATAATTCCTTTCATATAGGAACCTCCTTGTAATAAATACAATACATAGTTTCACCATATCTTCTAAAGTTATGGCATGTTCATGATTGCATTATAAAAGGTGACCCTAGGTCACCTTCAAGTACTTTTTACAAAAAATGTAACTTTTTTGTAATATTTAAGAAAATCTTCAGGAATTTCTTGCTAAACAACTGCTTCAACAAGCACTTTATCTCCAAGCATAATCTCCTGCACACCAATTTTCTTTTTCTTGTTAAAATTGAAACTCAACATATATCCTTTTTTCAAATGATAATAATTCAGATAATCTGATAACTGCTTTTCTCCTCTTGCATGATACGCATCTCCATGCCATATCTTCATCTCGATGACAAACTGCTCTCCATGATAATCAATAATCATATCTGTCCGTTCATCATTTCTTGTCCTTGCCTCAATGTAATAATTTCCAGTTCCATTAATAATCGGTTTTAAGAACAACATAAAATATCTTCGACCATCTGCTTCCATAAACTTTTCATCACGGTCGCCATATATATCATCAAAATATTCCACAAATTTCTCCAGTACTTTTCGCATATTCAAATGTCCATTTTGAATAAATTGATTCTTCATACGGGCACCTTCACGGTACATATCACTTTCCTGTTCATCATTCTGCAAAAGAAACATATTGTAAAGTCTTGTCTCAAAAATACGGTTTGCAATATAGACATTTCCATTTTCAACTTTTATAAACCCAAACATCTTCGCCATTGTAATTCCCGGATCATCTGGATTATAACCTATACTCTGACCTCTGAACAGTAACCGATATACAAGATTTTTCACTCCTGGATAATCATTTAATTTACCTATCAGGGATTCAAATAGTGGATTATTGTCACTCAACAACACTTTTACTGCATCCAATACACCATTCTTGGTCCATATCTCTGATTTATCTTTGTATGCCCCAGTATCCTCCAAATCTTCCTCCATGATTTTGCAAAGATCTGATACTAAATAAGGATATCCAGAAGTATAGTCATACAACATTCCTGCTATTTCGTCAATATTCATTCCTGTACAGGAATCCTTTTCATACTCCTGAAGCATTCCTGCTATATCTTTCTTTGAAAAATTCATATCTACTTTGAATTTAGCTGCAATATTCCACGGACTGTTCATCTTATGTGCTTCATCTGGTCGAATTTTTCCTCGTATGCTACGAATATCATAGACTCCAGCAAGAATCACACTTTGAAAGGTTGGAATCCGAGTTCTACTCAGATAATATGCACGAAGCTGAGCAAGAAAATCCACGAACACTTGATTATTTGATGCTGTATCAACTTCATCTATAATAAGCACAATCTTTTTAGAAGATTCAGCACACCACAAAAGAAGACAATCAAACAAGTCAGACAAAGTCAAATTATCATCCCTTTGCGTAAGAAGTTTCTTTAATTGTTCAATCACTTCTTCTGGCGTATTTTTGCATGAACGCAATACAGATTTAGAAAATGCTCCAACAAACCTAGATTCATTTTCAAAATCCGCATAACTCAAAGTCTGAAAATCCAAACTTATTACTTCATACTCTTTCTTCAAAAATTCACATAAAGCTGCCAAAATCGTAGTTTTTCCATATTGCCTTGCCCGATTAATCGTAAAATACTGACCTGCGTCAACCATTTCTTTAATCTCAGCTAAACGTTCTGTTAAATCCACCATATAGTGTAACTTTGGATTACAACTGCCATTCACATTAAAAGTCCGTCTCAACTTTCTCACCTTCTTCTCCATCAATACGTTTCTATGTCATTATAAACTGCAAATATTAATATAGTTGATATATATATTATGATTATATATCAACTACTCTTACTTCTCAACCTATTTCCGCTATAAACACCCCTGCGTCTTTTGTAATCCGAAAGCCTTTTTCCGTCTTTTTCCGCACATAAGTCTGGAATTCTTTATACCGATCCAGTATATACTGGCTTTGATTTCCATGACAGGACAATATATACGATATCAACGGCTCTGGATCCGGAATTACAAGTTCATCTTCGTATGTTCTCCAATGAACATCCGTAAAATATTGCTCCAGTATCTCAGCCCCATTCTCTCTTCCAAATCTTTCATACAGTTTTTCTGCTGAAAGTACGATCCGATCATCAAAGCTCTGTACCAATTCACTGACTTCTTTCATATGCTCGCCGCCATAAGTACTGCACACAAATCTTCCACCTGGTTTCAACACCCTTCTTACTTCCCGGCACACCTGTGATATATCCTCACAGTAAAACAATACATGTCCGGCAACTACCAGATCAAAGCTCTGATCCTCATATGGAATCCTGTGACAGTCAAAATGCCGGAACCGGAACCTATGGTCTCCAATCCCTACATTACGTCTCGCATCTCTTAACATTCCTTCTGATGTATCTGATAATGTAATCTCTATATTCTCTGGAAGTTTATCTTTATTCTCCTTCCAGAGCGTTCCATCACCACAGCCAATTTCCAACACCTTCATGCCATCTCTCACACAAAGCTGCTCATAAATCCACGGAAACCATCCCTCTTTATTCACGGAATAAAGGCTGTGCAGATTAATTCTGGCCGATATATTGGACGCATCCTGATACTGGTTCTTCATGCTCTTCTCCATACCTGTCAGATGAATCAGATTCAGCATTTGGCTCCAGTCAATGGTATGTTCTTTCTGAATCAACTCAGATGTATCCTGTATTGCTTTTTCTACAAGCTGCATCTGCTCAATCTTATCTCTCACAAGCTTCAATTGAATATTCAATGAATTCAGCATAAAATGATAATCCGGATCATCAATCGTCATCTCTCTGATGTCATCCAACGTAAACCCCAGATACTTTAAAAGAAGAATCTGCTGCAGTCTGGCAAAATCTTCATCTGTATAGAATCTGGCTCCTGAATCTGACACATATGATGGTTTTAAAATATTCTGTTTGTCATAATACCTGATTGTCCGAAGAGTCACATGCGCCATACGCGCAAACTCTCCGGACGAATAATAACCTAGCTTTTTCAGTTTTTTCACCTCTTATTTTACTCAAATCGGCTCATATATCCAGGATAATCAGTATGACCTGTTTCAAGTGTTCCGCCTTCAACTGTAATTTTTATTTGTTCACAGCTATATGCATCAAGAAATGTATTTACAATACTTCCAACCGTATAATATTCTCCTGTAGAACCTTTTCCATTAATAAATGTATCAAACGCCTGATTAAAATCAAGATTAATGCTCTGTTTCCCATCCAAATCTACTGTTTCAAAATTATTCACCTTGATATCAGAAGTCAAAACGCTTTTTTCAACCAGTTCTTTAACAATATTGTCTACAGTAATTTCATCCACCTCAACTGTCTCACTGGTAAATCCTGTCGCATCGTCATTGCTATGATAAATATTTGCTTTGTATTTTGATACTTCCGTATCTTTATTCTCATCCGGCATTTCTATATTTTCTTCCTTTTTTTCCTCCTTCTCTTCGTCTTTTTTTTCTTTGCCGGATTCCAGCTGAATTGTATTATCTTTGTTTTGCACGTCGTTGTCTGCTTCTTCTGATTTTGTACAACCAGAAATCATTACTGCCAAACTTAAAAATAAAACACAAATTATTCTTTTTTTCATATGCAGCCTCCTCATATATTACTTTTTGTTTTATTTCATTATAAAACAACTCTTGCCTTTTCACAACGAAAAGGCAAGAGTTTGTCTTTTATTATTCTTCTGTTTCAAATCCACGCATTCTTTTCCATTTTTTAGCACATTTTTTGTATAACTTTTCTGGAAGAATACGCCTTAACTTTTGTTTCATTCTGAATTTCAAAGCCGCCTTAATCGAACCACGCTGTACTAGTACTTGGTTTACAGCACAAATCATATCATCATGATATGGTCCAATTCCCTGATTTACAACTATATTATTAAAATCTCTCAAATAAAATCGTAAATTATTATATTCAATTGCAGCAAACTTGTCTGTCATACCAATGGCTGGATAATACCCTGCCTGCTGTGCTGCAAATGGATAAACTCTCTCCACTGCATGGAGCAATGTTCCATCTATCTTGTTTGGCTCCGGTGGAAAATCTTTATAATCCCAGTCCTTATCAAATAGTAGTTTTAAGGCCTTAGGTCTGAACCAGAACATTGTTCCTAAAGGCGCAACCGGCGGTGCAACCGCATTCATCGGAACACGAATCCCTAATTCTCTAGCTAATTTCCTTGTAATATCAAAGTTCGGTCCCCATTCAAAACCAATTGTCGGATAAAAAGCGCCATGATTCGGCTCCGGCGGTGAAAGAATACCCATTCTAGGGTTGTTCACAAATGTATTAATAACATTCGCAACATACATTTTATTTGACAAAGTATTCTCAAAGCATTTATACGCAAAAGAAGCTCCCATCGTTCCTGGTTTTACCTGTGCAGTCTTCTTATCATGTGCAAAACATACAATATCATACTGCATAATTACATCTTTCACACCAACTAAAAGACTACTTACATCTCTTCCTCTGTTCTGTATTACACGAACCTCCAATTTATTACATGGAAGCTTCGCAAATACCTTCTCAATTGCCTCTTTCTTCTTTTCCGTATCTGTGGTCAAATAAATATCTGAATTCTGTGGCATGGAAGCAACATAATGATAAGATTCTTCCAGTAAATCCTCAAAGAACAAATGCATAACAAGTGCCACTTTATTCTCTTTCGTCTGCTCTTCCAATAATTCACGGTTATACTGGTTTGTCGGAAGAATATACACAAGATTCATATTCTTCACAAGATCAAATTGATGATAATTTGGTAATAATGTATCCCAAATCATATTCACATCATAATTTGTCTCATAGCGAAGATAATCAAATAATTCACTTGTCTGCTCACCTGTCGTATTTTTCAAAAAGTCACTTTCCATATGGAAGAAGCTGCGCTTTTTAAAAATCGGACATCTTCGTTCTTTAATCAACTTTTTCGGACACATCATCAGAGGATATCCACTATAATTTCTAAGATCCTCCATCTCTACAGATACACCCCATTTATATCCCATATCTGCAAATGTCTTTGTAAAGATAGATTCATGCTTTCCAACTGCCTGTGCATAATCTTCAATCATAGACATATTTTCCCAATAATCATGGAATTCCTTGCTTGAAACCAATGGTCTTCTGCATGCAATCCAATGAGACTGTATATGGTCTGGTAAATAACCATATGGAGAATATCCAAATGGATCCCCTTTTATTTTAAAATATTCAGTCAGTCCCCAGAAATCCAAATCCTTCTGATCCATTTTTTCAAATGTCTCAGAAAGTTCATAAACTGGTCCCATAATTGTGTTATTCAACATAATCACTTCATCAAATTCTTCCAGTTTATCCCATCCATACGTTTCCAAAGCTGTTTTATACGCCCATACATCAAAGCCCTTGTTCTCTCTGACAAGCACTTTACCATATTGTTCCAACTTTTCTTTTCCTGTTGTATCAAGTTTTCCATTACATACAATCATAATTTCTGATACATTCTTTTTTAAATCATTCAGAAAATATGGAACATATCCATCAACAACACCTCTCCTATCATAGAAGAAATATATTGCTAATCTTTTCGCATTTTGTGTTTCAATTAACATTCTTACTGTCTCCTAATTAATATTTTTTCAATTTCTCTATCAATGCAAGTATATTTTGAGCATATGTTGCGCTTGCAGCCCATGTTCCCGTCAGATCTTCTACCGTTGGCGCTTTACCCCTCAATGTCACATTCCATCGCTGATCTACACAAGGATTATTTAAGTTATCTGTAGATGCATAACATTTTAAATGTTGAATTTGCGCCCGGATTCCTTCACGTACATTACCAAACACATTGCCCTGTACTCCATTACCTGTGGCTCCTAACCCAGCAAAATTATACTGATTGGGTTTTACATCTCCTCCAAATTTCAGATAACCAGTTTCCAGCATTGCCTGGGCAAAAGCCACCTCTACTTTTACACCTTCGGCTTCTGCTTCTTCTTTAAATATCCTGCAGAAATCAGTAATTGTAGGTGCTCCACCTGCTGCAAGACATCCGTCATATCCACTTACTTTTGTAAACTTATCATAATTCGAATTGTTAGCAGTAAAAATTTTCACCATTTGATCTACAGTTATATTACTTGTTCCCATAATGTAATATTTTGTACTAATTGTATATCCTAGAAATGAATTAATCTGTTCTCCATTATCCTTTACAACTTGGAGGCATAACAGATATGATCCTTCTTTTCTTGGTTTCCATTCTGATTTTTCTAACTTATCCTGGCCTTCTGAAATCACTTGCCAACTATTTCCATCATAAGACATATATCTAAATGCAAGTCCTTTTGTATAATCAGCCTGTACATCACCAGAAAGTTGAATACTTAAATCATCAGATATTTTTTGTGGGGATGATAAATCTGTAGTAAATGCATTAATCTGTACATTATTATTCACCGTTACTCCCATAGAATATGTATGACTGTCTCCAAAACTGTCCACAACATCAAGGTACAGTAAATAGGTCCCTTCTTTATCTACATTCCATGTCACTTCCGGTGTATCACTCTTTTCAACAATTGTTTTCCACTCATTCATATCATATACTTTATATGTATATGTGATTTTTGAATCATTTGTAGTTACATTTGCTTTCAGTTTGATATTTTTATTTTTATCCATATTCCCAATAGATATTCCATTAATATTTATGCTAGGTGCTGTAATTGCATAACTTTCAAACCATTGATAAATTTGACCACTTTTATCTGTCACCTGAAAACATAATACATAACTTCCTTCTTTTTCTGGTTTCCATGCTGCTGTTTTTGTCTCATTATTCAATGGCAACAATGACCAATATTTTCCATTATAAACCATATAGTCATATTTCAAATTTTCAGGGAACAGTGCACTTACCTCTCCCTTTAGTTCAATGGTGGTCTTTTTAACCTGTGGAGTACTTAAACTTTTATTCATCCCCTTTATTTTTACACTATCTTGTACTGAACACCCCATACAGTATGTATAGACTTTTCCTGTACTTCCTTTTATCTCCAAATACAATAGATAACTTCCTGCTGCTTTCGGCTTCCATGTAACAGTATTACTATCGTTCTCTTCTGAAATTGCAGCCCAATTTTCCATATCATACGCCTTATATGTATATTTCAAATTGCTGTCGTTTGTATCTACATTAGCTTTTAGCGTTATCTCACCTTTTGTGTTTGGTTCACTGACACTAATTCCTTTTATATCTACTTTGGGTTCTGTAATTTCATATCCTATAAAGCTTTGATATACTTCCCCAGCTTCCGTTACAATCTGATAACACAGTAAATAACTCCCACCATCTTTCGGCGTCCACACAGCATCTTTTTCTTCCGAAGATTTCTGTATCGAAATCCAAAACTTTCCATTATAGTACATATACTCATAAGAAGCTTTAATACTTTTTGTTATAGAACTCTTAGCGCTCAATTTTATTGTATTTCCAATACTTTGCGGTGATTTCTTATCCGCATTAAATGATGTAATTTTGACAAGTGTCGGTACTGAGCACCCCATATTATATGTAAATGATTCTCCATCTTCATCGTTCACTTCCAAATACAATAAATGATTTCCTGATTTCTTTGGTGTCCATGTCACATTCTTATCAGAACTATTCTCGCTTATTGTAGACCATTTTGACATATCATACTCTTTAAATGTATAAGTGACCGGTGCACCATTTGTTATAACATCTGCAGATAATTTTATTTCGCCTTTTGTATTCATGTTATCTACATGAATACCATTGATTTTTATATTATTCTTCTTGCTTACTTCCAAAGAAATGAATGATTGATATACTTTTCCACCTGAAGTTGTAATCTGAAAACAAAGCAGATAATCTCCTGCTTCCTTTGGTTTCCATTTCACTTCTTTCTTACTATCTCCAGAAATATCAAACCAGTAAGATCCATTATACGCTAAAAATTGATACTTATTTCCCGAATCAGCCAGTGCCTCATATTCTGACTTTAATGTCACCTCCTGACCAGCTTTCATACTACTTTTATCAGCGGTAAATTTTTCGATATATGCTCGATTTGAATCAATTGCATAGGATGTCGTATATGTAATCTCTTTTCCTGTTACCGATGTTGCAATTATATGAATCCAGTAATTTCCACTTTTTTCCGGAATCCACTCAGCAGATGTATCACTCGTTGTATCCTTAATTGTCTTCCAGACCTGATTATCAACATTATAAATCAAGTATTTATATTTTAAAGAAGTACTGTTTGTCTCTACCTGCGGTGTGATTTTAACAGACATTCCATTTTTCTCTTCTTGGACATTGACTCCGTTTATTTTTACCGTAGGTTCACTTACAGTATAATATGACCATGTAATATATTGTTTCACATCACCCGCGCTATTTTTCGCCTCCAGTCCGAGTATATAATTATTACCCGCTTTCTTTGGAACCCACTCATATGTTGTATTAGACGAGAAATCATTAAATGCTTTCCATGATATACCATCATAATATATAAATCGATACTGGTTATATCCACTCGCGATATTATTGGAATATGCTTTTAAATTCACTGTATTACCAGCTACCGTTGAATTTGATGGTGATATACCAAATGCTCCCTTTTTCAAATTCAAATGTTCCACAATAGCTTTTGCATCTGCCTGTCCTAACTGCGTCGTATAGTTTTTTATAATATTTGCATCACCAGAATTCGTAATAAATCCATGCTCAATCAATATAGATGGGAATCCAGATAAAGAACTATTTCGAATCACACTTAAATAGTCCTGCTTATTTCCATCGTCATAATATACATTATCATTGCTGGTTTTTACAACTACCGGAGTCGGTCTTTTCGATAATCCTACTTTTCCAAGCTCATCTAATACTTTATTTGCAAGATCTGTGCCTTCCTGACGATATTTACTATAATTCGATACAAATACCTCTACTCCACGTGCGGCAGATGCATCTGCTGAATTTAAATGAAAGCTAACGAACAAATCCGCACCCAGTTCTTTTGCATACTTTACTCGATTTTCCAGGCAAGTGCTTTTGCTAACTCCTGGCCATCTCGTATTTCCATTTTCTTCTACTGTCAGATATACTTCTACTCCACTATACTGCTCCAACACAGCTCTACATGCTTTTGCAATTTGTAAGGTATATTTTTCCTCATTGATTCCATCATATGCAGCACCTGTGTGTGTATTATCATGTCCCGGATCAAGTACAATCACAGTATTCCCATTTTGTGCCTTTCTTCCCTGCACCTGTTGTTCAGCACTGTCTTCATAATATTCCTGCGCTAATGCGATTCCTTCTGAAATAGAAGATACCTCCTGCAAATTTCCATCGTCATCCATAACCTGAACAGAGGTTTCTAATGTCTGATTTTCAGACTCGTCATTCGCTTCAACAACCGAAAAATCTCCTTCGATTCCTTCTCCTTGTAAGTCAACTAAATACTTTTCTTCTCCACTATAGTAAGTTAATGTTTGTAACTTATAAGTTCCTAAATTCAAACTTACCTGCTTAGAAAAAAGGAAAATTCCATCTTGGTATTTTGTCATTTCCCATACTATTTCTTTATCGTTAGAATCTCGAATTGTTAATTCAGCATTATCTGCAACCGTTTCTCTATTCAAAAGACTAATTACAATATTTTCTGTATTTCCCTGTTCAATATCTGCACTTTCAACATAAACATAATCAATTACTTTATTGATTGTTGTTTCATCCTCATTCGCTGAGTTGTCTGCCTCTACGGCATCATCTACTTCTTCCTTGGAAGTATCCATTGTTGCTGCTGTAGCATTCTCAGTTGCATTTTGATCCTGACTATTTTCACCATTGGCTTCAGCCGCAGAAATATCTGTACCTTGTTCGACTTCAGATTGTATAAGCGCCTCATTCTGGCTGTTCTCACCAGCACTCTCCTGATTAGCTGCCAATGCCTGTATAGGAGCAACAAACAACATATTTACTATCAAGCACACACTAATTAACTTTTTTAACTTTTTCATTTTCTCTCCAGCCTATTTTTAATATATCTTTTATCCAAAATAACTACATACTTTTTCTACATCGTCATCCATAATCATATGTCCGTGTTCTAACAAAATCGCTCTGTTACATACTTGACGTACCTGATCCATACTATGTGATACAAACAATAACGTTGTTCCCTGTTCAAGCATCTCCTGTATTCTTCGATGACATTTTTCCTGGAATTGCCAGTCGCCAACAGATAAGATTTCATCCACAATCAATATATCAGGCGTATAAATTGTCGCAACTGCAAACCCCAATCTTGCAAACATTCCAGATGAAAAATTCTTAATTGGCACATCCATAAAATCTCTTAATTCGGAAAATTCTATAATTTTTTCCATATTCTCATCCAACATCTCTCTTGGATAACCAAGTATCGCTCCATTTAAATAAACATTCTCTGTTGCGGTCAAATCCATGTCAAATCCTGCTCCAAGTTCAATCATAGGTGCTACTGTTCCTTTAATCTCTACGGAACCTTTTGTCGGTTTTAAAACACCTGCAATTGTTTTTAACAAAGTACTTTTTCCAGAGCCATTTTTACCAACAAGAGCTACTGCTTCTCCTCTTTGAACATGAAAATCAACATTACTCAATGCCCAAAATTCATCATAGGAAATTTGACGTTTAATTTTTTTTATCATGAATTCTTTCAAATTATCCACATTTTCTCTGTATAATCGGAACATAATTGACACGTCATTTACGTCAACCATTGTTTCACTCATTTTCTTTTCCTCCTTATACTTTCAATATAAAAGTATCCTGTTGTTTATAGAATACCCAAAGTCCTAGCGCCATCACAATCGCACATGCTCCCAGACATTTCACTTGCAATATTCCACTTGGAACGATTCCATACATTACAACATCTCTGAACATCTCGATTATGTTGGCAATCGGATTCATGTGAACTATATGTTTTACCCAATTCGGCAACATATCTATCGGATAAAAAATAGGTGTCAAATATAGCCATGCTGTAATTAAAACGCCATACAAATGCTGCAAATCTCTAAAAGTAACTACCAAAGCAGAAAGTAATAATCCCATTCCTAATGAAAATAAAAATACATATAATACTGGTAATACAACTAAAATAACGGTCCAACTTAATGGTGTTCCAGTTGCAATAATCACAATCACTAATGCAATAAATGAGGTCACTAAATTCACAAAGCATGAACATACCTTAGATACTGGGAAAAGATATTTCGGTACATATACTTTTTTAATCAATGCCGCATTTCCCAAGATAGCACTCATCGCAATTGTACTCGCCTCATTAAAAAAGTTAAATATAAGTTGGCCACACATTAAATAAACCGGGAAATTTTCTATATTAGCTCGAAATACATGCGAAAATACAATTGACATGATAATCATCATACCCAATGGATTTAAAACCGACCATAGAATTCCCAACACAGATCTTCTGTACTTTGTTTTTACATCTCGTCTTACTAATTCTTTTAACAAATCTTTGTATAAAAGAAAATTGTGTATATATGTTGACATTTCTTTTTCTTCCTCCTAGTCTTCATATAAAATTCTATTTTACATAATCTGTTTTATTATATCACATTAAAAAAAACTCATCAACATTTCTGTTTTAACTCAAACACTATCATTAATGAAAATAAGCATGGAATAAATCATGCTTATTTATTTTTAATAATTCCATTATGTAATTTTTTCATAATTTTTTTTATTAATAAATTTTTATTTGTCAAATTTTTTAACATTTTTATTTCTTCCTGGCTCTCCGATAATTGCATATTTAAATTATACATAATATCTTCACACCGTAAGGTTCTACGAATAATTCCTTCTAAAATCTCCTGATATTCTTCAATACATTTTTTATAAACTTTTATATCACTTGGCATCCTTGTAAACAAATTATTGGTTGCAATCCTATTGTCTATTTCTTCCTGACTCTTAGACGTTAATAAAATAGCAAAAAGTTCTTCCCATCTTTTCATAATTTTGTTTTTTTCAAAACGCTCCGCAAATTTCTGTGTATTTGTTTTCATATAATGATATATTTTTTCGTCATTTAATAGAATATTTAATTTATTTACAAACATGTCTTCATCTTCTACTAAAAAACCATTCTTACCGTCCTCTATAACATCCTCAATTCCAGAATAATAATATGAAACCACAGGAACTCCATAATTACCTGCTTCTGTTAGAATCATTGCAAAACCTTCTGTTTCAGAAGTTAACATCAGCGCTTTTGCCCTTTTATAATACTGTTCAATCTTCGTTGTTTCTCCAACATACTCTACCCTTTCCATTGGAATTTCTAGTTCTTCAACCATCTTCTTTAATGTCTTTCCATTATACTCATATTGAACATTCCAATCTATATTACCAACTATGCATAATTTTACACTAGAATTTAATGTACTTAATTTCTTATAAATTCTAAAAATTTTATCCAACCTTTTAATTGGATCTTCAAATCTTGCAACTGCTATTATAGTCTCTTCTCTTTTGTCTATTTCTTCATTATAGTTTGTATATGTATTAGGGTTAGGCATAGTAACGATTGTTCTGTTAAATGTATTTTCCGCCAACTCTGAAAATATGTTTGTTAGAAAACAAACAACATTAGGTTTATCAATAATTTGATTTCTATACTCAACTTCCTTGCACAAAAACCCTTCATATTTATAAGGATATATCCACGAAGTATGATTCATCATAATTGTTTTTATATTTGATTTTTGTAAGTATTCATAGATTTCCAAAAATTCAATTGCTAAATTAGCATTTCCTATATATAAATCCGTCTCCAAAAATATTGCTAACTTGCTTACTCGATATCCTATCGAGTAAGCACAGTCTTCTTGATTTTCTAAATAGAAATGTTCCACTGAATCAGGCAATTCATATGCCTTTCCCTGCACCACATAAGAAACCAACACTATTTCATATTTTTGTTCAAAATAATTAATTAACTGTTGCATTACTCGTTCTATGCCACCAATCATCCATAAATTACAACAAATCATCAGTCGTGGTTTCTTCTTTTCTTTAAACTCTTTACCTAATTTAGATTTTATTTTTAAAATATCAAGCACTTCTTTTATTTCATTTTTTTCGTCCATTCTAAAATATCCTCTTTTTATATTGGTCTTTTATTTTTCTAGATCTTTTCTACTATTATTTTTAACCCGTCTTACTACCTTTCGAAATGGACGTGTAACTTTCCAGCTTCTCGAATTCTTCATTACTGCCAACTCTCTCTCAAGTTCTCCGATATACATCTGCTGATGTTCTTTCAAATCAATCAATACTTCCACATGATTTTTTTGATTCTCATTTTCCTGTTTTAATCTTTTGTTTTCTTCTCTTAATACATCAAGCATATGCTCATCCTTTTTTGTGTAAAACTGCTTTTGAGTGTTATCTTGATAATACTTCTTGGAAGTATATCCATATTTTTCTTTCAATACCGGATAAATCTTACCATCATTGAGTAATTGTGCCAGTTTTCGCATTCCTAATATTGGATTTTCCATAGAACATCCAATACATTTGCAAAGTAAAAATGCTTGTTCGCATACTAATTCTTCATGCGTTTTAGCTTCCGGATTAACAAACAGATCTTGAAATGCATATTTGAATAACTCATCCGACATACCTTCAAAGAAATGTGCTCTAATCTCCATATGTTCATTAAAAAATCTCCGATCATTCAGTTCTGTTGATGCACTATTCTGAGTCTCAGTCCTTCTATATCTTGCTAATTTTTCTTCCACAAAATAAAAATCAGTTTTTTTAATCAATCGAATCAAAAATTCAAAATCATGAGACTGACAATACGCAAGATTAAATCCTCCCACCTCATCCAAGAGTTGTCTATCAAAAACTAATGTCGGCAACAATGAATTTCCAATAAAAAAGAAAAATCGAATCCAATCTTTTCTGTCCTTCTGACGGCTATTATATAAATTCAATAACTCTGATTCCTTTTCATTAATATTTTGTCCATTTTCATCAATGAGGTTTACCTGCGTAAAACAAACTCTTGCATTTGGCTTTTCTTCCAATAAGGCAACCTGTTTATACAACTTTTCTTTTTCCCATACATCATCGCTATCTAAACGTGCTATATATTCACCCGTTACATGCGAAAATCCTACATTTGTTGCAATGCATATATGGCTGTTTTCTTCCAAATATATCGGCTTTATTCTATCATCATCATAATTCTTTATAATATCTACAGACTGATCCGTAGAACCGTCATCTACAATAATCAATTCCCAGTTCTGATAAGTTTGCGCAATAATGCTATCAATTGCTTCTTTAATAAACCTTTCTTGATTGTAATTCACCATAACTATACTGACCAATTTTTCGTTCATAAACATTCTCCATTAAATATTTTAATTACAATTATTTTAGCATAAAATTGGCAAGATTACTAGTAATGTAATCTTGCCAATCCATGTTTATAAATTCTCTTTATACAATTTTAAATATCTATGCATTACTTTTTGATAATTATCTAATATACAACAACTGTTGATCCTGACGGGATATTATCATATATCCATTTTGCATTCTCGATTTTCAATCTTACACATCCATGGGATAACGCCATTCCTACTCGTCCATCCAGCAAAGATCCATTGTATTTGCTATATAATACAGAATGGAACAAATAGTTTCCATAGAACTGTGTATACCAGTAACATCTTGCATTACCAGAATCAAAATAATATCCTCTTGATTTCACTGTAAATACACCTGTTACAGTCGGTGTACTCGGTGCTCCATCTCCGCAATCCCAATAATTAATCGGAGTCCAATTCCCTTTCCACCCCTGGAATATTCCTACTTTATGAGTACTTCTGTTTACCATAAGAATGTATGGTGTTGAACTAGAATACAAATTCGCATAAGCCAACATTGCATTTAAATCCGCGGCATATTTCTGTACCATATATCCAATTGTATAGTCCTTGATTGTTCCGTCATGTATTTTAGCCTTTACATGTAGCCAAAACGCACCTTCTTTCGGAGCATTCCATGTTATAGATTTACTATTACTCCAGCCACTGATATCATGCCACTGACCTGTTGCGATATCATAATACATCCATTTATATTGAGCATTCTTATCATTTGTCTCACTTGAAACAGACAAATTGTATCTCATGCTTCCAGCCTGATTTACATTAATATTATTGATATTAATGTATGGATTCTCAATGCTATATCCCCTGAATGTCTGTGTGATTGCATTACCATTACTGTCATCTAGCTCATAACACAACAAATAACTTCCAATAATACCTGGTGTCCAGTCTGCACTCTGAACATCTTTTGCGATTTCACTCCAGTTATGCCCATCATATACCAAAAATCTTGAACTTGCTACAGACCTAATCAAATCTCTATAATTTCCTTGAAGCTTAATGGTGCTGTCTGTCCATGCCGGTGATTCAGGATTTACGGTAAAATTTGTGATTTTTGCTTCACCCACACGATATCCCATTACCTGACTTTCTGTTTTACCTGTGCGAGTTCTTGCTTGCACGTACAACCAATAATCTCCTGCTTTCTCAGGATACCAAGACATCCAATTTCCCGTGGTCCAGCCAGTAATATCGCTCCATTTTTTTTCAGCAAGATCATATAATTTCCATTGAAACTGCACATTTGCATCATTTGTATTATACGCAACCCCCGCATCTACATGATCAGTGTTTTCAATAGTGCATATTCCGTTAAGCGCCAATTTTATTCCTTCATAGTACGCTGCTGTAACACTTGTATGTACCTCACCATTACTGTCAATTACTTCCACAAGAAGCCAGTAGCTTCCTTTATCTTCTGGATACCAGGATGTCCAGTTTCCTGTAGTTTCCTTTTGAAGCAATGACCATGTTTTTTTCTGCAAATCATATACTTTCCATCTGAATTTCAATTCCGGATCATTAGAATTATAAGCAACTCCAACATCAAAATGTGTTCCTCTGTCCAAAAGACAGATACCATTCAGTTCCACTTTAATTCCGGCATAATGATATCCATAAACCGATGTGTCTGTATTTCCATCTGTTGTCTTTGCTTCAACATAAATCCAGTAGTCACCTGCTGTTTTAGGCTTCCATGTAATCCAGTTTCCTTTATTCCAATCAGAAACAACAGTCCAAACCTTCTTACTCAAATCATACTGCAGCCAACGAAACTCTACATTAGGATCATCAGACGTATATGCAGCCCCTACTTCAGTATAACTGCCTTTATCTAACAGGCAAAGACCGTTAACCTTTATATTGAACTCACCTTGTTTCTGTGCCTCTACCGATGTCTCATCTTCTTCCTTTGAATCATATATACTATCTGCCTGAGGAGTTTTTTCATTCTTCTCATTCTCAACATCATTCGACTTTATTTCATTCTCTTCATTTTCTGCAATTTTTGTATAAAAATATTTAATATCTGTGTGTTTCTCAAAATAACTTTGAAAAGCATTATATGTTTCTTTGGAATCAAACCCACATTGTGTAACATCTAATTTTTTTAGATTAAAAAAATGTGCTGACAAATATTGTAAATCAGCTTCTGTTAATAAATAGCCCTCTTTTGAAGTAATCTCTAAATTTTCAATCTGTTCTATAGCCTGATTATCTTCAAAATGACTTTCCAAACTGGAGTTCAATTCAATTTTTTGTTCCTGTGTTCCAGTATCTACTATATTTTCTTGTGTAGACACCTTTGAATTGTCTAATTCTTCCGCAGACACTCCTGCACACATTTGCCCTATCATGCAAACACACGCTACTGCAGCAATTAATCTTTTTCTTCTTTTTATCATCCTTTTCCTCCAATCCTTTTACTACTTGTTAGCTCCCATAATTTTAGTAATCTTTTCTGCATCCCCCCATACTCCCGGTGAATCATATGGTCTGTCAGGAAAAGCTCCAAACTCCGGTCTGATTTTAAATCCATGCTCCGTGATAAACTCTTCCACCTTATCTGCCAGTGCTACTGGCTTTCCAGTACAACAATTAATCACTCCATAAATTTCTTCCTGCGTAGCTGCTGTTGCAATCTGACATGCCAACTCATCCACTCCTATGAAATCATATTTATTTTTTCCCGAATTAAATGGAAATGTTACTTTTCCTTCTTCTTCCCATCCAACGATCTTCGCAAATAAAGAATTGCTCTTTTTGTCATCACCAAGTATATAATATGCTCTCAACCAATCTACTTTTGTCTCTGTACCGCTCGCCAGAAGATAAGTCATCTGACGCAAAGCATTCTTAGCAATTCCATATAATGATGTAGGATTTGTAGGTGTATCTTCTGTAATTGCTCCTTCCCAATATCCTACTTCGTGCATGGTTCCCATAACTGATAGTTGTGGAAGACCACCTTTTATCATATTTTTAATAAATGTATAATGATTCGGTAAATCTAAAAGATGAGTCTCCGCGTTATGAACAAATCCATTTCTCCATGCAAGATGAATACATACATCTGGTTTTCCCAATTGTTCATAAATATCTTCATCTCCACTAAAAATTGGCGTATCTATATATTTTGCACGTTCATCAACCCCATCAAAAGCAAAATCTGATGCTAGCACTTCATGTCCCTGCTCCAATAAAGCCGACACCACATGTCGTCCAATATATCCATTTGCTCCAGTTACTAATACTTTTTTCTTCATAGAATATTGATTCTCCTTCTTCATCAAATTTCTGTCTTTCAAATATTTTTCAAGTGCTTTTTCCCAATTTGCCATTGAATAATTAAATTTTTCTTTTAACATGCGGTTTTCTAATACAGAATATAACGGCCTCTTTGCTTCTGCCCCATATTCTTGTGTTGTAACAGGTATAATCTGTGTTTTCTTCCCACATAATTCAAATATTTTCTTGGTAAATTCATACCAACTGCAACTACCTTCACAAGTAGCATGATAAGTTCCATACTTTGAAGAACCAATTAAGAGATCTATCACCTTTGTTACTTCTTCCGCACTCGTCGGAGTACCATATTGATCTTCTACTACTTTCACCACTTCACGATTTTCAGATAGTTTCAACATGGTATTCACAAAATTTTTTCCGTCTCCATAAAGCCATGCTGTCCTTACAATGAAATATTTTTTTGCTATCGCTTTTACAAATTGTTCTCCAGCAAGTTTTGTCTCACCATACACCGATTGCGGTGCATACTCATCACCTTCAATATATGGTGTTTTTTTCATACCATCAAAAACATAATCTGAAGAAAGATGAACTATAACTGCACCAACCTGATTTGCAGCTAAACTCAAATTTTTAGGTCCAACCGCATTAATCAAATACGCACGTTCCCGATCGTGCTCACACGCATCAACCTGGGTATGAGCTGCACAGTTAATAATAACATCTGGTTGGCACTTGCAGACCATATCCATTACTTTTTTTTCATCAGTAATATCCAGTTCTGCTACATCTGTATTAATCAGTTCATACCGACAGTCCTCTTGATAATACTCATTTATAGCTTTTCCCAATTGTCCTTGGCTTCCAGTAATTAATACCTTTTTCAATCCAATACTCTCCTTTATTTTTTCTTAGTCTTTCTGTATAACTTTTGCAACTACCTGCATAATATTTGCATGAACCTCGTATAGAATTTTTGCAAAAATACATATTACAATGAATACGGAAATAAACAACTCATAACTTTGTAAATGAGTTATATTATTTAAATCAAATGTCGCCATCATATGTGCAATAATTATGTGATGTACTAAAAAAATAGCATATGAATATTTGCTTACTATTCCACACAAAACAACAACTAACTTATTTTTTAAGAAGTAAGATAAATACACTAATACGATAAATGACGCTATTCCTACATATGATGTCTGTAAAGCTGAAGACCATGTCGGTTTACAGATAGTATTTAAGATAAGAATGATAGTCGCAACTACTACTTCTTTTATATCAAATTTCCTATTCTGCTTTACGAATTGCATTCCAAACAGTATTTCTGGCATTCTGGTAAAAATAATCTTATCTACATTAAAATTATAATGATAACCTAAGATCAACCATGCATATATAGCCAGAATAATTCCCCATGTTACAGTTGGTTTCTCTAAAATTCCTTTTCTTATTATTGGGAATAACAAATACATTAAAATAATTGCACCTAAGAACCATTCACCTAAAATATAAAATGTCGGAATATTCTCAGCTAAAAGTCCATCAAATCCTAAGATTGAAAAAATCAAATTAATCTTTGGAGCTCCGCCACCAGGTGCAACTTTGTTTACATAAAACATATAAGCAAATGCTGCTATATAGGCAATCCAAAACATAGGGTAAATATTTAAAAATCTTTTTTTGTAAAAAGTCTTTAACTCACATTTTTCCTGATACACATACATCAATGCTGCTCCGGAAATAATAAAAAACAATGATACTCCCCAACCACCAATATATATATTAGCCACCGTAGTCGTTATAACTGCTTTTTCCGGTGCAGGAGGATTTAAATACAGGTATCGTGCATTAAAATGTGTAAGAACAATAGATATGGTTGCAATTGCTCTCACAAAATCTAAATAAAAAAGTCTTTCTTTTTTCATTCCTTAATTCCTTATCTTTCTTTATTTTCTCCATTAAGTACTATTCTAGTAATATACAGTGGTCTTTTTTTTACCTGCATAAATATATTTCCTACATAGATTCCTACAATTCCAACACACATCATCAATAATCCACTCATCAAACATACTGTGGCTATCATACTTGACCACCCTGTTGTCACAACATTTGTCGTAAAATAATGAATAATAAGTCCCAGAATCGCAATTGCTGAGCACACGGAAACAATAAATCCAAATCCAACTGTCATTTTTATCAGCTTGTCTGATTGAGATGTCAATATTGACATTGCCATCTTCATACGCTTTTTAAAATTATACGAAGACTTTCCTTCATATCTCTCTTCATGCTGTACATCCAATGTTCCAATATGAAACCCCATCCACTTTACATAGATAACAAACGCACGGTGAAGTTCTCTCATTTTGCAATAATTATCTACAACTATACGCTTACTAATACTAAAATTACATAAGGCAGGATCATAATTTCCATCTGATGCCCACGAATATATTTTGTAAAAAGCTTTCGATACAAGAACCTTCATGGCAGAATCCTTACGCTCTGCACGCCTTGCAAATACTGCATCATAATCATTTTCAATTGCTTTTTGATATAAATTAGGAATCTCTTCTGGTCTATCCTGAAGATCACAGTCCATAACAACAACCCAGTCTCCCTTACTATAATCAAGCCCTGCAGTAATTGCCTGAATCTGACCAAAGTTTCTGGAAAGTTCAATTCCTACTACATGCTTATCTTCTTCACACAATTGTTGTATTACTTCCCATGAATTTTGTGGACAGTTATCATTCACAAGTATAATTTCATAACTCTTATTCATTCCTGTTAATGTATCTGTCAATCTTCTATGAAGTTCTGCCAATGCTGCTCTACATCCATATATTGGTATTACAACTGAAATATCCATATGTTCTCCTTTTTTTCCTTTTCCACCATTTTATCCTAATAATGAATAAATCATTATTCCACTTATTATAAAAATAAGGGCTATTATTTTTTTTCTATTTAATTTTTCTTTAAATATCTTTACCCCAAATACTGTAACATAAATATAACTTGTTGCTTCAAGTATAGGTCCCATCGATAAGGGGATTCCTTTATACGCAACAATTGATAAAAATGTTGTTCCTACAAACATCATGTATGCAAATATAACCCTTGGATTCATATATTCCTGAATTGGATTATCATAATGTTTTAAAGCTGCTTTTTTTAAAAGTACTTGAGAAATTGCACTAATAAATACTCCTGTCAACAATATGCAGGAGTAAATTACTATTGTTTTATTCATCACAAACTCCTTCATCCGCTCTGGCATATATCACTACACCTATAATAACTAAAATGGCTCCTGCAATTTTCCCGATTGTTATTGATTCCTTAAAAAAAACTGCCCCCCATATAATTCCCCAAACGACAGTAACCGCCTTATTCGCAAAGGCGGTTGTTAATGGCAATCTTTTTATTACCTGTTGCCATCCAATTGCATAAAATCCAAGTAATAAAATAATCACTGCATAATATATGCAAAATTTAAAACTTAAAAATTTTTGTTGAGATGCCATCTTGCTGCATATACCACTCATTGAATAAATCATAAGCATTATATGAAGGCCTAACAACACTTTTATTTTTGACTTATCCACGATTATTCCTCCGTACTTTCTGGTAGATATTTATCCAGATTTTCTCTTCTTTCGGCTTTCATAAGACAATATCCATATCTCGTAGAGCTATCAACGACTTCATGCTCCCCTACTGATTGTACATCACATGCAACAATATATTCCGGATGTTCTTCCTTTAATTTTTGAATAGCTTCCAAATCTTTTCGATTAAATACGAAGCGTACACCTGCTGCTCTCTTAACCCCGACACATTCAAATTGAGGTTCTTTTCCAATCGCAATTTCGATAACTGCTTTCACAAAATCCACACCTGTTGATAACTGTACTAAATTGCTACCGATAAAATCTCCACCCATTCTGCCACCAATTTCTATTAATCTAATGGTACCATCTGGTGCAATTTTCAACTCCGTATGCGACGCTCCATATTCTATTTCAAGACTGTCTAATGCATGAAATACTATTTTTTTCACCCGTCCCAGCATCTTTTCATCTACCGGTGCCGGTTCAACGTGACCTGTTTCTATAAAATGAGGAGAGCCTGTTGTAAATTTTTTCGTCATTGCCAAAAAATGATGCTCACCTTTCCAAGATAAACATTCTACACTGTACTCTTGTCCAACTGCAAACTCTTCTACTAATGCTTTCTTTTCAAATCCCTGCTGTTTTGCATATTCGATTGCTTCTTCCAATCCTTCTTTTGACAATAGTTTTGTTATCCCACGGCTTCCCGAACGATCCGTAGGTTTCACAATTACCGGATAATTTAATGCAGTCTCACTTAAATCATTTATCGAAGAAACAAGATAACTTCTTGGAGAAGGATCCTCATTTAATTCAAACGCCTGTCTCATTAAATGCTTATTTGTAGATTTTTTAGTGCACTCCAGAGAATTTGCAGTCAAACCCATATTATTTGCAACATAATTTACCGTAACGGATGCTAAATCAGATGCAATGCTGCAAATCCCATCAATTCCAATATCTTGACATTTTTTTAATATATCTTCTTTTTCAATAATACTGATCGGATAAAAATAATCTGCACTTTTTTCTCCCACATCATTTGCGGCCCACGCAAACACATGCGTTTCAATCCCCATTTTTTTCGCTTTCTGAATCAATGGTTCCTGAAGATATGACGCTCCAATAATAGCTATTTTTTTCATAACATTCTATCCTCTGTTTTATCTAATTCTTATCTCCTGAATCAACCAATTCATTCCAACGCCCGCTTTCTAGCTCTTCTTTATAATCTTTCATCATATCTTCATAATTTGTATATTTAGGCACAAAGTCAAAATCTCTTTTTGCCTTTTCCATACTGTAAAGAAATGATGGCGTATTATTAGTCTTTTCAGGTCTATATACTATTTTGCTTCCTTTATCTGCACCGAATACTTTTATTACTGCTTTCGCCTGTTCCTCCAAATCCAATTCTGTTCCACTTGTCATATTATACAAGCCATAAGTCTTCTCACTTGCCAATGCTTTTACATACGCATCCGCAACATCTTTCACATACACAATATCTCTTTTGATATGTGGATTTCCCCAAAGTTCAATATCTCTTCCAGCTTCAGCATTATCAATAAATGTAGCAATTCCTGACTTGTACGGTTTACCATTTACATAAATCGTACCATGTGGACCTACTCCATACACCGGTGGAAAACGGAACCATGCACACTGCATACCATGCTGTTGATTATAATATTCCATTACATCATTACATGCATTTCTGCTGATAACATACACTGCATGATCTCCTGTGAATTTAAAATCACGTGGTTCTTCTTCCGTAATAGGATATCCTTTTCCCCATGCACCAGAAACATCGCTATAACTGCAATTTCCTATAACCTTTTTTATACCATTGCGTCTGCAGTACTCCAAAACATTTATTGAGCCAATAACATTAACCTGAAAGTAATCAGCTGCATTTTCATTTTCCTCTAAATCCGCTGTTGCATTTGCAGGCAATAATCCAGCAAGTAATATTACTCCTTCAACATCTTTCTTTGGCAGTTTTTCAAACTCTTTCTGATTCACAACATCTAATGGTACAAATTTTGCTCCCATCTCTTCAAGCTTTTTCCCCAAATTTTTATTTCTGCCCGTTGCAACCACTTCTTTTCCAGCTTTTAAAAATGCTTCAACGGTATACATTCCAATAAATCCTGTAGCACCTATGATAACTACCATATTCTTCTCCTTATCCTCTATAAAATTCTTTTACTTTTTCAATAATATAATCTACTTCTTCATCTTTTAATCCATAGTAAAGTGGCAGACGCATTAAGCGTTCGCTTTCCTTTGTCGTATACACATCTTCACCGTGAAAGCGACCGAATTTTTTTCCTGCTGGTGCTGTATGTAATGGAATATAATGGAACACCGTCTGAATTCCATTTTCCTTTAAATATTTAATCAAAGCTGTTCTCTCTTCTAAATCTTTTGCTTTAATGTAAAACATATGTGCATTATGAACACACCCTTCTGGTATAAAAGGAAGATCAATTCGTCCTTCATCTTCAAGCTTTTTTAATCCATTATAATAACGATTCCAAATACCCAAACGATAATTGTTAATTTTATCCGCTTCCAAAAGCTGTGCATATAAATATGCCGCATTCATATCACTTGGTAAATAAGATGAGCCATAATTAACCCATGTATATTTATCAATCTGTCCACGGAAAAATTTACTTCTATTTGTTCCTTTTTCTCGAAGAATTTCTGCATCTTCTGCTTTTGATGCATCTTTAATTAAAATAGCTCCTCCTTCGCCCATAGAATAGTTTTTCGTCTCATGAAAACTATAACAACCATAATCTCCAATAGTTCCAAGTGCCTTTCCATGATATGTACTCATAACCCCCTGAGCAGCATCTTCGATTACAATCAAATTATATTTTTCAGCAATTTTCATAATTTTATCCATGTCACAAGAAATCCCCGCATAATGAACTGGGACAATTGCTTTTGTTCTCTCTGTAACTGCACTCTCTATAAGATCTGCATTTATATTCATTGTTTTTGGATCAATATCCACAAAAACAACTGTTGCCCCCCTAAGAACAAACGCATCCGCTGTAGATACAAATGTATAAGAAGGCATAATAACCTCATCTCCCTCTTTTATATCACTTAAAAGCGCTGCCATCTCTGTTGCATGTGTACAAGATGTCGTTAACAATGCCTTAGGTGTCCCTGTTTTTTTCTCAATCCATGCATTACACTTTTTTGTAAATTCTCCATCTCCACAAATTTTCTTATTTTCTACCGCTTTCTTAATTAAATCCATTTCCGTTCCAATAAATGGCGGTACATTAAAATTAATCATTTCTTTTCTCTCCTATAATTCAAAAATTTTATTAATTAAGATTATATTGAATAATAGCTACATAATTTAAATATAATACAGGAATCAATACCATCAGTCCTCTTACCCAATAAATCCATCTTTCTACTTTTAGCTGTGGTATATTAATAACATTATCTTTTATTCTAGGATAGTTTATTAATAACATTACTATACTTAAAACAACTACAATCGTTGCTAAAATCTGGCATCCCAAATCTATCATTCCTTGCGAGAAATTAGCCCATGCCAACATAACAAGTCCTGGACAAACCCTTACTTCACAATGAAACAATAATTTTATAATGTCTTCTTGTATAACAGTTGACGCATACAATACTGAATATGCCTGGACAAGAAGCAATCCAAAAAGACAGCCCGAAACAATTGTTTCCAATATTATATTTATTCTCATCTTTTTTTCATCCATTACTAAAAGAATTACCATAAATGGGCATAACATAACAACTCTATAATATTGAAATGTTGAAAACAGCAACATTGACATTGATGCTGCTACAATATAATATATTAAAAATTTATTTTTTTCTTCATCATCTTTAGGAATTGTCAAATATGCAAGAACATACACAATTAACAACATGGCTATAAATAACGATATCGCATTACCATACACAACTGGAAATGCTCCACCAACCATCTCGCTCAACAATACCCCTACTGGGCTTCCTTGGTTTGCTGATTCATTGACCATAGGACAAAATCTTGTACCCAACCAATAGATTAATGTTGGGCCACAGCCGACAAATACTTTAAGAACAATCCTGTATATCTTTTTCTCCAACAACAAAATAATGGCGACATAAGGAATAAAGAAAAAATATTTTACAGATATAGCCATGCCCGCTAGAAAATAAAACATTTTATATTTCTTCTTTATCAGACAATCTATCGCCGCTGTAGCGAACATACAAATAACAATATCATTCTGTCCACCATAACCGATTCCTGTATACACAAAAACAGAAGTGGTCATCAAAAACATTGCCCACTTTGCTCTATTATTGTCATTTGTCATTTCTTTTACTATGTTATATATAAATTTCAATGTAATGCCTAAACAAAGTACTAAAAACAATTTTCCCCATATCCATACCAGTGGATTATTTAGTACTTCAACACCGCCAGCTTGTTTTGCAATCCATATAGGTAAATTCCATACCGCCCAAAGCATCAAACTATATAATGTTCCCGAAACATATTGTGTAGGAGCCATATTAGGATTTTCTATAGAATACTTATAATATTCTAACGGATGTCCTTGAAATGTAACATCCAACATATTTATAGACCATGTAATTAAATTTTTAGTATCTCCATGTAAGAATAGCACAATAAGAAATAATAAAATAAATCCTGCTATGCCCCATTCTATTTTCAGGGGTTCTTCTGAATTATATAATTTTTTCATGCAAGCTCTTACCCTTTTTATCACCTTTATCTCTATTTTCATTTTAATTTATCCCTTTCAGTATAACATCAAATTCTATGTTACGCAACTCTCTAGTATGATTCACACTTGTTGCCACATATCTATATTTAACGAAGTATTTTCCCAATTTCTTTACTAAATATCTCTGCCTGATCTTCGTACATATGTCCTTCATAATCTGAAAAACCATTTATTGATCTGTCAAATCCAGGAATATCTATATAGTTGAAATTATAATAATCTACTCCCTGTTCTGACATATAATTGGTAAAGAATTTGTCTGCATCTTCAAAATTAAATTTATATTTTTCAAAGGTTTCCTGTGGAACAGGTGCTGTTACAACCGTTAATTCTATTCCTTCTTTTTTACATAACTTTACTAACTTTCCAAACGCTTCTGTAGCTTCTGAATTCATTTTTTTTCTATCCCATAAAACGATATCTTCACTGGCATTGAATGGCGTATTTCTGCTAATAGCAATTTGACCTTTTTCAGTATACTTCTGCCAATCATTACTATAAAACGAATCACTATATTCCTGATATTCTTTGCTTAATTTTCTTTCCAAGCGCTGTTTCGCACCTTTTATCCCTTTTCGATATAAAAACCACGGGAATAAAGTCACGCGGAAATCTTCCCCCCATACCTTATCCATATAATATTCTGCTTTAGCATTAGATACCGGAAATTCATCATATATTGTCAAATATTCCGGACTAAGTGCCACTTTCATAGCCCAATACCCCGGATCTAGTTCATATACTACCTTTTGGGGTTTATTAACTCGGCACGCTTCCTTAACAATATAATAGCTATCTACCATTTCTTCTCCACCAAGGCACATATTTAGACTTTTTTCTCCCGTTATTTCATCAATAACATTTGGATTTAATCCTGCCTTTCCATGGGATGTTCCTATATAGAGAGTATCATATTGGTTCGTTTCTAATTTGTGCATATCATTTCTAAACTCTGTATATGGACTTACTGCCAACATCAAAATTTGATTCATACACAAAATCAGTATTATAAATACAATTGGATATATTATTTTTTTAAAATTGTGCATAAATAAATCCTCCTGATGAATTTGGTGGCATCCCTAATATTGCGATTGCTACTAAAAGCATTACGTATACAGCCCATTTAACCAATTTAGCTTTCTTATCTATTGCTCCCTGAACGTCTACATTCTTTTCTTGTTCATAACTTACTATAAATTGCACTACACACCCTAAACCTAAGATAATCAATGCGATAATTGTATACATTGATCCTGCCATACCGACAGAAATATCCAAAATCTGCGCCGGTTTCCACACGGTCACTGAATTTTTCATCATAGTAAATGCCTGCGGAATTGTATCTGCCCGGTCAAAGAACCAGCTGATATTAACCAGTATAAATGTCCTTACAATCTGGAATATATGCCAGCCATTTGACTTGTCGTTAATCTTTAATTTCTTTTTCCAGTCACGATAATTCTTTGCCATCAGACCACTGAATCCGATAATAATACCATTATACAGACCGTACACAATGAATTTCCAAGCGGCACCATGCCAGATACCGACTACAAGGAATACCACGATATTTGCCATACAGATTGGTAAGGCCCGTCCATAAGTCTTTCCAAATGTCTTTTTTGCAAACTTTCCGAACTTGCCCATTCCTTTTGAAAGAGACAAAGGATAGAACAGATAATCTTTCATCCATGTTCCAAGTGTAATATGCCAGCGATGCCAGAAATCTGTAATAGATATTGAAAAATATGGACGCTTAAAGTTTTCGTCCATTTCTATTCCAAACATACTAGCAATTCCAATCACAACATCCATTCCACCGGAGAAATCTCCGTAAAGCTGTGCAGAATATGCCAGAACGCCAAGAATTGCCAGACCATTGTAAGTCTGATACTGATCAAATATCGCATCTACAAATACTGCTGCAGTGTCTGCAATGATCATCTTCTTAAAGAATCCCCATAAAACTCTCTGAACACCGCGTTCTATTCTCATAAAGTCAAAACTATGTTCTTCATAAAACTGATGAGCCAGATTAGAATACCGCCCAATCGGACCCTGCAGGATCTGCGGAAAGAATGATACAAAGAGTGCAAATTTAAATATATTTTTCTCTGGTTCATAACGTTTCCAATATACGTCCAGAATATAGCCTACAGACTGGAAGGTGTAGAAGGAAATTCCAAGTGGAAGCAGGAATTTTACCATTCTAATATCTACATGAAACAATGTGTTGATATTCGAGATTGTAAAATTCGTATATTTCAACACTGCCAGCATCCCAAAATCTAAGAGCAATGCTAAAACCATAATACTTTTCTTGTAAGTTTTTATCTTTTCTTTCTGCTCAGCAAACTTTTGATCTGTTCCATAAATTATTCTTGCTGTCCCATAAGTTACAACTGTTGTATACAACAAAAACACCAGATACTTCATACCTGATGATGCATAATATATATAACTGAATGCCAGCAGCCAGACCCACTGATACTTTTTCGGTATCAAGTAGTATCCGATAACTGCTACTGCAACAAACGTTAAAAATTTCATTGATATAAGTGACATATTTTTATTCCTTTATCTTATTCCTTTATCTTATTCCTTTATCTTATTCCAAATACTTTTGTAATCCTGGATAAATATCCTTATGTTCTTCAATATAACATCTTTTAAACGCTGCAAATGCTGATTCTCGTCGAAGTAGTACTTTCAACTTACGCTGAACCATTTTAGAATCTGGATTTTCTTTTAACTGTTCCAAATTATCATACAGTAAATTCATCTGGCGCAATACTCCTTTAAAGCGCATGTCGCTTTTATACTCTCGCATCCCGGTATTGTCAATTCCATATACTTCCTGCAATAACTCGATTGTTCGGTCAAGTGTTTTATCTTCCGTTTCTTCTTTCTTCTCTATTTCTACAGCATTCTCATTAATCTTGAAAGTGAGTAATTTTTCAGGATCAACCTTACAGCAATCAATGATGCCTTCATCATATTTTTTCTGGTTCTTAACACTATTGCAATGACCACAAGATAAGAATAAATTATTCCAGTCAAATTTTCTTTCAGGATATTTTCCATTCTTATGCGGAAGCAAATGTTCCACTTGTGGATCTTGTAGTTCATTAATTTCACATATATAACATTTCTTACGGAAATCTCTTAACAATTAATCCACTACATCTTTTTCTGTATAGCTGCCATTCTTCTTTTTGGCTTCTGTTTCCAGTGATTTCGGTGCTGGAAATGTACGGTCGACTTTTATCATATATCCGTCCTTTGCGATAATTCTAACTTTATCTTCTGATACTCTGTAGTTATATTTAAATTAAGATAATCTGGTATCTCATCCAGATACATTTCCAATTGAGTGATTTCTTCTATATCATCATCAGTTAAATTATTTTTCACAGCTAATTCTTTGTACCGCTGAAATTTATCCGCAAGTTCATCTGACAACCTGCTCGCACCAAAATATCCTTCTACAATTCCATCATACGGGATATTACTTAACCCTGTGTTGGAATTCACAAGAGTCTTCTGCTCCAGATCATAAATCACTACATTCTCCAGACTGTTCAAGATAAATGGGGAATGTGTTGAAACTATGAACTGGATATTCGGGAACATTGTTGTCAACAATTCCATAATTTTCTTTTGCAATTCAAGATGCAGATGTGTCTCTATCTCATCAATCAACACAATTCCCGGAATATCATACTGAAATGTTCTGTTTGTCTGCTTTTCCATTCGAATCATCAAATCTACCACAATATCTAATATCGCAGCATATCCACTGGACAGACTGTTAAAATCATAAGCCTCCTTTTCTGGCTCTTTGATGCTGAATTTAAAAGTTTCTTCATCAAACTCTAATTTTAACTGTTTATTCTCAAAGATTTTTTGAAGAAGTATTTCAAAATTATCAAACCATCTCTGAATATCAGCAGCTTTTTCCTGCTTTCCATTTGTTGCTGATAAAGCCTGTGTCATTTTTAAATCAAGAAGGTATTTTACAAGGTTGTCTCTCGGATTTTCGTCTATAGAATACTGATCCTGAAGTTGTACTTTCTCCACATGCCGTGGAATATCTGTTCTGAATACACGGTCAGCTTTATAATATGCAAGTACCACTCTGCCATCTTGAAAAAGCTGATGTGCATGTTCGCCTGAGCAATTTAATTCAATCTCTATGCCGTGTTTTAATAAGGTTAATCTATCTTTTCTATCATACACACGTCTTTCTATTTCTCTTATTTCACTTTCTGTTCCTCCATGTGTTTTACTGTAATACAGATTTCCCTTATCCATTTTTAAATACTTTTTTTCGTGTTCAATACCATTACTTTCAAATACAGCATTCAAATAACTGGCAAGTGCATTTAAAACGGTTGTTTTTCCACTTCCATTTTTACCGGTAATAATCAGATTTTTCTTTTCTTTTGTTGAAAGAGGTATCTCCGCATACGTCAAATTACGAACCTCTTCTAATATCACTTTGGTAATGTATACATTTTCCATTCAGACACCTTAATCCCTTTGAACTTAAAAACTTCTTTCAAACTTCCATGATTATACCACACACTGTATTTTCCCGCAATAAAACATATCCAGTGAATGTCTTTTTACAATCACTGGATATCATGCCCCTCTGCCTTTATTCTGTTTCCGCCTCTTACCTTATATGCATTTCGGCTGTGGTTTGATCGCAATGTTCCGCCCTTTGTGATCTTTTTTCGGTTTCCAGTCTCTTCCCACCAGGTCGTCCAATGATACATCAAAATAATCTGCCAGTGCACATAATTTGTATATATCCGGCAGTCTCTTGTCTGACTCGTATCTTGTGTATGTAGAACGGGCGACACCGATGGCATCTGCAATCTCATCCTGTGTATACCCTCTTCCGATTCTTTTAATCTTAATGTTCAATCCTACTTGCATGCTGTCACCTGTTTTCTCTTTCGTCAATTTATGAACCAAATCCTCTGGCACTGCTTCAATTATAACATTTTGTCTCATAATACGGAACTATTCTTTTTCTAGTTTAAATGTTGCATACCTATTCGTTTTTGTTATAATAAGGTGAGATTTGTTGAAAAGGAGGGGTTTTTTTGGTTCCTTTATCTGGTTCTGATGTCTCAGCACAGGATATTGAACAACTGCTTCGGACTCTTGGTGCTTCTCCGGTCTATGCCGGCTTTACGCCAGCCGTAACAGCTCTTCAATATGTTCTGGCGGACCAACAGCTGTTGACATCTCTTACCACCAGACTTTACCCAAAAGTTGCCGAATCCTGCGGAATTGCGCTTCCTTGCGTTGAACGGAATATCCGTACAATGATTGCAGTCATCTGGGAGAAGAACCAATTTTTATTCCAGATTGTTGTTGGATATCGCATGACCGCAAGACCATCTGTCGGAGACTTTTTAGCCAGCCTTTCCACTTTTCTGATGTATCATCCGGCCAAAGACTGGCCGGACTATCTGCGATAAAAAAATGTTATCGCAAAACATAGAAAAGTACCATGTCAGGCATTTTCTCGTGTCAACATGGTACTTTTTGTCATTCTCGTGTCTCCGTTTATTCTCTTATTCAGCCTGCAGTCTCTGTACCATAGCCCAAAGTGCCTGTGCTGAGTTAAAGTTTTCCGGAATAATATCCGCAGGTGTTACTGATACATCGAACTCGTCTTCCAATTCTCCTACGATAGACAGGATTGCAAAAGAATCCAGGATTCCATCATCAATCAATGTTGTACATGTCTCATAGTCAGCATCCGGCTGAATGTCCTCTAAAATCTCAATTAATTTTTCCATAGTTATTATCTCCTTTTCTAATTTTTCATTTTTTCTGTACATTCCGTGTTGATCGGGTAACTTTCTGTTGTTTTTCTGGCCTCTGTAAATCCGTCTTTTTCAGACCAGAACAGAATCCTTGGCATGCGTCGGCTCAGGAAAAGATAGATTCCTTCTGTTACAGAATAAGCACCCACCCGTTCAAATACAAGAGCGTCGCCGATTTTTGCATGTTTCAGCGGCATCTGTTTCACCAGTACATCATTGACCGTACACAGAGAGCCACAGATGTTCCAAAGAACTTCTGATTGTTCTTCTGATTGTTCGTCCGATGTCTCCAATGGAGCATCCGGAATGTGTTTATGATGCGGCATCTTCATAGCCATTGCCTGTCCGTAGTAATTCAAATGGTTCAGTCCTCCATCTACGATACAGTAGTTCTGTCCATGGTTGACTTTCTGATCTACGATACGAGTCACGTAATAACCACAGTATGCTGCAATATAGCGTCCCATTTCCAAAGTGATTTTCCCCTGGAATTTTAATGTTGCAAGTGTATCTGCAAATTGCTGCAGCAATGACTCATCATCTACCTCTTCTTCATTTTCAAAATAAGGGATATAAAATCCCGGTCCATATTCCAGAACTTCAGCATCATAATCGCATGTTTCTTTCAGACGGGTAAGTATGTCATCCAGCCAATGCAGCTCTTTTTCAATCTTAGAGAACTTCTTTTTCTGAGTACCGGAATAGCACTGAATCCCTTCAATTCGCACATGCGGGTAGTAGTCCTTTTTAGAAACAATATCAAAAACTTCTTCTTCATCTATGCCGAACTGGTTTCCACTTGTCACACGAATCAGTGCATGAATCGTAATGTTTTCTTCTTTTGCACACATTTCCAAAAGTTCCAGATGCTTCCTGGATTCGATTGTATACACACCTGCATCCCCGTAAGTATGCATCGCATGGGTAATGTCGCATTTTTCCTTATTCACACCGGACAGTACAATTCTCTCCATTGGAATTCCTACTGTCTCACAAATGTGAAATTCTCCCGGGGAACATACCTCAAATTTGTCTGCCGTGTCCTTTAACGGTCCAATCAGAAATGGATTGGCTTTCATTGCAAAACAGATTTCTGCCCGTTCGCCCAGTATCGTTTTCATCATCTGAACTCTGGATTTTAGCATATCCAGATCAAAGATATACGCAGGAGTCTCTTCCTGTCTAAGATAAGCTTGTAAGATTTCCTGATTCATAAGCTTCCTCCAGTTTCTTACGGTCGATTTTTCCATTTTTCGTAAGTGGAAATTCTTCTACTTTCACAAATACATTCGGAATCATGAATCCCGGAAGTCTTGTCCCGATTGCCCGGACGATTTGTTTCTTTTCCAGGTCTCCTTCATAGAATGCAAGAATTTTTCCCTTTGCCTCATCATACATGCAAAGGCTCCGACCTAGTCCTTCCACTGTCTCCAGTGCAGTCTCAATCTCTCCAAGTTCAATGCGATGTCCCATATGCTTGATCTGGAAATCTTTTCGTGATGCGAAATACAGATTCCCATCTTCGCCGTAATATGCCAGATCTCCTGTCCGGTAGATTGGCTCCAGATAAGATTGATTCAATGGATTTTGCACAAATGCTTTTGCCGTCTGTTCCGGGTTATTGTAATATCCAAGTGACAAAGCAGTACCGGATACGCAGATTTCTCCTTTTTCTCCAGGTTTTGTCACTTCCCGGTCTTCTTCATCTAAGAGAAATACCTTTTCATTTGGAAATGGTTTTCCAATCGGAAGATTTTCTCCTGGTTCATACTCACGGTCAATAATATGATACGTACAGTTACATGTAATTTCAGTCGGACCGTAAACATTCACATACATAGCTTCCGGCAGATATTTCTTCCAGATATTCAGATGCTTCACCGGCATTACTTCTCCACTGAATATGACTTTACGGATCTTCTGTGGCACTTTATAATCAAATCCTTTTAATGTGGATATGATGCATAGTGCAGAAACTGCCCATATCAGAGTCGTTACTTCCCGCTCGACCAGATAATCCAGAAGTTTTGTCGGAAATGAGAAAAACTTCTTTGGAATGATCTGCATAGTTGCTCCACATTTTAAAGTAGAGTAGATATCTTTTACCGACACATCAAAATCGAATGGTGCCTGATTTCCAATAACATCATGTTCTGTAATATTGAATAATCTCGTAAATTCTTCTATAAAATCAATGACCGATCTGTGGCTTACAACTACACCTTTTGGCACACCAGTGGAACCGGAAGTGAAGATTGCGTAGAGCGGGTCCACATCCCGGCTCTGTTTTCTTACATTATCAAGATACTCCGCATCTTCCTGTGTCTGAAGTGCCTCTTCCATCATAATGACTTTGCCGTCAAATTCCAGACGCTCTCTTGGTTTATCATAAGCCGGATCCGTCAACAGGACTTCTGCTTGTAATGTATCCAACACTGATCTCAGACGTTCTGTCGGAAGTTTCGGATCCAACAGAATATAAAAACAGCCTGCAGATACGATTCCCATAAATGCATAAATAGCTTTTACGCCTTTCTCCATAAGTACAGGAACCGGTTTTCCAGGAGTTACTTTCCTTCCCAGTCTTGTTCCTACTGCTCTGGCACTTTTGATCAGTTCGTCGTATGTGCACGCTGTCTCTTCATCTGCAAAGGCAGTCTTACCCGGAAATCTCCGGGCAGACTCCTCTGCATAGCATAAAATATTTCGAATCAATTTATTACTCCCCTAACCCGCTTTCTACAGCTTCTATCATTGCTTTTAATGCTTTTTCTTCTTCTTCCCCTTCACAGATCAGCAGAATCTCATCTCCGGATTTGATTCCGGCACCAAGGATACTTAGTACACTCTTGGCGTTGGCAATAGAATTCTCATACTCAAATGTAATCCGGCACTCAAATTTGTTTGCGATATTGCTGAAAATTCCAGCCGGACGCAGATGCAGTCCTGTTGGATTTGTGATTTTTACTTTCTGACTTACCATAGCTCTGCTCCTTATTTCTCTTCCAATATAACATTTACAGATACCGTGCTCTCAAGCACACAGCCATCCGGAACTCCTACCGTTACCGGGACTGTATAAGTTCCAGCCGTCTGGTAGTTCTTAAGATCAATGCTTACATTATCACTGATCTTATATTGATCCAGTATATCTCCCGGCCCGCGGATCTGAATCTCCAGTACATCTGCTGATTCATAGCTTAGTGATAATCCATTTGCCAGGTTATTTACCTTGATGGCTCCCATAGAAATATCATAAGATTTTGTTCCATCTTTGTCAATTCCTACAGTCACAACTACAGATCCGGCATTTTCATCTGTCAGTGAAATATCTTCTGGAAGATAATCTGTGATGTCCACAACTTTCTCTGTCTTAGAAGTCAGTCCGGACATATTAAGTGCCGATGCCGGAACTGAGATCTTCTTCAACTTTTTCAGTTCTTCCGCTCTGCCGGTCACATTTACATGATCCGGCTCATACTTGATATCGCTGACAGAATATCCGTCTGCTGCTGTAATCTGTGAAGTATCAAATTCAACCTTAACGCTCTTCGTCTCAAGCACCTGTACACTGACAGATACACCTTCCGTACCAAGGTTATTGGCAAGAAGTGACTGGTCGATCACATTGTTATCACTATCATATAATACAAGCTCTGATTTTGTCACAACGTCTTCAGATAATCCAGACACACTGACAGATGCCTCAACTTTACTGATGGAATCAATGACAGACTTCGGTCCCCGGATAGATACCATCTCCGGCACTGCCTGAATCTCTCCAAGTGTATAGCCATCTCGGACGGTTCCTGTCGTCTTTGGAACAATCGGGAATTTCTTCGTCTCTTCATCTTCCAGTTTTACCTGAAGATTACGTGGAGATACTTCTACACTTTCATAGTTGACTCCTGTAATCTCAACGCTGATCGGAATCTGTGTCTGAAGCGTCAGCTCTTTCATGTCTGCAGTCGCTTTAATATTATCTGCTTTTATCTTATTAAGCACAGATCTCTTTGCCCGTACTGTCACAGAGACATTCTGCGTGCCATCCTCAATCTGATAAGTCTGATTGGTCGCCGCAAGCACCTCTGCATTCGTTACCGCTACCGGTATATTATTAAATGTCTGGGTTGTTACCGGGTCATCGATATTTACCACAATCAGCCACAGCATCACTGCCAGGAGGAAGGATAATATCTTAAGGCCCCAATTATTCATCAGTCCTTTTTTCATCCTTATTCCTTCCTTTCCATATATGCTGCAGGAAATTCTTGCTCTCCGGTTTTCTGTTCTGTATATAAGTCAGCTTCTCGCGAAGTTCTTCCCTCGTTACTGCCCGGTCAAGCACGCCTCCCTGTGCTACAGATACCTTGCCGTTCTCCTCAGACACAACGATAATCAGAGCATCACTGACCTCACTCATGCCTACCGCTGCTCTGTGCCTTGTTCCAAGCTCCTTGCTAAGCCCCATGTTATCAGACAATGGCAGATAACATGTCGCAGATACAATTCTGTCACCACGGATAATGATAGCGCCATCGTGAAGTGGTGTGTTGTGCTCGAATATATTCATCAGTACCTGCATGGATACGAGACAGTCCATCTTAATCCCGGTACTTTCATACTCCGTCAGATGTATTGCCTGTTCCACCACAATCAGTGCTCCTGTCTTCACGCGGCCCATATTGTAAGCTGCATCAATAATACTGTCCATGGTATCTTCACTGAACCTGCTGCTTTCTTTGTTCGTCTCAAATGGTACGATTGAACTCAGGAACTGCTTCTCCCCAAGCTTTTCCAGAGCCCTTCGAAGTTCCGGCTGAAATACTACAACTGCCGCCGTAGCCAGTACCGTTACAGAATTCCTTGCCAGAAACAAAATTGTATGCATCTTAAAAACTGCTGCAAGCAATACAAAGATACCAAGTACAACAATTCCTCGCATCAGCATCCATGCTTTTGTATTGATCAGCCACATTGCAATTTGATAAATCAGATATGTCAAAATCAGGATTTCAATAATATCTGTCAGATGCGCATCTGGAAAATACAGTTCCTGACTGACAGATCCTAATACATGCATAATATACTGTTTCACCCGGCCACCCCCTTTTGCTATAATTATCTATCTTCCCATTTAAAATTCTTTTTTATCTCATATCAGGATCATTTTCAAAACTTCTTCTTAAAAGCTCCTGATCCACATCAGCGTCCATCACATTACGTCTTTTTGATGCCGGACGTTTTTTCTTTTTTTGTCCCTGCTCGCTTTGACGTGCCTTTTCCTGTGCCTGTTTTTTTGCTTTTTTTCTAACTTCCGCAGTATCCATGATCTCCGTTTCCTGTCGTTCATTGATCCGCTTCACCGTCTTCTCCGGTGTAGATACTACAATCTTCGGAACTGCTTTTACATAGTAATAGTATTCATCATCTTCGTACTGAAGATTCTCACTTCTTGAATAATCTACGGAGAAAAAGAACAGTTCCAGAATCACTCCGATAACCGCTGCTCCGATACTTCCAAAAATCAGTGAACCGTAAGATGCATGGACTCCCATAGCAACATCTCCGATTGCCACTACTACAATATTCACAACAGCTCCCGTTATAACTGCAATAGTCCATGCATGTGCGATTGCCTGTTTGCGAAGTGTATAAACAACCAGTGTACAGATAATAAATGCAACAAGGACGATCCACAGTTCTTTATTCTGGAAGACCTGTTTTGCATATTTCCCAATCTGTCCCATCATACCTTTCACAGAACCGCCCTGCATACCGGAGGCTGCTTTTTTCATATAAGCCATCATATAATATACAACCGTTCCACATCCCACTGCCACCATGGAAATCGGTGACATCAACAGTGCACATGAGATTGGAACAACAACCGGAATCTTAAGTGCAAATGCCAGTGGTGTCAAAAGTACAACGATTGCCATCTTCGGTGTAAAACGAAGATAAAAAATATACATGATCAGGAAAATCAATGCTGTTACAACAAGTGCTGCGATGGATACTGAATACATATGTACAAGGATCAGTGCTGTTGCCAGAATCACTGTAATGATCGGTGGAAAGAAAGTTGCAATAATTGCAAGTGCCAATGCCACCACCGGCGATGCCAGTGTCTTCATAAATCCTACATTATTGTTGATCATGTAAAATGTCATGACCGCCAGAACAAATTGTATTGCTTTATCCGCCACAATTGAGTATCTGGAATACAAATCCTGCATTCTCTCCCGTATTACATATAAACTGTCCATTACTTTGTCTCCTTTTCATACATCTTCAACAATCTCGTCAGAATGTGATTATATCTCTTTACCCGCTGTCTCGCTTCCTGATGCTTTTTATTATACAGGTGGCTTGCAATTCCAATATAAGACACAAGAACTACCACATATCCAACAACTGCCGCGAGAACCAACGTAATCAGTAATGCTGTTGACATCTTCTCCATCAGAGTATCAAGTCCTGCAATCATTGCAATTGCCCAGGCTGCTATATAGCCTATTGTCACCCACAGAACCGTATATAAAATGTGCACTCCGGCATAATCTTTTCGATAGTATTCACTGATTTTAAAATCCTCTTTTCCCTGCGTCTGATCATACAGAGCAAGCTGAGTCATTAGCTTGACTTTTCGCTCATCTAACATATATGCACCTCAAAATCCTTTTTTATCGATGAAACATCATTTTCAGTATAGCAAATCTCAGTACCCTTGTCCAATACTTATAGTCAAAAAGTAAACTTTTTGGAACCCCATAGTTTTCAATACTTTTGCCACTTGATCCACGGTATTCCCTGTTGTGTAAATATCATCGATAATAATGACACGTCGAAAATCTGTCGGAAGTCTGTCCGGATCTCCTCCCGGAGCAAATGCATGTTCCAGATTCTTTTTTCTCCCTATGGGATCCAGCTTTTTCTGATAACCAGTGTAATGAACCCGTTTTACCAGATTCGCAACGACCGGAATCCCAAGTATTTTCCCTATCTCTTCTGCCAGAAGCTCCGCCTGGTTGTAACCACGCTTCCTGTGCCTTTTTCTGTGCAGAGGCACCGGGACAAGTGCCTGCGGTCTCCATCTTCGGATCTCTTCTGCATATTTTATACAGATTTCCTGTGCAAAATACTTCGCAACATATCTCTGATTATGATATTTTAACTGGTAAATTGCCTGGTTCACCGGAGGTTTATGAAGCCACACCGACAACCCTCTTTCATAAATGTGTTCTGTGTTATAGCAGTCATGACAAAATTCCCTCTCTTCACAGCGGATTGGTTTCCCACATTTCAGGCATCGCGGTTCATGAATCTCTAATTTTTCCACAGCTTTCCTGCACAAAGGGCATACTCCCCCACGATTTACCTTTCCACAAAAAGGGCAGATAGAAGGCCAGAAAATATCCAACACCTTTTCTGACCATATTTCTCCTTGTCTTTCTCTGCTTTTTTCATACTTTTTATTATATTTTACATTCTTTTTTTTATTATATTTTTCTATGATCACTATGCAAGTTCTCGGATTCGCTCCGCCAGACTTGTATTTCGCCGCTGCTCGCTGGTATTCTGGATCATTTCCTGAAATACTGAATCACTGCCCACAAGTGTGACACATTTTCTTGCTCTTGTCACTGCTGTATAGATCAGATTCCGGTTGTAAAGCTGTCTTGGTCCTTGAAGAAGCGGGATCACAACCGCCGGATACTCACTTCCCTGAGCTTTATGTATCGTGATCGCATAAGCAAGCTCCAACTCATCAAGAATCGCATATGGATACTTCACCTGGCGCTGTTCGTCATACTCAACCGTAACCGTCTCCTCGTAAGTGTTGATATTCTTGATGATTCCCATGTCGCCGTTAAATACGCCCAGTCCTTTGTCAATGGTCATTCCGTATTTCGTGCAGACTTCCCACTCTAACTGGTAATTGTTCTTAATCTGCATCACCTTGTCACCTTCACGCAGCAGGCGGTCTCCCACTTCTTTTTCCTGCTTTTGGGGTGATGGCGGATTTAGATACTGCTGAAGGATTTTATTCAGCCTCTCCACGCCCAGATTTCCTTTTCGCATCGGTGTCAGCACCTGAATGTCATAAGGTGAGGCATCTACGAACTTTGGAAGTTTTTTCTGGATCAACGTAATTACAACACTGATGATCACATTTGGATCAGACCGTTTTAAAAAGAAAAAGTCCATACTTTTATTGTCCAATATGACTGGTTCTCCACGGTTAATTTTATGTGCATTTACGATAATATCACTCTCTTTTGCCTGCCGGAAGATTTTCTCCAGCTTTACAACCGGGAAACAATCCGATGCGATCATGTCTTTAAGCACTCTTCCAGGGCCTACACTTGGCAGCTGATTTCCGTCTCCGACCATGATCAGTCTGGTCCCCGGCATAATCGCGTCAAGGAGTGCCTTCATAAGCGGCAGATCTACCATGGACATTTCATCAATGATAATCACATCTGACTCCAGCGGATTCTCTGCATTTCTTCCAAATCCATTTCCAAATCCGACATTATCTCTCTTATCATCATCTTCCGGATTGCCACTGACTTCCAACAGGCGATGAATGGTCTGAGCCTCACAGCCGGTTGCCTCTGTCATGCGCTTCGCCGCACGTCCGGTCGGTGCTGCAAGAAGGATATCTGCTCCTTCTTCCTCAAAGAAATGGATCATTGCATTGATCGTCGTTGTTTTTCCGGTTCCCGGTCCTCCAGTCACAATCAGAATTCCATGCCGCACTGCTTCCATTACAGCTTCTCTTTGTCTGTCATCCAGCGCCAGTTCTGCCTGTTCTTCTATCATATGGATGCGATGCTCCAAAATAGACGGTGTCACATCAAAATCTACATTCAGATCATGCAACATCTTTGCAACCGTGAGTTCCATATAATAATAATGGGCGGAATAAACACGAAGACCTTCATCAGACTCTTTCAGAACAACTTTTTTCTCCATAGCAAGATCCATCACATATTTTTCAATATGCTGAATCTCTACATCGAGAAGCTGACTGGCACGATATAGCAGAACCTCCTGAAGAAGATAGACATGTCCTTCACTGACACTCTGAATCAATGTATAGAAAATACCACTTCGAATCCGGTAATCGGAATCTGTGTGTATCCCGACCTTCGACGCAATCTCATCGGCCGTCTTAAAGCCAACTCCCGGCACATGATCTGCCATCTGATATGGATTTTCTTCTATTACGCGATAAACGCTCTGACCATAATGCTGATAAATCCTTGCCGCCAGTGTCGTAGAAATGCCATATTTTTGCAGATAGATCATGGCTTCCCTCATATCCTTTTTTTCTTCTACCTGAATGGCAATCTCTCTGGCTTTCCGCTCGCTGATTCCTTTTACCTCGGCAAGACGCTCCGGTTCTTCTTCAATAATGCGGAATGTATCACCACCGAACTTCTTCACGATTCGTCCTGCCAGCGACGGTCCGACACCTTTGATAGCTCCGGAACCAAGATAACGTTCAATCGACACCTTATCTTCCGGCTGACATACCTTCGAAGTCTCTACCTGAAGCTGGGTTCCATACACTTTGTGTACAATGTACTCTCCCGTCAGCTCCAACAGTTCTCCCTCTTCAATGTAGTGAAACTTTCCTACACAGGTCAGGTCTCCGTCATCATTATTCAAATTAAATACTGTATACCCGTTGTCTTCATTCCGGTATACAATGTGCTCTACATATCCCTTAATCTCTTCCATCTATTGTCCCAAATCTGCCCGACAGTTCAAGAATGCCTCGGCATTCTTTACAGTTCCCGTCTTGCGCTCATAAGTTCCACATATTCTCCGGTTCCGATTGCTACGACCTGCGTCGGCTCCTCTGCAGTCATTGTATTGATTCCGGTTCTCTCCTCAATCATCTCTTCCAGCCCGCGAAGCTTTGCTCCACCTCCGGTCAGCATGATCCCGCGTTCCAGAATATCTGCGGAAAGTTCCGGCGGCGTACGCTCCAGAACGCTGATAATTGCTTCAATAATCTGGTTGGATGTTCCCTGAAGTGCCCGTTCTGTCTCTGCCGAAGTCACCGTAACTGTCTTTGGCAGTCCTGTAACCAGATTCCGTCCACTGACCTCCATCGCTTCATTTTCAATCAGAGGATACGTCGTTCCAATCTTAATCTTGATGTCTTCTGCGGTCCGGTCTCCGATCAGCAGATTGTGTTTTTTCTTCATATAACGTACAATTGCCTCGTCAAAATCGTCTCCGGCAACTTTCAGTGAGGTACTGACTACCGTACCTCCAAGAGAGATCACGGCCACATCGGTCGTACCTCCCCCGATATCTACGATTAGATTACCACATGCTTTGGAAATATCAATACCTGCACCGATTGCTGCCGCCACAGGTTCCTCGATCAGATAGACATCTCTGGCTCCTGCCGCAAATGTCGCCTGCTGTACCGCATTTCTCTCAACTTCCGTCACACCGCTTGGCACACAGATACTGATACGTGGTTTCTGAAATGTTCTTCTTCCCAGTGCTTTCTGAACAAAATACTTGATCATCTTCTCTGTCACAGTATAATCGGAAATAACTCCCTGACGCAAAGGACGCACTGCGATAATATTGCCTGGCGTTCTTCCCAGCATCAGACGTGCCTCCTCGCCGATTGCCTTCACTTCATTGCTGTCTCTGTCAAATGCAACGACAGAAGGTTCTTTGAGTATGACTCCCTTTCCCTTCACATATACAAGAATACTGGCTGTTCCCAGATCTATTCCAATATCTACTGCCATGATATAACCTCTTTCTTTCTGCTATCCCTTTTATCCATATCATTATCTTTCGTTTTCTCAGGAAGTGCAACCCTTTTTTCCTTAAATATTTGTGAAGATACTTATTTTTCAAGCATCGGCTTGATATATTTTCCGGTGTATGATACCGGACTTTCAGCCACTTCTTCCGGCGTTCCCTTTGCAATAACGGTTCCGCCTTTGTCACCGCCTTCCGGTCCCATATCAATAATATAGTCCGCTGTCTTGATCACATCCAGATTATGCTCAATGACTACGACTGTATTGCCGTCCGCTGATAATCTATGCAGAATCTCTGTCAGTTTATGCACATCTGCAAAATGTAATCCTGTCGTAGGTTCATCTAGTATATAGATGGTCTTTCCCGTACTTCTCCGACTCAGTTCTGTCGCCAGCTTGATCCGCTGCGCCTCTCCTCCGGAAAGCTGTGTGGAAGGCTGACCGAGACGGATATAGGAAAGTCCCACATCATAAAGCGTCTCCATCTTTCTTCGGATACTTGGTACATTTTCAAAGAAATGCAATGCCTCTTCCACGGTCATATTGAGTACATCATAAATACTCTTTCCTTTGTATTTTACCTCCAGTGTCTCCCGGTTATACCTCTTTCCGTGGCAAACCTCGCAAGGTACATAAACATCCGGCAGGAAATGCATCTCAATTTTCAGGATTCCGTCTCCAGCACAGGCTTCACAACGTCCGCCTTTCACATTGAAACTGAATCTTCCTTTCTTGTATCCACGTGCTTTTGCGTCTGCTGTAGATGCAAAAAGGTCACGGATGAGATCAAATACTCCCGTATAGGTTGCCGGGTTTGATCTCGGTGTTCTTCCAATCGGAGACTGGTCAATGGCAATAACTTTATCCAGCTGCTCCAGGCCATCAATGGCATTATGTTTTCCCGGAATCACTCTTGCTCTGTTCAGATCTCTTGCAAGACGTTTGTACAGGATTTCATTTACAAGCGAACTCTTTCCAGATCCAGACACACCTGTCACACAGGTCATCACACCAAGCGGAATCTCTACATCCACATTTTTTAAGTTATTCTCTCTTGCTCCTCTGATCTTAATCCAGCCTGACGGATCCGCGCGGTGCTCCGGTACCGGAATCTGCATTCTTCCACTAAGGTAAGCCCCTGTGATGGATTTTTTATTCTTCATGATCTGCTCTGCGGTTCCACATGCAATTACTTCTCCTCCATGCTCACCGGCACCAGGTCCAATGTCCACAATGTAGTCTGCCGCACGCATCGTATCCTCATCATGTTCCACGACAATGACAGAATTTCCAAGATCACGCAGATGCTTCAGTGTTCCGAGCAGTTTGTCATTATCCCTCTGGTGCAGGCCGATACTCGGCTCGTCCAGAATATAAGCCACTCCCACCAGACCGGAACCAATCTGTGTCGCAAGACGGATTCTCTGCGCTTCTCCTCCGGATAATGTTCCGGTAGCACGGGCAAGCGTCAGGTAATCCAGACCTACATCCATCAAAAACTTGATTCTCGCCTGGATCTCTTTTAAGATTTGTCCTCCGATCATCTTCTGCTGCTGCGTAAGCTCCAGACTCCCCATAAATGTTTGCAGGTTTTCAATGGACATCTCTGTCACTTCTGCAATATTTTTACCACCGACCGTCACGGCAAGTGCTTCTGCCTTCAGTCGCTGGCCGCCACATTTTCTACACGGAGTGATTCTCATAAACTCTTCATATTCTGCCTTCATTGTCTCAGATGAAGTCTCCCGGTATCTGCGTTCTACATTGCGGATCAGTCCTTCAAATGCAACATCATAGACACCTTCTCCGCGCTGGCCTTTATAATGAACTTTCACCTCGCGTCCATTCGTTCCGTGGATGATCACATCATGGATTTCCTGTGGATAGTCCTGAAATGGTGTGTCCAGAGAAAAATCATATTCTTTACTGAGCGCATCAAGAATCGCATAGGTGAAACTCTTCTTATCCGTACAAGACTGCCATCCCATTACGGTAATCGCCCCTTCGCTGATGCTCAGTCTCTTATCCGGAATCATCAGATCCTCGTCAAATTCCATCTTATATCCAAGCCCGAAACACTCCGGGCATGCGCCAAATGGATTGTTGAAAGAGAAACTTCGCGGCTCTATCTCATCGATACTGATTCCACAGTCCGGGCAGGAAAAGCTCTGGCTGAAATTCATCGGCTCCCCGTCAATAATGTCAACAATCATCAGCCCCTCTGCCAGATGCAGTACATTTTCAATCGAATCCGTCAGACGCTTCTCAATTCCCGGCTTCACAACAAGTCGATCCACGATGATTTCTATATTATGCTTGATGTTCTTATCTAATGCGATCTCTTCGGATAATTCATACAGATTACCGTCCACACGCACACGTACATATCCGCTTTTCTTCGCTCTCTCCAGAAGCTTTTCATGGCGTCCTTTTCTTCCACGGACAACTGGCGCAAGGAGCTGGATCTTCGTACGCTCCGGCAGTTCCATGATCTGATCTACCATCTGATCTACCGTCTGTTTCTTAATCTCACGGCCACATTTCGGACAATGTGGAATTCCGATTCTCGCATATAACAGACGAAAATAATCATAGATCTCCGTCACTGTTCCTACTGTAGATCTTGGATTGCGGTTCGTGGATTTCTGGTCAATGGAAATTGCCGGAGAAAGTCCTTCAATACTCTCCACATCCGGTTTCTCCATCTGCCCCAGAAACTGTCTTGCATAAGAAGACAGAGACTCCATATATCTCCTCTGTCCTTCCGCATAAATGGTATCGAACGCCAGAGAGGACTTCCCTGAACCGCTAAGTCCGGTAAGAACTACCAGTTCATTTCTTGGAATATCCAAGTCTATATTTTTCAAATTATGCTCATTTGCACCTCGTATTTTAATAAATTGTCTTTTTTCATTTTTTGCTGCCATATTTTTTAATTTCCTTTTATTATTTCAAAAATGCCTCGGCATTCTTGCTGCGAGGTGCGCGTCATGCAATTGCATGACATACTTCTACTGCGCACCTCTGCAAGTCTACACTCCGTTTCGGTCGGCGCAAAACCATTGTCCACCGGACAATGTGCGCCCTGCCGGAGGCTATATCTGTTCATTTATTGATAACCGGTTTAAAAGATTCGAAACTTCCTATGTTTACACAATGGTGGAATGACCTTTACTACTCTTTAAGCATCTTCTTCAGCTCGATCAACTTATCACGCAACTCTGCTGCTGCTTCGAAATTCAACTCTGCTGCTGCCTTCTTCATCTGCTTTGTCACATCGGCAATCAACTTCAAAAGCTCCTTCTCACTCATGGATTCCGGATCTTTATCCATCTGAAGTTCTGTGGCAGCGACCTTCTTAGAAATGCTGATCAGGTCCCGGACACTCTTCTGTATCGTAGTTGGCGTAATACCATGTTCCTCATTATATGCCATCTGGATCTTGCGGCGACGCTTCGTCTCTTCAATCGCATTCTTCATGGAATCTGTCATATTATCTGCATACATGATAACATGACCTTTTGCATTACGTGCTGCACGTCCGATTGTCTGCACAAGAGATGTCTCTGAACGCAGGAATCCCTCTTTATCCGCGTCCAGAATCGCCACAAGCGTGATCTCCGGAATATCCAGACCTTCTCGTAGAAGATTGATTCCAACCAGAACGTCAAAAACATCGAGACGCATATCCCGCACGATCTCTGTCCGCTCCAGCGTATCAATATCCGAATGCAGATAGCGGACACGAATACCAAGTTCCCGCATATAATCGGTCAGATCTTCTGCCATTCGTTTCGTCAATGTAGTGATCAAAATCTTATGTTTTCCTGCAATCTCCTTCTTCACCTCACCAATCAAGTCATCAATCTGTCCCTCAACCGGGCGCACCTCGATTTCAGGATCCAGAAGTCCTGTCGGACGGATCACCTGCTGTGCACGTAAAAGTTCATGCTCTTCCTCATACTGTCCAGGTGTCGCAGACACGAACAGTACCTGATCAATCTTACTTTCAAATTCTTCGAAACTAAGTGGACGGTTATCCAGCGCAGACGGCAGCCGAAATCCATAGTCCACCAGCGTTCTCTTTCTGGACTGATCTCCGTGGTACATACCGCCAATCTGCGGAACTGTCTTATGAGACTCGTCAATCATCATAATAAAATCGTCTGGAAAATAATCAATCAAAGTATTGGGTGGCTGCCCCGGCGCAAGCCCTGCCAGATGTCTGGAGTAGTTCTCGATTCCGGAACAAAAACCTGTCTCTCGCATCATTTCTATATCAAAATTCGTTCGCTCCGCAATTCTCTGGGCTTCCAGAAGTTTATCTTCACCTTTGAAATATTTCACCTGTTCTTCCAGTTCAATCTCAATATTTTTAATTGCTTTTTCCATACGCTCCTTCGGTACAACGTAATGGGATGCCGGAAATATTGCAATATGATTCAGCGTATTTTTAATCTCTCCGGTAAGCATGTCTATCTCCGAAATCCGGTCAATCTCATCTCCGAAAAATTCAACTCTGATAGCTGTATCGCCACGGTCTGCCGGTACAACTTCTATTGTATCTCCACGCACCCGGAATGTTCCCCGCTTGAAATCCATATCATTTCTGTCATATTGAATATCTATCAGCTGGCGTAACACTTCATCTCTGTCCTTCTCCATCCCCGGACGGAGCGATACCATCATCTGTTCAAAGTTTTCCGGTTCACCAAGACCATAGATGCAGGAAACGCTGGCAACTACAATTACGTCCCTCCGCTCGATCAATGCTGCTGTCGCAGATAATCTCAACTTATCAATCTCTTCATTGACCGAAGAATCCTTCGCAATATAGGTGTCAGAAGATGGGACATAAGCCTCCGGCTGGTAGTAATCGTAGTAGGACACAAAATATTCCACCGCATTATTCGGGAAGAACTCCTTGAACTCCCCGTAGAGCTGCGCTGCGAGGGTCTTATTGTGAGCGATTATGAGTGTCGGTTTATTTAACTGTTCAATAACGTTTGCCATGGTAAAAGTCTTACCAGAGCCCGTAACTCCTAATAAAGTCTGGCATTGATTGCCTTCTTTGAATCCTTTTACAAGAGCTTCAATCGCTTGTGGCTGGTCACCAGTTGGTTTATATTCGGAGTGTAATATGAATTTATCCATAAAAAACCTCCTTTTTCACGGATTTGCTATGATGATTATCAGCCACAAATTCGTGTAATTTCAAAATTTATTCGTGTAATTCCCTGACTGTTTTCGTGAAAAATCGGGCGAATCATCGTATTTTTCGCTTTACACGAATTTAGGTCACAAATTTGTAATCGTAGTACGTGCAAAGTTGTCAATCGAATATTCAGTGAACATTTTTTACGTTTCCGGCACTTTTGTTCAACGACATCTATTGTTTATTTAATAATTCTCAATCAAAACCTCTTACCCCTGCTTGCATGCAAACTTGCATGTAAAAACAGGCAAGACAACATGCAAGCTAATATCCAAACTATAGTATTTTATTTTTTATAATACTTTTGATTTGGGCTGTTAGGTTTGTCTGGCAAAAGCAATCCTACTTTTTCTGCTTCAATTAAAGGACGTAAAATATTTTTCACAAACGAATCTCTAGATTTATAACCACAAAATGATTGTATTTCTTTTCTACTTCTAGGTATTTCAAGATACTTCATTACTCTTGAATATTCCATTAAGTCTAATTTAACTTTCAGATGTGAATGACTTAAATAGTCTGATTCACTATTTTCAGCATGAGCGATCTCTTTTGGTACAGAAAATGGAAACTCTACCTTTATAAAGTGTTCCGATATTTTGAAAATGTTCTTATCATACACCTTTAAAATTCTACTCATACCAGAACCAAGCTGCTCAACCAGCCCGACATCTTTGAACACACGCATAAGCTCACGGTTTCGTGGCATACTGCTACAGCTAAAGAAATCCTGTTCACTTTGTCCCGGGATCAGTCCACCATAAGACGTAAACACCATTCTGTCACTGAATATTTCAAATACAGGCGGTATTTCCCGTGAAAAATCCGAATGGACAATAGCATTTATCACTGCTTCTCTCATAGGAATAGGATCGACCAGATTTTTCTCAATTCTCTTTGTACTGGTAACTTTCGCCATAGTCGAATTCTCAATTTTCAACTTTTCCATTATCTGATTAGTTGCCTTTATCAATGAGCAATACCCATATTCCTCATTTTCAATCAGATCAACCTTGTCTGTACCTGCATATTTCGCAACTTTAATGGAAACTCCATTTTCATCCGCCAGTAGATATGCAATGTAATTGTATTTTCCATCCGGCGTAAGTAATTCCAGTGAATTAGCAAATTTTTCGTTAAGTTCCAATCCACGTTCCTGATAATAGATTTTCAACTGTGCAAAAGTCAAATCCTGCCTTGGTGACGGAATATTTCGTAATGTGGTATGAATTCTCTTGCTATACAAACTATCAATCATGGTTGTTGTCATTGGCTGAGATGAAGTTCCCATTCTGATAAAGCAGCCACTTGGAGACATACCATTTTTCTTGATATAATATGGCTTCTCAAGTCCACTGGAAATTAAAACTTTAATGACAGGGACATTATCAACCCTATCACTGACAATATCAAACAATCCCAAGGTAGACGGAAGAATATTGTTCTTAATGCGATCTGCAATCTTTAGCTGCGTTCCATCCAAATCAGGAACTCCTACAGGTTTTCCTTCATCATCTACACCGATGTATAAAACACCACCTTCTCGGTTATTCAGAAAAGCAACAATTTCTTTTTCCAATTTATCATTTAACTCTGCTTTAAATTCAGTACGATTATTCTCTTGGAGCATTCCTATTCCACCTTCCAAATTATCTATAAAAAAATCATATCTTTAATTTTCAATATCCACAATTACTTTTACCTTTCTTCCCACATCTCCCGATATGCTTCGATGTAAAACTTAATGCATTCGGGATAAATATAGAAATAATTTTTACATACCCTTTTATATAATTCCAACATTTTCTCATCATACGCAAAATCCAACAAGTAATCTAAAAAATGTGACAACTCGTCTTCTGACACTTTCCTATTACATATATCTTCGACCATTGGTAAGTAAATAACATATGCTTGCTGATTTATCTGATATATTTTCTCTGCAATTTGATATAAACACTCTTCCACTTATAATCACTCCCAGATTGGCTTCATATGTATAGCCTCTTTATATTCCACATTCATTTCATAATTTCACATATTATATAATTCCAGATTTTTTATCTTTTCGACCACTGCGAATTGAGAAACATCATAATTTGCATTTGTAATTTTTTAATTATTCTCCCCATATCCTCTGTTTTAATTGTGAACTGACAATGCTGACTAACATCCTTAGGATTCTCATCCTTAAAAGTCACATAACACACATTGTTTATCACTTCATAACAACATTTTGCATGAGAAACTGCATTCCTTGTGTGTTTATAATAATTAACAGTAGCTAAATTATTATTAGATTCTTTATTATACGTTGTATTTACATTAACAACCAGATTCAAAAATAATTGATTTATTTCCACTTCACATTGGGCACTAAATTTCCGATCAAAATCTTTAAGAATCTCTTTCGGCATCACTAATAAGATGTACAAGAACATTTGCATTGTCGCAGGATTTCCAAGACCAGATGCATTTAATATTTTTCTAAAATTCTCACTATTACCAGAGAATCGGAGATTTTGATAATATTCACTCTCCAAAAATTTGCTATTATTTAATTCTCCAAGCAATGAAGTCATTGCAAGTGCTTGACAGAAAATAGATTCATTCGGTGTTAATTCCATATTCGCCCTCCATTTTAACATATCCTCTAAACTTCATATATACTATTGACACTATTCTCTCATTTCCAGTTTCAATAAATTGTTTGCATTCAATGAATTAATGTCTATAACTGTTGTACCACAAACCGACACATCAGCTTCGTTTTCAAAGCATGTTGTCTTTCTCATAATTATTTCACCATTACACGAATTTAGGTCACAAATCCGATTCGTGTTATTCCGTCCAAACCATGCTTTTCAGTCCAAATTATACGGAAAATATGGATAAAATGGACGTTTCAGCACCCAAAACAGGTCAAAGCCATACTAGGAGACAAAATATTCTACTGCGTTATTTGGAAAGAACTCTTTAAATTCCCCATAAAGCTGCGCAGCCAGCGTCTTATTGTGTGCTATGATCAGCGTTGGTTTATTCAATTGTTGGATGACATTCGCCATGGTAAATGTCTTACCAGATCCAGTGACGCCAAGCAATGTCTGGCACTGGTTGCCTTCTTTGAACCCTTCGACCAGCTCTTTAATTGCTTCAGGCTGATCGCCGGTTGGTTTGTATTCTGATACTAATTTAAAATGATCCATATGATTTCTCCTGATCCACTCTGGCTAGCAGTGATATTTTAGAAATAGTAGTTGTGTTCTTAGTATGTTACTTGTCTAGTATATCATTCAGGATAAAAAAAGTACAGAGCAAACCGAATGTTTGTTCTGTACTTTTAATTCTTATTTTTCCAAATGTATCAATATATCATCTAACATCGCTTCAAAAAACTCTGCTGTTGGTTGTTCGTCTTTTTCCTTTATACGAATCAGTTCGTTTAAATCTTTATCAGATAAACATAAAATCAACTTTCCATTTTCCCTCAAGCAACCTTTTGTTGCTGAAAGTGCATTTCTACTTGCTCCTTCTCTTGACACAATAATTGCCACACTTCTTAATGCCTTTTTATACAAATATTTTTCTGTCGTATAAATTCATTTTTTATATCTGAGTATTCTTCAAATAACCAAAGTAAATTTTTCACATCCCAAATATTTATCCCGTATGTTTCAAAACAATTTGCTTTTATTTCTTTTGAAACAATATTTCCGATAACTAAAATTAAATTATCACCTTTTAATCGCAATAATCTTTCACATGCTCGCTTTATATTTTTTTCAATTGCATAATCGCTATTGTAAATTTTTAATTCAAAACAAATATCTTTTCCATCAACATTACATTTAAAATCACACAATTTTTCTTCTGCTATATTTTTACACTTTGTGATAAGATATCTTCTAAACAATTCTGCAAATGTTTATCCTCTCATCATATTCGACTTTTGTAAAATATTTCTTTTCAATGTATTTCCTATTTCACTTGCTATTTGTTCCATGATTTTTATATTAGGAGCATACATCAATTGTCTATACATCCACGCTTTATTTCTTGTATCAAGTCGATAATCATCTGGCAGATTCTTCAACCTTGCCAATTCTCTATGAGTTATCTTTCTGATTACTTTTTTATTCCTGACCAATGGAATCTTTATTAAATTTGTATCTGCTAAATCTGATTCTATGTATTTATTTTGTTTCCAACAAAAAATGTATCTTTTGTACGTATCTCACTAACATAATTGTGATTAACGTTTCGATAAAATTCTTCTACAGGCTTATTTTCCAATATTTCTTCTGGAGAAAGCATTTTCTTTTCATCAAAATAAGGAAATTCAAATGCATCATCTAATGACCTATGAATTGCCACCAAATAGACTCTTTTCTCTACTATCGGTAATCCAGTTGCCTGTTCTGTAGATATTAGCTTATATTTGTAATTATATCCTCTACTATTTATATCGTCTAACAACTGTACAAACTGTTTCAATTTCAAACAAGCCTGCGGTATAAAAAAGCATATAATTTTCGGCATTCTATAATCTAAAATCAATTTAATGACATTATTAACATCTCTGGCATTTTTTTGTTTTCGACCAGCTATACTTAAATCTCTATAAAATGCTCTATAAAAATCACATGCTAATATATCTATATCCGGCATATCTTCCAAATTGCTTGCCCATAATTGATCCAGTTCATTTATTTCATCACTTATATTTTTCTTATAAAGTTCAATTGCCCTTCTATCCTTTTCATAAGCTGCAACAACGCTACAACCAGCATTTTCAAATCCCATCGTCATTGCACCTATGCCAGCACCTAATATTATAACTTTATTCTCCATACGCGTTCATCCTTCCATATAATCTCCATTTACATGCTACAGCATGTTGCGACATAGTTTTGCTCTTTATATCTTAATATGTTAAAGCAACCGCTCTCAAATTAATTGTTTTTATTAGTTCCCGTCATCCTTCCGAATCTCATCAATAATCCGACCTATATTACACATAATCTGTCCTTTACACTGATGAATATCTTCATTGATTTTCTTTTCCTGCTCAATAGCAATCTCTATATTCTTCGCCAGTTCTCCAATTGCAGAATTCTTTTTGGGATTGATTCCTGTTCTTGCGAGTAATAACTTATAGATAAATGTCTGATGTCCATCTTTTTCATTCTGGATAATCTGTTCATCATTTGGTTCAATATCATCTTCGTATGAATTTTTATAATGCATTTTCTGCAAATTCAATCAAACGTCTTGGAAATGAAATGTCCCTGTCTCCCTCTGTTTTTTCAAGTAACCGGATATCGATCAATGGATGAATATTTAACTCTTTTCGGATATCAATTAACTTTTTGAAATACCATGTTTCAGTATTTGCACCCTCACATATGAAAAAGTACTTACGATAAGGCTCAATCTGTTCTTCTTCATCTGTAGTTCTGCTATTCCAATTCGTATAACTTCTTACTGGAGCCAAGGCTACTCCTCCTCTCTCGATGCAGAAATCCTTTCTGCACTGTCGCGGCAGTCGTCAGGTGTCTGTGCAAGCACATCCGTCTGACTCGTTGCTCGCGCAAAATCGAATGTTGAAAATACCGGTATCGCACCATATCTTCCTTCCAGATATGCCTTGCTCAACACCTTATCATACCTCTCCTTGAAACGATCTAAGGAATAAATAGAGCTTGCATTTTCTGCGTTACGTTCTACAAACCAGATTTCATCC
>OLQI01000063.1_pt1 | contig 107850 bp, 114 predicted proteins | sample 1672171 | NCBI WGS metagenome assembly OLQI01 (sample SAMEA3136655, study PRJEB25190) | human gut metagenome
AGTTCATAGCTCCTTTGCTTTGGATTTGTTACGCAGTAGAAGCGCGGTTTCGGGGGATAAGGTATAAATCCCTTTCCGCGCCAGATACGCGCCCGCAAAACCGCTTGTAGCAAGGCTTTTTCTGCCCCTACTGCGTAACAAGGGCATGAAAAAAGCGGCGTTCCTGTTCTCCCGTATAGAGAGTAAGAAACGCCGCTTCTGCGTCGTATTCAGTTTTTAGTACAATACCCTGCTTGTCCGTCGCTCGAAAAACCTTGATTTTCCAGTGTTTTCAAAAGTATCGTTATCTAACGTCAGCTTTTGACCGTCCGGCTTTTAAGGAAATGATGGATGACATCATGGAAGGAAAGATCAACTGCGTCATTGTCAAAGACCTTTCCCGTCTTGGTCGAGAGTATATTGAGACTGGCCGCTATATGCGCCGTGTCTTTCCGGCCTATGGCGTGAGGTTTATTGCCATCAATGACAATATTGATACTCTTAATGAAAGCGCAGGCGATGACCTGACTGTATCAGTAAAGAACATTATGAATGAAGCCTATGCACGGGATATTTCCGTCAAGACGAGAAGTTCTCTGGAGACAAAGCGCAAGAACGGTGATTTCGTTGGAGCTTTCCCGGTTTATGGCTATCGTAAATCCGAAGAAAATCATAATCTTCTTGTGGTAGACGAATATGCTGCCCAGGTGGTGCGGAGCATTTTCAGGATGCGCCTGGAAGGATTCAGCCCCTACGCCATCGCTAATGAGCTGAACCGGCTGGGTACACTCTCTCCCCTGGCATATAAAAAGTATTATGGCCTTCCCCATGCCAAGAAAGGCTATACAGACCGGAAGGATTGCCGGTGGTCGGCAAATACCGTCACCCGGATTTTGCAGGATGAAACCTATACCGGCACACTGGTCCAGGGTCGAAAAGGTTCTCAGCACTTTAAGCTGAAAGAGATGGAGAGCCGCCCTTCCTCCGAGTGGATTCGCGTGGAAAATGCTCATGAAGCCATTATTGATCGGAATGATTTTGACCTGGTACAAAGGATTCGCAACCTGGACACCCGTACATCTCCCCAAAAAGATAAAGTCTATCTGTTTTCCGGCATACTGGTCTGTGGCTGCTGCGGAAGCCGGATGGTACGTAAAACCAACCGCTATAAGGACAAAGAGTATCACTATTACTATTGTCCTACCGGAAAGAAGAATGGGTGCGCTCATCCGGTCATGGTAAAGGAAAATGAGCTGATGGAGTGCGTGCGGGACAGCCTGAAAGGGTTTATTGCCAATGTAGTCTCTCTGGATGAAATTTTATCCGGCATAGACCAGAGCCGTATCAACCGTGAGCTTATCAAAGAGTATTCGCGGCAGATCGCCCAGAATGAGCAGCAGTTGGAGCGGATTCGTCAATATAAGATGAAACTGTATGAAAGTATGGTAAACGGATTTCTGGACAAGTCGGAGTTCCTTTATAACAAAAGCAGTTATAGTGCCCGGATTACCCAGCTTGAACAGGCGATTGCCGCTCTTAAAGAAAAACGGGCGGATGTTATGGAAAACCGGAGTGAAAGGAATCGCTGGATTGAGAATTTTAAGCGTTTTTCCGATCTGGAAGAACTTGACCGCAAGGCAATCATCCAGCTTGTGCAGGTTATCACAGTGCTGGGGAAAGACGAATTGCAGATTCAATTTAATTATCAGGACGAATACGAAAAAGCACTTGCCCTGATTACGCCGGTACAGGAAAGGATGGTGGTCTGAAATGGCAAGAAAAAGCAGAAAGCATAATACGGCGCAGGCTGCCATGCCTGTTTCTCCGTTTATCAGTACGGCGCTGTATATCCGGCTGTCTGTGGAGGATAACAATAAACGTGGAAATTCTATCGAAACTCAAAAGCTGGTTCTTGAAAAATTCCTATTTGGGAAGCCTGAACTGCGTCTTTACGACATCTATATCGACAATGGAGCAACAGGCACGAATTTCAACCGCGACGGCTTCCAGCGGATGCTTTCGGATATTGAATCCGGTAAAGTGGGCTGTGTGATCGTCAAGGATCTGTCGCGCCTGGGACGCAACGCCATTGACACGGGATATTACATTGAGCGGTATTTTCCTTCCCATAATGTCCGGTTCATCAGCGTTACGGATCAATTTGACTCTGAAAACCCTGATAATCTCCACGGCGGTATTATCCTTCCGCTGAAAAATATGATTAACGAAGCCTATGCGCTGGACATAGGACGCAAGATAAAGGCCCAGGCCCGTCAGGATATGAAAGAGGGCAAGTATGTGGGTGGCAGGGCGCCATTTGGATATATGAAAGACCCTGATGACTGTCACAAATTGATTATTGATCCGGTGGCGGCTCCTGTGGTACGCCAGATTTTCCAGTGGGCTTATGAAAAAGTCCCTCTCAATCGGATTGTATTGCTGCTTAATGAGGGTGGCTATCCCTCCCCAGGAAAGTATAAAATGCAGACCGGAGAGATCACCCATCACGCATTGGCTGGTCGTGGTTACTGGCAGACCTGGACGGTTTCTAAGATTTTGCAGGAAGATAAGTATACTGGTGACATGGTGCAGGGGCGGACCAAAACCGTTCTTCATCGGCAGGTGCCCGCAGGCGAGGAAAACCTGATTGTGGTTACTGGCACCCATGAGCCTATTGTTTCCAGAGAGATTTTTGATGCTGTCCAGAAGTACCGGGCAGAAGTGGCCGAGGAAAGCAAGAAGCACCCGGTTATTCCATATACGCCCAATATTTTCAAGGGGCGGATTTTCTGTGGAGACTGTGGGAGAAGCCTGCACCGGCAGCGCCAACAATGCAATGGTTCATATCGCTTCCACTGCCTGACCCCTACCAGGGTACATAAAGATAAATGCGCTGGTGTTTCCATTAGCGAAACCGAGCTGATCGCAACGGTGCTGGACATTCTTAAAAGGGAATTAGCTGCCGTTCTGGGGGATTATGCGCTGCTTCTGAACGACAACATTCAAAAACAGGAAAAAGAGGCTGCCACCCGTGAGAAAATCAACCGGGCAAAGTTACAGCTTAACCAAAGCCGTGAGTTTTTGCAAACTCTTTATGAAAATCTGATGAACGGAGCGATTGACAGCGAAGAATATTTCGTTTTGAAAGCGACTTACGAAGAACAGATGCAGGCGGCCCAAAAAGAGCTTTCCTTTTATGAAAACCAGTCTGCCGTCCTTCAGGAACAGGCCGAAAAGTGCAAGAACCTGGAAAAAGACGAGCAGGAACTTTTGGCCGGAGGCTCCCTGACTGCCGCCCTCATTGAGCGTTTGATTGAGCGGATCACGGTCTACCCGAATAAACAGGTAGATGTAAAATTTACATTCCGCACGGAATTTGAGGCGTTTAAGGAGGCGGCGGCAGAATGAAAAAGTATATGATTGCTCTTTATATCCGTCTTTCTTTGGAGGACGCCAAAACAGATAGTATGAGTATTTCCAGCCAGCGAAGCATCCTTCGGGAATATGCCTCTGAACTGCCTGAATATGCCAATGCGGAACTTATGGAGTTTGTAGATAACGGGTACAGCGGGGCAAACTTCGAGCGCCCTGCGGTGCAGGAATTACTTGACCTGGTACGGGCCAATCGGATTGACTGTATCATGGTAAAAGATTTTTCCCGGTTTGGTCGCAACAGTTTGGAAACCGGCTACTTTATCGAGCGGGTATTTCCGCTGTTTCATACCCGCTTTATCTCTGTCAATGATGATTTTGACACCCAAAAGTTAAAAGGTGATACCGGAGGTATGGAAGTCGCCTTCAAGTATTTAATCAGTGAGTATTACAGCCGTGATATGTCGGTAAAGACCAAAACGGCCAAATACCTGAAATTCCAGCGTGGCGAATACCAAAGTAAAATCTGCCCTTACGGTTATCGCAAAGGGGAAAACGGACGGATGGTGCCGGACCCGGAGACCTCCGAAGTAGTCCAGAAAATTTTTGAATATGCCGTAAATGGCATGAACGCAGCCGATATTGCACGGGAGCTTTCCCGTCAGCAGATTCCCACGCCCGGAGAACATAAGGCCCGAAAAGGAATTAAGACACACGATGTTTCAAGAACTCACGGAGTGTGGTGCAATTCTACGGTGCTTCGGATTCTTGCTGACGAACGATATATGGGCACTTATGTGATTGGCAAAAGAGAGGTTACGGAAATTGGCGGCCACAAGATGCGGAGCAAAGCGGAAAGCGACTGGATCAAAATACCGAACCATCATATACCGCTGGTGAATGAGGAAATCTTTTCAAAGGCCAATGCCTCTATTCAGCGTTTTAAGATTCCAAACAGGAAAAAGCACAACTATCTCCTGCGTGGGAAGGTTATCTGTGGATGCTGTAAACATGCCCTGCACCTGGCAAACGGGACATCTTACCGGTGCCGCTTTTCCAGCACGATTCCTTCACTGGACTGCTATAATATTCATATCCGAGAAAAAGAACTGAACCAGCTTGTTTATGAATTACTGTGCAAACAGTTCCAGGTAGCATTTGGCGTTGACAGCTTAGCGGATCTCCGTAAGGTAGATACCGTTGCTTTACGTCAAGCTGACTTTGACCGGCAGATTTTTGAACTGCAGGAAGAAAAGCGGAAGCTGTATGAATCGCTTGTTTCCGGGGGGATTCCGCTCCCGAAATACAAGGAGCAAAAAGAGCAGATCAGTGAAAGGCTGTTGGAAGTGCAGAATACCAAAGCGGTTGTCATGGCCCGTCTTGAAGCCGAACAGGAAGAACGGCAACACCAGCGCCAGCAGATGGATATTTCCCGGATGCTGACGGAAAGCGATGGGCTGACTTCGGAATTGGTTGATCTTCTGATTGATAAGATTTATGTTTACCCTGATAAACGGGTGGATGTTGAATTTAAGATAAGGGACAGTTTGTCAGCTCACAAATGAGGGAAAGGGATTGATTATGCGGATTGCGTTTTATTACAGAAAAGGCAGCACAACTTTTGGCTGTATGCTGCCGGAAGAAAAGGAACGACTTCATGCTTTTTTTGCCGCCGAACAGAAACGGGAGGCGGCAAAATTCCTATCAAGAAAGCTGGATCATAGGGACAAGAAAAAATAAATATTTTTTTGTCGTGGGCTTGACATAAGGGTGGCGGAGATCATGAAAGCGGATCCGTCGCAGACCATTCTTTTTCAGTAGTAACTGGAAGTGATCCGTCACATAGCCTGGCTTTATAAGTTCTCCGGTTTCTGTCTTATTGATGTAATCCAGATATTCCTTACAATAGGAATCGCCGCAGACGTACTGCTGATAGTGCTGCTTCTGATAAACATATTTAAGGACTGCCTCAAATGGCGGGACTAATGGTAGCTTGCGTGTGCTTGATTTTGATTTTGTCTTGTCTTTGATGACACGCTGACAATGCCCGTCAATATAGATATCTGTTACCACATGGTTTACAGTGATGGTCTTGTTCACCATATCAATTCTGGACCACTTCACTCCAAGTGCTTCGCTGCGACGCATACCATAAAATGCGGCAAGAAATATGCAGATTTCAAGCGGATCCCCATGAGCAGCTTTAAAAAGCTGTACCATTTCTTCGTTTGTATAGTATTGAGCCTCATAAGTGTTCTCTTCTGGTCTTTGTACCCGGTCTGCTGGATTATCCTTTAGCAATTTTAATTGTACAGCATAGTCAAGACACTTATGGATGTTAGCATGGCGTCTGATGACCGTATTTGGCTTTACATGCCGTTCTTCCAGTTCATAGGTATAATAGTCCTGAATAAACTCTGGATTGTCTGAAAGCTCATTTAACGTGTATCCTCTTTCACGAAAATAGGGTTCTATCCTTTTCTCTACATTACTGCGGTATCCTGCATATGTTGTAATTTGCACCTTGTACTTGATGACTGCAAGCCATTTCAAAATGAAGTCTGCAAACAGAATCTCACCTTTCCCTGTCTCCGGATTGATCGAAACCAAAGGATTTTTTTCAACCCAACCACTACTAACTGCATGGCTGAAGGCCATCAGTAAAATGTGATGACTGGTAGAGATTAAATGTTGCGAACCAGCAATCTGTGGATTGTCGGCTTTTCTGAGTGAGGAAAAATACTGTTCCAGTTCTTGAACGGACAACTCACTGATGCTGCTGATATGCTCTTTAAAATAGGGCACAATCCACCGGTTGATATGGTGCTTGTACTGAGAAAATTCGGCTGCCTCCAGAGGAGCATATTGTATCCACTCCACTAGAAACACATGAACGTGTGTATCCTTATTCCAGATTGGAGGGATAAACTCTTTTCTCGTCTGTGCCAGAAGTGCTTCCGCCTTCTTTTTATTTCCTTTTACCGGAAGCCCGGTGCTGATTGATTTACTGCACCGCTTGTTGTTCGTGTCTTTGTAACATAATATCATTTGGTAAATGCCATTCTGCTCTCGAAGATGACCTGCTACCATAATTCAAACCTCCTTTACAGGGTAACAGTCAACTTCACGTATTGGCATGGATATTATACCATGCTGGCACAAAATTGGCAGTACCTGTGACAGAAATTACTTGTTGCTATTGTTCTGGTCAAGAATTTCCAGATAGGTTAGAATATAATATTTCGGAATTTTGTAGATCCGCCCTATCATAAAATGCTTTATTTTATTTTCTTTAAGCAGTTTATAGGCGGTTTTAGTACTAATTCCTAACATTTCACTCATTTGTTCTACAGTTACAACATCCGGATAGTTTTTGAATACGGATGCGTATGTCTCGCTTTTTTTCGTATAGATACCTCCCTGATAAATAGATGATTGAGATAAGTCTCCCTGGAAGCCAGTTCCTGCGCCTTCCCAAGCCGCGTCTTCGGCGTTGCTATGCAATCTTAAAGCCTGCAGGCACGCATTATGCTGCACTATCTGCAGGCACCCGTATCCCTCTTCCGGGAGGGTGTGAAATTTTCAAGGTACTCTATTTTGCCATTTGTAAGGGAAATAGCGGAGAAAATGCAGAATGTGTAAAAAAATAGAAAAAAAACTGTCCGTGTGGACAGCCTCTGAAAATTATTTATGTCTGGCAGCGAGCCGATGTAGTATACTGATTACAGCGATCATATCCTCATCGTCGAGCTGCTTTAATAAGTCAGCCGCTTTTTCGTATAGAGGAAGATTGTGAAGAGCTGTATCGAAGAACTGGCAGGGAGTTACTTCCAGATATTCGCAGATTTCCAGGAAGTTCTCCATGGTAGGCAGGGAGCGCCCGGAAGAAATGGACTGGATGTAACTTTTGTTTTTGCCGAGATCCAGGCTCATCTGATATTCGGATACATTCTTTTTTATCCGCAGTTCGGTAATCCTGTCACCGATAAATTTTTTCTCCATGTCATCCACCTCTCTTCCTACATCTTTCTTCGATTTTAAACTATTTACTTCCGGCAAATAACGGAATAAAATAGAGTTATTCACTATATAAATGCTCATATTACGGAATATAACCGGAATTTACTGCTATATACCTGATTGCAAAAAAATGTGATAGAACTGCTGTTTTAGGGTATGATGTTAATGAGGTGTTTTTAATGAAAATCATAGGTACGCAGGAAGAATTGAAATGGGTCCGCAGGGCGCTGGCAAACAACTGTGAGGGATGTATCTTTGAAGAACGATGTAATCAAAATGCCAGTGAGGAGCAGAAGAAGCATGGAAAAACTCTGACAAGCTGTGAGGAATTTATGGCAAGACAGATCACGTTTGTCAGCGAGGAGGAAACAAAAACCACAAAATAGGATATTTATATCGTTATTGTGTACCATATATAGTATAAAACAAATTGACAGCACCTATATCCTGTGCTACTATACTGATATAGTTCTTTTTTATGCGTTCCCCGGCGGGGGATCATGTTTTGGGATTTTGAGAAATCCCGTACATGAAGAGGAAAAGCAGGAGCTTTTCCCGGCATAAGTTGTTTATGTTTGTAGTGAAGTGTCACCGTATGCCTGAAATGGCTGTGTGGCACTTTTTTTGTTTTATCGGTGAAGAACCAGATTAGAAAAGGATGAATGGAGAAAACAAGAGGTTTCTCTGCTCATCCTTTTTTGTTGCCGTTTATCCGGAAGAAAATGTTTCTGCCGGATTTTTGTGTATGTGTGTGGCCTGCCACAATCAGCTTCGGCTGTTTATGGAAAATATTTTAAAGAAAGGTGGAAGAAACAATGAATGAAACAATGGTTTACGCAGATGGTTTTGAAAAGACATTTGCCACGGCGGAGGAGATGCTTGATTTTCTTTCAAGAAGAGGGAAAGCCTCAGAGTGGATCCGTAAGCCCATCCGTGCCCTCCGGCTGGTGCCGCTTGAAAAAGAGGCGGGCAACCTGGAGAATGGAGACGAAGAGATGGAGGAGATCCTGAAGGATACGGAAAAGCACACCCGGCTTGTACTGAAGGTACGAGGCGAGGCATATCCGGTCCGGAACTGTGCGATCCAGACAATCTTAGGACGTGCCGGTATCGGCGGGGACGGCCTGCGAAAGCTGGATCTGGCAACCTATGCAAAGGTTGTGAATTGCTGCTTGAAAGCAGCGAAAGGGGAATGCCTCATCAAGATTGCAGATGGAAAAGTCTCTGCAGTCCACGGGGGAGACGCCCATGATTACAGCGTACTGGACATGAAAGCAATCTTTGAGATGACCAGTGAATATCTGCACACGAATTTCAAGGGAAGCGCTTATCTGGAAGGCTCCGGAACCTATGACCATTCCGTCATGAGTGCCATGTGGACGCTTTCCGGGAACCAGGAGCTTCTGGATACCTACAGGGATGCGTTGGACCGGTACGGAGTAAGCAGAAAGAATCTTACGCCGGCGCTGCGCCTGACCACTTCTGATGTTGCAGCCAGCGGTGTCAATCTGTATCCTATGCTGCTGACAGACGGGAACAACCGTACGCTCAGCCTGGGAAGCCCGATCACTCTGGCGCACAGGAACCACAGCACGATCCTGGATTACCGCAACAATTTGAAAGAAGTGTATGCAAGATATCAGGATGCCACAGAGCGTTTGGCAGCGCTTCTGGAAATCGAGATCCATAACCCGGTGAACTGCTTAAGGTTACTGATGAAAAAGCTGAAAATCAAGGCGGCGATCCGTAATGAAGTGGTGGAGATGTACGTGGCACAGAACGGGGAACAGACCTGTACGGCCCATGACCTTTACTATGCCATGAACGAGGCACCCTTCTATGCCGCCTGCCAGGGAGTTACCGGCAGCCAGCTTTTGCGGATGGAGGAAAACCTGACCAGGGCCCTTGCCATGGACTGGAAGGAATTTGATGTATATGGCGCCGTTAAGTGTTAAGGAGGAGCTTATGAAACAGATGTTACAAATGGATTATGAACCGGAACAGGTCGTGGATATCAGTACCCTCTCCAGAGAGCAATGGCTCGCATTCCGCCGTCTGGGGATCGGAGGCAGTGATGTAGCCGCTATCATGGGAATCTCGCCTTTTGTTACCAGCCGTGATCTTTACTATGACAAGATCGGCGTTACCCCGATGATTGAGGAACCTGAAGCCAACTGGGTTGCCAAGGAATTTGGACACAGACTGGAGGATCTGGTAGCGGAGATTTTCTCTAAGAAAACCGGCCTGGAGGTGTTTCCCGTGCGGATCATGTTCCGGCATCCGCTTTACCCGTTTATGCTTGCCGATATTGATTTCTTTGTGCGTATGCCGGATGGCAGCTTTGCCATACTGGAGTGCAAAACCTGTAATTATAACGCCAAAGAGAAATGGGATGACGGGAAAATCCCGGAGCACTATGTCTATCAGGTGCGGCACTATATGTCGGTGGTGAACATCAGTCATGCATTTATTGCGTGTCTGTGGGGAAATAACGAGAACGACTTTGTATACCGTTCTCTGGAGCGTGATCTCATGGAAGAGCAGGATATCATCGAGCAGGAAGGATATTTCTGGCGTGAATTTGTGGAGAAGAAGGTGGAACCGCCGCTGGTGGGAAAACCGGATCTGGTGCTTGCCAGCATCCGCCGTTACAGCGGCTATGCTGATAAGTCGATCCCGGAAATCCCGATTACAACGTTAGATTCCAAAAGCCTGGAAAAGTATCTTGCTTTATCAGATGAAAAATCTCGTTTGGAGAAGCGCAAGAAGGAAATTGACGCAGAACAGCGTGCGATCAGTGTTCCCTTTGTGGAGCTGATGGGACAGGGATGCAAGGCCTTTCTGGAAGACGGAACCAACCGTTACAAGATTACCTTTAACCCGACACGCAGGACGATGATCGGGAAAGAAAATCTTGAAAAGCTGAAAATGCAGCATCCGGATATTTTCAAAGAATATGCTACAGAAACAGAAAACCGGATCTTCCGGTTAAAGAAGGAGGCGGCGTGATGTTAAAAGGAAAACGAGCTTATATCTGCTCTCCGTTGTCTGCGAAAACCCGGGAAGAACGATTGTATAACATGGGGCTTGCGAAGGCATATCTGGATACGGTCAGAGAGGTATTCCACTGCCGCACGTATGCCTCCCATGCCTATCTGCCGCTGATGCTGGATGACACCATACCAGAGGAACGGAAGCTGGCGCTTTCCATTGGGAAACAGCTTTTAGACTTTTGTGACGTGCTGATTATCTGTGGCGGCAGGATTTCTTCAGGCATGGAAGGAGAAATCCGTTATGCCCATGATACCGGGAAGGAGGTGTACTGGCTCGAAGGAGGCCGGGATCCGTTTCAGTTACGGAAGATAAAAAATTGGAAGGAGATCGAATATGCGGTGCAGATACCGGAAAACCATATTTCTGAATGAGGAGAATGGATACACCATTGCGGTGTTTACGACGAAGGATGCTTCTGTACCGCTTGCTGCCAGAGACAAATACTTACAGGGCCAGAAAGTGATCGGGTTTATCGCCATAGGCTTTGACCTGCCCCAGTCTGACCAGATCGAGATTGAGATGGAAGGACAGTGGGAAAAGTCCAGCCACGGCCTGCAGTATCAGGTGGAAAATTTCATGGAGATCGTGCCGCGCACGAAGGAGGGGATCTTAGGCTACCTCTCCTGCGGTTCTGTAAAGGGTGTAGGGCCAAAAGTTGCAGAGGCCATTTACAAAGAATTTGGCCTTAATACGCTGGAAATCATGGAAGAACATCCCCAGGAGCTTCTGAAGGTAAAAGGAATTTCCCAGAAAAAGCTGAAGGGGATTGTGGAGTCCTACGGAAAAAACAAGGTGTTCCGGGAACTCATGACACTCCTGGCACCCTATAAGGTAACGCCTAAAAAGGTGAACCTGATCCTCCAGCGGTTTCGCAATGAGTCCGTGGAGATTGTCCGCCACAGGCCTTATCAGCTCTGTGCTGTGAAAGGGTTTGGCTTTTTAACAGTAGATGCCATTGGACGGCAGAACTGCCAGGCGCTCAATGATCCCATGCGGATTTCAGGCTGCCTCTCCCATCTCATGGAGTCTGCCATGAAGGAGGAGGGACATCTGTATCTGGAGCGCCCGGAGCTGATCCAGCGGGCATATGCCATGCTAAACCAGGATCTCCCGCATCAGGCAGTGACAGAAACAGACATCCAGCGGGTACTCTACCGGCTGGTCATGCAGGAAAGCATTGTGGTAGACGGCGAGCGGGTGTATGTGAAGAAGCAGTATGAGGAAGAAAACCAGACCGCTTCCATGATCGCCCGGCGTTTGTTGGATCAGGGCGAGGCGTATGACATCGAAAAGGAATTGGCGCAGGCCCAGACTGCCCTGGCGATTACCCTGTCAGAGAAGCAGAAACAGGCAGTGCGCATGGTGTTCCGAAACCAGATCAGCATTATTACCGGCGGGCCTGGAACCGGAAAGACCACCGTGTTAAAGGTCATCCTTTATATCCATGCCATTGTCTGCCGATCACAGGTACAGCTCATGGCTCCTACGGGGCGTGCGGCACGCCGGATGGCGGAAAGCACCGGGCATGAGTACGCCTCAACGATGCACATGGCTCTGGGGCTTCTGGGTGACTTTGCCGATTATGAAGGCGCAGTAGAATACCTGGAAGCCGGTTTTTTGAATCTGGATGAAGTATCCATGGTAGATATGCATTTGGGATATGAGTTCTTCCGCAGGGTAAAGCCTGCCTCACGCATCCTGCTGGTAGGCGACGTGGATCAGCTCCCGTCTGTGGGGGCCGGTGATGTGTTCCGACAGTTGATCGGCTGCGGGCTGATCCCTGTGACGGTGCTGGATCTGGTATTCCGCCAGGGAAAGACCAGCAACATCCACTTAAATGCCCGTAAAATGTTGGCAAACCGGACGGATTTTGGGTTTGGAGATGATTTCCAGTTTATCTCCTGCAATTCGGCAGATGAGACAGCAGCCATGGTACGCCAGCTTTACCAGGAAGAGGCCGCAAGGAACGGCCTGGACCATGTGCAGATCCTGACACCCTATCGGGTAAAGACGGTAAACGGCGCTAACGAGCTGAACCGGAGCCTGGAGGACCTGATCAATCCGCCAAGTCCTGGGAAAAAGGAACTGTCCGCAGGAGGGCAGACCTACCGGGAAGGGGATAAGGTGCTTCAGAACAAGAATACGTTGATGGCCAGCAATGGGGACCTGGGAAGGATTACGGATTTTTATACGGATGAGGAAAGAACCGTAAAAACGGTGATCGAATTTCCGGATGGACGTGTCGTGACCTACGAGACGGAAGATCTGGAGATGATCGAACACGCCAATGCCATTACCATACACAAGTCCCAGGGATCCGAGTGCGATATTGTCATCATCCCCTGGGTGAGAGCCTTTTATATGATGCTGAAGCGGAATATCCTGTACACAGGCATTACCCGTGCAAAGAAAAAGGTGTATCTGGTGGGGCAATGGAACGCAGTCTGCCAGGCAGTCCATACGGACGATGCCGGCAGGCGCAATACAGCTCTTGGGGAGCGGATCATCCGTTACTATTATCAATACCTGAATGAGCGTGAGCCGAAACAGCTTCGGCTTGCGGTATAAAAATAATTTCCACTTATGAAGAAAGGCAGGCTATTCCTTATGTAGAGGGATATCCTGCCCTGTTTGCGAAAGGAGCAGATGTATGAACGAATTACTGTACCAGAAAAATCAGGCAGTGGCGGCTTTGAACCGGGTGGAGGGATTTGAGCCTCTGGAATTTGCCCGGACGATCAAACAGGAGGATCAGGAGGACCAGCTTTACCTGGATGTAAAGTACCGGAAACTCTGGTTCCGTCTGGCGAATCCTTTGGGGCGGATCTCCAGTCATATTGTCTGGTTTAATGAGAACGTGGCGCTGGCGGAGGCAAAAATCTACCTGAACTACACGGATGCACCGGAGAATTACATTGCCAATGCGTTTTCCATGAAATTCCGCTCAGAGGATCCAAAGTTTGGAGACAAGTTCCTGGAGATGGCAGAGACTGCCGCCGTGGGACGTGCGCTCTCTGATGCGGGATACGGCGTCCAGTTTGCGGACGTAGGAGAAAGCAATGATCCGGCGCAGGTGGATGCGGGGATCCCCGTACCGCTGCAGTATCCGGAAGCTGCCGCAGGTGCACCCTCTTATGGAGGGCAGCCGGTTTCTGCCGGACAGCCGGATTACAATGGCCAGAACGGGTATGCCGGGAACACTCCCGCAGGGAATATGCCGTATCCGGGCAGGCCGGCAGAAGCCAATCCCAGCCAGAGCATGATGAACCAATTCTATCGTCAGGCCCAGGCGCAGGGAAATATGATGGGAGCGTCTGTCCGGCAGATGAAACCTGCAGCGGCTGCACCGGAAACTCCGCTGGACGGAAATCTTCCCGTGGAGGAGCTGGCAAACCGCATGACCTATGAGCAGGCGAAAGCCGTGGTCATTGGCGGAAAAGGAAAATTTGGCGGGAAATCTATGGGGCAAGTGGCTGTGGAAAGCCCTTCCAGCCTGGATTATTTCGCTAACAGCTACCGGGGACATAACAATCTGATCCCGGCGGCAGCCAGGGTTCTTTTGAGACAGGCACTTCCAAAAGCCAGCTGATCATAAAACGCAACTTTCCGCAGTCTTTTTTAGGCTGCGGAAGAAAGGAGGTCAGACCTGGATGTATGACATGACTGGGTTTGATTATGACATCACGGATGTTGCCAACCTTCTGCGGCTGCATAAGCGCCGTGGGAATTACTACGACTGTCCCTTTTGTGGAGACACCAAAGGGCGGCTGAATATCAATCCGGCTAAAAATGTCTTCCGCTGTAACCGGTGTGACAAATCCGGAGGGATGTTACAGCTTTATGCAGACTTGCATAACCTGACCTACCGGGAAGCAAATGAGGAAATCCGGGAGGCTCTGAATAAGGGAGAATACCGTCAGGTACGCCAGGCAAAAGCACAGGAAGAAAAGGAAGAACCCGTGCAGTCAAAGCTGGCGCCGCTGGATGAACGCCACCGTACCTATACGGAATTACTGGATCGGCTTCCCCTTTACAGTGTACATAGGGAAAACCTGATCTTGCGGGGCCTAACAATCGAACAGATACAAGAGCGGCGTTACCGGAGTGTTCCATTGTATGGCCTCCATAAGATTGCAGAGACGCTTCAGGAGCGCGGCTGCGTGCTGGAAGGTGTGCCGGGATTTTACCGGGATCCGGAAGAACGCTGGACGCTGAATTTCAAGACGAAGAACTCCGGCTTTCTGGTTCCTGTGGAGTCCATGGACGGAAAGATCCAGGCGTGTCAGATCCGTCTGGACCATCCCAGGGATAACAACAAATATCTTTGGTTTTCCAGTGCGGGCTATCCACACGGTGTTTCCTCCGGCAGCCCGGTCCATGTGATCGGAGATCTGGATGCGGAAAACATTTATCTGACCGAGGGCGGACTGAAAGGCTCGATTGCCCATTATCTGTCCGGTCATACATTTATCTGTCTTGCAGGCGTGAATATGTACCGGAGCCTGCGCCCGGTGTTGGAGGAATTTCAGCAAAGAAAAATGAAATTTCTCTTTGAGGCGTTTGACATGGACAAGAAGCTGAAAACCGACTGTGATAAGCATTATCATAAATGTTCGGTCTGCAGTGAAAAGGGTACGCCGGAAAACTGCCCGTACAAGGTGGAAAAGCGCCGGATCATCCAGAACGCCTGTGGAAAAGTCTATGGGATCTGCCAGGAGCTGTCCCTGCCGGTCAGCCGTATGGTCTGGGACCAGGATGCGGATGGAAACTGGAATGGAAAACTCAAAGGCATTGATGATTATTATTACGCAAAGCGGGCTGCACAGACAGCCCCTTTGCAGGAACAGAAGGGAGTGGACATATGAAAAAGGGAGAAAAGCTGCTGTTTCTGGCAGGGATCCTGCTTGCCATCGGCGCTCTTGCTTTTTCCGCATGGAAACTAAGAGGAATCTATGGTGAATACCAGGAGGGCGAGGATACCTACGAAGAGCTTGCTTCATTTGTGGAGGAGCCGGAGGACACACCAAAACCAGACGGGGGCGAACCAGATGCAGAACCGGACGGATATCTGAAGATTGACTTTGAAGGACTGCAGGCTGTGAACCCGGACGTGATCGCCTGGATTGATATTCCCGGCCTTTCCATTAGTTATCCGGTGGTACAGGGAACCGATAATGCTTATTATCTGCATCATCTGTTTATCGGGGAGTACAACAGCAGCGGCAGTATCTTTGCGGACTGGCATAACCAGCCGGATTTTGCGGATCCGAACACCATTGTATACGGCCACAATATGAAAAACGGCAGTATGTTTGGAACCCTATCCCATTATCAGGATCAGGCTCTGTGGGAGGCTTCTCCTTACTTTTACCTGTATGTGCCGGGGAAGGTACTGAAATATCAGATCTTCTCCTGTTATGCCGGGTATGTGGGGAGCGAGGCTTATACCTATGCGTTTCCGGAAGAGGCAGACTTTCAGGCTTTTCTGAAGCAGATCCGCTCCTATGCGGGATATGATACCGGTGTGGAAGTCGTGGAAACAGACCGGGTGGTGACACTTTCCACCTGTGTCAGCTCCAGACGTGATTATCGGTATATTGTCCACGGGAAATTGACAGAGGAAATAGCATATTGAAGAAGAAAAGTATAGGAACAGAAAACAGCGCCGGTATGGAAAAGGAAGACACCATGCCGGTCTTTTTTTATGGAGGAAAGTATCATGTTGGAAGCTGAATATGAGAAAGAACGGGAGAAAATTGAAGGAAAAGAAGATGACAGGCTTAAGGAGGAGCGGATACAAACACTCCAGACAATTTTTCAGCGGGCATGGCGTTATCAGGAGCGGGGGATGCTGGAGGAGATTATCTTAGGATTTGTTCAGAAAAAGACAGCGATGCTTCAAAATGCCAGGACAAAAGGCGAACTGCAGGAAATCAGCAAACCGCCTAAACCGGTTTATAACGGAAATGTCTTTACCACCGGAAAGTATGACACAGAGGAAGAAGAATTGCTGGTCTGGAGCCTTACTTGTTTGCAAGCACCGCTCAACAACCAGGCATATGAACGGTACAAAGAGCTGTTCTGCCGCCTGTTGCCGGAAAAGGCGAAGATATTATTCCCGGAAATGAATGAGAATAATCAGGCAAAAGTTGCCTGAAGAATGAAGAATGGAGGATGGATATGACGATCAGAGAAGCAGGAAAAGGAATTGTGACAACCGTGGGAGGTACTTACAGGATCGGATTTATCAACATGGATGGTCAGGAAGATGAGACGGAACTCGATGCTTACAACATGACGGAATTGGAAGAATTATACAGGGATTTTTGTAAAGAGAATGGATTTAGACAGAATACCGTCACCTATATGGAACGGTAAATGAAACGCAGGCACCGGGAAACCGGCGCCTGCCTTGATAGAGAAAAATTAGGATTTGTTATTTTGTAAGAGTATAGATTTTTTATAACTCCAATAAACTTTTTTCTGTATTGGAATAAACCTCATTTACACAATTGTCAGCAAGCTTTTTATTACAATTCCTTACAACCCCTGCAAGATCTTGAGTTAATTCCATTACTACATTATTATTAACAACCGCAAAATCACCAAATTTAGGAACAACTATAAGTTCTACAGCTCTTTCAGGTGATATAGGATAGTGAAATACGCTCATACCATCCATCTTATTACCTGTTAGACATATTATTGGGGTATCTCCTGTAACAAAAGGAATCCCTGTGTTATTTTTATATAATAAAATGCTACTCTTAAAATTTTGTGTAATGTTTAATGCCATTCTTTCAGCAAAATACAGCATGACCATATTAGTAAAAAAATTTGGATCCATATCACTAATTTCTTCGTATTTCTGCTTTAATTCTTCAATATTTTTCTTTGTGTTCATATGAACTCTTGGTGATCTAAAATATTGCATACAAAAGAAACGATTAAATTCATACTTTAAATCTGTTGTTTTATCTATAGAAAACTCTTTTACTAGATTGACCAATTGCTTTTCTGATAGTCGTTCCTCACCATAGAACATAGATATTAATATGTTCTCCATCAATGTGTCTAATACATTTTGGTTTTTACTATCTTGGTAAAAAGATAAATCTCCTTCCAATAACTTTTCATAAAAATGAAATTCGTTTTCTATATTTTCAAAAGTACACATTACCTTTTTTTCAATGAAGTCACGCTGTGTATATGCTTCTTTTAAACTTTCCTCTGTTATTCCAAATTTGGCCAATTCGTTTCTTTGCATATGAGCAATAAGCTTATTTAAAATCTGCACATCCTTTGACTTAAAACCTGTAATATCATAATAATATTTTTCAAATCCTATTTTGTCCAGTTCACGAAACTCTATTTTGTCCTGATTTCCTTTTGGTTTTTTTCTTAATACAAATAACTTTCCTTTGTATTTATCATCTGAATCTGCCCATTTGGATAAATAATTACGCCATACATAATGTTGCTTTTTCACTGTATTTCCCATGTTAGAGCCTCCTGCCTTCTATAATAAAATATAAATATCCATGATAATCTAAAGTCACTCAATTTTTTAACGGATAAATCCCAATTTGTTTCTGCCTACATTCTACCAAAGACACGTCTGGAATACTATCCTAAATAAAAAGTCTCAAAAAATTTTCTCTCCAGAGTTGCTATCTACATATCTCATACGTATGGAATAAGTAGAAATCAATATAAGGAGTGACGCATTATGATAAAAAAACTGACTATCCCCGTGGATCACGGGAACCGGAACATGAAGACCACCCATTTTCTTTTCACTACGGGGCTCTCATCCACTGACCGTAAGCCTGCAGGCCGGGAGGATTTCCTTCAGACTGACGGGAAGTTTTATGTTTTGAGTGACAAGCGGATCCCGTATCAGAGGGACAAGACGCAGGATGAGCGTTTTTCCATCCTGACGAGGTTTGCTATTGCAAAGGAACTGGAGCGTACCGGCCAGGTGACGGAAGAAGATGTAGTGCAGGTATCGCTGCCTATCGGTGTACCGCCCAAGCATTACGCAGAGCTGGCGGAGCGGTATCGGGAGTATTTCCTGGGAGACGGAAAGGTACAGGAACTGGTGTATAACGGAAAAACCTACCATACCTGCATCCGGGATGTAGCCGTATATCCCCAGGCGTATGCCGCTATGATGACCGAGGGAGAAAAAATCCGGCAGATCCCCAAGGCTGTAGGGATTGACATTGGCGGATTTACATCGGATTTTCTGCTGATGCGGAGTGGAAGCCCATGTCTGGACTACTGCGATTCCATGGAAAAGGGTGTCATCACCATGTATAACGATATCATTTCCAGTGTCAACGGGGATCACGATATGCTGCTGGAGGAAACTGACATTGACAGTATCCTGGAAGGCAAGACGGAATATTATCCGGAAATGGTGGTACATACCGTGGAAGAAATGGCCCGGAATTTTGTGACCGACCTGCTCAGCAGTGTCCGGGAACGGGGCATTGACACGAAATCTACCTATACTATATTCATCGGAGGCGGAGCCATCTTACTCCGGCGGTTTCTGGAAAGATCCAGCAGGCTGTTCAAGTATCAGTTTATTGATGATATTTTTGCAAATGCGATAGGGTACGGCATCCTGTACCGCAGTTCTTTAGCAGGGAAGTGATGATGTGGGAAAGAAGAATCCATACGTATTTACAATCGGATTTGATAAGAAAAATCCGGAGCATTTGGAAGTTGTAGAGATCCTGAACGGGACAGAGAAAAAGGCGGCGCTGATTGCGGAAGCGATCCTGCAGTATGCAGGGAAGAGGTCTGGAGGAAATACTGGAGTCTCCCAGGAAAGCATCCAGGCGATGGTACGTCTTCTGGTACGGCAGGAAATGGAACGGATCGCTGGCGAGGCTCCGGTTTCAAACTTTGGGACTTCAGGCAGCCAGCAGCTGCAGCCGGAGGCAGATAAGAAACCTGCAGAGGCTGTAATCGAGGATCTGAACGAGGAAGGTCCTCCGATTGATGAACGAACAATGCAGGATATTGCGGATGCCATGGCAGCATTTAGAAATATGTGATACAGGTCTTTAGGGAGAACTCGCAGTGGTTCTCCCGATTTTTCACCGTTTTTTCAGAATTTCCATAGAAAATCCATAGAACTTCTATAAAGATTTCCGAGAAGTGTCTCTTACAATGGCAGAAGAGGTGGTTATGTGGGGTTCTCTGTCCGGGTATGTAGTCCTTTCAAGAGGCCTCGCAGCGTTTGCAGCACAATAACCTGCTCTTCTTCGGAGCAGGACTCCAACTCTATCAGGATCTGCTGCATCGTCGTACTGCCGCTATTGTTCTTACGGTCTTTGATCACCGCATCAATAGAAATGTTCAGATAGGACGCCAGGGAGCAGAGACTGTCAAAACGAGGGTTCGCCTTATAAGTTTCGATATCTGAAATTGTACGAAGGGATACGTGGGACCGTTCCGCAAGCGTATTCTGCGATAATTCCAAATTCATTCTGGCTTCTCTTACAGCATCCCCCAATCGTTGTCTATACATCCAATCACCTCATTTCCTGCATATATTTTACCGCAGACAAGCAGTATATGAAATGCGTTATCCTGCGTGTTGACAGGCGATATAACGCATATAAAGAGGGGGAATCTACGGAAGATAAGGTGTGAACAGCCGGATGGATCAGACGCTATCTGAAACAATTTCAAAAAAATCCTGCTTCTTTTTGCAGGTGAAGAAACTCTTTTACACGCAGTATATGTGTTGGTTCCGACCACATATACTGCGTGTTCTCATGTAAAGTTAAATCCGCCGGATAGGATCGGGCTGCCGTTGGCAGCTTTCGGTCTTATTTTTTTGCCGTGGGAACGGAACGAAAGACTGCCAGGGTGCCGCTCGCCGCCGGCCTTCTGAATTTCTTTGGAACTACAGATGAAATTCAGGAGGAATCACATATGAATGAAAAACATACCTATTCAGGAGATCGGACAAAGAACCATTTTACGGCATACTTACTGGAGTTTATCAAAGGGCGCAGGAGCAGTTACCTGGACAAAAAGATCCGGACGGAGAAGGACTCCTTCTTGATGGAGGAAATTGCGGAGATTGAAGAACGGATCACATTTGAAGAAATGAGGGAGAACCAGGAGCGGGACCGGATTCTGCTCAAAGAGGCTGCAGGTGAGTTCCCGGAGTGGAACGAACTCTCGGATGAAAAACTTGTGAAATCGCTGCTGATGCTCAATGAGAAAGAACGGGAGCTGATCTATCTTCACGTATTTGAGGAGCGCTCATTTAAAAAGATTGGCGAGATGACCGGGATGACAGCAGAGCGATGCAAGGATGCGTACTTCTATGCAATCCGTAAAATACGCAAAAGATTGGGGGATAAAAAGAATGAGCTTTGATGAATTATTATACCGGGCAAAAGCTGGGGACATGGATGCGAAGGCAGAAATCTTTGCGATGTACAGGCCGCTGTTGATTAAGTATTCATTGGTGAACAGAAGATTTGATGAAGATCTGTACCAGGAGCTGGCAGTGGAACTGATGAAGTGCATCCGGTATTTCCGGGATGTGGAGTAATTAAGAAGGGACCGGGCGGTGTAAGCTGTCCGGCCTTTGATAAGGATACGGTAGTCACTGTTTGTATTTACATTTACCGGCGTCTGTGCTGGTAATCTGCTTGCAATGGAACGCATCTATGGCCCTATGACAGCTTCATGAACTAGTTATATACCCGGACGCTCTACGAGCTGAACGGTTCGACTCACGTGCTGGTAGACGAGTACATGAAACGCCGCTTGCAAAGCAAGCTGATCCGGGCCATCATAAAGGATAGACTAAGAGGAAACGTCGGGTGCAGGACCAGCAGGCACCGTGTCCAGCGCTTGCTCATGGGTTGTTTTCTACGCATTTAGAAGCCTATTCTGGCGGGGATTGGATAATCTGTCCCGCCTGCCCGCCGATCACTCTAGAAAAGCCTTGTCACGGCGAGGCTTTCACCGGCCTAAATGCGTAGACGGGAGGCGTTTTCAGCGTCGCCTTTATGTCTGCGTCGAAAGTTTTAAATCCAGGGCAATCTTTTACATTCGGCATATCACATCACCCTATTACATTCTATTGTTCATAGGATGTGCTGGGAAGGATATGATATGCGCTTTATGTTCATTTTATAATTCTTAGATATGCAATATCCGCCTTGACTGCCAAGCAGATATAAAGTATTATATGATTAGTTCAGACTAACTAAAAGCGAGGTGGACTATACTTTATGACACATGGAAACCACTATCTTGGCAAATTATATAATGATCTCATAGCAAATTCTCCCCAGACAATCTCGATGGATATTCCATCTGACATAGGGAGAGGGAGAATTGCTCAAACCAAGATCAAACATGGAGTTATTCTTTCGGACTGGCAAATGTGCTATCAAGCAGATATGAATGTGCAAGGCCCTGTCAGTAAGGAATATATGCAAATTATTTTTTGTCTGAATGACGGAATTTCCTGGGGGATCATAGATGAACGGCATTCTGTTACTATTCAGAAGAACGAGTCCTGCATTTATGCTGGGCATGGAGGAACAGAATATATTTGCTACAAGAAAGACAGCAATTTCTCATTTAAGAATATCAAAATCCCCATTTCTTATTTCTCTCATCTTCTCGCAGATTACTTTGACGGGCAGGAAGTAACTGCCTATGAAAAGAAACTGCTCAACGGGATTTCTAAAGTTCCGGTAACGCCCATCATGGAACAGATTTTAGCGGAGACGAGCCGCTTTACACAATATCGTGGTGGATTGGGTTATTTGTATTTGGATGGTAAATTGCTGGAATTATTGTCTATTTATTTGGGGGAAGTGCTTGAATTAGATATTTTGATGGGCAAAAACATTTCTATGTCTAAGACCGAAAGGACTGCCATTATGGAAGCCAAGCGAATTATAGATAGTCAGCTTGCATTCGCCCCTTCCTGCGAAGAACTATCTCGTATGGTACACTTAAGCATGACGAAGCTGACACGCGGGTTCTCATCATTTTATGGTATGCCAATCCATCAATATATTATTGAACAGCGTTTGGCACAGGCCGCACAGTTACTTTTAGAAGAAGACTGGAATGTAAGTGAAGTTGCCGCAATAGTTGGTTATGGGAAGGCCAGCAATTTTGCGGCTGCCTTCAAAAAGCGGTATGGCGTAGCGCCCAAAAATTATCGGGGAAGCCGGTTCGATAACACAAAAAATAAAGTCTGACCGTTTTTGGGTCAAAATGGGCAGGTTTTGGGTTGGATTAGTCTGTGATAACTGATATTCTATGTGGCGAGGTTAGGTTCTGCTAACCACACCACATTTTAATTTTCCAACAAAGTGAGGAGGCATGAGCATGAAACAAAAGTTAAATGCGAAAGACTTTATTCTCATCGGTGTCCTGACTGCCCTCATGTGGATCATCTGCATGATTATCAGCACCATTATGAGCGTGGCTGGCCCGGTGACCAATGTGTTTTACCCGTCCGTTGTTGCTATTCCTAACGGTATCGTGATGATGCTTCTGCTGGCCAAGGTGCCAAAGAAGGGCGTATTCACCATCTGCGCCGCCATTCAAGCTATTCTGTTCCTGTTGGTGGGCGCTTTCTGGTTCATCCCCATCGGTCTGGTGATTGGCGGTATAATCTGCGACTTCCTGGTTATGGGCCGAAAAGAAATCACGATGAAATCCATGATGGTGGCTTATGCGCTATTCAGTGCCATTTTTGCCTTTAGTGCCATCTGCCCTATCAAATTCCTCCAGAGCGCCTTTGTGGGAGCGATGGAGAAAAATAACATCGCGCCGGAGTACATCGAGGGAATGTTGAATATCACTTCTGTTCCTATGCTGGTAGTCATTGTTGCAGCCGGTCTGGGTGGCGGCTTGATTGGCGGCGTCATCGGCCAGAAAGCGTTGAAGAAACACTTTATTAAGGCTGGACTCGTTTCGGTAAAATAACAGGATCAGCCCCCTGAAAGTTCATCAGACAAACGCAGGCAAGCGGGCTGCCTGATTTCAGAGCGCGGGGCTGAAACCAGTCCCGCGCTTTGAATGTTATAGGGAGGCATTGGAATGGAAGAAGCACAAATCAAACAAATCATTGAGCGGCAACCCCTTCATGGGTCTGCGCTTCTGGACCCACGCTGCAAAATACTTCTCCTGGTTTGCATTGGCTTTGTCAGCTATTTTCTGGCCGGAGAAGTTGTCAGCCTCGCACTCATGTTAGTTTACGGGCTATTCATCGCCCTGGGCAATGGCGGAAAATGGGCTGTAAAAATGATAGTGACCTATATCATTGTCGCCTATCTCAACGCTTTGCTCCGCTATGTGCAGGTGCCGGTTTTGAGTGTGATTATGAGCGTATTTGGCGTGACGGTTCTGAAACTGATCCCCATCATGATGATGGGACTTTGGATATTGCGGACCACCTATATGGACGATTTGATGGTGGCTCTCCAGCGGATGCAGCTGCCGCAGGCGGTCACGATCCCCCTTGTGGTCATGTTCCGCTATATCCCTACATTGCGGATTGAATACCGGCAAATCCGAAGTACGATGGATATTCGCGGTATCAGTGATACCCTCTGGAAACGGGTATCCCATCCGCTGGCAACGATAGAGTATATTTTGATACCACTGCTGATGCGGTGCCTGAAGGTTACTGATGAACTGGCGGCATCCGGCACAACACGCGGTCTGGAGTTGGAGTGCAAACGATATGCGCTGCGGACAATCCGTTTTGCATGGCCGGAAATTGTGGTATCTCTGTTTGGTATCCTCTTTTTGGCTGGCCTGCTTCTTATTGACCAGACCAAAATCGGGGAAATCATTTTGTGGAGGGTATGACGATGATCTCATTTCAGAATTTCAGCTTTCGCTATGAAGAAAGCCAGGATTTTACCCTCCGTGGCATTGATATGACCGTACAGACCGGCGAGTTTATCCTATTGACCGGGCGAAGCGGCTGCGGCAAGACAACACTGATCCGTTCGCTCAATGGCCTGATCCCGCACTTTTACCCCGGAGAAATTCAGGGGGATCTTGTGATGGATGGACACTCACTTCTGGAAATGAAGCCATCACAACTGGCCGGACGGGTAGGAACTGTATTCCAGGACCCGCGCTCTCAGTTTTTTATGACAGACACTACGCGGGAACTGGCCTTTGGATGTGAAAACATGGGGCTTTCCCGTGAAGAAACGATTGAGCGGATTGCAAAGGCAGCCAAAGATTTGGAACTGGTGGATTATCTGAACAGGAGCATTTTCGCCCTGTCCAGTGGAGAAAAACAGCAGATTGCCATTGGCTCAGTTTACGCTCTCTCACCCAAGGTCTACATTTTCGATGAGCCATCCGCAAATTTGGATTATGCGGCGACTAAACGGTTGGCTGAAATCATGGGAAAATTGAAGAAAGACGGATATACCATCTTTGTGGTGGAACATCGCTTTTATTACCTGCGCGATTTGATTGACCGGGTGTTTCTCATTCAGGATGGGAAGATCGAGCGGGAATTTACCAGAGAACAGTTTTGCACGCTGCCTGAGAAAACGCGGATCTCCTACGGCCTACGGACAGCATACCCAGAACGGGATGCGGAAAACTATCACGAAAAAGAACGGGGTTCCGATGGAAAGCACCTGCTGGCGGTACAAGACCTGGCGTTCTCTTATAAGAAAGGCCCTGTTGTATTTCAGAATGTCAGTTTTGAAGCCCATTCGGGAGATGTCATTGGTATTCTCGGTCACAATGGCGCGGGTAAGACAACCCTTTTGTCAATTTTGACCGGCCTCTTAAAACAGCGGCAAGGGGAAATCAGCTTTGACGGGAAGAAACTCACACCCCGTCAGCGGCGCGCTCTGTCTTATCTGGTGATGCAGGATACAGACTATCAGCTCTTTGCAAGCAGCGTGGACGAGGAACTGTCCCTGGGAATACGGGATTATTGTAAAGAAAAAGTAGACACCACATTGGATGCTTTGGAGCTTTCAGAATACCGGGAGCGTCACCCGGCCTCTCTTTCAGGCGGTCAAAAACAACGGGTCACCATCGGCGCAGCAATCGTAAAGGACAGTCCGGTGATTTATTTTGACGAGCCTACCAGTGGTTTGGACTATGACTCGATGGTGCGCGTCAGCAATCTGATTGAACAGCTTTCAAATTCCGGGGTGATCGTTTTTGTGGTATCCCACGATTTTGAGTTCATTGTCCGTACCTGTACGGAAGTAGTCCAGTTGGATGACCACGGAGCCATTCAAAATCACAGGCTTTCGCCAGGGATTTTGAAAACTCTTTCTGAGAAGTATTTTAACTGATGGGAGGTTAGACTTATGTTCCAAAAAGTATTTGAATATGCGGGGCCTCACAAAAAGGGGCTTTATGCGGCCACGGCAGTGGTGCTGATCAGCGTTCTAATGGGGGTTCTTCCCTTTGTGCTGGCTTACCAAGTAATTTCGCCGTTGGTCATGGGGGAGACAATCGACGCTTCATTTATCATTCTTCGAGTTGTATTGGTGCTGGTATGCCTGGTGCTGCAAGCGATTCTCTATGGCTGGGGACTGAATATTTCACACAGGGCAGCTTATGATACCCTGCTCCGTCTGCGGGCCGCCTTGCAGAAACGATTTGAAAAGCTGCCGCTGGGTGTGATTCAAGATAAAGGCACTGGCACTGTCAAAAAACTGTTCGTGGATGATGTAGATAGTTTGGAGGTCCTGTTGGCTCACTCCATGCCGGAGGGTATCGCAAATCTGATGGTTCCCATTGCAGTCTATGTAGCCATGTTTTTTGTAGACTGGAAACTGGCGCTTTTGTCGCTGGCCTCTATCCCTATCAGCCTGATTGCCATGAAAACCATGTATTCCGTTGGTATGAAGAAAATGGGGCCGTACTATATGGCCGGACAGAAGATGAACAACACCATCATCGAGTACATCAATGGCATGGAAGTTGTCAAGGTGTTCAATAAAGATGCGGATTCTTATGAGCGATTCCGCAGGGATGTATCTGATTATCGTGACTATACACTGGACTGGTATAAAGCGGCATGGCCCTGGATGGCGATTTACAGCAGCTTGTTGCCTTGTACTGTTATTCTGACTCTGCCATTAGGAGCTTGGTTTGTTCTCTCTGGTTGGTCGGCCCTGCCAGATCTGATTCTGGTGCTGTGCCTATCCTTGAGTATCGGTATGCCGTTGCTCAAATCGCTGGGATTTCTGCCTACTATGCCCCAGCTTAACTATAAGATTTCTGCACTGGAGCAAGTGTTAGACGCGCCGGAGCTTCAGCAGACTGGAGATGCGTTCCACGGAAAAGACGACACGATTACTTATGACCATGTTTCTTTTGCCTACCAAACGATGCAGCCCGGTCCGGACGGAAAACCTGCGGTAGTGGAGGATGAAGTTCTCCATGATATTTCCTTTACGGCAAAGGCTGGACAAAAAACAGCCCTTGTAGGCGAGTCTGGTTCCGGCAAGAGTACCTTGGCAAAATTGCTGATCCATTATTATGACCCGCAAAAAGGTAGTATTTCTATCGGCGGGCAGAAACTTTGCGATATGAGTCTGGAGGCATTGAACAGCCGCATTTCCTATGTGGCCCAGGATCAATACCTGTTTAATACTTCTCTGTTGGAAAACATCCGGCTTGGTCGGCTGAACGCAACAGACGAGGAAGTAATGGAGGCGGCAAAGAAAGCTCAGTGCATGGAGTTCCTCGAAAAACTTCCCCAGGGCATTCATTCTATGGCGGGCGATGCCGGGAAAATGCTTTCCGGCGGTCAGCGCCAGCGTATTTCTTTGGCGCGGGCGATTTTAAAAGATGCTCCTATCGTTGTCCTCGATGAAGCAACCGCCTACGCTGATCCAGAGAATGAGGAAAAAATGGAGGCCGCTATTGCAGAATTGGTGAAGGGTAAGACCTTGGTTGTCATCGCGCACAAGCTGCCTGCAATTATGAACGCTGACCAGATTTGCGTTATGGATCATGGTAATCTGGTGGCTGCCGGAAAACATCAGGAACTGATCCAGTCCTGCCCGGAGTATCAAAAACTATGGAAAGCTGCACAGGACAGCGCCGAATGGAAAGTCCATACCGCAAAGGAGGGAAAATAAATGTTTGCACTGTTTTCAAGAATTTTGAAACTGTCCGGTCGCTATAAAGGGCGGATTCAGGGAGCTGTTGTATGCGCATTCCTGGAGTCCATTCTGTCCAAAATGCCGATCTTTCTGGCCTTTGTGGTTTTGAGCGGTTTTGCGGCCGGAACTTTGACCGGGCAGACCTGCCTTTATGTGGGGCTTGGTCTTGGGGCGTCTGTGTTGGTTCAGATGCTGGTACACTATCTCAGCGACAGTTTGCAGAGCGCAGCGGGCTACCTGATGTTTGCTGACAAGCGAATGGAGTTGGGCGGGCACCTTCGGAAACTGCCAATGGGATATTTTACTTCCGGCAATATTGGCAAGATTAGCTCGGTTCTTAGCACTGACATGGTGTTTATCGAGGAAGTTGCCATGAGTACCTTGGGAAACATGATAAGCTATCTTCTGTCTGCTCTGGTTCTCCTGGTGTTTATGTTTTATCTGAACTGGCAACTCGGCTTAATCGCCGCCGTTGTGACGATTTTAGCATGGCTGGTATCAAAAGGAATGAACAAGGTATCTCTGCGGGAGGCCGCAGGCCGCCAAGAGCAAAGCGAACGACTGACCGATGCAGTGCTGTCCTTTGTGGAAGGGATCGGTGTTATCAAGAGTTATAACCTGTTGGGTGAGAAGTCGGAAGAATTAACTGGGAATTTCAAACAGTCCAGAAACACATCCCTTGCCTTTGAGAGAAAAATGACCCCTTGGACCATGGGGCTGAATATCCTTTATGGCATTGGTATTGCGGCAATCTTCGGGCTGGCAATCTTTCTGGAACAGAATGGCGGCCTTTCCCTGGCTTATGTCCTTGGTGTTCTGCTGTTCGTATTTGATTTGTTTGGACCGCTGAAAGCACTCTACGGTGAGGCATCCCGCTTGACCGTGATGAACGCAGCATTGGACCGCATTGAAGCGGTATTGGATGAGCCGGAACTTCCCGACACCGGCAAACAACACCTGCCGGTTCAGGCACAGCCCGGTCAGCCAGAAGTGCAGTTTAGCGATGTTGCCTTTGCTTATCAGGACAAAGAAGTGCTGCACCATATCAGCTTTGCTATGAAGAAAAATTCCATGACGGCATTGGTTGGCCCTTCCGGTGGCGGCAAATCCACCATTGCAAATTTGTTGGCCCGGTTGTGGGATGTGAAATCCGGCAGTGTTGCAATAAGGGGCGTGGACATTCGGAATGTGCCGCCGGCAGAACTGATGGATCAGATCAGCATGGTATTCCAGCGAGTGTATTTGTTCCAGGATACCATTTATAATAACATCAGCATGGGAAAACCAGATGCCACAGAGGAAGAAGTCTATGAGGCGGCAAAGAAAGCCCGTTGCTATGATTTCATTATGGCTCTGCCTGACGGGTTCCAGACTGTGGTGGGTGAAGGAGGCGCTACCCTTTCCGGCGGTGAGAAACAGCGAATTTCGATTGCACGTTGCATTCTGAAGGATGCACCCATCGTCATTTTGGATGAGGCTACTGCAAGTGTAGACACCGACAATGAAAGCTATATTCAGGAGGCTATTTCGGAACTGGTAAAGGGTAAGACCTTGCTTGTGATTGCTCACCGTCTGAATACCATTCAGAATGCCGATCAGATTTTGGTCATTAACAATGGTCAAATCGTGCAGAAAGGTACGCATGAGGAGCTTTTGGAGCAGCCTGGTATCTATCAGGATTTCGTCAACATCCGAAAGAGTGCTGCTGGATGGAGCCTGACTTAATAGCGAAGGGAGGTCTTTATGAAACTTCATGCGTCTGGGGAGGACTATTTGGAGGCCATACTTGTTCTCCAAAAGAAACTAGGCATGGTTCGCTCTGTTGATGTGTCTCAGCATCTGGGTGTGAAAAAGCCTAGCGTATGCCACGCCGTTTCCATTTTGGAGCAAGGCGGCTTCCTGGTTAAAGATGAAGACCATTTCCTTCACTTAACTGAAAAAGGCCGTAAGACGGCTGAGACAATCTATGAACGGCACTGCTATTTTAAAAACTGGCTGATTGAGGCAGGTGTGGAGGATGACACAGCGGAACAGGAAGCCTGCAGGATCGAGCATGACATCAGTGAGCAGAGCTTCCAGAAACTGAAGAGATGGAAGGAGCTGGGACACCCTGAAGAGACAAATGGTGATTGAATTTCCAGAGGAACGGATGCCGGAGATCTGCTGTATCAAGAGAAAGCTCCAGGCTCTGGAAGGTGTGAAAATCTACATGGAGCCGCAACAGATCCGATATCCGGGATTTTTCCTGGATATGCTCCAGCGTAAGGTTATGGTGGAGGAAAAAGAGGTGCTGTTGACTGCCAGAGAATTTGACATCCTCGCAGTCATGGCCAGACATCCGGGACGTGTGTATACCTATGCTCAGATCTGTCGTATGATCTATGGAGAAACGGATGTAGGGGAAGAAATGTACAGCAGTGCCTACTGTCTGATCAGCGGCCTGCGGAAGAAGCTGGAGAAGGAACCACGGCACCCCCGGTATCTTGATACCGTATATGGTGTCGGGTATCGGTTTGAGATTGCATAAATAATAATCGTTATAACCATCAAGGGGCGCTGCTTTTTACACAGCGTCCCTTGAGTTCTTTCATAAGATATTTACTACAGTTTCTATTATGAGAACGGCATGGTCGAACCATGGTAACCATCCACATGAAGCGGGAGGACTGTAGCTCCGGCTTCTATTTTTTTGATCTGCACGTCATGAGATAATCCCAGGACAGTGCAGCCACACGAAACCTTTTCAATGACTGACTGGCCCGATGCCAGGTCAACGATTGCATGGCCGTTCATTGTTCCAATCCGTGTATTTCCAGTCAAGCTCAGAATACGGGAGTTGTCCTGCATGGTATGGATCTGGCTATCCCTATATACATGACGAATAAGTGAAATATCTTTCATCTTATGGACAACTGCATTCTCGCACAAATTAGTGATCATAGCATGGTCATCCAGGCATTGGATTTGAGCGTTTCCCTGAACATTCTTAATGAAAGAGTTTCCTGTGATGACCTCTGCCTGAGCGTGATCCTCTATGGTATCTATGACAGAATCAAAACAGTAGATTTCTGCATCTCCACATACGCTTTCCACCTCACAGTGATATAAGATATGTTTACCGCTGCTGATCAGCTTGATTGTCTCATTTGCCCGCAGGTATTTCTTCTGCCAATCTTTCAGTGCGGCGATTAACCGTTGCTGGATAGGTTTGTTCTTCCATAAAGGTCTGTCCAGCCAGGAATCGGGGGTGAACATAGAAAAGTTCATTTCCTCCTGCTTCGGGCTGATCCACCATTTCCAACAATATGGATGCAATCTAAAAATAATGGGATAGGTGCCGTCCTTGATATATCCGGCATCGGCTGAAGATGCCAGAATATCCTGTACCCCTTTATCCCCTCTTGCTGTTGCGTAACCTTCATTTTCAAATAATACAATACTAAATTCTAAATCCATTCTTTTCTCCTTTCTTTTGGCGTGTTCTTCCGGAAATTTAATTCAATCCTCCTCTCCTGCTTTCAGGCATAAAAAAAGAGAATGATGCCGGATGCTCATTCTCAAACTTCGTACAGAAATCTCTGCAAAATAAAAAAAGCCAGAAGGTACTGCCCTGGTGGCAGAATATCCCTCTGACTGATTACAAACCTAAACAGCATATCCTTTTCCGGATAAACACAATTAATGATTACAGAATAAGTATATTACTATATCTGGTATATGTCAAATTATATTGCAACAAAATATAGGAATATTTCTGCTTTTTCAATAAAAGTTGCTATCTGCATATCCCATACGTATGAAATAAGTAACAGAGCCATATGAAGCGTTAAGGAAAGATATAGTATTGAACAAACAGAAAATCATCCACTCTGCGAAAATGCAGCCCTATTATTCTTATGAAAAGTAAAATACACAGGAGGAAATTACTATGGTAAAGAAAAAAGGCGTTTTATGCTATGACCGGGAATCCGGGAGGTATGACATCTACTTTGGAAACGGCAGCTATTACGGCGGCCTGCATTGCGGGGACTGCTTTGATGTAGAAATGAATGGAGACTGGGTGCCGGTTCGGATTGAAATGGATGATGACTGGTATCTTGTGGGAGTTCCGAAGATCCGGCTGGACGGCCTGACAGTCCGGGCGGATTGGTACGAATAATCTTGTCAGGAGGGCGAACATGAAAAAGGAATGGGTGAAACCTGAGATCAAGTTTATCACGGATCCGGATATTATCCTGGGATGCCTCTATGAAGTGTATGGACAGGAACAGAAGTCTGTATTGGCTGGGAAGAATATCCGGCATACGATGATCTTCCCTTTTCTCCGGATGCTGGCAAATAACACGCAGGGAGATGTCAGGGATCTGGAAGCTCTGCATCAGCGGCTCTGGAAGATATATGAAAAAGAACCGGAAAAGCAGGTGTTTGTACAGCAGGGAGAGAAAATCCTGGAAGCTGTCAGGAAAGGAGAAGATGGTGGATGATTTCCTAATGAAAAAGCAAAAATGGGAAAGCAGCTGATGAAACAATTCATTGCGGAAGGGGAACTGGAAAAAGCAGCGTTTATCGGGCTTATGTACCAGATGCCGATTCGGATAGGGGATGCGATAAAGCTGCGGAAAAGTGACCTTTCCGGGAGGAATGTTTTAAAGATCTCTGCCAAATATGGAAAACCTTATACGAACCGGCATGGCAATCCTTATCGGATCACCAGACAGCTGAGGAGTCTTCTAAATTCTATCAACAGGGACTCTGATTTCATCTTCATACGGAAGAAGGAGTATTATATACATTTTAAATGACTTCCGGTGTGAATATTTGAGGAACGAAGAACTGCTTGAATGTCAGAGACGGAAGAAACAGTCCAAACCAGACCAGCGCTTCACCGTTGAGGTAAAGGACGGGAAGCTGATTTTCAAAAGGGTGAGCGGCACCTAAGCTGCCGCCTGAAATCATCCAGATCGGACAGCGGAAAAAATCTGCTGTCCTTTTTGCGTTTTTATGCTGTGAAACGTATGGAATATATATAGGAAGCGTGTCAGAACCGTGCCATTTTCTGAACACAACATAATAGCAATTATGTTGTGTTGGAGGCATGAAAGACAGAAGAAATCCTATCTGGACGCAACATAATTACGCAAATCTCACGGAGAAGTGAGCGCAACATAATCGCAGAGAGGAAGGAAAACCGTGGCATTACTGGATGATTATAAAAAGTTCCTGAGAGGACAGGGCAAGTCAGAGAATACCATTAAGACCTATAGCGGTCATGTAAATGAATATTACCGGTGGTATATGGATACCTTCGGGGAGGCACCGACGCTGCTTTACCATACCAACATTTTGGATTTTCGCTCATACCTGCAGAACATCAAGAAGTTGAAATTCAAAAGCATTGATACGAAACTTTCTTCTTTGACCAGCTTTAATGAGTTCCTGGTGCAGATTGGAGTTCAGAAAGATCTGGTCATCACGGCAGAGGACCGGCTGAAATTCCAGCAGGAAATTGCAAGCCCGACGGAAATAGAAAAGAAAGATGTGGAGGCGTTTCTCCAGAAGGTACTTGTGGATACCGGAAAGAGAAACTATGCGATTGCGGTGATCCTTGCATATGCCGGACTGCGTGTCAGTGAGTGTATCAGCATTGGCCTGACAGATATTGACTTTCAGGCAAGGGAACTGCTGGTGACTGGAAAAGGCAATAAGCAGCGGATCGTATTCATCAATGACAAGATCATCCATGCAGTCCGGGAGTATTTGAAAGTAAGAAACTCCCAGTCTGAGTATCTGTTTGTCAGCCGGAATGGTGGAAAACTCCACCGCAGCAGTGTGAACCGATTTTTCAATCGGTGTTCGGACCGGATCACGCCGCATAAGCTCCGGCATTATTTCTGCTCTCATGCCCTGGAGATGGGATATACGATTGCGGAAGTCGCAAATCAGGCCGGCCATGCCAGCGAGCGGACAACGCTGATCTATACCAATACGAGCCGGGAACAGATGAAGGAGAAATCGAACCTGCTGTAAGTAACTATAAGAATATAATTGTCCTTGTATAAACAGACAATAAGTTGATTATAATAAAAGTATGAGGTATAATAATGACAAAACTAGTAAAGGACGTGGAATGTATGGAGATGATAAGACGAAATTTGTATCTGGATAAGATACGTCCATTCATTGACCAGGATCTGATCAAGGTATTGATTGGCCTTAGAAGAAGTGGAAAGACAATCCTGCTTTCGCAGATCCGTGATGTTCTTTTAGAACGTGGAGTGCCAAAGGAAAATATCATAGAGATCAATTTTGAGTCCCGGCGTTTTAAAAAGCTGGAGGATGCAGATAACTTCTATCAGTACGTCACGGAACGGGCAGAGAAGGCGGATGGAAAAGTATATCTCTTTTTTGACGAAATCCAGCATGTGAAAGAGTGGCACTCAGTCATCCCTTCCTTCCGAATTGATTTTGACTGCGATATCTATGTGACAGGCTCCAACAGCAAATTGCTGTCCGGTGAACTGGCGACCAATATGGCAGGAAGATATGTTTCTTTTCATGTGTATCCTTTTGTGTTGTCCGAGATACAGGAGTTTTATGAGATCAATGAGCTTCCTTATACAAGGGAACAGCTTTTTGTGGATTACCTGAAATATGGCGGCCTGCCGATGCGCCTGGTGCTTCCGGATGAACATTCCGTTCGCACATATCTGGAGGATGTCTATGATTCTGTTGTGATGAAAGATATTCTCTCCAGGTATGCCATCCGGAATGAGAGCCTGCTTAGGAAACTTCTGGAATTTCTGCTGGACAATATCGGTAATCCGTTCTCCGCACGCTCGATCAGCCGTTCCTTGCTATCAGCCGGCCAATCGACCACCGTGGATACGGTGCTGAACTATATTGATAAGCTGCAGGCAGGTATGATCCTTTCCAAAGCGGAAAGATATGATATTAAGGGGAAAAACATCCTGGCATCCACAGAAAAGTATTATGCGGGGGACATCGGGCTTCGCAATGTGAGCAAAGCCAGCGAGCAGATCGACACAAGTAAGCTGTTGGAGAATGTGGTATATCTGGAAATGTTAAGCCGGGGCTATGACGTGAAAGTAGGCAAGCTGGATACCCAGGAAATTGACTTCGTATGTTACAAAGGACAGAAAAAACTCTATATCCAGGTGGCCTATGTATTGTCAGAGGACTGCATTGCAAGGGAATTTGGCAATCTGGAGAAGATCGATGACAATTATCCGAAATATGTGATCAGCAGTGACATTATAGATATGAGCAGGAATGGCATTGTCCATTATAATATCATTGACTTTCTGCTGGATGAGAAGGATATATAACTCAGTGATAATAAAGAGCCGTCCAAAGTGGGCGGCTCCAATTAATATCCCGTTTGTTTATACATATAATTAATCTTTGACTATTTTGTTTCATTATTTCAGAGGTATAGTCAAATAAAATGTGGCCCCGCCACCAGCCGTATCTTCAAATCCTATTTTGCCTCCAAGTATTCTTGAGAGTTCTTTCGCAATACTTAATCCCAGGCCAAAATGAGATTTATCTGTTCGTGATTTATCTGCACAGTAAAAACGGTTAAATATAAAAGGTTTGTCTTCTTCAGCCACTCCGCACCCATGATCAACAACATAAAAGGTCAATTCTTTAGAAGTCTGTTTTGTTCGTATCTCAATGGTGCTGTTTTCTGGTGAATAGTAGACTGCATTATCAAGATAGATACTTAAGATCTGGAACAGTCGTTCCCGGTCTGTATAGAGTACAGGGTAGCTTTCTTCACTAATATCAAGTTTTAAGAAGATGGATTTACGGATACATACTGGCTCAAACGCTTCATACAGTGTAATCAATAGTGTATCAATATTTACATCATTCTTCTGGATGGTCCATTTATCAGCATCAGAAGACGCAAGGAGAAGCATATCTCTTACGAGCTTAGACATTCTGCTACATTCTGAGTCAATCGTTTTCAAGCAGGTTTGTGCCTGGGGGTCTTGTATTTCTGTATTATGGACTGCTTCAACATTTGCCATGATAACAGCCAGCGGTGATTTTAATTCGTGTGAAGCAGCGGCAACAAAATTTTTCTGGCTCTGCAGGATCTGCTCAGTTGGCTCAAAGGCTTTTCGCAGGAGAAACCTGCTGATAAAGAGGATGCTGATCAGGGAAACGATCCAAATAGATAAATACTTTGGCGCTTCCCGTAACAGCAGGTCTACAATAGATGTCCGCTCATAGAATAAAGCTAATGTATAAACTGTTCCCGCTTTCGTGCTGACTGTAGCCGGGATAGCATAATAGTGGTCATAATCTGCTCCATCCATTTCTATAAATCCGCCCTGTTCCGTTACCGTCTGAAATTTCTGACTGTCCGCTGCGCTTTCCGTGGAAATGCTGTTACTTATTTTTTGGAAGAGATTGGCAAAGTCAGTACCGGTATCAGGAATACTTTGATATAGCACCTTTCCTTCAGAATCTTCTAAAATGCTGTAAACATTTGTCCCACTTTCATAGTTTGAGAGAACCGCTTGCGGGTTAGAAGTATCATCCTCCAACTGATAGATGATCAGGGAAGTCATACGTTGAATATAGGATATATCAGCAAGCTGTTGTGACTGATACATATTCCAGAGGGAAAAACACAGGATCAAAGTAATGATGACCATTAGGATTCCTGCTAAAAACAGATGTAGTCGGTTGGATAATTGTTTAAGCATGAGTGTTCTCCAATCTGTAGCCTGTAGCATATACTGTTTTAATGATACAGGAGCTTTTAAGCTCTTTCAGCCTTTTTCTTAGAAAGGAAATATAATTATCAATATTTCCTGGAGTAATATCCGAGTCAGTTCCCCAGACCTTTAAAACAAGCTGTTCTTTTGTAAAAAGGGTTTCCGGCTGTTTCATAAATGTATACAGAAGCTCCGCCTCTTTTCCTGTCAGGTCTAATTTTTGCTCATGGCAGGTCAATTCCCTTATTTCTCTGTCAAACTGCAGATCCCCGTAAGTTAATATTACATCGTCATGGATCTCTTTGGAGCGCCTGGTTAATGCCCTTATCCGGGCAAGTAACTCCCGGATATGAAACGGCTTAACCAGATAATCGTCCGCTCCGCCGTCCAGACCATCGATCCGGTCATCGAGGGCAGACATACCGGTAATAATAATAACCGGAATCTGTATGTCCTTTCTTCGCATCGCCTTGATTATTGTCAGTCCATCTATAATGGGGAGCATCCGGTCAACAAGGGCAAGGTCATAGCCATAATCTTTATTGAGTGCGTAAAGCATGGCTGTTTCCCCGTCATTACAGCAGTCTACGGTATGCCCGCTTTTGGACAATTCTTTCTGTATCAGATCGCATAGATTCAGGTCATCCTCCAGAAGCAATATTTTCATAATCCATTCATCCTTTTTTAGTTCATATCATCAGTATAACAAGTATAGCAAAGAAATCCTCTAAAAGTTCTCTAAAAACTGAGGTCGATTTCTTTATTTCTTAGATGAGTTTTACAGAAGTTTTTTTGTATGATAGGCCCATAAAACAGAAAGGAGCTATGTCAAATGAAACATATGAAATTAGTAATGGTAACTGGAGTCTTGATTTTTGCACTCTCACTGGCAGGCTGTGGAAATTCCAAAGGGGAACAGGCCGCAGATAGTGGGACATCTGTGAACAGTCAGAGTGAGAATCAAGCTGGTGACACAGGAGCATCGGACGATGGCGGCGAAAACTCAACAAATCTGGACAATTTGATAGAGACAGCTAGTTTAAGAGGCAGCGTAGCTGATTTTCAGGATGGAAGTTTTCAGGTCGTTCCCGATCAGGATGATGGGCAGATAGCAAAATCAGCGGCAGAGGGAATGGAAAGCGGCATGGAAAGCACTACGGTTTCTTATGGAGAAGATTGTACCTTCCAGATTGCCAACATCAACAGTTCCACCGGCGCAGTGGAATTAGAAGCGGCTACGGCTTCCGATGTAAAAAAATCTACGTCTGTTTATGTTTATGGAGAAACACAGGATGATGGGGAAATCCATGCTACAAAAGTGCTGATTACCCGGTTTAATTAACAGGAGGGATAGATCGATGCCTTTTTATAAGAGAGGCTTCCTTTATCTGATGCGGAAACGCGGAAAGTCGGTGCTGCTGCTGTTGATTTTCCTTTTTGTCAACAGCATGATCCTCAGTACAAACATGATTTTACACGCAACAGAAAGCACAGAGGCTGCCATGCAGGAAAAAGCAGGAGCAAAAGTGGTATGTGAAATTTCAGACACCGCCAATCCGATTACAGACAAAGAAGCCGAAATGATTAAAAATTTAGCGGAGGTAACGTCCATCAATCGAATGGGGCAGCAATCCGCATATTTAACAGATCTTGCGCCTGTGACCGCAAGCGCTTCCACAGAACCGGACAACTTGAAAGTCAGCCTGCTATCCTTTGATGATATGGATACAGACAGTCCCTTTGCGGATCAGTCTTATCGGCTGACAGACGGTGAACTGGTCAAGCCGGAAACCAAATATGGCGCCGTCATTAATGCGGGATTTGCAGAATACAATGGTTTGCAGATTGGCGATACACTTTCTTTTGAAACAGAAAACGGAAAAGCTGTTACCGTGGAAGTGATTGGGGAATATCTTACTGGCAATGAAAGCCAGCAGGAAAACAATACACTTGCCGTCTATCGGATGGAAAATCAGATTTATATAGATAATACGGCATATTTAGAATTATTTGACGGCAGCGGATTTTATAAAGTATCGGCATATACCGGTCAGCCGGAGCTTTTAGATCCATTGGCAGAGAGCATACAGGGCATTTTGCAGGATAAAGCGGACATTACCACGTCGGATGCCCTGTATCAGCAGATGAAAGCTCCATTAACACAAATAACAAGGGTGGTATCACTGATGCGTTTGCTTACCTTTTTCGCCGGCACGGTGATTGTCTCCCTACTGCTTTGTATGTGGATGCGGAGCAGACAAAAGGAAATGGCTGTATTTATCAGCTTGGGCGAACAGAAAGCCACTATCTTTTTGCAGGCTCTTTTGGAAGCGGCAGCCGTGTTTCTCATTGCCCTGCTTTGCTCCTGCGGTCTAGGTTCGCTGGCTGCAGGAAGCCTTACAGAACTGTTGCTGTCTTCTGTGGAAACAGGCGTTTCTCTGCAGGTTTCCTTACAATTTACCGATATCGCATTGCTATTGGGGATTGGCAGCGGAGTGGTTGTAATTGCTGTATTGCTGTCTTTGCTGCCAGTAATCCGTGCAAATCCGAAAGATATTCTGTCACGAATGGAGGGATAATACGATGAACTTATTGCAACGGGCAATTCGTTCCTGTTTTAGAAAGCCGGTTAAAAGTCTGCTGCTTCTGCTTGTAGTTTGTATCATCAGTCTGCTTTTCCTGTCTGGTATGGCAAGCCGTTCTGCAAACATTGCTACGAAAGACAGTACACGGCAGGCCATCGGCGCAGGATTTTTACTGGAATATAATCCAGAGAGCAGAAGCCAACGATTGGAAGAAGCCAGTCAAAAAATATTAGAACGCAATCCGGACGGTCAGGGAAGTTATGGTGGAGTCCATTTGAAAAACGTGACTGTCATGGGTTCCGAAAACCTGATGGTAACGACGGATCATTCCTTTGAGTCATTAAAAGCTGATGATATTGAAAAGATTGCTGCTGTGGAGGGAATCGCCGACTATAATATAACCACGGTTCCTACTGCGGTAAAACAGGCAAATTTTGAACGGATTGAGGATGCCGATGCAGACCAGACCAATGATTTTCAGGGTGTAGCCTTGATTGGTAATCGGGATATGTCAATGGACGCCAATGTCCTCAGCGGCAATGTTACCATCCTGGAGGGACGGATGACGACAAAGGATGATACAAATGTTTGTGTCATTTCCGAAGAACTGGCAGAAAAAAACCAGCTAAAGGTCGGCGACCATCTGCAATTTCATTCAGTAAAAGCGGAGGAACCCGTGCAAGAGGCAACGATTGTAGGAATCTATCAGGTAAAAGAACAGATGAAACCTTATATGTCCGGTGATACTTACCGCTCTGAAAATGTTATTTTCACGGATTTACATTTTCCTGAGAAGGTGGAGCAGGATGATCCGCTGTATGAAAAGGCTTATTTTAAAGTGGCAAATGTGGATGATTACGATGCGGTAAAGGAGGCCATCAAGAAAACGGATATTAACTGGCAATGGTATGATTTGATCGACAACAACGGAAATCTTGACACAATGGCTTCCAACTTCAATGATTTGGAAAAAATCAGTAACACGCTGCTTCTGGTCGTGACCGGAGCAAGCTTTGTGATCCTGTTTTTGATTTTTATTTTCTGGATCAGGAACAGAACAAATGAGATTGGCATACTTCTGTCCATTGGAATTGCAAAGGGAAAAATATTTTTGCAGATTTTAACCGAAGCTGTTCTGATCGGCGTTTTGGCGCTTGCACTTTCGTTCCTGATTGCTCCGGCAGTTTCCAATGCCGCTGCTGATTATCTGGTGGGTCAGCAGGCACAACAGGCCGAATTGCAGGATGAAATGGATACGGGCAAAGTTGCCACCGATTATCAGGCGCCGGAACTTACCGTCACGGATGTAGAAACAGAGATTACCTCTACTATGCTGCTTGCAGATAGTCTTAGCGTAGGTGTCTTGATTGTTTTATCTACAGGTGCGGCAAGCGTCCTGATTTTCCGCAAGAACCCGAAAGATATTTTAAGCGAAATGAGTTAGGAGGAATGGAAATGATTTTAGAGGCGAAAAATGTCTTATATTCTTATAAATCGAAGCGGGATAAAATAATTCTAAAAAATGTATCTGCCACTTTTGAGGAAGCTACGTTCTATGCGATTGTCGGTTCCAGTGGTTCAGGAAAAACCACATTTCTTTCCCTTTTAGCGGGCTTGGATAACCCGGTATCAGGAACCATTCTTTATAATGGAGAGAATATTCGTAAAAAGGGGCTGAATTATCACCGGAGGCACGATATCTCTCTTGTTTTTCAGAACTACAACCTGATCGATTATTTGACAACGGAAGAAAATGTGAAGCTAGGTGGAAAGAAAGATGCAGAGAAGCTATTACAGGAAGTCAGTATTCCAAGGGAAGACTGGAAGCGGAATGTGCTGCAGCTTTCCGGTGGCCAGCAGCAGCGTGTGGCGATTGCCCGTGCTTTGGCAAGTGAAGCCAAGGTGCTCTTAGCGGATGAACCCACTGGAAATTTGGACGAGGATACGGCAGGGGAAATTATTGAATTGCTAAAGAAAACTGCACACGAATTGGGAAAAAGTGTAATTGTGGTAACTCATAGTAAACTACTTGCAGAAGAGGCAGATAAAATTTATGAAATAAAGAATGGCAAATTGTGTACAGAGTAAGGGCTGCAATCTATATGAACCCGTTAGAAAAAGTTATTTGATTGGAGATGGGAATATAGGATATATTTTACTCGCAGAATTTGATGATACAGAAAAGGCTATTTTAAATGAAATTATGGCTGTATTAAAAAGATATTCTGCTAAGTATAAATGTGAGGAAGAGAACATAAGAAAGATCGTTTTTCGTGGGCTTGTTATTTATCCAGATCAGCGGAGGATATTAGCAGCGGAGAATGAAGTATTTCTATCACATTATGAGTTTGATATCTTACTGCTTCTTGTAAATCATCCAGGCTGGGTATTTACCAAAGAACAGATCTATGAAGCAGTCTGGGATGACATCCCTGTAAGTGTGGATGCCAAGGTTGAGTGTATGATTTACAGCATCCGGAAGAAGTTTCGGGAGTATACTGACAGGCAATACATTCGGACTGTCTGGGGTGTAGGCTACAAATTCGATCCGGAAACATAGAAAGGAGCCGTCCGTGAGGGCGGCTCCAAGTCATTTGTTATTTGCTTTTCTTCTTCGGACACCATGCCGGAGAGGTCTTTAGCGGAACCTCATCGGACCAGGCCTTTCCATAATCCAGGAATCCTGGATCTTTCGACATTCTATGTTCCTGAAAATAATCAAAAATATAATGCTGATCCGGATGCTTACAGCGAAAAGATGCCCGGCTGTTACCGTAGGGACGAAAGGAATTGCAAAATTCACATTCACTGCACTTCATCTTTTCTTTCATATCGTTATCACCTCATAATTTTCTTTTTATTATTTGCATACATGAGAGCTTCCGCCACGCTGATCTGAAAGGTTTCTTCAAACCAGTGCCAGATTTCTTCCCGGTGTGTTCCAGCTGAAAATCCGTGCCAGGCTTGCTCAATACATTCTGTTTCCGGGTTCATAGGGATGTCTCCAAATTCCGTCCAGAGACGCCGGATGCTGTCCGGCAGGTACAGGATGGTAAGGGTAAAGCAAGACTCGGAAAACAGGGGCATAAGGATACGGCTGTAGACTGTCTCCCAGTCGCCACCTGCAAGCCCGCATCCCAGATAACCGGGAATGGCAACCTGCGACAATTCCCGCTGTGCTGCCAGGAACATCATGGCAGTCAGGCTCTGTCTCAGTGCTGCATAATCGGTATCTAATCCTCTGCCTGTGGGAATATTCTCGGCAAACAGATGCGCTACATACTGAGTGACGTCAGTATCCATCCGCAGCATCAAAGAGCAGGATCCTAAAAGTTCCTCTTTATTTTTCCTGCAAAGCTGCTGGTATGCTCGATACTGTTCTGCCGTCAAAATACGATGCCGGATCTGCCTGGCTACGCCTGCCCCCATAACACCCTGGCAGTTGACCTGGTGGGCGATAATGGCAGCATCAGAACGAAGCAGATTTCCTTTCCTTTCTTTGATCATAGATTTTCCTCCATTTGTTCTTAAAGATATTCATAGGTTACGTTTTGGCTCTGGCACCATTCTTCCACCAGATTCAGGTTTAGCGGGCTGTGTGTTGGGTGCTTGGAGATCCAAACCGAAGGGTTAGGGCTGTGATACCATAAATCTTCCGGAGCCGGCCCTTGCGTATCCTCGAACAGAAGGACAGCAGGACGCTCCAGAAATTCTTTCTGCCGTGCGGATAACCCTTCCTTCTCCCGGTAACGGAGCCGGTAGCCGAGCTGGCACTGACTGTATTTGCAGCGTTGGAGCTGGACCTGGATACAGGGATGAATAGAAATTCCCCCGTTATCCATATAGGCCAGATAACCGGGCTTGGACCGATTGACCTGCTCAAAAGGGATATTGTCATGGTTCTGAACTGGCAGCATGGCGTTTTCCTTCTGAAATGCTATTTGAGAAAAACCAAATGTATCACAGAAATAGAAACGGCTTTCTCCCGGTGAGTGCTGTATTTCCAGAATGTCAGAGACTGACATGGAATGTCCGGTGAAACCGATCTTTTCCAGATAGCGGGCATCCGCTTCATCTTTGCGGTTGAATGTCCGGTAGATTTCTTCCAGTGTGGCGACTTCCGTTTCTCCGCAGAATACGGATTCATAAATTTCTGCAGGCGGTGATGGATACCCGGCTTTTTGAAAATAGGAAAGGGGCATAAACATCAGCCTGTCCTGATCCAATTCCGGGATGATCTGATAGATCGTTATTTTCATAAGACATCGTCCTCCTTTGCCAAAGAAGGACCTCCCTGGTTGGAAGATCCTTCGTAATCATTATGGTTATTCGTTACACAATTCTTTTTCATAGTTCAGGAGCTGCTCCCAGGTCAGCCATTCCGGTTTCCCGTCAGCAGGAAGCTCCTTCCACAATTCTTTCATACGGTCAATATGATGCTGCGGATCACTTTCGGATAAGATGGTAACGCTCCGGTTCCCGTAGCCGAGAAAATATTCGCAGTCACGCTGCATCCGGCTTAACATCATATACTGGAACTCATACGGGGATCTTCGGAACGGTTCTGACTCAAAGGTATATTCCTGCTGGATGTGGGATACTGGCTCCCCATCCAGGTCATTCCTCGTAGTAGAATACAAGTCCGGGGTTTCGGATTTCCCCAGGTTAAGGTCTTTCCAGAACTGTCCGTACTGATCCTCATAAGTTGGACAAGAAAAATCATCTATGCCGATGAATTTCAGCGTCAAGACCGTCTGTTTCTTTTCTTCCATAGTTCATTCACCTCGTTATGCAATCTCATTTTCCATTCCCATGCTCCATTTCAGCTTTTCACGCACGTCCATCAGGATAAGCCCTAACTGGTTTTCCCCGTGGCCGTTGACTTTGCCTCAGAAGTAATCGCCCCAGGTATTGCCTTCTATGAGAAGGCTGTTTCCTGTGGCAAGCAGGGCATCCCGCAGCTTTGGGTTCTGCATGAACTTGCACATACAGATTTCATACATCAGGGAAATCTTTACCTTATCCCAGTCCGGGCGCAGCGTGAGGTTCTTTCCACGCTTTTTGGCTTCTGCCGGGTTATGCAGGCGGAAAATAGAGAATTGCTGCTGCTCTTTTGCACAGCAGGTCTTCTGCGCCTGGAAAGCGGCTTCATTATTGGCGTAGGTCTGCCCCATGTAGGTAACAGGAGCCGGATAAAAATTACTGAGAAATGCGTATTTTCCTGTAAAAGAGGAGATGACATTCCTGTGAGTTTGTTTATGGATAGTTTCTTTTGGTTGATCATTGGATTTCATGCACATTCCTTTCCGCACAAAAAAAGGAACCGCCTATCCTATAGGTAGTTCCCTTCTTAAACATAGTGCTTAAATCTTCAGTTTGTCTGTAATTCTTTTTGCTCCTGCTCTTCATAGAACCGGTCTGCGATGTACCCTGCCGACTCCGCCCAAAGCGTATTCTCGGTATTCTGCAGAGCCTGATACGTCTTGGAATGGTAAAAGGCTCCGGCGGCATCCTGGAAAGAAAGATGGCTCCGTTCCTTGATGATGTCGATCACATCCCGGATCTGGATACACAGGTTCATCGTGATATCTTTGTTATTGAAAAAATATTTTCCTTCCATAGTTTACGAAACCTCCCTTCGGGATTCCAGCGTCAGGTGCTCCAGGGCAAGGGGCGTATGGAAAGACACCTGGTTGTTGACTTTATTATAGCGAAGCCTTTCCACTGCTTCCTCGGCTTTTAAAATACCTGACAGGTATAACTGCACAGTCTCCATTGTATTGTCGTCTGCAACAGGCCCTACGACCACATCATAAGCGTGCTGGATGCCGCCTTTCGTGCGGTTTTCTTTGATAAACTCCAGCCACTCCCGATCCAGAGCAGCAAAGTGCTTGATCTTCAGGTCCTCTGTCTGGTGGAACAGGTAACGGTAAACATATCTGCCGCCTTTGTGGGAGCGCAGATAAAGACGTTTGGCCCATTCCTCCGCCTGGCTTTCCAAGACGGTACAGTAAAATCCCCGGCCAAAGTCACGGCGATTATGGGATTTTCCCAGGTCAATCTCATCAAATGCGATGTTGGAACCGTGGTAAAGTACCAGTTCCAGAGCATTTTCTTTGATGATTTCCTCCACATATTGAAAAGTCTCTTCCATATCTAACTGATGAAGCGTTTCGTGCTGTATCAGAATTTTTTCAAAAACCTGATGCTTACAGAAGAGATCAAAGACGTCCCCTTCAGACAGATGATGCTTTTGTGCGTAATACTCGACTGCTTGTACAGATAAGATTTCCACATCGGATTGAATACTCATACTCATCATTGCCTCCATTTGCCTCTATTATACCCAAAGGAAACGGGATGTTCAACGTAAAAAACAAGCGTATCTGCCCTTTCCATACTGCCAGACAGGTAATTTTTGGAGAAGCTGCTTGTCAGGCAGCTTCCCCAAGTGGATCATGTACAATCTTATGCAATCATTGCTAAAAACTCTGCTTCTGACAGGATCGTGACGCCAAGAGCCTGGGCTTTGGCCAGCTTACTGCCAGCTTTTTCCCCGCAGATCAGGTAGTCGGTCTTTTTGGATACCGAGCTGCCCGGCTTTGCGCCAAGCGCCAGGATCTGGTCGTTGATCTCTGAGCGGGTAAAGTTTTCCAGCTTTCCGGTTGCTACGATTGTCTTTCCTGCAAATACATTGTCTTTTGTCATAGTGGTTTCTTCCTTTCTTTCTTCAAATGTAAATTCTTTCTGTAACGTGTCCCACAGCGCCAGGTTTTCTTCATCCGCAAACCAGTCATGGATGTTCCGGTTCAGGGTGGCGCCAAAATCCTCTAACTGCGTGAAATCATAGCCATCCACAGCAGCCGCTTTGAAGGCATCCAGACTGCCGGAGAATACGGTATCTAATACCCGGCTTTTTGTACGGCCTACCATGGGAATATCCATGCTGATCAGATAGCGGACAAAGGTGGTGCTGCGGCTGGCCTGGATTGCGTTCCAGAGCCGGTCAAAGGACTTCTCCCCGAACCCTTCCAGCCGGATGATCTCTTCCCGGTGCTGATCCAGATGGTAGATGTCATGGAAGGTCTGAAGGTATCCCAGATTCAGGAATTTCTCCAGGGTAGCCTCACTTAACCCTTCAATATTCATGGCCTTCCGGCATACGAAATGGACGAATTTTTTCAACTGCTGGCTTTCACAGGATGGATTGCTGCAGTGTACGGTTTCAATGATCCGTCCTTTTTCTCCTTCTTTTCGATGGAGTTCTGTCGGAGCACCGCAGCACGGGCAGATAGCAGGTGCTGCATCCAGATAGTGTCCACGGTCCAGGTTCTCCTCTACATGGGGAATAATCATGTTCCGTTTGGATACCAGGATACGGCATCCCGGCACCAGCTCCAGTTCCCGGATAAAGGTGAGATTATGAAGCGTGGCTCTGGATACAGAGCAGCCGTCAATCTCCACTGTGTCAAAGACTGCCACAGGCGCCAGTTCCCCGAAACGGGAAGGTGTCCATTCAATACTTTGGAGGACAGTTTCATAGGTTTCATCCTCGAACTTATAGGCAAGTCCGTCCTTGTAGTGGTGTCCGGTTCTTCCGCAGCTTGCAGAATATGCTAGGTCATCGAAAATCAGTACCATTCCATCAATGGGAAGATCCAGTGTTTCTGCCTTTTCCTTCAGGTCCTGGATACGAAGTTCCAGATATTCCGGCGAAATTTGATTAGGGTTCAGAGGAATATACGGGCAGGAACCAAAGCCCAGCTTTGATAACTGGTACAGACGTTCCTCCCGGCTGTTGCTGTTTTCTCCCTCATCCAGTCCTTCCAGTACGTTGAATGGGAGGAAGGTGACACAGCGGCCTTTGCAATTCTCAGGATCCAGGCTCCGCACAGATCCGGCAGCCAGGTTCCGGGCGTTTTTATAAGGTTCCCCGTTCCTGTCCCGGAGTGTGGTGTTCAGCCGTTCAAAATCCTTTCTGTGTATGAAGGCTTCCCCGGTGACAACCAGCCGTTTCTTATAAGCAATAGAGATCGGTACATTCTCAAAGGCGGGAATGTTATGGGTGATATCTTCGCCAATCTCCCCGTCTCCCCGTGTGGATGCCTCTGCCAGCCTGCCGTTTTCATAGGTGAGTTTTACTGTAAGGCCATCCAGTTTCAGCATGAGCAAAGCTGCGTGATTGCCGCAGAAACGGTACAAATCTTCCACCTGCTTTGTCTTATCCAGGGATAGAAGCGGATGGGGATGTGGTACTTTCTCCAGTTCGCTGACGGGTGGGTAGCCTACGGTTTGGGTAGGGGAATTAGAGTAGATAATCCCTGTCTCCTCTTCCAGGCTTTCCAGCTGTTCGTACATCCGGTCATACTCCGCATCGGAGATCTCCGGTACGTTCAGGTTATAGTAGGCGTGACGGTGCCGGTTGAGTGTCTGAACCATTTCCTTGATCTTGTCTGCTGTATTCATTGTTCTGTTTCTCCTTTCTGTTACCATGTCCATCCGGAGCATTGAAAAACAACCCTCCTTTCCCATGTTCAGGCATAAAAAAAGAGAATGACGCAAAATGTTCATTCTCTAACAACGTGCAGTTTTCTGCAAAATAAAAAAAGCCAGAAGGTACTGCCATGATGGCAGAGTATCCCTCTGACTGATTACAAACCTAAACAGCGTGTGATAAATCCTTTCCGGATAGACACAAAATATATGGTACAGATTGAGTATAACACTATATATTGTGCTGGTCAAATAAAATATGGATATCTATGCCTATATATAGCGTTGCAAACCGTCAGCTTTCCTTTGCGGGGCAGATTTTAACAGAAAAATCCTCTTGACGAAAGAACATATGTTCGTCATAATAAGAGAAAAGGGAGGCGAACATGAGTTTGGAAAGAAGAAACGTTATTTTTCATATTGATGTAAATTCCGCATTTCTGAGCTGGGAAGCTGTTTACCGCCTCCACCATTTAGGCGGGAAGGAGGATCTGCGGGAAAAGGTGTCTGCTGTTGGCGGTGATATGGCAATGAGGCACGGGATTATTCTGGCCAAATCCATTCCGGCCAAAAAGTTCCATATAAAAACGGGAGAAACTATTCTGGAGGCGAAACAGAAATGTCCGGAGTTGATTTTGGTTCCACCCAATTATAACCTGTATGAGAAATGCTCGAAGGCATTTATGGATATCCTGCGTCAGTATTCTCCGGCCGTAGAGCAGTATTCCGTGGATGAAGCCTTTGTGGATATGACTGGTACAGAAGAACTCTGGGGCGATCCGGTGACGGCGGCTTACAGAATGAAAGACCAGATCCGGGATACGCTGGGATTTACCGTCAATATCGGGATCTCGGAGAACAAGCTGCTGGCCAAGATGGCATCGGATTTCCAGAAGCCGGACCGGGTGCACACGCTGTGGCATAATGAGATTGAAGATGAAATGTGGCCGCTTCCGGTGAGTGATCTGTTTTTTGTGGGTAGGGCGACTGCCAAAAAGCTGTTTAACCTGGGGATCCATACCATAGGGGAACTGGCCCATGCAGATCCACATCTGCTGAAAGTGCATCTGAAGAAACATGGAGAAGTCATCTGGGCCTTTGCCAACGGGATGGATGTGTCCGTGGTGCAATCCGAAGCTCCGGCGAATAAAGGGTACGGAAACTCCACCACCATTGCTTTTGACGTGACAGACGCATCTACGGCGAAGCTGGTGTTGTTGGCGTTGGCGGAGACGGTGGGAACCAGACTGCGGGCAGCAAAGGTGCGGGCGGAAGTGATTGCTGTGGGAATCAAATCTCATGACCTGCGTTATGCCAGCCACCAGATGACGCTGCGGAACGCTACGAACATAACCATTGAGATCCATCGCTGTGCCTGCCAACTTTTTGACCAATTATGGGATGGGACAGCCATCCGGCATCTGGGGATCCACACTAGCCGGGTAAAGGACGGTTTTAATATGCGCCAGTTGGATATGTTTGATACAACGGACTATGAAAAGCTGGAGAAAATGGATGCTGCGGTGGACCGGATCCGTGGACGGTATGGGATTGACTCGGTGAAGCGGGCGGCATTTGTGGGAAGTCCGATTGACCACATGAGCGGGGGCATCTCGAGGGAAAAAAGGACTGTTGATTATAAGAAAGTCAGGGTAAACTAGAGGTGATAAAGTATGAGTATGGGAATAGGTACAAATACACAAAATCCCGATGAGGGGGAGTTGAAAAGGGATTTAGAAAAGATTGCCTGCGGTGTCTGGTTTACAAGCACCGGATCCGTCATGCCCAAATTGGTCAAGTACCAGGATGAGGAAGGTCTGCTTCATACGATCAGCCAGATCCATGTGCTGACACAGGAAAAGAAATATTACTGCGGCATCCCCATCCAGGAATACCGGTGCAGTACGGTTCTGGAAAATCAAGAGTATCTATTCCGGCTGTATTATTATCTTGAGGATAATTGCTGGAAGATCAGCTGGGAAGGAATATAAGCCAGCAGGCGAAAGGAGAAAAAGCTGATGTGTGGACGGTATTATGTGGATGATGAGACTGCCAGGGAAATTGAGAAGCTGGTGCGGGATCTGGATAGGAAACTGCAGATAGAGCGCACCGGGGATGTATTCCCTTCGCAAAACGCTATGATCCTAAAGGGCAAGGAAAATCATCTGGCTGCAGAACAGATGAAATGGGGCTTTCCAGGGTTTGAGAAAGGAAAACTGCTGATCAATGCAAGGGCAGAAAGCGTCCTGGAGCGCAGAACCTTCCAGGACAGTGTGCAGCACAGGCGCTGCATTATTCCGGCTAAAGGTTTTTATGAATGGAATAAAAGCAAGGAAAAATTTTCATACGAGAGGAAGGACGCACCGGTTCTTTTCATGGCAGGGTGCTATAACTGGTATGAGGATCAGGAAAGGTTCGTAATCATTACAACAGAGGCAAACCCTTCCGTGGCGCCGGTCCATAACCGGATGCCGCTGATCCTGGAGCAGGAGGAGCTGAAAGACTGGGTGTTGGATGACGGGGCGATAGAATATTTGCTGCATAAGACGCCGGTTCTGTTAAAGCCCCATGCTGAGTATGAGCAGATGAGGTTATTTTAATGAGTTGGCATAGTGTTAATGGAAAGAATTTGGTATAATCGAGATATCAATAGCAGCAGAAAAGAAGAAAAAGTGTGGCTATCTCTATAAATGCTGAAAAGCTATTAGTTGATAGGTGAAACTCTGCTCGTTAGGAGGGAGAGAAACATTGTGATTGAGGTTTTTTACGCAGAAGATGATGAAATCATCGCTAAATCTGTAAAAGAATATCTGGAACAGCAAAACTGCAAGGTAACCGTCTTCGGCGCGATTGTAGATATTAAGAAAACACTGATTAACCACTTGCCTGCCGTTATTTTATTGGATTGGAATATGCCGGACGGTCAAGGAAACGAATTGTGCCGCTGGATTCGAGATAGATGGAATGATTTGCCCGTCATCTATTTGACGGTTCGCGGAGACTCCTGTGATATTGTTAGCGGTTTTCAAAATGGCGCAGACGATTATGTGGTAAAGCCTTTCGACCTCGCCGTTCTGCACTCGCGTATTCTGGCACTGCTTCGCAGAGCAAAGGGTACAAAAGCAGTTAAATTATCTTGTGATGACCTGATATTGGATAAAGAAAAAGCTGCTGTTTACTATCAACAGAAAGAAGTTGCTGTAAGCCAGTCAGAATATCAGCTTCTTCTGCTGCTTTTGGAAAACAAGGGGAAAACTGTCACCAGAAGACAACTTTTGGAACAGATTTGGGATAACAGCGGGAACTATGTCAATGACAACACGCTGACTGTTACCATGAAACGGTTGAGAGAAAAGCTGAATCATCCGCTCTGTTTGAAAACAATCAGAAGTTTTGGATACCGTATGGAGGATACAAAATGAATGAAAGAAGAAAGCAGGGAATCCTACTGCTTTTTCCAGTCGTGGTTCTCTTGCTGGGTATAATTTTCACAACCACGTTGTTTTATCATACCTACCGCCAGATAGCTTATCAACATATTTCTGCATTCTGCGAAATCCTTCTGGAAAATTCCCCTGAAGCCGAGCCACAGCTATTGTCTAGCTTGAAAGAGTATCACTCGTTGAGAGAACAAGAGATAGCAGAAAATAACTATTTGGTAATGTATGGCTATCGTGCAGGAGAATTTTGCAAAGAGCTTCCAACACATACTTTTATTCTTCCTGTCATGCTATTTCTTACGGTTTCTGGAGCATTTGTCTTAACAGCATGGCTGTTTCGCAGGCGTAGTCAAAAACGCATCGTCGATTTAACCGAGTATTTGGAGCGGGTCAACATAGGGGCTGGGGGAACTCTGATACAGTCGCAGGAAGACGATTTTTCCAGGTTACAGGACGAGATATACAAAACCGTTACAACTCTCTATCAAACCAGAGAAGCGGCCGTTTCTGCAAAGAAAAACTTTGCCGATAACCTTGCCAATATCGCACACCAGCTAAAAACACCGATTACCGCAGCGTTCCTATCTTTACAGCTTATGAAGAAAGAAACAGCCAATGAATATGCTAATCAGATTGAAAAGCAGTTGGATAGGCTGAACCGTCTGGAAGAATCTCTGCTCATGCTTTCTAAGATTGACGCAGGAACGCTGCTGTTAAAGCACGAAAGAGTTGATCTTTATACAGCACTTAATCTGGCAGCGGAAAATCTGAATGATTTATTACAAGATAGCCATATTTCTATCGAAATACCAGAAAACGGCTGTATTGAATTTTTCGGTGATATGGAATGGACAATGGAAGCCTTCATCAATTTAATGAAAAACTGTATGGAGCATTCACAGCCTGACGGGATTGTCCATTGTGATTATTCAGACAATCCTCTTTATGCAGAAATTCGGATATGGGATGATGGAACAGGTTTTGATACGGAGGACTTACCACATCTTTTTGATCGCTTTTATCGTGGCAGGCGTGCAGTAGGAAATGGTATCGGAATCGGTCTGGCACTAGCCCGTTCTATCTTTGAATTACAGAACGGGACGATTACTGCTTATAATCGGCGAAACGGCGGTGCGTGCTTTGAAATAAGGCTGTACAGTCACTGAAATGTCACTTTACTTTGCTATACTGTACGCAAGATAAACCGCAGTATAGAAAGGAGAAAGCGACGTGGAAATACTAAAATGTGAAAATTTACGAAAGGTATATGGCTCTGGAAATAATCAGATCGTGGCTCTGGATCATATTGACCTCTCCGTTCAAAAAGGAGAATTTGTGGCAATCGTTGGTGCGTCTGGCTCCGGGAAATCTACCTTGCTGCATATTTTAGGCAGTGTGGATAAGCCCACAGAGGGAAAAGTAGTGATAGAAGGAACGGATATATCTAAGATGAACCGAACGCAGGCGGCGATTTTCAGGCGCAGAAAAGTGGGGCTGGTCTATCAGTTTTATAATTTGATTCCAACGCTTACCGTCCGAAAAAATATCCTTATGCCGCTCATGTTAGATAAACGGAAACCCAACCAGGAATATTTTGACCAGATTGTCCGTTCACTAGGCATTGAAGATAAGCTCGATTCTCTTCCCAACCAATTATCGGGCGGGCAACAACAGCGTGCTGCCATCGCTCGGTCTTTGATCTATCGCCCGGCCATTTTACTTGCTGATGAGCCAACAGGAAATCTTGATCGAAAAAACGGAGAAGAAATAATTGACCTATTGAAATTGTCAAACCGCAACCTGGACCAGACCATTCTGCTGATCACCCATGACGAAAAGATTGCTTTAGAAGCAGATCGTATTATAACCATAGAGGATGGGAAAATCGTCAGTGATCAGAAACGGAGGTAAGGGTATGTGGAAAGACTATTCAATCGGATTTATAAAAAGGAATCGCGCTTCCAGCTTATCCGTCCTCGTTGCCGCGTTCATATCGGCCTTGTTTCTGTCTTTGCTGTGTGGCCTGTTCTACAATTTTTGGAATTACGAGATAGAATCGATTGTCCTGGAAGAAGGAAACTGGCAAGCCCGTATTACAGGAACATTTGAAGAAGATGCGGTGTCTGACATTGAATACTTTGCCAATGTGGAGACCGCTGCTGTCAATGAAGAATTATCAAACGGGCAAACCCTTGTAATTGATATTTGCTTTTACAACATGAGGTCAGTATATCAGGATATGCCCCTGATTGCTCAGCAACTGGGAGTACCCGACAGTTCCGTGTCGTATCATGAATCCTTGCTGTCAACGTATTTTATCTATGACCCGCAGGATACCACCCCGCCTCTATTGATAGCCTTTTATTTGGCTGTGCTTCTGATTGTATCGGTGTCTTTGATTTTGATTATTCATAACTCCTTTGCTGTATCCATGAATGCCCGTATTCATCAGTTTGGTATTTTTTCCAGCATAGGGGCAACACCGGGACAAATTCGTACCTGCCTTTTGCAAGAGGCGGCTGCTCTCTGTGCCATCCCAATTTTGCTCGGAAGTTTTATCGGGATTGCCTTGACTTTCGGAACCATACAGATTGTAAATGTTCTTGCGGATGGCATTGTAGGCAGGCATAATGCAGTATTTACTTACCATCCTCTCGTATTTGCCGCCACAATTCTGGTATCTGTTCTGACAGTGTTGATTTCTGCATGGCTGCCAGCCAGAAGACTAAGCAAGCTGACCCCGCTGGAAGCCATTAAAAATACAGGCGAGTTACAGCTAAAACGGAGGAAAAAATCTCGTATTCTTGCACGATTGTTTGGAGTAGAAGGTGAATTGGCTGGCAATGCGCTGAAAGCGCAGAAGAAATCCTTAAGAACATCTACACTGTCCTTAACGCTCTCCTTCCTGGGTTTTACGTTCATGTTGTGCTTTTTTACTCTTTCAGGAATCAGCACAAACCATACTTATTTTGAACGCTACCAGGACGCCTGGGATGTCATGGCAACCATAAAGGACACCCCGATAGAGGATTTGACTCACGAAGATGAAATCCATACGCTGAATAATACAGACAGTGTAATCTATCAAAAGGCTGAGGCTTATAGTTCTGTTCCCATAGCGGCTATCAGCGAGGAAGTGGAGAGCCTGGGAGGATTAGAGGCGTTGGCTGGAACCTCTGTCAGCGTTGCCGGTGATACCTATACGATCCAGGCCCCTATTGTCATTATGGATGACAGCAGCTTCGCTGCATACTGCGAGCAGATCGGCGTTTCTCCGACAGGAACAGGAAGTGTGATTCTGAACCATATTTGGGACAGCGTAAACAGCAATTTCAGGTACAAAGAATATGTTCCGTTTTTAACTGAGGGACAGGACACTATCCTCCTGCAGAATCGTGATGACGCGGCAGCCACTGTTACAATCCCTGTTTTGGGCTATACACAGGAGCCGCCGGTTTTAAGAGAAGAATACGATAACTATGCTTTGGTTCAGTTCCTTTCGGCTTCATCGTGGGAACAGATCGAAGAAGTGATTGGAAATGCAGAACAAGACACATATATCCGCGTACTAGCCACGCAAGAGCGAACCTTAACGGAATTGAATACGATAGAAACGGAACTGACAAATATTCTAGGGCGTGAATTTACGCTTGAGGTGGAAAACCGTGTTCAGGAAAAAATAGACAATGACGCCATGTTAAATGGCTATCAGCTGATTATCGGGGCATTGTGTGCATTGCTTGCTATGATTGGAATCGCCAATGTCTTTTCCAACACGTTGGGTTTTATCCGACAACGGAAAAGAGAGTTTGCGAGGTATATGTCTATCGGTATGACACCGGAAGGTATGCGTAAAATGTTTCGGATTGAGGCCCTTGTTATTGCAGGACGTCCCGTCCTGATTACATTGCCGATCACTGTATTGTTTGTATGGTTTATGATAACGGCAAGTTACCTGAATCCAATAGAGTTTTTGTCAGTGGCTCCGATTGTTCCTATCGTAATTTTTATCGCAGCAATTTTTGGATTTGTTGCACTGGCATATTATGTAGGGGGCAAAAAAATCTTGAAATGCAATATGGCGGAAACATTACAAAATGATTATATGGTATAGATCAATATACACAAGAAATGGTATATTTGGAAGAATGCATTAAGAAAATTGATTAATAGTTCTCTTAAAAAGCTAAGTATGGAGGTGCATAGAAGTGAGAAAATGTATTCGTTGTGGAAGTATAATGAAAGAAAATTGTGCAGTTAAAGTGGAAGGAGCCGGATATGGGATTATTCTGTCTTCTGATGAATCAAAGCTGTTTGGTGGCAGGATGGGAAAACCTAAAGTGGCGATTTGCCCGGAATGTGGAGAAGTTTCCATTTATCTGGATGATGTTGAGAGACTTAAGAATTTAGGATGAGATGCTTTGTAAATATCTTTGATCGGTTGCGCTTATAGGAGGTGAAAGCATCGGCTATTTTCTGATTGTTGAATTTAAAGATACTGAAACCACTATTTTACATCAAGTTCTATCTGTTATTAAAGAACATATTACAGTGGAGGAATATAGATCAGACTTGAGAAATGCCACCACTTTTCCAGGGCTTTCTATTCTTCCAGATCAGCGCAGGATATTGGTGGAAGGAAAAGAAATATATCTTACGCATCATGAGTTTGATATGATGCTATTTCTGGCCAGACATCCAGGGCAGGTTTTTAGCAGAGAACAGCTATATGAAGCTGTGTGGGATGATATTCCCGTTAGTGTCTATGCAAAGGTCATGTGCATGATCAGCAGTATAAGACAAAAGCTGAAAAGCTGCACAGATAAGGAATATATCCAGACTGTTTGGGGAGTAGGAAACAAATTTGATCCGGGAACATAAAAAGAGCCGTCCGTGAGGGCGGCTCAAAATCATTTAGTCTTCGCCAAGAAAATAGTCCACTTTCTTAGCATATTCTTCCTGCTCTTCCATAAACAGTTCCTCCAGAAGTCCGGCCTTACCGGTTTCCCGGTATTCCTTCAGTCCTTCGATGTATCTGCCCCGGAACTTGTCCTCAATGACCACCGGCGTCAGATCTGCTTTTAAGCATTCCCGGAACAGGATCAGCCTGCCGGTTCTGCCGTTACCGTCCTGGAAGGGATGCAGCGCCTTATACCGGGCATGGAACTGAGCCATGACGGAAAGAGTCTTGACTGAGATTCCGTGATACCAGGCGAGAAGTTCCCGCATTTTTTCCGGCACTTCTTTTGGAAGGGCGGTTTCATACATTCCTACCATATTTGGACGCTCTTTATAATCCCCGATGGCATAGCCGTTGGCACGGTCTTCAAACACACCGCTTTTCAGCTCAAAATGGAACGCCTTGATGAGTTCCTCGCTCAAAGGCTCATCCAGCGTATCGATCATCTTATTGAACATCAGGAAGTGACCGTTGGTTTCCTCTACATCTTTGGCCCGGTAATAATCATCACTGCGGGGCAGCATACCGGTGTCAAACAGAGAGGCTGTCTGCTCCTCATTCAGTGTGGAGCCTTCGATCTTATTGGAGTTGTAAGCCAGCGTCCGCTGGGTATAGGCGTAGATACCGGAGCGGTCAAATTTCTTCCGCTCAATCCGGAAACGCCGGATCAGTTCTTCGTTCTTCATAGGAAATCGCTCCTTCTTATTCTCAATGAGTCTATTTTACCATACTGCCTCGACAAGATACAGAGGGGATTTTCTGTCGGATCTGACAGAAATCTCAAGCCTGGGATGCAGGCTGTCCGTTGGGGACTTGTAACTCCAATTCCGCAATCTGCCATTCCATCCAGTCTCCATGAACGACAGCGGTAGCAGACCAGCCATGCAGAAAACTGTATTCCCGGTCAGAATCCTCTTGTTCCACTCCATCCAGGGCGCTTTCATAGGCAGCTTTCATTGCTGCGTAAACTTCCTCATAGTCGGTACTGACGATGGGATCTGTCAGACCGTCCGTATACCCGTGTAAAACATAAATCTTTATCGGTGTATTTCCTTGCGTATTCTTGCAGACATTTGTCATCAGGCGGCCTCCTTTTCACGTCCGGGCCAGGTAATATGGCACTCACATTCGGTCAGCTCCGGATCGTGCTCTAAAGCTCCATAAACTGCCTCCCGCTCTTCAGCGGAATCATATTCCTTGTCCAGTTTAATGACTTCTGCCTGAATAAAGAGAGCGTTTGTATACGAGGCGGTAACAATGCCGTCCTCCATGACCAGCACCACACGGGGCGCCTGTTCTGGATGCGGGCGCAGTTCACCGTTTAAAATCTGTTTCTCGATTTGATCAATCACGTTCTCCATCGTAACACGGTAGGAAACATTGATGTCTGCCTGTTTCTCATACAGTTCATAGGCTTTGCACAGAATATCTGTCTCATGTTCCAGCGTCTGATAGGGAAGGTTGCAAAGCCCGGTTTCTTCCGTGCGCCGTTCTTCGCAGCACTCCATGAAATCCTGGAAAAAGCAGTGCTTTTTGTAGATTTCATGGGCTTGCCGTAGCTGTGGCAAGGTCAGGGTAAAGGCAAGTTCCTGTGGTGTTTCATTTCTTTCTATTATCATAGCGTTTGTTCTCCTTTCTGAAGGAGGGCTGCGCCTGGCAGCACAGCATCCTCCTGTTTCCTGTAAATCAGTAACGTTCCCCGTAAATCCAGGGGATGATCCTTCCATTCTCCGTCCTGATAGACCTGTCTGGTCAAGGTATTATAGATGACCGGCGTTTTTTCAATATCCGCAAGGTCAGCGACCAGGCAGGTTTCCCGGTCAATATAGGGCCAGAGTGCCGTTTCGATCTCTTCCCGCAGCTTTAATGCCATCCGGTGGATCTTCGGTACGTCATAGTCCCTGGTGATACTTCTCCCGATTTCCTTTGGGATCCGGGAATGGTCAATGGCATCCTGCACCACGGCGGTCTGCTCCTCCAGAGAGAACTCCGGATTGATCAGAAGATGGCGGCAGGCGACCAGAAGGACAAATTCCTGGACGCTTTCCCGGATCTGTGCCTTCAGCTCCTCATAAGGAACACGGTATACGCTTTTTAAGGTTTCCAGAGGAACCCGTTCCCGGTTGAGCTTCAGGGTGGAGAGCAGCTTTTGCAGGCTGCTCCCTAGGTTATAAATGTCAGTCAAGCGCACATCACCTCAATCTCTGCCGGACAGCGTGCGTAGGTCAAATGGTAAACGGTGTTTTCAGTTTCAAATACGACGCCGTCCTGTGAAACCTCCAGGATCTGCTGGACCAGAGAGGTAGACAGGGACCGGGAGCCTGTCAGGATCCAGGCCCGCTCATGCAGACGCAGGGGCAGGCTGAGGGTGGCGGTCAGATGGATCTGTGTCTTTTTTACTGGCATAGCCGTGATTTTTTCATTCGTCATAAAAGAGTCACACCTCCATTCCATCCAGACTCCGTACTTTTCTGCGGAGGCGGTAGAACCGGCTGTGTACCCCGTGGGATGTAATATTACAGATCTCGGCAATTTCGTGGTAGGTGTAGCCGTCCGCCTGCAGATGGACCACCTGGCGCTCCTTCGGCGTCAGATAAGCCAGAAGCGCCAGCAGGCGGTTCCGGTCATCCATTGCCTCTGCCAGAGGTTCCTGCCGGGTGGGAAGAAAAGCGTCCAGTTCAGCGGTATCTTCCTGATACTCCTCCAGATAAGCCCGGCGCATGGGCCGGTTCTGTTTTTTCCATTCCGTTGCCAGTGCATCCCGCATGGCGATGCGGGCGATGGTGGAGAAGCGGTACTGCTGAAGTTCCGGTTTCTCCAGATAATCCTGTACGGCTTTCAGATAGCCAAAGACAGCGGTATCGTAGTAATCCTCGATATTCAGGTGGCGTCCGTTCAGATACTGATAGATAAAATCATGGTGCTTCTCTGCGAAAATTCTCTGTTCTTCTGTTAATGGGTGCAATGCTTTCATAATCATTCGTCCTTTCTATTCATTCGGTTTGTATTTCCGGGTAATCATGTTTGCTATCAGGCGTGTGCAGTTACACTCGGCGCCCGATAAGCACCGTCCTGGCTCCGGGATCAGCAATAGCGCTGCTTTTTTAGAAGCCAGAGCTAAAGTGACCGGAAACAGTGCGGCAACCTTCCGGGAGCAGTCGGGAACTGGCGGGCAGAGACCTGATTGAGAAAACATTTCTCTGCCCTCCTGGATAAGAGAGCGCAGTTCCTCTGTGATCTGTGCGCCTTCTGGCAGATAGCAGCCTTTGGATGCCAGGATGCAGTCAGTGCTGCTGATGGCAAGCCCGCAGCGGATGTTCTTATAGAGAGGCTCCAGGAAATCCCGAAGTTCTTTGGAACCGGTATTCCGGGGCGTACACTTCCGGATGCGGATGGTTGTCCCGTCCGTGGCAATCTCCAGGGTGCTGCCGCTGCGGATGCCTGTTTCTTTGCGGATATCCGCAGGGATGATGATGCGCCCCTGGGTATCCATGTTTCGTATCACGGCAATACTCATAAAAACCGTCCTTTCTTTTCCGCCGGAACAGAAAAAGAAGCGGGGCTTCCGCTTCCTTTCCTGCATGGCTGTATCGTGTGTTTCTATGCTGCGTATGGGTAAGGCTGCCGCTGCATCTGCTGGCGCTGGGCCTGCTGATTTGCGAGCATCTCTTTCCCGTTTGAGATCAGCGGCGGGGCAATGCAGCGCTCCCACTCGGTCACATAGGCATCCACCCGCTTTAAGAGCAGGTAGAGATCCATGTCTGTAAGCTGGATAAAGGCAGATTTGTCCATCTGGAAGCTGCCGGACTGCATATAGGAGCCGCCGTTTCGATTCTGTACTTTGATCCCCCTTCCGTTTATGATCTGGATCCGCCACGGGTTCTTCATTTCCCTGCCATCGGATGCCAGGCTGTGCCTGGAAATGGAAAACTGCTGTGCGGTGGAGTACCCGTACTGATCGGGTTCCCCAAAGATCTTGCTGATACTCCATTCATATTCCTGAAAGCCTGCGGTAAGACGGGTGAGGAAAAACTGCACCTGCTCCGGGCTTAAATGGAACCGGGTGATGATGTTGCGGTCCCCGGTGCCGTTGGAATAATCCTGGATGGATACGCCGATGAGGGAGTGAACCTTATGGTTGTTCTCTGAGAACTCTCCTTTGGCGTGTATCTGTGCATAGCTGCCAGGCAAAGCGGCCCGCAGCCGGTCATGAAAAGAAATCAGTTTTTTGTCATTCTGGACTTTACAGATCTGATCTGATGCCAGGTTCTGATAAGACTGGCTCATAAGTTATCCCTTCTTTCTATGAATTATTTGAGGTACTGTTTAACGAGGAGCGTCAGGTTTTTCGGCAGATCGTCCAGACGGGTAATGTCCAGGAACCCTTCCTGATAGATGCGCTGGATGGCATCCTTGTCCTCGCCAATGGCTGCCGCAAACAGTACGATATTCTGTCTGGCGTATTCCAGCTTGATCCCACGGAGATCTGCTTCCGCCTCCGTGCCGCGATAACCGGTATCGGCTGGCTGACCGTCGGAGATCAGGATCAGAAGTTTCCGGTTCTCCGGTCTTTTCGCCAGATGCTCTGCAACAAAGCGGAGCGCTGCGCCGTCCCTGTTGCCGTTGCGGTCTATCATATCCATCAGCCGGTAGCGGTCATTCTCGTCCACAGAGTCAAACTCCGCATAGGAATAGAGGGCTACGCCCCGGTAATCCGTGGAATGGCCATAGATGGTCACCGGGATCCCCAGGCTGACACAGAAGTCATAAAGGACAATGGCTGTCTTTCTGGCGTGAGTGATACGGTCACCCCAGCCCATAGATCCGCTTTCGTCAATCAGGAGCCCTACTGCCAGCCGCTGTTCATCGGCTGGGAGCCTGGTCCGGATGAAGAAAGAACCGTCCTTGTGATGGAAGGAGCGCATATCCAGCCGCCGTCCATACAGAAGGTTCTTCTGCTTTCCGCCTTCCGCCTCCTCTTTTAAGAGGGGCAGTATGGAACTCTGCAGGCGCTTGGAAGCCCTGAGAAGAGGAGGTGCAACTTCCTCATACTGCCGGATCAGCCGGTCTGGGATGTCCTGTACCCGATGAATGGTCACATGGATACCGGCATGGGCATTTCCGTAATGGATATCATTTGCTGCTTTCTGTAATTCTTCTGTCAGCTGCTGTTCATAGGCTGCCTGCGCTTTTTCTGCTGCGGCTTCATTTAAGACACGGGCAATATCTGATGCCGCATCCTCATAGCCGGTGCCGGCATACTGGGATGCGTAGGTTACGCCCGGATCATTGCCGTCTAAAATAGCGCTGGTCTTGGCAAGGGCAATCCGCCCGCCTTCCTCCGCCATCACTTTTTCCGCTTCCTTCAGGCTTTCCTGACGGCCTTTGAAAGAAAAGAAATCTGCGTCTTGCGGATCGGTGCCTGCGCCTCCTTTGGCGGAAGGGATATTTTTTACCTCTCCACCACCTTTTCCCAGAGGAATGGGCGTGCCGCCTGCAATCTGCTGATCCAGAAGATCCTGAAGCTCCTCTGTTGCTTCCGTTTCATCCTGGTGTTCCAGCTTCTCCCGCATTTCTTCTACCAGCGGTTTGATAAAGTCCCAGAACAGGACAAGCAGGCAGTTTGTCGCAGTCAGCCGTTCCCTGATTGACGGTGCCTCCAGCGCTGTGTCGATATACTCCATGCCGTCGGTCAGCACATCCAGATATTCGCTGTCGCTGTGGTAGCGGTTACTGATGGTGCCGGACCGGCAATAGGCCAGAAGCAGGTTGGTGGCAATCGTAAACGGCTGGTAGTCCCGGCTGAGCTGTTCATGAAGATCCGGAATCTGCTCCAGCATCCGCAGGTTATTGAGCTGGATGCCCTTTCGGAAGCTGCCGGGAAAGGCAGCACACATCCTCGCTTCAATATAGATGTCTTCCAGGATGTTCTGAAGAGAAGCCGCACAGGTCTGCAAGGTCAGAGATACAGCCTTGTCTTTTTCCTGCAGGGCGTCCAGGATCTCCGTCTGGTTTTTCTGATAAGCCGGCAGCTCCACGGAAGGATCTTCCGGGTAAAAAGAGCCGTTCCCCAGGTTTGTCAGGTAGAGGTTTCTCGTGGTGAAATCTGTAAATAAAAGATGCGCCGTCTCATGTCCGGTCATCCCTACCAGGCTCAGCGCCCGCAGGAAGCGGGACGGAAAGCTCTGAGTAACATGGTTTGCCGCATTCAGGTAGATCTTATAAGAGTCTGTGTAAGCCAGTGCCGCACCATGGGATTCGTCCCAGGAAATCAGTGCCTGCAGACCGTAGCAGTAACGCCCGGTAGCAGCACGTGCCTGGGAGGTCAGATACTGATGGAAGGCAGAGGACGTAAAAAATTCCTGATCGGTAATGGAAGATTCCTCTTCCCGAATCATCTGCTTTAATTTTTTCTGGTTGCTGTTCAAAATTCTATTTCCTTTCTATGAGATTTTTTGTCAGCAGGTCTTCCACGGAGCAGCCGTAATAATCTGCCAGTTTCAGGACAGCATAGGCAAGCGGAGTGGCCCTGCAGTTTTCGTAATTCATAATGGTTTTTGGCGGCAGGTGTAAGATCCGCGCCACCGTTTTTTGGGAAAGCCCGCCCTGAGATTTGCGTAAGTAGGACAGGTTTTTTGCAAGAAGTGCATACATTTCTGGTTCTGTAAGAGGCGTTTTACCCACTGGCTTGCCTCCTCTCTTTTCAGGATGGCAGGACAGTATCCAGACAGCTTTCCTCAACCTCCGCGCGGCTGATCGCATCTGCCGTAGCAGAAGGCAGGATGGTGTAATGGGCCGCCTCCCGGATATCACCGCAGACCATATAGGACTGCACCCAGGAAATCAGTTCCCGGACACCGCAGCATCCATCTGTGATCAGGTTTTCCCGACAATATTCCGAGATGGAGTGGACGATCCGTGCCATTGTCTGAACGGTCTTTTTCTCTTTACAGCCGGTAACGCCAACCACTCGTTCCACCAGTGTCTCCTCATCCGGCTCCATCAGGTCGATGAGCACACTCATACGGGAGATTACGGACTGGTTTAGGGGCTTGCAGCCTGCATAGTCATTGTTGGTTGTCACGACGATCACCATATCCGGATGCCGCTGAACCGTTTCTCCGTTGGGGAGAAACACACTGTTGCATCGGTCCATCAGGGAGTTTAATCCCACCAGCACACCGGGATTTGCAATGACCGTCGGCTCCTGTATCTCAATCAGGTATCCGTTCCGTATTGCTTCCACCAGCGGCGTATCCACGTAGCGGAAATGCTGCTGGCTGGTTTTGGAGGCATAGTATTCGTGCATTTCATCAAAAATAGTATCAATGAGCTGCTTGTAGACCTGATCTTCTGTAACATTTTCATCGTAGGTTCCGGTCAGTTTTTCATAGGCGCTTGCCGGGTCCAGCATGATATCCTGGAAAGACGGATACTGCCGCTCCAGGGCAGTGCGTTTCCCGTCCACATCCGGCAGGATCTGCCCGAGCAGATCGAATACCTCTGTATTTGCGGAACAGGTCAGGCACCGGTAAGGAAGATGAAGCCCGGAAGCAACTGCTTTGGCTCCTTCCGTTTTTCCCGTACCGGCAGGGCCACGAAGGAGAAAGTTCCGCATGGGCTGTACCGTGTCCGTAGTGACTTTTGCGTGTTCACAGATCCGTTTGACTTCCTTCGGGATGATATACCAGTCCGGCAGTACCGGGACGGTCAGTTCCTCCTCCGGAGTCAGTACACGGGCAGGTGACAGGATATACTGTCCCACAAAATCCGCTTTCGCTATGACTTCCGCTTTCTTCTTAAAGGTGTTGCCGGGTTTCAGTACCTGGAAAGCCCCATGGATGATTTCCGTAGGCGCATAGGTTCCCGTTTGAAGAGCCAGCGGCTTCAAAAGCGGGATGACACCATTGGCAGCAATATCCGTGCGGATTCCTCCCGTTGGGAGCGTATCACTGTATCGGATCCGGCGGTAAGCATTGTCACAAAGGACAGCCGCCGTTTCTGCCGCCTCGTCCATGTCCGGATAACCGGCTGCACGGTATTCTTTTAACTGCTGGTATTTCTCATTGAACTCCTCATCGGAAAGAAACGTAGGCATCAGAGCGAATAACAAAGCAGTTCCTGTATTCTCGGAATCTTTGAATACATATTTCTCCGGTGTATTTTCTGTATCCGGCGGCACCGTGTACTTCCCGGCAATAAATTTCCCGTTTGCCGGGTTATAGACCACCACATGAAGTTCTCCGGTACGGCTGGGATATTCTGCCACCGTATAGGTATTGGTCTGGCTCCCGATTGCGCCCAGTTCCTCTGCTGACTTCCCGCCTGCGGGCTCCTCCAGTTCCATATAGGTCAGGACGGCCTGCAGGGTAGCCGCATGGAGCGTGCTTCTCTTTTGCGGCTGGGTACAGTATTTGGATGCGATATTCTTAAACACGGCGTCATCCGTATAGTCCTTAAAAGGTTCCGGGAGCGTGCGCTGGAAGGTCCAGCTCTCCACTAATTTTCCACTTGCCATCGTTGCTTTTCCTCCTTATGCCCAGGTGATCTCTACTGCGTTTTCCGTCTCTGCCGCTTCCAGTTCATCATCAGCAAACACCTGCAGGAGTGCAGGCCAGTAGGCTTTCGGCGGGAAATGCTCCAGCTTGCCTTTTACTTCCGGCTCCTTCCCATTGAGGATATAAATGTCCCCCTGTTCTCCGATGAACAGCTTCTGGTGTCCTTTTGCCTGTAAATTCCCGATCATTTCCACAAGGAATGGTTTCCCAATCAGGGAGTACCAGGACGCAGGATCAACCTTTGGCGTATCCGGGGATGCGGATTTGTCGCCTTTCCGTTTCAACGCAGAGACAGTCAGCATCTGAAGATGCAGGTTTCCGTACTCATCCATAGACACTTCCGCAAAGTTATGATTACCGGTGTTCCTGGTAGATAAGCGGATCGCATCGCCATCCAGCAGGTGGGAAAGACGCAGGGGTTCTGCAAACTCCCAGGTAGCTTCCGGAAAAGCAGACTGAAGTGTGTCTGTGATCTGGTAGCTGATCTGCCGGATCAGGATGGTTTCCAGATCCGAGTTCCCGTTTCCTGTATCCATTGCCCTCCCAGCCGGAATCCGCAATTTCCGGAGCCCGGAAGCAATCGGAGGGATGATAAGGAGTGCCAGGGAGACAAGGACTCCCGCAGCAGCGATACCAGTCATCAGATAGGACTGGCTCCCCTTTGGAAGCAGAAATGCCGCCGCAAACAGGCACAGTACAGTGATCTGTAACGTCATTTTGATCGTTCTGGTTTTCTTTGCTTTCATGTAAATTCTTCCTTTCTTCTTAAAACTGCTGTGCCGCACCCAGGAGAGCCGATGATCGGCGCTCTCCTGGATCCTGTGCGGACACAAAAAAAAGAACTGCCTGTACGGAGTAGTCTCCGGGTGCAATTCTCTACATGGATCGTTCCTTATGAAATTTTTTGTGCGTCAGCATCAAGCGACAAAGGGAAGTGTCTCTGCCTGCTGTTCTGTAACCTGGGTAAATCCATCTCCCGGATAGCCGCCCTGTGTTCCCGGAGCTGCCCCGTTTCCAGGAGCATAGCCGCCGGAAGGCTGCTGGTTCGGATTGCCCTGTGCGTAATTCGGTGCGCTTCCAGGATTCGGAGCGTAGCCGTTCTGGGGCTGGCTGTAACCGTTCTGTGGTACGTTGCCACGAGGAGCATTTGTTCTTCCCTGTCCTCCCTGCGCATATCCATTCTGGTTCTGCGGTGCGGCGCCTGCAGGTGCATAATTGCCGGCAGGGGCACCGGATGCCTGTGGATAGCCGCCCTGTGCAGGTGTCGGGTATCCGCCCTGCTGATTGGGAACAGGAGCTCCTCCGGGCTGTCCATAGCCGTTCTGAGGAACGCCTCCAGGTACACCGGGATTGGCTCCATTTGCATCGTCATAAGTCATAGGTGCAAACTGCCAGTCTTTGACAACCACGCTGGGGCCGGAGTTCGGTTTCCCCTGGTTTTTCCCTTTCTGATGAATGAAGGGATGCAGCTCCAGCTCTCCAATGATAATCAGACCGGTTGACTTTTTTACTCCTGCTTTGATCAGGCGGTCTGCCAGAAATGAATTGAAATAGCAGGAATAAAATACGGTTTCTTTGTTCCCGTCCGCTCCCCTCTGGGGGCAGGAGATGTCCAGAGTCGTGTAGGTGGTGTTGCTGTTCTTTGCCTGCATGATCTGAGGATCCGAGGTCGGCCTCCCTGGTAAAAAGATGATTGCTGACATAGAAATTCTCCTTTCTGCCTCTATGGGCGTTAAAAAATAAATAATAGTGAAAATAAAAAAAGTGCCATTACAGTGCCGTAAAAAACGGCATTATAATGACACGATTTTCCAACTTAAACAGCATGTGTCCTGGGTGAATGGCCCAGACTCCCATTTCGGGATGACACAAAAACTCAAATACAAGATTATAGTAGCACAAGATATAGTGGGTGTCAAATGAAAAAGCGTACTAGATATAGATTTGTCAGGGCGGATATGGTGAAAGGAATAAGAAAAATTTGAAAGTGACAAGAGCATTGCCTTTTCAACGGGAGTATCTTTCAGAAGTTATGGAAGCATATAGCAAAAGAATATATCCAGACCGTGTGGGGAGTCGGATATAAATTTGTGGGTGTCCCAGGGGAGTGAGCCCCTGGGATGTTTATAACCCTTTCTTATAGATACATAAGAACAATACTATACTGTTTAAGAACAATATTTTACTTTATTGGTAAGGTGATAATAACATTCAAGCCATGTGGAATTATCGCAGAAAAATGTATTGTTCCTTGATGTGCTTTTACAATTTGACGTACAATTTTCAAACCTAATCCATGTTCTGCATCATCTTCACTACTTTGAGAACTGGAAATATCTTCGTTGCTGTTCAGTGCGTTTAGTTGAGGTTCACTCATGCCATGGCCATTATCAAAGACAATAAAAATACAACTATTCTCATGGCTGCCTACGGAAAATTCAATCATACATCCTGCTGGATTATGGACAATGCTGTTACGGATTAAATTTCCCAGCATCCGTTGCAACAACAAATTGTCTCCACTAAGTTGTATGGCTTTCCCTGGTTGTTCTTCATAAAACTTTATTTCAAATTGTTCTGGAATACCGTCATTCAGTATTCCGCTTACGACCTGTCTAGCCAGTTCCACAGCATCCATATTCTGCTTGTGAATTGCCTGCATAGAGTATTCCAGCTTCGTTGTCAGGTTTAAATCAGACACTAAATTTTTTAATTTTTCGCTTTGGCTAAGAATTATTCCGGCCTGTTTTCGGGTTTTGTTTGGCAGTTCAGGTGTTTCCTCAATTTCGCTTGCATACCCCAAAATCATGGAAAGAGGTGTCCGTATATCATGGGAAATTCCTCTGATCCACTCAGCACGGGTGTTATCCTTTTTTAGTAGATACTGGCCAGCCTTATTTAATCCAGCATTGATTTCTGCTAATTCTCCGGATTCCTCCAGATGGACAGGTTTCCCGGCTGAAAGATGTCGTATGCCATTCAAAATCGGTTCCATAGCTTTTTCAACCCGATGGATATTTCGGATAAATAAATACAGCATCAATAGGATGTTAATGCAGATAGCAGCTAAAAATCCATACGCAATCGGCCCAATATACTGGGCTTTGATTGAAATGTAGTAATTTGTTATATCTCCCGGAGGAAAGCCAACTACCAAAAGGCTATCCTGTCGGTTCCAAACATTAACTGGATAATCGTTAAGATACCAACGGCTAAACATAGCAATGTCCATAGACGAATAATGATATGTCAATTCTTCTGGCAGGTTTTCTTCCCAAATGACCGCACCATCCCCATCCAAAATCATAGCCCATGCATTTGCTTTATTTAGCATTTCTGTTGCCTGTTCATCACCCACAAGTTGTCCATCTTTCAAAGTGATATGATTGGAAAGATTTTCAATGGGAAAATTTGAATCTGCAACATTCTCCAAATAAGCAACTGCTAGATACGAGCCTATCAATAAAACATTAACAATCAGAAAAAGGACTACAATGCCAATAGAAGAAAAAATATAGCGCCGAAAAAATCGTTCAGTTGAGTTCATGTTTGTGTCCCCCTTATATTTAGGCGATAGCCTATTCCTTTGATTGTCACAAGCGCAACTGGCTTTGAGGGATTTTCCTCGATCTTTTCTCGCAAATGTCGGATATGGGTTGCCAATGTGCTTTCATATCCTTGCCAGAAGTCACCGCAAATAGCCTGACACAAGGAGCCGGTAGTAACTATACGGTCTGCGTTTTCATACAACTTTTCAAAAAGTTGGAACTCTTTGGCCGTCAATGAAATGCTTTCTCCATTACGTTGCACGATTGCTTTTTCCAGATCAACGATTGCAGCGTCCAAAAACACCTTGCGCTCTTTTTCCGGGTAGACCCTTTTTAATATAGCCTGTACTCTGAACAGCAACTCTTTCGGCAAAAACGGTTTCAAAAGATAATCATCTGCACCATATTCAAAACCCGTAAACTTGTCCTCTGCTTCACCGCGGGCTGTTAGCATCAAGACAGGAATTTTGCTTGTCTTTCGGAGTTCTTTTAATATAGCAAATCCATCCATGCCCGGCATCATAACATCAAGGATTATCATATCAGGCATTTGTTCTTTACACATTTTTAATGCAGCTTCGCCAGAGGAGGCTGTCAATATCTGTGTAAATCCTGCTCGCTCAAAAATGGACTTTACCATTTCCAGTAACTCATATTCATCGTCCACTACAAGAATCATTCTATCGTTCATAAGGCACCCCCTTTGTGTTCTGTTCTTATTATACTGCAAGATGTATAGATTGCCTATTCTGCCTTTGAAATCTCAAAGCAAACTCAAAGTTGCCTCAAAGTTATCTCAAAGTTGGTGTGATATGCTGATTATGAAATAAAAAAGGAGGCGCAAGTTATTATGAGTGATTACATTATTGAAACGCATGATCTGACGAAAAGATACGGTAATCAGATCAGCGTTTCCCATCTGAATATTCATGTGAAAAAGGGCCGTATCTATGGATTGTTGGGGCGCAACGGTGCAGGTAAGACCACGACAATGCGTATGCTGTTGGGACTGACAGCCCCCACGTCCGGCGAGGTAACAATTTTTGGGAAACACTTTCAGGGCAACGAAAAGAAAATCCTGCCCCGGATTGGCTGCCTGATTGAGTCACCGGGCTTCTATCCCAATTTAACAGGAACAGAAAACTTAAAAATTTTTGCTACTCTGCGTGGATTGAAAAATCCAAAGTACATTAAAAACGCTCTGGAGCTTGTCAATCTGCCTTACCGGGATAAGAAGCTGTTTTCACAATACTCCCTTGGTATGAAGCAGCGTTTGGCAATCGCATTGGCTGTCATGCACAATCCTGAATTGTTGATTTTGGACGAACCAATCAACGGCCTTGACCCTATCGGCATTGCCGAGGTGCGAGATTTTATCCGGGAATTGTGCGATGCCAGCGGTAAAACCATTTTAATTTCCAGTCATATTCTTTCGGAAATCTCTTTATTGGCAGATGATGTTGGCATTATTGACCATGGAAAGCTGCTGGAAGAAGAAAGTCTGAAAGAGCTGGAGGCTAAAAATGCCAAATTCATCCACTTCTGCGTATCGGATGCACAAAAAGCCGCGCAAATTATTACTACAACATTTTCCAGCAAGGATATTCGGCTTGCAGATGCCAATAATCTATATCTTTACAATACGACACTGCCGGTAGCAAAGATTAACCGTTCTTTTATTGAGGCTGGCATTGACATTCAGGAGGCCCACCTCTGTGAGGACACTTTGGAGGACTACTTCAAAAAGATAACGGGGGGTGAAGGGATTGCTTAACTTGATTAGGTGCGAGTTTTGGAAACTGAAAAGAAAAATGTTCGTACAGTTGGTATTAGCAGCATCTTTTTTGTTTCCTATCCCTTTGACCGCCATTATCTATTATCTAAACACAGCCCAGGACAAATATGCTACGAAAGCCGCAGCTTTTGATGCTCTTTGGCAATCTGTGATAGGGTTCGGTATGCTGTTGCTTCTCCCTTGTATTTTAGGAATTGTTGCGGCGCTCCTCTTTTTTATGGAACGTGATAACGATACCTTTAAGAACCTGCGGACAATTCCAATAACAAGTTCGCAGATGGTCGTTGCAAAGTGTATTGTTTTACTCTTGTTTAGCGTTGTGTTTTGTATATCTTCAACCGTGGCATCTATACTTTGTGGCTTTGCTTTTTTTGGAGTAACAGATGTTCTGTTTAAGATACTGTTTTCTGCTGTTTATGGATTGTTAATTGCATTTAGCGCATTGCCATTGGTATTGCTGATTGTATTCTTCAGCAGATCCTATATCTTTTCTATTATGCTTTGCGTATTTTACAGTGTATTCAATCTACTTGCTACATTTTCTATGACAGCACTCCCGAAATGGCTTGTGCTTACCTTGCCCACACCGAGCATTATGATGTGGGGAACGCAGCAAATGGCTTCTCGCATTGCTGTAAACGACACAGAAGATTTGCAGAATTTCATTCAAATGGGGCTAATTCCTTCCACCCCTCAACTGATTATAACTTTGGGGCTAATTGGGGCTGTTTCTCTTCTTCTGGCGGTCTATCTTTATAAGAAAAGGAGTGAGTGAAATGGTGACAATTATAAAAACCGAGTTTATAAAACTGAAAAGATACTTCATTATCTGGATTGGCGTGTCCCTCATGCTTCTCACGGTCTTGTTGACTCTGTTTACTACAATGGCTGATGATGGAATGACATGGGATTACCAATTTCTTTTTGAACAGGTGGTCAAAAATTTTGTAACGATGATATTTCCAATGTGTATTACGCTGATTAGCGGGTATATGATCTCTCGTGAATATACAGATGATACATTAAAAAATATTGAAACATTACCTATTTCGTTCCAAAAACTTTTGGCAGGCAAATTGATTGTTTCCGCAATATTGTCTCTTTTTTTAGGAGCCGTATGCTTTGCCTTCACAGTCATTGCGAATTTTATTATGGGATATGATGGATTTTCTTTAGTCTCTGCACTTACCGGACTGGTGCAAATGACATTGTTAGGCTTTTTTATTTACTTGACGATGCTGCCGATTATTGTCCTTTCAAGCCGGCAGAGGAGCAGTTTCCTTGTCGGGGTTATTGTAGCCTTTGTATATGGCTTCATAGGAATGTTCGCAAATGGAGCGTTGGAATCTATCTATCCAGTTACTGCTGCACTCGGTCTGATCAATTATCGTTCTGGAACAGAGGGCGTTATGTGGAACAAAGGGTTGTGTCTCATTAGCGTTCTAGCCATGTGCGCTATTGGCATTGCCTTTATGTTTATAAAACCAAAACCGGAAAAGAAAGAGGTCAAAAAAACAAATCGTCCAGCACATAAAAAGGGTTGGTAAATGAAAGAGAGGTAAACTTTATGACTTCTAAGAAAAAGATTGGAATTGTGCTTGTTATCGCTGTGTTGGCAATCATCTTTATGACCGTAGCTTTTCTCACTACGCAAACCAATACAGACTACTATACACAGATTGATAATCGCTGGGTAACAGACATTGCACCGCATGGTGCTATGAACTATAAATACACATTGGTTGCCTATGATGATAGCGGGAATGCGAAAGATATTACTTTTGAGACAAGCAAAGTTCTTACAGATGATGCGTACCTATGCTTGAAAGTGGCTCCCATTAGAGGGGTTGTAACATGGGCTGAGGTACAGTTTGATGAATTGCCTTCAGCTGTTCAAGAAAAGTATAATGAATAACCTTTTAGGAAGACAATAAATACCGAAAGTGTGGTGAGTGTGGCATGAAAAGACTAAAAAAACTGACAAAGCGGCTCTTTCTTTTGACAGTAGTTGTAATAGTCATTGCTGGCTGTGCACTAGCCGGAAGCGGCTATAAAATGTATCGTGACGCACTCAATCACCAGAGCCTTGAAAGTAAGGTTGCCGAAGTTCAGTCTAATCTCAGCTATACTACATTGTCTGAAATGCCAGAGTTATATTTGGATGCTGTAGTTGCAGTGGAGGATCATCGCTTTGAACAGCATTTTGGGATTGACTTGATTGCAATAGGCCGGGCTGCATGGAATAACCTGACTTCATGGAGCTTGAGGGAAGGCGGAAGTACCATTACCCAGCAGCTTGCCAAAAATATGTATTTCACACAGGAAAAGAGCTTCATCCGAAAGATTGCTGAGATGTTTATGGCGTTCCGGTTGGAAAGTAGCTATACAAAAGATGAAATTTTAGAGCTGTATGTTAATTCCATATATTTCGGTGATGGCTATTACTGTGTTCGAGATGCCAGTAAAGGGTACTTTGGGAAGGACCCTATTGATATGACAGACTATGAAAGTACCCTGTTGGCGGGTATTCCTAATGCCCCATCTGTTTACTCGCTGACAGCAAATCCCGACTTGGCAGAACAACGACAACAATACATTATTCAGCAGATAGTGAAATACGGATACATAAGCGAGGGCGAGGGGAAAAAACTATCACAGTAAGAGGATAATGAGAAAGGCGGAACAAAAGAAAGAATGAAAAAACTGCTTATCGTAGACGATAACTTAGATTTTTTGGGTTTTTTAGTTTCTATTTTGAAAGAACATTTTGAAGTTTATGAGGCATCAGGAGTAAAAGAAGCCTTGCAGGTGTTGGAAAATCCCGAAATTGAAGCAGTCTGCTCTGATTTCAATATGAAGGATGGCACAGGACTGGATTTGCTCGAAGAAATTCGTCAAAAAGGAATCACCGTTCCATTTCTACTTATGTCTGGCGATGATGATTGTCTACTTGAACAAAAGACGAAACTTTGCAGGGGAGTATTTTGTTCCAAGGCCGATTATGATTTGATTGAAAAAATAAAAGCATTGATTAACACTGAAACGTAATAATGGCTTTCAGATATTGAACAGGTGGTGAGTAATGGAACAGATCGAAATCATCCTCCGGACCACTGCTTCATCTGGAAAGGTAACAGAGAGGCTTCTGGCAAAATTCGATACAGAGAAGCCAGCGACAGCGAGTGATGAGGTTCTTCAGTATTCCGGTCTTTGCATTGATCCAGTTAAGCACCAGATTTCTTACCAGAAGAAGGTGCTTCCTCTGACGGAAACGTATGAATTTCAGACAATTTCTTATTTGGCCAGTCAGCCAGGAAGAGTCTTTACCAAAGAGCAGATCTATCAGGCTGTCTGGAAAGAAGAGCCGGTGGATGTGAGCAGTGCGGTGTTCTGTATCATCGGAAATATCCGCCAGAAGCTGCGGAAGGTTACAAAGAAAGAATATATCCAGACCGTGTGGGGAGTCGGATACAAGTTTGTAGATGTCCCAGGAGAGTAATCTCCTGGGATTTTTCAAATAAAAATAAAAAAATTGATTAAAAGTTGCTTTTTTCTTGTTTTCAAACGTTATACCTTATAAAAGGAAGTAAACGAGAACAAGATAGATGAAACTAGGAGAATTTTTGTGTTTGAAAAAAAGCTTGTGAAAAAACTTATCTTCGATGAGGGTGAGATAGAGACGCTGATACAAGAAAACTATAAATGTATATATAGATATTGTTTTTATCATGTGAGAAATAGGGAGGTGGCTCAAGATATTACTCAGGATGTGTTTTTAAAGTTCATAAAGGAAATAGATAGATATAAAGAATATGGTAGGCTGAAGAACTATTTATATGTTATCGCAAAAAATTCTATCAGGGATTACATCCGTAAAACCAAAAATGTGAATTTGAAATTAGTGGAAGAAGGATATGATGATGGCGGCATAGATAAAAAGTTAATGCAAATGAGCATTTGGGAAGCATTGGACTCTTTGGATGATTTAGACAAGGAAATAATTATTTTGAGATATTATCAGGAACTCAGAATTAAAGATATTTCCCAGATAATAGATATTCCTGCATCTACTGTTCGATATAAATTGAAAAATGCTGAAAAAACGCTGAAAAATAGATTGGAGTTATGAAATATGATAGATAAACGGTTAATGAAAGAACTGGGAAAAATAGAGGTGCCTTTGTACGACATCCGGAAATATGAAGAAACTATTATGAAGGCTAAGGCAGTAAAATTGCATCCAGAAAAACAACGGATGTGTAATAAAGAATTTTTTATAAACCAGTTACGATTTATTAATAAGAAAACATGGCTTCTAAAGTTTATTATTTCTATCATGATCTTATATGTAATCAGCACTGAACAAATTGATATTAGCGGTTGGACATGGACCTTGATCGCAGTATCTGGTCCTGCGCTATGTTTAATTAATGCGAATGAGATATGTAACATATTTCAGCCAGGAATGGTAGAAATACAAATGACAGCCAAAAACTCATTTGGCAAAGTGCTTATGGTTCGTTTGATAACATTCGGATTATTTGATTTGATTTTTTTCGTATGCATGGCGTTAGGAATGTCTATATTTAAGAAAACTATAATTTGGCAGGTAATATTATATGGAATAGTGCCTTATATCATTATGTGCTTTGGATGCTTGATGATTTTAAATAGGTGCAGGGAGGAGAATGTTTCGCTGTATTCTTTAACCTGGGGAGTATGTTTAAATTGTATAATTATAATTTCCAAAATATCAGATATAAGAATATACCAGGCATCTTACTTTAATATGTGGTTAGGCATAGGGCTAATAGCTTTGGGGGGCACGATAATAGAGTTACACAGACTTTTTAAAAAGACAGGAGGAAATCTGGATGAAATTAGCTATGGAACATCTGTCTAAACAATTTAAAAATAAAATTGCGGTAAAACAGATTGATACGGTATTAACAGAAGGAGTATATGGGTTTTTAGGTGCCAATGGCGCAGGAAAAACAACGCTTTTACAAATGATCTGCGGAATCATTGAACCTACATCTGGAGAGGTTAAAGTAAACGGTGAAAATAATTTACAGATGGGAGAGCGGTTTCGGGATTTATTGGGATATTTACCGCAGGAGTTTGGATATACGCCAGGTTTTACAGCGCAGGATTTTATGCTCTATATTGCTTCGATTAAAGGTTTGCAGCCGAAATATGCAAAGAGAAGAACAAGAGAACTATTAAAGCTGGTTAATTTAGAGAAAGAGGCAGATAGGAAAATCAGAACCTTTTCAGGAGGGATGAAGCGACGATTGGGTATTGCACAAGCTCTGTTAAATGATCCTAAAATTTTAATTTTAGATGAACCGACTGCAGGGTTAGATCCTAAAGAACGTGCGTATTTCCGAAATATCATATCTGAAATGTCAAAAGATAAAATTATCATTATATCGACACATATTGTATCGGATATAGAATATATTTCTGATCAGGTACTGGTGATGAAAAAAGGAAGCTTTATCTTGCAGGGAACACCAGAAGAGCTACTTGATAAAGTGAAAGGAGAGGTGTGGTCCTGCCATATTCCAAATAAAGACTGGACAAAATTTGAAGCGCAGTTTTGCATTGCAAATTCACATGCATTAGCGAATTATGTTGATGCCAGAATTGTGTCTTTAGAAGCTCCAATTGAGGGGGCTATTAATGTTGAACCAACTTTGGAGGATTTGTATTTGAAGTATTTTTCGGATGAGATGGAAGTAGGTGACAGAAATTAATGGGTGGAATGATTAAATATGAATGGAAAAAGATATGGAAAAGCAGACTGACACAAATATCAGTTATAGGATGTTGTTTATTTTTGGTTTTTTGTGTTTATTCAAGCATTATTCAAATTACTGCAACAGATCAAAATGGCCAGACTGTAAGTGGAATGCAAGCTGTTGAAGTTTTGAAAGATACTCAGCAGCGGCAAGAATTAACACAGGATAGAGTGAATGAAATTGTAAATCAGTATTTAGAGTATGTTAATAATCCCGGTACTAATTCCAATAATGAAGCATATCATTACTTGTCCGAAGAGAAATATAAAACATTTTATCAACCCAACAGAGAGTTACTGAGTTTGATTGCAAATGTATATAAGGAACCGGGGAGTGGTAGTGACATAAAGGATGTTTTTAAGGAAAATGTTGGTAAAGATTTTATGCAGGCACGTCTTGAACGAGACCAGAAATATATTCAATTAAGAGAAGAACGTGGGCAGCTTACACCCGTAGAAGCAGATTATTGGGAGCTTGAAGTGGAAAAAATACCGGAATATGAATATGGTTATCACAAAGGCTGGGATATGATTTTAGATGCACTGACATGGCCTGTCCTGATTATGATGATTATCTGCATCGGGATTGCACCGATTTTTTCCGGGGAATATCAATCAAAATGTGACTCGTTAATACTATGTATGAAATATGGAAAAAGCAAATTGATATCTGCCAAAATCATTACAGTGTGGCTATTTACGACTTGTGTATATTGGGGAATTACATTGATCTATTCAGCAGTATATCTTGGACTTCTGGGGAGTGATGGAGCAGACTTACCGATTCAATTAAAATATCCTGCGGTCTCTGTTGGATATCATTTAACGATGGGAGAGGCGGTTATTTACGCATTGGTTTTAGCATATTTCTTTACTCTGGGGATAGTGGGAATAACGCTTTTAATGTCTGCATTACTAAAAAACACATATGGAGTTATTATTATTGCTTTTCTTTTAATAATCATCCCAACCTTTTTATCACCAGATACCGGAGGATATACCTGGAGTCGCATATTGTCTTTATTCCCATCCAAAATTGCAGATTTCTCTTTCCAGTCCTATACTGCCTACAGTATAGGAAATGTGGTAATAAGGTGGCCAGATATGGCAATGATAGTAAACGGTGCCGGAGCTGTTATATTTTCTGCAATTAGTTATTGGATTTTTAGAAAACACCAAGTTAATAAATAAGTTGTAGATGATGAATATAAGCCGATAACTGAAATAATATGTCGTTAATTTGTAGTCATTTGAAAGCTGGTGAGAGATGAGGCAAATTGAAATCATCCTTCGCACCACGGATCCGTCTGGAAAAGTGACAGAGCAGATCCTGGCGAAATTTGATACAGAGGAGCCAGCGATAGGGAGTGATAAGGTTCTTCAGTATTCCGGTCTTTGTATCGATCCTGTTCAGCATCAAATTTCTTACCAGGGGAAGGTGCTTCCTCACGGAAACGTATGAATTTCAGACACTTGTTTATCTCGCCAATCAGCCAGGAAGAGTTTTCACGAAAGAGCAGATCTACCAGGCTGTCTGGAAGGAAGAACCGGTGGAGGTGAGCAGTGCTGTATTCTGTATCATTGCAAATATCCGCCAGAAGCTGCGGAAGGTTACAAAAAAAGAATATATCCAGACCGTGTGGGGAGTCGGATACAAATTTGTGGATGTCCCAGGAGAGTGATCTCCTGGGATGTTTTCAATGAAAATCGTAAAGAAGTCTAAGAGTGGTGTCTGTTTATCCACAGTGTACTTTTTCTTGGAATAAAAGCCTGGAGGCAGTCCGATGCAGTTCTTTTGCCCTCGTCATAGATTCTTCCGCCATTTCTTTGCTTACGTCTGGAAAGGCTTCTGAAGATCGATCATCCTGTACTTTGGAAGCGGGCCGTACTACGGATGGGATTCCGGCTGAGAAATCAGGAACATTTCTATGCAACCTATTCAAACCCGCATTTGTGCCCTTTGTAATCATTTTCTGCAGATCTATAGCGGATATTGTTCGGAGCCCCTGGGCTGCAGATGCGTTGGAATGAAGATACGCAGATTTATAGTCATTATTTTCCATCATTGTCATGGCTTTTGCTAATTCATTAGTAGCCTGTTCGTAGTGGCCCAGTGCTAACATATATTGAGCGTGAAACATGATGCACCTCCTATGTTCCTGTGAAAATAGTCTAAGTTACATTACATAAAATATTCTACTTTATTATCAGAGAACATTCAATGGATGGGAGCAAATTCAAAATAACTTTATTCTTCTACAGATACTCCCATCAGTTCCTCGTAACCGATCAGCGCCGGGGTATGCAACAGATCCCCCGCCATCTCTTCCTGAAGGCTTTCGTTTTTAAAATAGAGCCGGTAGCTGTGACCAGCCAGAAGCCGGGTGTGTTTTTCCAGGCTGAAGCGGTATTCTTTTCCGTCAGTCGTACGGAACAACACTTTCTGGTTTCGAGTGAGAGGCGATTTTTCCCGCTTGATGCAGATGCCCTCCAGAACCCGGTAGTTCTCTGCCTTCACGGCATGGTATAAAAGAAGGAAGCGGATGATGCAGCACACTCCAAGAAGCAGGCTCATGACCAGCAGGATGGTATCCTTCTGGGACAGGGCATAGACGCATCCAAACAGGACACAGAAAAGGCCGACTGCACAGATGGCAGCCAGCCGGGTGAATAATGGTTTCGGCATAGGGTTCTCCTTTCGGATCAAATCTTCTGGAACAGGATCTTCTGGTTCAGGTACAGGTTGCTGACCGCCTGCAGGATGGGATACTGGGCGTGGGTGATCTGCACGGTATCCGTAAGGGTGCTGCAGGTGTCTTCCGGCGAGGTGTAGAGCTTTTCCAGGATATCCTCTTCCTTCTGGATCAGGACGCCCCGCTCCATACTGAGCAGCAGCTCTGCCGTGGACAGAGACGCTTTTCCGGCAAGAGCCAGGACTTCCCGCTCCGTGGGCGTACATTTTGTCTTACGCAGGAGCCGGGGGATATCTTTCAGACGTACCTGCCTTTTGGTGTAGAGCAGGAATACGCTGGCAAGCCGGGGAAGAAAACGGTCCTCAACGGGCGTGATGGTCAGCGTCCCCAAAAGCCGGTACAGGGCATCCACGGCGCTTACCCCCATCCCTTTTACCAGAAGCCCCCGCAGGAGCAGACGGTTCAGGTAATGGGACAGCGGCAGGGAAATGGACTGGCCGGAGTCTGCACAGTTCTTTTCAAACAGACGCTCCAGTTCCGGATAAGTCAGGATCTGGAAGGCCAGGCAGCTCCACACCAGAAGCTCCTCTTTGGACATCCCGTATTCCTTCTGATTATTGATCACATGGGGGACCGGTTTCCCGTTCACATTTACAAACTGAAGACTGCCGACAGCGGTATAGAGCGTAAGCATAAAAGTTCCTCCTTTATCGTTCAGGATAACAGGGCGCACAGCGCTGCATCCTGCTGTAAAAATCTGCGGGCTTTGCTCTGCCAGGCCCGGATATGGTTGGAAGGCACCTGGTAGTGAGCGGACAGCTCCTTGGCCGAGTAACCCTCAAGCTGGAAGCAGAGGGCCTCAATGCCTTTTTGGATGGTGCTGCACTGGGAGGCTTTGAGTGTCTCCAGATAAGCACCTGCCGCCGTATCTTTCAGTGCCAGGGGCGCTGCATCCGGCATTGCTTCCTGCTCCTGGGCAATCTGCAGGGCCGGCATAGCATCCAGCAGATCTTCCTGCAGTGGGCAGAAAAGATCTTTTCCCCGGATTTCGTGACGCCAGGAGTCATAAATGGCATTGCGGATAGCAGCTGCAGCGTATGGAGTGAAGGGGAGCCCTTCCCCGCAGGAGACGGCTGCCCGGCACAGGGCCAGGTATCCAATCTGGCAAAGTTCCTGCCGCTGCTCGCTGGGTAAAGGGCTTCCGTTTGTCAGTGAGCGGATGATCTTTGGAACCAGATCCATATGATCTTCCGCCAGCTGCTTCTGGGCGGGTGTCATGGGCTTTACCATCGCATTTCCCTCCCTTCAGCCTGCCGCCTGAAGGCGGGGGCGCTGGTTTGCCAGAAGTTTTTTGGACTCCCGGATCACCTGGTCACACATATAGTTCCCGAACATCCCGATGTGTGCCTGCTCATCGGAGAGGCAGAACTTGTCTGCCAGCCAGTGATAGGCGTCGGGACGGCTCAAGATCCCCCTCAGCCAGATCTGGTCAAAGATCTGATGTGCCAGCATCCGTTTCTTCCGAAGTTCCTGGTCTGCCAGTGTGCCTTTGGGGATCCGGGTTCCGGGATGGACTCCCACATAGGCGTCGCACCTGGGATAATTGCTGCATACATAAACCTTGCCGCCGTAGGACTTTTCCCCGTAGACGAAGGAAGCGTCCCGAAGGATGGCAGTGCCGCCGCAGTATGGGCAGCGGATGATTTTCTTCTGTTTCATAGTCTGTTCACCTCAATTTCATACGTATGGCATAAGTACGGCATACGTTTATCATTCTCTACGTATTGCTTACTTATAGTGTAAGGATAAAGGTGACAGATGCCCATAGGATGAACACCGAAACTGGTCCCAGATCCGGACCAAATGGCACGTTTCACCATTTTTACGGCCAGTCAGAGTAAAAAATGGCCTTGATCAGTGGAAACAGGCCGCTGTCCGTGAAGCGCTCAAAGTTGACCGGTGTGAAGATGAATCCGGCGCAGAAGATACGCACCAGAAACAGGATCACCAGAACCTTGCAGACCAGGTACAGCCGCATGGTGCGGGGCGTCCAGGGCTTTGTGGGACGAAACTTACGATACAGGATATACAGCATGGGGAGAGCGATCAGGGTGGTAAATGCCCTGTCGATCCAGCAGATGATCAGAATCAGATAACTCATGTGATGCTCCTCCTTTCGTTTTCTTACTTATCCCATACGTTGAAGCCCTGCAAAACGCAACTTTACCAGTCATAGCAGGCTGCCTCCTGGAGACGCAGCAGTGCCTCCGGAAGACAGGGGGCTTCAAGCAGCCCTTCTTTTTCCAGATAGGGCCGGTACAGGGAGGTAAACTGCTCCATGGTCAATGCGCCGGCGCACTCGGTGGGCTCTGGAAGCCGGGCGAAAAGAAGCCTGGCATCCCTCATGGGGAGGACACAGGGTTTCCCCTCCGGATCCGGATGATACAAAAAGTCCGGCTGCCTGCAGTATCCCGGAGTTTTGCAGGAAACGCAGCGCACATATACGCACTGGTGCCAGTTCCCTTCGCAACAGTCCAGGAAATGGCGGATATGCTTGGCATCCGCCGTACAGTGGGTTCGTTCCATATCTGTCACCTTCCATAGAAACAGGCGGCCCAGTAATAGGAACCGCCTGTTAGAGTCAATGTGTGGGTTATTGGTTATCCTTCTGTTTCCGTCTGTGCAGATACAGGACGGTCAGTGCTCCGGCAAGGACAAGAGCGCCTGCCCCGATGCCAAGGTAAAGAAGGATGGGTGCATCATCCCCGGTCTTGACCGGATTAGAAACGGAAGGTGTTTCCGTCGGCTCTTCCGGTACTTCCGGAGGGTTCTCGGAAAGATGCACGGTCTGTCCCGCATCGTCAATATCCTTGTGAGAGCAGATCTCCCGCTGTGTCCCGTCTGCGTCTATATAGTAGAGGGTTTCAAAGACAACCAGGGATTTTCCTGCAAGAGAGCTGCCATCTAAAGTAAAGAGGACTTCTACAGAGCCGCTGCGCTCTTCCGGTGTAAATGCGGTTTCTGCCGTGACCGGATTTCCGTCAAGAAGCAGTTCTTCCCCGGTTTCCTGATCCATCAGCACACCCTTTAAGAGATAGGATGCTCCGGGAATCAGGTTTTCATAGGAAACCGTATCCTTGATGGTTACTTCGCTGTCGGCCAGGATTTCCTGATCCCCGTCCTCCCCGTCCGTGGCAGAGGTGCCGATCTGCGGGAAGTAGATACTTTGCGGATCGGAAGAAATGTCCCTGTGGGACGCAACCACCTGATCTTTATAAAGGATTTCCTCGAAGACCACCAGGGTTTTGCCGGCCAGTGCCTCTGCATTAAAGGTAAAGGTCAGCTCGGTGGTTCCGGAAGTCTCCTCCGGGGTAAATTCTGCTTCAGCCGTTACGGGCTTGTCATCGATCAGCAGCTCTTCGCCGGTTTCCCGATCCATCAGCGTACCGCGGATCGTGAAGGTTTCCCCGGCAATGAGGTTCGTATATTCGGCTGTATCCGTAATGGATGCTTCCGCCTTTGCAAGCCCGGTCTGGTTTCCAAGCTCCGGATTTGCAGCGATGGTGCTGACAGAAGGAAGAACTAGGGTCTGTTCCGGTGCCTCGATATCCTGGTGGGAGGCGATTTCTTCATCCTCATAGTACAGGGTTTCAAAGACGACCAGTGTTTTCCCGGCGGCTTCCGTGGCGTTGAAGGTAAATTCTACATCCACGGTTCCTTCCGAGTTTTCCGGTGTAAAGGTCAGTTCGGAAGTCACGGTTTCCCCGTCAATCTCCAATGCTTCCCCGGTTTCTTTATCCATTAAGATGCCTTTAAGTGTCAGTTCCTCTCCCGGCTGGACATTGGAATAGGACACCGTATCAATGAGTGTTACCTCTTCATCTGCGTGAGCCATCTGAAGGCCGGTTTCGGAATCTTTCACCTGAGTACCGATCTCCGGGAAGAAGATGGACTGGTCCTGATCCTCGATATCGGCGTGAACAGCCATTTTCAGGTCATCCTGCCACAGTTCCTCGAAGCAGACCACGGTGGTTCCGCCAAGGCCCGTAGCGTCAAAGGTAAATTCTACTTCCACGCTGCCGGTAGATTTTTTCGCCGTAAAGGTCGTCTCTGCTGTGACCGGTTTTCCATCAATCTCAAAAGGTTCCCCGGTTTCTTTGTTCATGAGCGTGCCGACTACCCGATACTCCACACCTTTTTTCAGCCCTTCATACTCAACCGTGTCAACAATCGTTACCTTGTCATCGGGCTTTGCCATATGGGAGCCGCTTTCTTTATCCAGTGCAGTGGTGGCAATCTCCACCTTGTCATTGGTCAGCGTTCCCAGGTCGATGGTAACAGAGTCCCGGTACACTTCCACATCAAAGGTAAGAAGGTTTCGGCCTTCATTGGCTTCACAGCGCCGTTCTTCGATGGTGTAAGTATCATAGATCAGGGCGCCTTTGGAGTCATCCGGCTTGGAGGTGCCAAACCAGATGCCGTCTTCTGCAGTCTCACCCCGGTTGGTATTGGAGGTATGTTTGTTCCACTCTGCGGATGTGCTGGCATAACCGTTTTTATCTGTTACGATGGTATGGCTCTCGCCGGTTGTTTTAGAAGTAATAGTAAACGGTACACCTGCGAGACGGGACAGATCCCCGTCACTGACTTTAACAAGCTCCAGATCCCCACGGATGACCTGGTTTTCAATGGATGAGCCGGTTTCGGTCAGTTCCACGATCTTGCCGTCTTCCGTGATGTCAAATTCCAGGGAGATACGGCCCTCGTTCAGATACCCTTCCGGTGCTTTTGTCTCATCCACCCGGTAATGGCCGTAAGGCAGGGCATCTTTCGCCGTGGAAGCCAGCCCCTTCTCATCCGTCACAAGCGTCAGGACGATTTCCCCGTTTTCGTAGGTTTCCCCGTCCACGATCACCGGGTTGGCATTTAAGCTGGTGATGGTAAATTCTGCGCCTTCCAAGGTAGCACCGCCCTGAGCGGCAGCTTCCCCGGTTTCGATGTCACGTTTCTGCACTTTGACACCGCCCCGGATGATCTGGTTTGAGATGGAACTGTCTTCTCCAGTCAGGTCCACCATTTCCCCGTTCTTAGAGATGGTAAACTCAGCGGAGAGGGTGCCTTCCCCTAAATAACCGGTGGGAGGCGTCACTTCATCTACACGGTAACTGCCGTAAGGCAGAGCGTCCGCAGCAGTGGATGCCAGTCCGGAGGCATCGGTTTTGATGGTCAGGACGACTTCATCCTTCTGATAGGTCGTTCCATCGACGACTACCGGGTTCTCATTTAATGAGGTGATGGCAAACTCAGCGCCTTCCAGTGTAGCGCCGCCCTGGGGAGTGGTGCCGCCGGTTTCCAGATCCCGTTTCTGTACTTTGACACCGCCCCGGATGACAGCATCCGGTACATCCGGCGCCTGGTAAGCAGAGACAGTTTCTTCCGTACCGCTGCTGGAAATGGGCAGAACGAATACGGTATCATTGAGCTGGTAGCCTGCTGGCGCTTTGGTTTCCTGGATGGTCACGGTTCCAAGAGGCACGCACAGGGTTTTGCCGTCACTTGCGTAGTAGAACGCATCCCCGCTGGCCTTGTATTCTTCCGTAAAGGAAATCTTCCCGTCTTCTCCTGTGCGGAATACCCAGGTGCGGGCAGGCTCACTGCCGTCTGCAGCCGGATCCGTATCGGAGATGGTGGTGTAGAACTTCACGGTAAACTCCGCATCCTTCAGGCTGGCAGCGCCCTGGGGAATGGCATCCTTTAAGTCTGCATCCAGCTTCTGAAGCACCAGGGAGAGGGGATTATTCTGGGGGATTTCCTTGACCTCTGCTTTTGCTGTTTCATTGGAAGAAACCGTCACATCATAGGCATTGGTATCCAGGGCGTATCCCGGAGATGGAGAAAGCTCTTTGATCATGTAGCTGCCGACCTCAAGATCTCCGGATTTGGCATAGCCATTCTCATCGGTGGTCAGTGTCTCTACCAGGTTGCTGCCCTGATAAATGCCGTACTGGGCGCCTTTTAAGCTGTAATTGCCGTTCCCGTCAGAAACGGAGCTGTTTGCCGTGGATTTCTGGATTTCGATCCAGCCGTAGGGCTTTTCGTACCAGCATCCCGCTACGGTCTGGTTGCTGTCAGATGGGATGATAAAGGCACGGAAGGAGTCCGGTGGCGCAGGCAGGCCCTGGATCGCATTGGCGATCTCCACCGCCTTATCAATGTAGCTTTGGGGCGCACCATAAAAGGCTCCGCTTCCAGCATCATATCCGCTATAAACATAGGAAGCCACCAGATGACCGATTACGTAGCGGTCATTTTCAGACCAGCCGCTTAAATAGGTGCCGGCGATGTTCTGCTCTTCATAGCCGTAACCGCCGGGCAGGTAGTAGAGCGCCTTGCGAAGCGCAGAGTCTTTTCCCAGCAGTTCGTACTGATAGCTGCCCGCCGCCGGCGTTTTCTTCATGGGCTGGACACAGTAGGCCGTGCCGTTGTTATCCACAGACATCTTTGTGGTGTAGTAATCGCCATAAGAGATTAATTCACCGGTCTGGAAATTAAGGGTTCCATCCGCCGCATGGGCTGTCATGGGGCTTGTGATGGCTGTCCCCGCAAGGACGATGGCTGCCATCAGGAAAGCGAAACAGCGGCGGAGGATGTGGGTTTTGATTCGTTTCATAAGTCTCCTCCTTTTCAAAAGGTACAGGGGAATGAAAAAAGGAAGTGCCTGCCCTGCATCAGACACTCCCATGGGTTGCTTTGGCATCGTTACCCGGCTGCTTTTTGTCTGTGCCGTTCCAGGATCTCCAGAAGTTCCTGCCGGTCAGTAGTGATCAGCTCTTTTTCCAGGGCGGATGCCTTAAATTCCACAGTAATGTTATTGTTATTCGTGGATATCAGACCATTGCCCCGCTGGAAGTGTGTAATGTTCATCACCTCCGTTTCCGAGAGATGCAGGATCTGTTTCACCCGCTGCGCCTCTTCGTCTTCCAGGTTCAGGACAAGTTTAGTCTTGCAGTTGTTTATGATTCCCTTTCCGTACTTGCCGTCGTCCAGGGCAAAAAAGTCGTTTAAGTCCTGCGTTGCAAAGACGGCAGAACCGCCGTATCCCCGGATGATCTTGGCGATCTCCAGGACAAATTCCGCAGCCAGGCGGTTGCTGGACGCACCGATGAGCTGCCAGACCTCATCCACGAAGATGGCTTTTTCCTCCGTTCGGTTCTCCTTTGCGATATCCCAGACATAATCCAAGACGGTAAACATGCCCACTGTCAATAGATCCCCGGTCAGCTCGGAAATATCGAGCACCGTATACTTATTGGTCAGATCCACGTTGGTTTCCTGGTTAAAAGAGGAAGCAGAGCCGTGGACCAGCCGGTTTAAGATGTGGGCCATGCGTTTCGTGTCATCGCTTTCCATCAGGATATCGTAGACATCCTCCAGGATCGGCATGGGTTTATACCGGTCCGGATGAGCCGGATCGATCAGGGACTCGTTTTTGTGGGTGATCCCCTTTTTGGCATAGGTCTTGATCAGCGCCTCATCGAGAAGCTGCCGCTCCTCATGAGTCATGTCCGGGATGAGCAGGCTGAAGAAGATATGCAGCTTCTGGATCTTCCCGGCCAGTGCCGAGTTGTCCATGGAAGGACCGTCCAGCAGCTCATTGACGGAGTTATCCGTTTTCCGGATCTCCATGATGTTGATGCAGTTCCGGCTGGCGGGGGAAATCTGGATGAACTCCCCGCCGATATTCTTGCAGGCCCGGTAGAACTCATGCCCTTTCAGCGGCGCTATGATGAAGACTTTGATGTTCTTGCGCCGCATCCGGGTGGCAAAAAGCTGCATGGTAAAGGTTTTCCCTGCACCGGAGCAGCCCAGGATCGCCACGTTGGCATTTTTGTACTGCCTGGAATCAAAGATATCCGCAATGACAAGGCTGTTGTTGTGCTTGTTGACACCAAATAGAATCCCGTTGTCATCACAGATGGAGTAGCTGACAAAAGGATAGCAGCTTGCCGCCCCGCTGGTTAAAACGTTCCGCCTGGAAAGCTGATACAGCTTCTTATCCAGAGATGCCAGGGGCAGCGTGGATAAAAAGCCCTGCTCCTGCAGAAAGTAGCAGGTTCTCAGGTCCATGTCCTGGGAGATCAGGAGCTTTTTCATCTCCTGTACCCGCCACTGCAGTTCCTCTAAAGTAGAGGCTGTGACGGTAATGAGAAGGCTCATGTAATAGAAGTCCTCATTATTCGCCAGCCCCTGTTTTAAGAAATAACCGGAGCGGATGGCGGAATCCAGGTCGTCATAGTCGGTATTGGTATCCGAGGCGTCCTTGATCTTGGAACGGTTGATCCGGATCTGTTGTCCCAGCCGCTGCTGGATCTTATCCTTTGGCTGCCGGTGGAGGTAAAAATCCACGTCAATGCCTTCCCCGGCGTTTACCAAAAGAGACAGCCACCCCGGCACCACCCGGCTTTTGTAGCCGGATGACGGTACGTACAGATAGGAGTGGTAGACCCCGTTGATCAGCACATAGCTGGAGTGCCGGAAATCCAGGGTTTCCGGGGAGAGAAATTCACTGATGCGGATGTCCTCGTCGGGCCGGTTCTCCTTTGCGTACCGTGCCAATACGGAAGCAATGCGCTCCTGCAAGGGATGGGTGGCGCAAAGGGAGCGGTTTAAGAGGGTGTACAAAACATCCGTGGTAAACTCATCCGGATTTTCATGCTCTGTCACCTCATTGCCACACTGGTACAGAAAGGTCTTGGCTGTCTGCGCCGTCGTCTCCAGGGATTCTAAGATCTCCCGTTCCGTCACCTTCCGGTTGGCGTTAAAAGGTTCATATTCCATAACAAGGAAGAACCGCCGGGAAACGGCCTCCCTAGAACTTAGGTTCCGGACAAACTTCAGGTAATCCTCCTGCAGCTCCCGGCACCGGGGATCCGTTTCATTTTCCAGCTCCTGTCTGGATTTCTCCAGATGCTGGTTGATGTCCGCCCGTTTGGAGATCATCTTGATCTGCAGCTTTACCGGGCTGATCTTCAGGTAGCTGATAAAGCTGTAGATGATCCCCATCTGCTCCCTGGCACTTCGGAGCAGGAAGTTGATGGGCTCGACTTCCAGGATCTTTACATACCGGCCATCCGTTGTGTAAATGACACCGTGGGCAATCTTTTCAATCGGAAGATAGTCCTCTATGGTCTGTAACTTCCGTTTCTTTTTCCTGGCGGAAGATTGGGAAGCTGTCTGACTGGATTTTAAAGCACTTTTTGGTACTGCCTTATCTTCCTGTGTTTGCTTTGCCTTCCGGGCCTCTGCCTTGCGGGCCGCTTTCGCCTGCCGTGCAGCAAGGCGGGCGTCCTGCGCAGCCTGTTTCTTTTTGGCACGGAGCTTTTCCTTCTCCGCCCGCTCTTCCCGGCGCTTTGCTATCTTTGCGCATTTCTGCTCATAGGCTAACTGCCGGATATCTTCTCTGGCCTGCCTGCGGATGCCCCGCCGGGTGGAGGTATCGAAGGATTTATGCTCACGAACCTTTGGCTCCCGTTTCTTTTTCCGTTTCGTTTTCCCAGAAGGAGTGGGGGAAGGGGAGCCGGACAGATCCTGCTGGGGCGCCTCTTTCGTGGGAGGTGCATCGTCCTGCTGACCGGCCCCCTCAAAAGGGGGAGAATCCTCCAAAGAGCCCTTTTTCGCCTTTTTCTTCCGGCGTTCCCGTTTGGCGGGTTTTTTGGCTTCTTTCGTGCCAGGCAGCTTCTGCCGTTTCCTCTTTGGCTCCGGCATTGCGTCAGAGCGGTAAACCACCCGCCGGTTCTTCAAAAAGCGAAGGGCGTTCATAAGGAAAGCAGTGATGCTCTCTCCGCCGATCCCGATGAGGGATACCATGGCCGCCGGAAGGGCAGTCATGCACAGGATGATGATGCGGGTGGTCAGGGAAAACGGCAGGTGGACCACCGGCACCCCGATCAGCAGGGCGAAAATAATGGCTTCAATGGCATTGCGGATGTCAAAGGTGCCGTTTAAGATCTTGCCCTTTTCGATGAAGTTTGGCGGGATAAAGGAGGTCCGCTGCTCATCCGGATTGCTCATGGCAGCACCTCCTCTCCGTCCTGGGTGTTTTGTGCGGGATCCGCAGCATTTGCGGAAGTTCCGCTTTGCGTAGTTCCCGTTTCTTCTGTCCCGGTATCCGGTGCAGGCTCTTCTGGTGCGGTCACATCCGCATAGCCGCCTTCCTGGCGCTGCTCCACTTCACTGCTGGAGACAGGGGGCAGGGTATCCAGCACCGGTTTTTCATAGGTCTGCCCGGATGTCCCCAGCACCGTCCGCTCCTCTCCAAAAGAAAAAGCACCCGTCATGGTGTCATAGAACACTGGAAGGGTGCTGTCATCGGACAGGAGAAAATGCAGTTCAACTGTGGTGGTATCCGGATACCCGGTTTCATCCGGCAGATATTCTGCCGATGTAATGTCTGTCCGCCCGATAAGAGTAAGATATAGCGGAAACTGCTCCTTTAGGGATGCAGTCTGGGCGGAGGAGAAGAACTGGCTCAGTTCTTCAAAGGATAAAAAGTCCATCTCGGTCAGCTCCTCTGGCTGTGTTGTCTCTTCCTGGGTGGCGGCCTCTTCCTGTGCCTCTGGATCCGGTGTTTCCTTTTGTTCCCGGAGCTTGGAGGGAAGAAAGATGGCGACCAATAGGAGAAAGAGCATCAGGAGGATGGACAGGATCAGTTTTAATCTGCTCATAAGTGCTCCTCTATTTCTTCTCGAAAATCCAATACTGCGAGGAAGTCGCATGGATTTCCGTCATCATGTCAAATGCACGGCTCACGTAGTTCTTGGAGTCGCTATCATTGGGATCGTTTACCAGCACCTTCCCGTCTGCGGTCAGGCCACGGAGAACAATAAAATGCCCGCCGCTGGTAAACAGCCCCGGTCTCTGGGAGGAGATCACAGGCTTCCCTTCTGATAACGCCTGCAGCACCGCATTGGCATCTGTGGTCTGGGTGACGCTTCCGCATCCGAAGTGAGAAGCCGCCGCCTGGAAATAGGACCAGTAGGTGCCTTCTCCCGCCTTATAATAGGAATTGCCGCACCAGGCGACTGCATCCACCGGAGTAATGGTGCTGCCAGTCAGGTAGCTTGCTACCATGGCAAAGGCGGTAGGCCCGCAGCCGCAGTCCGCAATGGAGCCGGTGCCGTAAGGAATATGGCTGTATTCCGTCTGGATGTAGAGGGGGATCTGCATCCCGTTCGCCGGGTAAGTGCCGCCGGTATTCAGTACCTGGTAATAGCGCAGGACATGATCCACGTACTCCTTGTCCCCGTAGATGGAATAGTTCCAGCCGGGCCGGGCGCACATCATGTCCGAGTAGGCAATGGCGTTTTCCTTTGTGTAGCCGCCATCCCGTTCCATCGCCCAGTCGATGTAAGCGGAACCGTAATTATAGCCCTGGAGGGCCAGCTTGATCCGGTCCAGGTCCGTCGGCCCGGTGCATCCGGCTTTCTGCAGGACGTCCCGGAGCGCCTGGATGCCGCACTCAATGGAGTATTCCGGATCAGTGATCGTGCCGGGGCCTCTGGGGAACCGGGTATTGTATCCGCTTTCCGATGCCTGCATGGGATCGCTTCCCCGTCCGCCGGATTCCTGCATCATGACGGCGAGGATCAGCTCCACGTAATCGCTCATTCCATACCGGGCGGCAATCTCGGATACCAGTGGCCGGTAGGCAAGCACCTCATCACTTAAGTTGATCGCCATAGCCGTGCCGGAGGCAGCGCCAAAGAAGAGGGTCAGGTTACTGGCGTAGTTTTCCGCCAGTTCCTTTTGTTCCTCGCTCAAGTAAAATACATGGTCAGCAAAATAGGCGTCACCGGCAAAGGAAACGGTATAGGTATAGCGGGTAAATGTAACGGTTTCCGTCTGAGGAGTTTCCCCTTCTGCGGCTTCCGTCTCCACTTCCACAGAAACGGTTTCTTCCGCTACATCATAAGAAAAAAGCCCGTCCTTGTTTTCCCGGATCAGGCTTTGGAGTTTGTCGATATTGATATTTTCATAATCATCCTGGCTGGCACAGAACTGGGAGATCAGCAGGTGGGCATTGACCGCTATGGTCGTCTCATAGGGATCTACGATCTGTACGGTGGAGCCCTCCGGAAGCGCTGCAATGGCAGTGTTGATCTCTTCTAAAAGATCCGCATGGCTTTCTTCCAGGACTTCCACAATCGCCTGCCTGGCGTTCTGGATATTCTCATTGATCAGGGCATTGCTGTTTAAAGCCCCAGTGTTTTCTGTCAGAGATCCGAAGATCAGCCCCGGCAGCATCAGGATGAACAGCACGGGAAGCAGTAAAAACCCCAGGATAACGGCTCCGGCTTTCAAAAGAGTATGCCGGTTTGCGATGGCAGCACTGATGGCTGCCGTAAAGGGACCGGCTGCCGCACCCGCCACGGTCTTGGACAGATGGGCGGCGGTCTTCATGGCCTGTAAGTGGGAGGCTGCACTGGTGCCTACATCGACAGCTTCCCCAAGGCCGGAGCTTTGCTCCGCCATTTACATCCGATCCTTTCGCTGCGGGGCAGGCGGCAGCTTCTGGACAATGGATTCGTTGTAGGCGACTTTTCCATTGCCAGCGTCGTACGGTGTTTTCTCCACCGTATCCTGTGCGTACTGCTTATACCAGGCAGCACCGTCCACGGATTGGACTGTCTCAAAGCTGCCATGGGTAGGGGCTGCGTACTGGTCAGCACTGTAAAGGGCAAATTCCCGGCTGCCGGCATCGGATTTTTCCACGCCGGTCATCCGTCCGCCGCCGATCTCCATGTTCGAGTAGGTGGCGGCATCCGGAGCAGAGGTGTCGATTCCCATGTAGGAGGCATAGGCTTTTGCCGCATCCTCCCCTTTGATGGAGCCGACCTGCCCGTAATTGCCCTGGGCGATATTGCTGATCACATTATTGGCAAAGTCTCCGCCTTTCTTGAGCGAGGACTGATAAAGCATATTCCCGACGCTGGGGCCTTCCGAATAGTGGGTAGCAGCATTGACGGCTTCCCGCTGTACCTGGCGTCCCACTGCACCGGCAAGGCCGCCGGAGAGAAAGCTGCCGCCAACGGCTGCGCTTCCAGGAGAGGATGCCCTGCGGTATCCGCCGCCACCGCCATGTCCATGGAAGGCTCCGGCAAGGCCCCGGCCTGCAATGAGCAGCTCCGCCATCATGTTCCCGCCGGTGTTTCCTACATTAATCCCCAGGGATGCCATAAAGCTGTCGATCTTCTGGGAAACCTTGAGGAAAGCAATGGCACAGAGGAACCAGATGAACACATTTCCGGTCACGGCTTCCTTTCCCTGTTCTGCTACGGCTTCCTCCACCTGGGCTTCTGTCAGCTCTGCCGCAAAGACCGGCATGGAGCAGAACAAAACCAGGCAGGAAACCAGTACCAGGGCAGTGAGGATTGGTTTTTTGTATTTCATGGACTCCTCCTTTCATCAGAGTGATAACGGGTTTGCGAGGAAAGTGCCGACCATGCTGGTAAACAGCCGCAGGCACCAGGCGTTCATCAATAATAGGAAGAACTGCCCGCCCAGCATCCGGCACCAGGAATGGAAGATGTTCCCGGTGGACTGGGAGGCACCTGTGGCAAAGGCAACCGGCGCCGTATAGACCAGCACTCCCAAAAGGATGTAGCGTTCCGCTGCCTCAAAGAGCAGCTTGATGTAATTCCACGCCAAAATCAAAACTAAAATCAGGGCGATAATCGCCACGGCTCCATTGGCGCATACACCCAGGATGACGGTGATGACTGAATTGAAGCTGGCAAAATCCAGGGAGGGAAGCTCCTCCGTTAAGATCCAGTCATAAGGCGTCCCGGCGATGCCAAGGAGCAGGTTCACGATGTCTTCCGCATAAAAGGCCAGGAAGATAAAAATAAAAGAACGGATGGAAAGTTTCAGGGGATCCTCCGCTTCGATTCCGGCACCCATGAAGTAGTTCTTGAAAAGCTGCCACACCCAGTTTAAGAGGATGAGGCCAAGAGCCAGTGCCAGAAACACATCGTACATGGTTTCAGCTGCAGGAAAATAGCGCAGGAACGTGTCCATGGAGCAGCCGAGGGCGCCCAGGACTGAAGTGGTGATCAGATCCAGGATGTTCATGACCTGTTCTGCGATCCATTCCACGATTCCGTCCAGTATTCCCATGTGGTTTCCTCCTCGTATTATATAGTAGTAGTGTTTATAGACCCTCTCCAAGGTCTGTATGCTATACTGTTTGGAGATACTGTGGATTGGTTCATTCCTCCTACCACTTGATGGTTACGGAAAGGCTCCAACCACAGTCTCTTTGTATCGTTGTTAATCAGTTAGATACCGCATGACGGTTGATTTAGAACGAGGTTACAAGCGCAGAGAGTTCTGTGGTCCTAAACAGTATCTAAATCTATTACTAAGGAGTGTTCTTATGATCTACATTGGAATTGATGTTGCTAAGGATAAGCATGACTGCTTTATCACGAACTCAGATGGGGAAGTCCTCTTTCCTGTTTTCACCATTCAGAATAACCGAAATGGATTTGACGACCTTTTTTCCAAGATCCAATCCATTTCTTCAGATGTGTTCAATATAAAAGTAGGACTGGAAGCCACCGGACACTACTCTTACAACCTGCTCGGTTATCTCATTGACAAAGGTCTCCCCACCTTCGTCATCAATCCGCTCCACACAAATCTTTACAGAAAAAGCCTCAGCCTTAGAAAGACGAAGACGGATAAGGTCGATGCCCGAACCATTGCTATGATGCTTATGTCTGATGTAAACTTGAAGTCCTACTCAGACACATCTTACCACAACGAGGAGTTAAAGTCACTCACCCGTTACCGTTTTGATAAAGTTCAGGAACGCGCTCAACTCAAACAATCTGTTTCCAGACTTGTCACCATCCTCTTCCCTGAATTGGAAAAGCTTGTTCCGTCACTACACTTGGCTTCTGTGTACGCCCTCCTTTCCGAACTCCCTTCTGCCAGAGAGATTGCATCCTGCCATCTGACACACCTGACGAAGCTGTTGGAAAATGCCTCGAAGGGCCGTTACAGCAGGGAGAGAGCGATTGAAATACGGGAGGCAGCCAGAGTCTCCATCGGCTCTAACATGCCTGCCAAGTCTCTGGAATTAAGGCACACACTCCGACTGATCGGTGAACTGGACTCTGAAATCACGGAAATCGAATCCGAGATCAAACGGATCATGGATCAGATCCCTTCCCCGATCCTGACCATTCCAGGAATAGGCTACCGTATGGGTGCCATGATCCTGGCTGAAATCGGGGATTTCTCCCGCTTTGATTCACCGGATAAGATCCTGGCATATGCCGGGGCTTCCCCTTCCACCTATCAATCCGGGCAGATGGAATCCTCTTATTCCCATATGGAAAAACGAGGCTCACGCTATCTACGGTATGCTTTGATCAATGCAGCCAAATATGTCTGCCACTGGGATGAAACATTCGGTGCATACCTCCAGAAGAAGATTTCTGAAGGAAAACACTACAACGTTGCCATTACACACGCCACCAAAAAACTTGTACGATTGATTTACGCAATGGAAAAGTCCGGCAAGCCTTACATAAAAATGGCATAACCTTTTCTGTTCTATAACATTTCTTTTGAGCACCGGTATACGATGCTCTGTTTGTCATGCGATTTTCAAGGTACAACGATATCTGAAATGCGTTCCCGCAATTCATTCATAAAATCTTCATTTCAGACTTGACTTTTAATAGTTAGTCTTTCCGGGCTTATCCGCTGTATGTGCCTCCGGCAAAGAACGGGGTAATGTATGCCATAATAAAACCAAGGCCGTTCAGAATCGCCCAGGTAATGATGATCCGCTTCAGCCAGGCACGGCTCTCATCCACGGTCTTGCCGGATTTCGAGAAATTCATCAAAAGCAGCGCCACGGATGCGGTCACTACGGCGGCAATGGTGGATATGAGGACGATCTGGTTATAAACATCCTTCATGATCTCATTGGCCTTGTCCCACATATTGGAAGCAAGCACCGGCTGGACATTCGCTGCAACAAGCGTAAAGAGCAGGAAGGCTGCGTAGAGGTATTTCCCGTAGCAGACCGTCCGCTTTTTCTCCGGTGAAGAGTTTGCAGGTAACTGTTTCATGTATGACCTCCTTCATTGATCTTGAAAAAACGGACGGGATTGCTTTTCCCGCCCGTGCTTATAATTTCCTGCCTCAAAAAGCAGAAGCAGCCCGGTCAATGCGGACTGCTTCTGCAAAGCCATATGAAGTTGTTGAAGGGAAACCTCCTTTCCCTGCACGAAAAAACGCAGCCAATCCGGGCGGGAGGCTGCCGCCTTTGGATGCGCTGCGTTTTCGCTGCATATAATTTTGACAGTACCTATTGTAACACGGGAAAATTTACGGCACAATCGCAAAACCGTGCCAGTTTCGTGCGAAACCGGGAAGAATGTGTGCCACAATCAAAACGAAGAGAAAGCGGGAAGATTTGGAGAGAAGAATTATTCTGAACCTGGGAGATGGACATCCCGAAAGAAGGTGTTATAGTCCACCTGAAAGATCTGGGCAAGGCCTGCAAGGACCGAGATGCGGATGCTGTAGGTACCGCCTTCGATCTGAGAGTAGATGCTCCGGGTGATGTCCAGATCCATAAGCTGCAGTTTGGAAACCACCTGGTCCTGTGTCAGCTTCCGCTCCATGCGCAGGGAGCGGATGGTTTCGCCAATCTGAATATCCTGTTTCAGTTTTTGTTCCATGAAAGAAGCCTCCTTTTTCGTGTTTCCGGGAGTATGCCGAAACCGATCTTGTGGATTTGCAATGTATTCATTGCAGTTTCCTTGATTCTACTGGATATTCCGAGTATAATTGCAATGTATTCATTGCAAAACCGCAGGGGCTTAGGCCCTGCGGTCAGTTCTGTTTCTCTACCAGGGAGGCTTTGGAGAGCAGCTCCTGGATCGTTTCGATGGTTTTGTTATCCAGGGAGCTGACATATTGGATGAGGTTTAAGGCAGCCGGTGACATCCTGTAATCATGCGCCTGGCATAAAAGCCAGCGATCCATAGACAGGCTGAAGGTTTTGGAAAGGACCATGGCAACTTCCAGAGATGGAAGTTGTTGTCCACGTTCAATCTTGGTATAGTATGAATAGGAAATGCCTGCTTTTTCTGCAGCATATTCCTGGGTGTATCCGAGCTGGAGCCGTCGTTCCTTCAGGATCCTGCCGATCCGCCTGATTTCAGATTGTTCCATGTTCTTTACACCCCCTTTCCATGTTTGCCTTTATGGTAAGACATAAATAGTGTCTGAACCACATACTATTTATGCTCATAACAGACACAAATAATGCTTGTTACAGACATAAATAAAGCGGGAGGAAGGACGATGCAGAAAGGAAAGTATTACCGGATGAGAAAAGAACTGGTATGGGGAGCGGGCATCCTGGCTGCCCTGCTTCTTTTTTTCACAGCTTTTGGGAAAATGAAAGATACGGCAGATATGCTGCAACAGGAGGAGTTCACTTCTATGGAGTATAAAGAATTGCCAGCAGTCCAGTCGGAATTGTCGGATTCGGAGGGCTGTTATCTGTGTGGTACAGCAAAGGAAAGCCTGATGGGATATTTCCGGCAGTTTGATGATCTGGGGATTATCAGTGTAAACCAGTGGTATGTGCTGGATTTCGGCATCCTGCCTCATGAGGAGGACGGAGCAGATACCAGTGGCACCAGGACTGCCATGACAGGCACCGGGGAAGGCGGAGATTTCTTTTCCAGCACACAGACACCCTCCCGTGGGATTTCCACGGTGAAAGTCAGTTATGGGGAAGATAGCATCCTGGATGTGGAGAAGGCAAAAACCATTCTCTGCCAGGACTGCCTGGATAAGCTGCTCGCTGTCATGGAAACCTACGGACCGGAAGGGGAGGAACCAAAGCCCAGGGATCTTTGTCTGGTGGATTTTCAGACGCTGGAGCTGTATTCCATGCAGGAGCAGTATATCAGCTACTACATCAGGGATTATTATGTACGGCTGGATCAGACGGAAGACGGGATGGAGGTGGAGGCGGTCTATGCGCCAGTGCGGGATTGACGGGAAATTCCATGGAAAATCAGGCAGGCTGCCACTTTGCTATCCGGACCGCATATGGTATGATGAAAGTATTCTAAGGGAAGGGAGCGGGATGTGATGCAGGAGCAGGAATGTATGCTGGATGTAAAGACGATTGAGGCGGCAGTCGCCGGGGAGAAATGGGCGCTGGAGAAGGTGCTGTCGTATTATGCGGATTATATTGAAGAACTGGCGACAGTAGAAGTCGAACAGCCAGATGGAAGCGTGAAAAAGGTTGTGGATGAGGATTTAAAACAGCAGATCGGGATGAAGCTGCTGGAAGAGATCCCGAAGTTTCCGCTGGAGGAAGCGAAGAAACAGGCGGCGGAGGAATGAGACATCAATGACTATAATGGAGTGTTTTGAATGTTTAGATTGTCGCCAATAAAATTATGGAGAAATATTTCAATAATAATGTTTCTGTTAGCAATGATTTTTTGCTTGATTGGAACATTTACCATTCATGGTAATCTGATTGTACATTGGAATGAGGTGGGAGTTCCGAATAATTCTTCCGGGAAATGGGTTTTATGGGCTATGCTGTTACTGGCATTTTTATCTATGTTTACACATAGTAGCTTTTCAAAAAAGCGTCCTGGACAAAATTCTTTAAGCATAGAAATGTCTGGTGCTTTTTCGACTGGATTGGTATCTACCTGGTCTATAATCAATATTACGTTGGTGACTTACTATCTCTATCCATTAACAGATATTGTTATTATCGGTACAATAGCTATTGCTTTTTGTTATATTTTATTTGTTGTAATTGCCTATATCCGGAACAGTAAAAACAACAAATCCTAAGTTGTTGAATTGAAATATGCCTTTAGAAATGGCAAAAATCGGTTAGTTTCTGCGGTTGCAACCCGCTGTTGCGAAGTTGCAACCGTATTTTGGTTGTGTGTTATCGGTAAAAATTGTATCCTGATAGCGAAAGGAGGACACCTACATGACCTTTGGAGAAAAAATACAAAAACTGCGGAAGGAAGCCGGGCTGTCCCAGGAGGAATTATCCTACCAGTTAGGCGTGTCCAGGCAGGCGATCAGCAAATGGGAGCGTGACAACGGCTATCCAGAAACAGAAAAGATTGTCCGTATGAGCAAAATTTTTCATGTGACGCTTGACTATTTATTGAATGAGGAAGGTACACAGGAACCGGAGGCTGCAGCAGAACAAGGAATCTATGTGAGTAGGGAAATGGCAGACGGTTTCCTTTTGTATCAAAAGCGGAAATATCTTAAAATTGCTATTGCCGTAGGGATCATGGTAGGAAGCCTTGCACTCTCGTTTATGCTTTCAGAGATTTCCATGCTTCTGTTTATGCTGGTATGGATTGTGGGAATTGTTCTTTTATTCTCTGTCAAATTAACAGATCATCCATATCGAAAACTCTGGAAGGAACCACTGCTGTTTGACAAGACTGTAAAGGCGGAATTAAATACGGCATACGCAGAGAAAAAGAAATTCCTTCAGCTATTTAATTTAATCGGAATTGCCTTAATTGCATTGGGCTTTCTGTTTTTCCCTTTAATCGTTCCGGCCGAACTGCTCTTTGCCGATGCGGTTGCTTTAGCGGCAGGAATGGTTGTTGCAGGAATTGGAACATTTTTATGTATTTATATGTCTGGCCTTGTTCGTGCCTACAGGCTGTTGGTCATGAATGAAGCCTATCAGCAGAAAGAAAGGTGAGGATCTTATGAAGAAAATAATGATTACACTCATGGTAATACTGACACTTCTCTGTGGTTGTCAGGCAAACGAAAACACCAATGCTTTCGATTATGGGGATGATATTTCAAAGGCGCAGGAAATAGCTGTTGTTTCTCCTGAGACTGAGGAAGTTATGGATACGATCACTGGTGCAGAGGACATAAAAGACTTTGTTTTGGCGCTGGAGGTAGAAAAATGGAAATTAGAAACGCTGCCAGAGGAAACGACTGAAATTGGATCTTTTGGATTGGCACAAGAGGAAACCATTAAACTGGGACAGACGGATACGGATGGAACACTTTTTGATATTGCTACCATTACACTATATGATGGAGACTATATCAGTTTTGAAATTGGCGGGCTTGACATGGCATTTGAAGTGAGTGAAGAAACTGCTGATTATTTGAACGGATATTTTGAGTAAGTTTTGTTTGAAATGGGTGCAGCGATGCCAGATAAGACAAAATGTAGGGCTGAAAGGCGGTAAACGGGCATGAAGAAATTCACATTCAGAAGGCAAATCTTTATTGGAATCATGCTTATCGTTATTGGAAATATACTTGCGTTCATTTTCCATAAAGGAATCTGTGCAAATATTGCATGGATATTGTATGGACTTATGCTCATAGTAAATCCTGTGTATCCAGAAAGATATCGTAATGATGCCAAAAGAGCAAAATGGGGAGTGCGAATAGCAGGAGTTATTTGTGTTTTGGTAGGTGTGCTAACGAAGTATGTTGTATAAATCCTACGTTATCGAACTCTACTGAAGTGAAAATGGGGGACTTGATTTCTCGCGTCTCACTGTGTATAATGCGAACTTAGGAAGGAAATCAGGTGCAAACTCTGATGCCCTCAGTTAATTTTATAAGTAAAACAGAGATAGCATCCTTGACTTTGGGCGGTACAGGATGCTATTTCTTATTATATATTATTATGGTGAATGGGAGAAAGAATGAGTATATACAAAAAAACAATCGGATTAACAGGCTTAATTACAATCTTATCATTTGTGGTGTGCTTAGTATTGCATTACTTGTTTATGTCTGAAGAAGCAGAATTTTGGTGTAACGTAGTTCTTGGAATTTTCAGTGGTGCTTTGCTAACTCTGCTATCATCTGTCATTGGGTATAGGGTTGAGCGTAAAAGAGTTCTTGAAAACTTTTTCTATTATACGAATAAAATTTTAAAACAAATAAATCAATACCAAATGAATATGACTCTTGAAGAGAAGATAAATTTCCTGTTGGAATATGCCGATAGTGATAAAATAGAATGGGATTCTTGCCTTGGGGAGATAGACTTTCTATTTGATTTTGGTAAGAAAAATTTTAAATACATTTATAATTCGATATATAAACCATTATGGGAGTTACAGAGGGCAATACAAAAGCATTATTGGCATTTTAAATGGTACAAAGACGGTACGGGTAAAAATGACAAAGTTATGGAGGAATTTTTAAAAGAAATCGAACCGTTGATTTTTGATAGAGAGGAAATGAAGACACCTATAGAAACTGACCAAAATGGAAAAGTCATTAAATATATGACGGCAACAAAAGTAACTAATCGAATTGTTTCCTCCATTAATAAGGATTTAACTGGAAAATACTATAAACTTATGTATGGAAAAAAAGCAGAAAAACAGATGTGAATACAATGTAAAACTGTCTTGTGACGGCAGCACGGGCAAAATTTGCAGTGCTGCCGTCTTCTATTTTACAGGTTCTGCCGAATGATCCGGGTGATCAGCCCGACAGCCACATTGCGCTCTTCGTCTATGTGCGTAACCACAAAGGATACCTCATCCTTTTTCCCCACAGTGCGGGGATCATAGCAGGAATGGGCGATGGCATTGACGCCGATGGAGAGCCGGACGAATACGGTTCCCTTATGGATATCTTCCACCACACCGGCATATTTGCCCTGCACCTTGCATTTCTTCATATTTTCCTTGCTGGTATTGCCTTCCACGCTTTTGACATCTGCATGGACGGTGATCTGCTCCGGGGACTCTGCCTTCACATCCAGGATCCGGACCAGGATGTGATCCCCTACCCGGAACCGCTCCCTGGCATCTCCCAGCCAGTCAAAGGACAGATCCCTTGCCAGGATGGAAGTCTCCACGCCAAAAATTTCAGCACGGACAACCTTTTCCGCCACGGCGATCACTCTGGCCTGTACGATCCGGTCTTCATAGATCTTGGGTTTCCCGGAGGAGTCTGTATCCAGATAAAAAATCTGACGTTTCTTCAGCATGGCTTCCTTACGGCTTGCCACGATGCTGTGTGTCTTGGTATCCAATCCTTTCACAAGGAAATCAATCTCACAGCCCAGCATATTATTGAGGATTTTATTCTGCCGCAGGGAAAGCTCCCCGTAATCGTGGGCGTTATCCTGGACAAGATTCAGCATCATTTCCGAGATGGGGATGACAGTACGGAAGTCCTTGTAATAGATAATGGCGATCAGACTGCCGGCCTCCGTTTTCTCAATGCCGCCCAGCTTCCCGGTGAGGATTTTCCGGGTGCGGTATGCGTTCTGGATCTCGTGCCAGATGAGATCCGCTTTGGACTGCGGCGTTTCCAGCTGAGCATCGGCGTCCAGGGTAAGGATAGAAGTTACATGGTTCAGTTCGTTTGGCATAAGCTGCCTCCTTTCAAAAATTAAGACATAATGGAATCTTTATCCAGCGGAACAATCTCCTCTGGATAATCCGGAAATTCTTCCGGCAGGTCACTAAATTCTTCCGGATGTCCGGAAGGGTAAGCGTGCTTGTCCGGTTCACGGCGAAGCGGTTTCTCCTGCGAGGGAAAGGCAGGGCGTCTGCCGCTGCGGCCGGGCCGGGGCTTTTTCTTTAAATTTTCAGCAAGAGTCGGCGTGTAGTCGTATTCTTCCTGCTCGGCTTTCGCCCGCCACTGGGGAACATGGTCGGCGGCCTTTCTTGGAATCAGCTTTTTGGAATCCGGGTGGAGCGTATAGTCGTATTTCTCCACTTCCAGGATTTTCTGGCCCCGCAGGATGATGAGTGCCTTATTTAATGGCAGCCGCTGGATCTCATCCGGCGTTAAGAGCTTGCGTTTCCCGATAGATCTGGTCTGCCGGTACTCCGGTGTGTAGTCCGACACCCGCCAGGAATTGAGCTGTTTGGCTTCGCTGCTGACTCCAACCGTCACATCTCCGGACCGGTTGGAAATAAAGGTGGCAGTTACTTCATCGGTACAGCCTAAGAATAACTGGCTGTCACAATTCCCTATGATTTCCTGCCATTGGTTCAGCGGATACCGGTTCTGCATCTGTGGCAGATTCTGAAAAATACAGGAAATGCTTAAGTTTCGACTCCGGATAACGGAAATTTTTTTGTTCAACTCCAAAATGGCGCCGGTATTCGCCAGCTCATCCGCCAGGATATGTACCGGAACCGGCAGCTTTCCGTCCTCCCCCTCTTTGTCCGCAAAACGGACCAGCTTGATAAAGATAAAAGTCATGAACAGAGAGGAGAGGAAATCAAAGGTGCTGTCCTGGTCTGAGGTGATACAGAAATACGCACATTTCTGTTTGCCCGGCAGCGTCAGGTCAATCTCATCATAGGAGGTGATCTGCCGGATCAGTTTGTTCTGGAACACCTGCAGCCTGGCACCCAATCCGATGATGACGCCGGAGCGCACCGTGTCGCTGGCCTGCTTATAGATGCAGTAAGGTACTTTTGCCGGATGGGATACCGGAAGCAGGTCAAACAGGCTGTTCAGTTCTCTCTCGGAACTCATGGTCAGCAGCTTGTACACCTGCCCGATATTTTTGGCTTCCGGCGGAAAACCCTGATCCACGTACAGAACCAGTGCTTTTAATAAATTCATTTCCGCATTATCCCAGAAGTGATCCCCTTTGGCAGAGCCGGTATTCTGGATGATGACATCCGCAAATACCTGTGCCATGGTTTCAGAGCCATTGATCTCCATAAGACAGTTCCAGCTGTCGGAGTTTTCCGGGTTGACCAGGTTGAAACATTTGACGGTATAGCCTTCATTCTCCAGATATACGGACATACTTTCATAGAGTTCGGATTTCGGATCGGTTATGATCAGGCTTTCTCCCGGCCCGTCAATCCCACGGGCAACACTCTGGAAAATGGCATTTCGGACATAGGCACGGCTCTTCATGGAGCCGCTGGAGCCGTAGACTGCCACATTTCGATTCATATAGGTGTGGTAGGGCAGACAGACAGCCTTGCCATTCAGCTTGCCTAATATGGTGCCTTTGCTCTTCTTTACATCAGAGGTCAGCTCCAGGACTTTATGCATTTCCTCCGGTGTCATGAAACCGGAGGTTCCATAGGTTCCTTTGGTCGAGTAATTCAGGTTCCGTTCCCGGTCTGCGACTTCGCCGTTGCGGTCATAGCCCATCCGCATGAGCAAAAAAATCAGCAGCCCAAATACCACAAGGCAGATCCCAATCCCATACAGGTTATACGGAAAATCGGTGACTGCCTGGAAACAGGCTGCCGGATGCGGGGATGGCATCTGTGGGGAACTGCCATTGCCCGGCGTGTTACCAGCGGCAGTCCAGATGCGATAGTTTCGGATAAACTGAGCGATATAGCCGCCTGCATATAAGGTGCAGAGGCTGATGGGAAGCAGATAAATGAGCTTCCACCATTTACGGTTCATGCAAAAACCCCTTTCTAAACTTAGAGAGGTCAATACTGGAGAACCGAATGTCGGCGGTCAGATACCGTTTTAGACAGGGGATTTGGAAATCAAAGCAGATCATCACCCCCTTTCTGCCATATACATTCAGCCCGGTATTGAATCGGTTAATTCGGTGCAAGTCAAAATCATATGCAAGAACCGCGGGGTTCCCGGAAGCGTCCACCCCATCATGGTCGATGGGAAGGTCTGGCTGCCGGGAACCTAAATCGGATAACAGTAACTGGTCCAGCTGTTTCATGAGCCGTGGCCGGACCAGCAGTTTCAAAAGCGTTTCACCTTCCGGTGTGTTTGGCAGATAGTGAAAGTGTTCATAGGATGTATCCGCTACAAACAGACTCTTTTTGTATCCGCCGGTACTGGTCAGGAGCTGGTAAGCGGTGTCCATGTCCTTCCCGGTCAGGATCGCCCGGACTTTCGGATGTCCCGTATAGGGGAAATCCTGCAGGTAATGCTGCAGGAAGGCGTTCAGCCGTACCTCTGTCCGGTATTCCCACTTGAGTACATGGTCACCGGTGTTATACAGTGCATAGGCACAATGGGGAGCAAGCAGCACCCCCATGCTCCGGGAATTTCTGATCTTGGTTGCCTCTGAACCGATGTGCTTAAACTCCCGTGATGAGTAAAAAAGGGGCAGGTTCCCCATAGTGAGGATACCGGCTTCGCGGCCTTCCCTGAAAATATCCGGTTTCTGGTCAGCAAAGAACGGGATGCCGGCGCTTAGGAGAGTCAGATAGGTTTCTGCTTTCTGGTACAGACGCAGCCGACGGGTTACTTCGCTTCGGACCTGATTGGTTTCGGTATTCCCGGTGAGGAAGTCACGGAAACGCTCCGGATTTTGAGCAAGGAGCATCTGTTTGGCCCGTCCGGTCAGGCGATAGCCCCTTAAATGATCCCGATAGTGAGTCCGCAGCAGTTTTTGTGCCTTTAACTCTGTAATGAGCTTTTCTCCATAAGAGGGGCTTGGGATCAGACGGGTAAGCTGGTCAGCAGGAAATTCCCCGCAAAGAGCGACCATTTCCAGGAGCCTGTATTTCTGGGAGGTAGAAGGATACAAAATCAGTCACCCCTCCTTCCGGTAGTTACCCATGTAAGTCTGTACTTGGGTAAAAAGTTGTGCTTCCCGGCAAACAAAAAAAGCAGGGATTTCCTGCTTTCAAAGGATGTTTTACCAATGTCGGATAAAATGACGGAAAAATCATGAAATTTCCGATATGGTTTCAATCTCGTTTTTCCGTCCTTTCAGCCACTGGGGAAACCGGGATTTTCCCATCACATAGATGACAGTATGATCCGTATCTCCCAGCTCCGTGGTGTGGTAGGAGTCGCAGTAAAGCCCGCTGTCATCCACCATGATATAGGTGGCAATCGTGTCCAGAAGCTGTTTGAACTCCAGGTTATCGTAATCACGTACCCGGTCAAATGGGCCGTTCCGGTCATAGATCTGGCTGAAGCAGACCACACATTCCCGGTACAGGGGAAGGGAATGGACCGTCAGGTAGTTCTGCAGTGCATAGTTCAGCGGCTCATGGAGAAAGGCAGCGTTGACGTGCTGCTTTCTTTTGGGAAGCAGGCCCGGAAGCGTAATGGAGATCAGATCTTCGTCCTGCCGGATCTCAATCCCCTGGGCATCTGCCGCTTCTTTTAAGTATCCGCTCCGTTTTTCCGGGGCGGCCAGACAGACCAGGTTCCGCATCTGGCAGGCGATCCGTTCCGCCCGCAATGCAGCATTCATACTCAGATCCCCGTAGTTTTCCGGATATGCACGGATATCGGTGGTTTTCAGTGCAAAAACCGTGTTGTTAAGTTTCTGGATCTCTCCTTCCAGCTTCGCAAGCCGTTCATAGAGAATTTTCTGGTTTGAAATGGTGTATTACCTCCTTCCGTAGTAGCTGACAGAGCCGGAGTCATCCACGACACAGAAAGCAAGTACTCCTTCAATCGAGAGTTTGGCAGCCTGCTGGATATTTTCCAGCACCACAAGACGCAACACATCGTGGCGGGGAATGGATTTCATCATATGATCCACCAATATTTCCTGTTCCAGCGGAACATAGAGGATTTCGTACTCCTCATTTTCTGAAAAGAAGTGGAGTTTCACTGGAAAATCCCCGCTGGTATGGAATACGATGGGCTTTTCAAAATCCAGTAAAACCCAGAAGGCGGCAATCGTGCCTCGATCCGGGCTTTTGGCAGCCTCCGGGCTGTCACATAACAGGCCGGCTTCCTTATCATGATAAATCCTTCCCTGCTTGACCAGGCTGGTGATCAGCGACTTGATGGAGTCCTGGTTACCAAACATCTTCATTACCTGTTCATACTTCAGGGCATGGTAGGTGGTCAGGAAGCGCAGGAGCTTTTCTCCTTCCCTGTGGTATATCTGATCTCTTGTTTTCATGCCGGATTTCCTCCGTTCAATAGAATGTGCGTGTGCTGTACGTAGAGCATACGTAGATTTTCTACTTATTTAATATGTAGGCTGTACGTACAGCAGTCAGCGTTGGTTTATGGGTACAAAAAAAGCACCGCCGAGGGTGCTGTAAAAAGGAAACTATAAGCAATACCTATTGTAGCATGGGTAAATTTACCCTGCAATCGCAGAACCGGGACAATCTTATGCCGGATGTGTGCCACTTCCTACTCCGGGAAGAATTTATTCAGGGTGTCTATGGTTTCCTTTGCCGTATAGCCCCAGAGGATGCTGCTCAGAGCTTCTATCGCCAGGTGGCGTTTCCGGTAGTAAGTACGGTAGGAGATATTGGGAATGTGCTGCTCCAGCTTTTCCAGGATTTCTTCCGTGTTCTTCAGCTGCTGCGGCGAGAGAAAGGCATAGTAGAGGATCCAGTAATACTGCTCCCCGTATTTGTGGTTATTCCGCAGAAGATCTACGGAAGACTCCAGCAGCTTCAGCATCCGGTTGCTCCGCTCAATGCTTTTGGCACGTTCCGCAATATCACTTCCTGCCAGGTCTGCCCCAGCTGCATAAATGGAATCCAGGAACTCATCAATGCTGGAACCGTACTGCACCTTGAATTGGTTCTCCATCTGGTGAACGACCACTTTCAGGCTGTATGTGGCATCCCGGTAACGGCGAAGGAACTGGTACGTATCATGAAACCGGGGATTTTCTTCCGGTGTTGAAAAGTCCTGTCCTTTACGCTTCGGCATACAGATCCCCTCCTTCCTGACTTCCGGCTTCCGCATTATCCGGTATTTGCGGGGGAAGATCCGGCAGTAAGATTTCCGGCGGTTCCATTCTGTGCATCCTCTTAGCTCGCTGTCCTATCCTGCCCTCTTTCGGAAGGGCAGTATTCGCCAGTACGGTTCGGCTCTGCTGTCCACCCTTCTTCTCAGGCTCCAGCTTTGCAGACTCCAGCTTGGGTTCTATGGTCAGCTCAAACCGGTAGTTTGCGGCTCCAAAGGGGCAGATAATATTTAGACCAATTACAGGTATACTATCCTTGCAGTCTGATAAGGGAGATAATATATACCTGGTCTGGGGGCAGTGACAGCAGGGAATCCCTTGTGTATCCAGGAGTTTGGCGACTTTTTTGACCATGTAGCGGATGTGCGAAATTGGAACGCAGGGAATGAGATTTGAAACAGTAATCTGTTCATCCGTCACCGTTTCTGGTACGCACACAGACTCTGGTTCTGCGGGTTCCTCTGCAGGTGTTTCTTTTGGAATGTAAATCGGCAGTTTCATTTTCATGGCGATCTCCTCCTTGTCAATCAGTACGTCGCTGATGTTAAACATAATGGAAAGGTAATTGTTCAGGTATATCATGCTCCCGTGATTTCCACGGAAGGATACCAGGGTGATCAGGTTCATCTTCTCCAGCTTTTTTAATAGCCTTGAGACAGTAGGTTTAGAATGTCCCCAACGATCTCCCAGTGTCTGGAAGCTGGTCAGAGGGGAACCGGTATTATTCCGATAATAAACGACAGGGCCGGTGTCAGAGCAGAGGACAGACGGATCATTGTATACAGCGTGGATCCAGAGATCCAGAAGAATGTCCATTTCCGAGCATTTGCCTGTCTGGATCAGCTTGTGGGCTTTTCCGATAGGAAAAAAGAAAAAGCCGGTATCCTTTTTGCAGGGATAATTGTATTTCAGGGCAGTATTATCATCCTGCCAGTCAGTAATCCGGAATTTGACCAGGCGGTTTTTCTCCAGCAGGGAATAGGTAATGCAGCTTTCCTCCTGGAGATGCTTCAGGATGGAAATGGCCTGATGCTGAAACCGGCAGCGAAACCAATCCTGCAGTTCTGAAATGCTGCAGATCCATTCGCCCGGTGAGAGCGTATAAGTTAGCTGCTCCATGCGCCGGATGGAAGTGCTGTAATTGGCGTAGGAGCAGAGAACCAGATACCAGAAAAGAAAAGAGCCTCCGGTGGTTCGGATGCTCCTGTCATTTAATAAGGTCTGTATGAAGTTGCGGTAGATCCGGCAGCGTGGAAAATCTACGATTTGTTTGAGTTCTAATTGGTATTCCATAAGTAAGCCTCCTAATAAAAAGGGCTGACAACGAATGTCAGCCTGTCAAAATGATATGATTTGTCAGTAGGTATTGAGAGAGTGCAGAAGCCAGTTGGGTTCCTCTGGTCTGACACACCCCATTGCATTTTTATTGCATTTTTAAATTTTGTTTTATTGTTTTATAGCGCTTTATAATCGCTAAAACCCTTGTAAATAAGCCAATCTTTGTTTATATCGCTTACCGTCTGTCTGGGTATTCCATAAGTAAGCCTCTCTTTCTGAAATAAAATAGAGGCAGCATGATGATGCTGCCTCTAGCCAATCGTTCGGTTGAATGTCACCTTTTTTCTATTAATTCTGGATGTGAGGATATCCTGCCAATATCCCTCCATCATCCCTTTTGCATCGAAAAAGCCTTGCCAAAGTCAAAATCTTGATTTATACTGAATTTGCAAGAAATTTATCATTCAGGCTGTTTCGAGCCGGTAAAAAATCCCCATTTTTCGGGACTCTAAGTTCCATTTCGTACCAAGACGTTCTGGGAAAATCGGTTGGCACTAAATGACTTAAAATCCCGTGGGTAGTGATACCCGTACCGGTTCGATTCCGGTCTGCGGC
>OLQI01000065.1_pt1 | contig 107352 bp, 94 predicted proteins | sample 1672171 | NCBI WGS metagenome assembly OLQI01 (sample SAMEA3136655, study PRJEB25190) | human gut metagenome
AATTAATTTCTAATGATTGTCAAGGAAAAATTGAGAAATCCCCCCTCGGCAAGTGCCAACAAGCCGCTAGATAATGGCCTAAACTGCCTTTTTTATAATAAAAATTATTTAAGCTAAAATTAATTCACATTTTTCTACTATTACACTTGTGTTATATCACAGATATGTTATAATAGGTAACGTGAAGGAAGTGAATAGCGATGCAGATCGATATCAAGAGATACTTAGAAGTCCACAATTTAACGATTTACCAAGTATCCAAGCGTTCTGGCTATGGCTACACGACTTTACATAAATCATTCAATAAACCACAATCGAGTTCTACGTCGCTAAATCTACGCGACCTTGATGCCTTGGCACGAGCTGAGCACAAGGCGATGTGGGAAGTCCTTCGTGATTTAGAGAGTCATTATCTGAAACATGATGATGACGAGTCGTTGTAGCCAGTCGGCCCGATCGGCTGTTTAATAGATTAATTCTGACTACAATTTAACACTTAAAATTAACAATTAATTGAGGAGGTACTGCGTAATGGCACAAAATCCAATGGATCCATTTAACAGCGATATGAATGACATCTTTAACCAATTGATGGGTGGAATGAATGGCTCTGCAAACCGTCGTTACATGATCAATGGTCAAGAAGTAACTCCAGAAGAATTCGCACAATACCGGCAAAACGGTCAGCTGCCTGGTGGGGCAATGCCACAACAGGGCGGTCAGCCAGGTCCACAGCCAAGCGAAGGCAAGGAAAGTATCCTGCACAAGCTGGGCCGGAACTTGACGGAAGAAGCCCGTCAAGGCGAACTGGACCCCGTAATTGGCCGGAACAAGGAAATCCAAGAAACCGCTGAAATTTTAAGTCGGCGGACAAAGAACAACCCAGTCCTGGTTGGGGATGCTGGTGTTGGTAAGACGGCGGTTGTTGAAGGCTTGGCCCAAGCAATCGTTGACGGCAACGTTCCTGCACCAATCAAGGACAAGGAAATCATCAGTATTGATATTTCCGGTCTGGAAGCTGGAACCCAATACCGGGGCAGCTTTGAAGAAAACATGCAAAAGCTGATCGATGAAGTCAAGAAGGCGGGGAACATCATCCTCTTCTTCGATGAAATCCACCAAATCATCGGTGCTGGTTCAACTGGTTCCGACAGCGGCTCCAAGGGAATGTCCGACATCATCAAGCCGGCATTATCCCGGGGTGAAATCAGCGTCATCGGTGCAACTACTCAGGACGAATACCGGAACACCATTATGAAGGACGCTGCCTTAGCTCGGCGGTTCAACCCGGTAACGGTTAACGCCCCAAGCAAGGCCGACACGATTGCTATCCTGAAGGGTATTCGGGACCTGTACGAACGTCACCACAACGTTAAGTTGCCAGACGACGTTCTGCAGGCAGCGGTTGATTACTCCGTTCAATACATGCCACAACGGGCTTTGCCTGACAAGGCCATCGACCTGATCGATATGACGGCCGCTCACCTGGCAGCAAAGCACCCAGCACATGATGCTAAGCAGATTGAAAAGGAAATAGAAGTTCAAGAAAAGAAGCAGAAGGAAGCAGCGAAGAAGGAAGACTACAAGGCTGCCCAGGCTGCTAAGGACAAGATTGCTGACCTGAAGAAGCAATTGAGCCAGAACTCCGAAGACGAAAAGGTTACGGCAACTCCAGAAGACGTTGCTAACGCCGTTGAACAGATGACTGGTATTCCGGTTTCCAAGATCGGTGCTAGTGATGTTGAACGTCTGAAGGATATGGACAAGCGTCTGGAAGGCAAGGTTATCGGCCAAGACGAAGCCGTGGAAGCCGTTGCCCGTGCTATTCGGCGGAACCGGGCCGGCTTCGACGAAGGGGAATCACCAATTGGCAGCTTCCTCTTCGTCGGCCCAACTGGTGTTGGTAAGACTGAACTGGCCAAGCAATTGGCCCTCGATATGTTCGGCTCCAAGAATGACATCATCCGCTTGGATATGTCTGAATACTCAGACCGGACTGCCGTTTCCAAGCTGATTGGGACGACCGCTGGTTACGTTGGTTACGATGACAACTCCAACACCCTGACCGAAAAGGTTCGTCGGCACCCATACTCTATCATCTTGCTGGATGAAATTGAAAAGGCTAACCCACAAGTGATTACCCTGCTTCTCCAAGTACTTGATGATGGCCGCCTGACTGATGGTCAAGGGAACACCATTGACTTCAAGAATACTGTGATCATTGCAACTTCTAACGCCGGCTACTCCAACGACGCACCGGTTAAGCTGGGCAATGACAACGACGAAGAAGACCTGATCAAGAAGTTGACCAACTACTTCCGTCCAGAATTCTTGAACCGGTTCAACGCCATCGTTGAATTCCACAGCCTGACGAAGGAAGACCTGCAAAAGATCGTTGACCTGATGCTGGCTGATGTTAACGCCACCCTGGCTAAGAAGGGCATGGACGTTAAGGTAACGCCGACTGCTAAGAAGTACCTGATTGACGAAGGGTACGATGAAGCCATGGGTGCACGTCCGCTGCGGCGGGTAATCGAACGGGAAATCCGTGACAAGGTCACTGACTACTACCTTGACCACCTGGATGCCAAGCACTTGGTTGCTGAAATGCAGGATGGCAAGCTGGTAATCGTTGACGCCAAGGACGCTGCTAAGGATGACAGCGACCAATACACTTCTCCGGAAGACAAAAAAGATGACGAAGCTAAGGACGACCAAGAAGACAAGTAATCGTTAGCTGAATCGCTAAATAGGAAAACCGGTTGGTGAAATGTTCACCAACCGGTTTTTTGTGTCCATTGGCTGAAAAAACTAACACTTGGCGGACAGAAAATGGTAATTTGCTGATAAAGTTGTAAAATGAAGGATGTTTTATCATTATTTTTATTGAAACATTGCAAGAATTAATGGGGGAAATATGAAAATCAAGGTTAAGGGAATTCTAGCCGCCGCCACTGTCTGCGGGGCGGCTTTAATGGTCAACCAGCTGACCGCCAACGCCGCCGACCAGCAGGTGGCACCGGCAAAGCTCACTGCCAGCGTGGCTGTTGCTAGCGGCCAAACTAGCAGTCAACCGCTCCCGGCGGCTCCAGCCAGTCAGGTAGCGCCAAGCACGGTTAACGCTGTCAGCCAGCCGGCGGCGACGCCCATCACTGCTAATAGCGATACTGGGAACTACGGCAACCTGGACGGGGCGGCTATTGTGGGGAACCAGGTTCGGTTACAAGGCTGGAACGCGAATGGGCAGGCCGGAAACCGTCCCTACCACACGATTATCGTGGTTGACCGGACCACTGGCCGGGAATTGCAGCGGCAAACTGTCCAACCGGTCAGTCGTCCAGACGTGCAAACTGCTTTTCGCAACGTCACCAACGCGGTTAATTCAGGCTGGCAGGTCAGTTTTGACCTCAGTGATGGTAATGCCGATGCCTGGTTAAGTCATTCGCTAGCCATTGTCAGCCGGTACAGCAATGACCCGACAGCTAACAATACGGATGCCGATTACTGGTATGCCCCGATCACGTTTGACCAGCAGGAGAATGGCTACCTAGACAGCTGGCGGTTTGCTTCCGGCCACCTCACCGCTAGCGGTTGGCACGCGACTTCTGCCAGCTACCGCCAGCCCTACCATTGGATCATTATCTATGACCAGACCCTGGGCCGGGAAATCAAGCGGGTTCGAGTCAGCGACGCGGCCCGGCCGGATATTGCCAAATATTATGGTCGGACGTACGGTGCTGCCAAAGCTGGTTGGAACCTCGACTATGATTTTGGTACGGACAGTCGCTACCTCAACGACCAGCTCCAACTGATTTCACGGTATAGCGACGACCAGCAGGGTGGGGAAGGTCACCATACCGATTATTGGTACTCGCCGCTAAAGGCTGACCAAGCCAACCGGGCGAACCTTGATAATGTCACCATTGCTGGTGGCAAACTCAACCTGGCGGGCTGGCACGCGACAGATGGCAGCCTGAGAAGGGAGCACCACTTTATCATCCTGCTGGACGCCCAGGGGCACGAACTTGGCCGGTTACCGGTGAAGAACATTGCCCGGGCAGACGTTGGCCGCGCCTTCGCGGGAATTTATAATTCTGCTAATTCTGGCTGGCAAGTTCAGTTTGACCTGACTAGCGCGCTGGTGGGAGGCCCGCTCCGGATTGTGAGCCGGTATAGCAGTGATCCCGCTGGCAACCGTGACTACGTTGACTACTGGTTTAACCCGGTGAACTTTAACCACAACCAGTACGCCATCACCAGTGTGGCAAAGCAGGACGGGGCACTGGTGATCAAGGGCTACCACGCTGCGGATGCTGCCTACCAGCAACCAAACCATTACGTGATTATCTATGATCTGACTGCCCGCCAGCAGGTTGGGTCGGTGAAAACGCTGCTGACGGTGACCGAGCCGGGAGTCCAGCTCAGTGCCTACAACGCTGCCGCTGCCAGCTTTACGGCGGTTTTCCCGCAACTCAGCTTAAACAGCGGCCACCAGTACGCCCTGGTTCTACGTTATTCCGCGAACAGTCAAGGAAATGGTGACGAGGGTGGTCGCCAAAATGACACCTGGCTAACCTTGTCTAGTGCCAACCGGGGCTGGCTGGACAGCTTTCAGCTCAGCGATGGTCAGCTTAAAGTTAGCGGCTGGCACGCCAGCGACTTTGAGCTGGTCGCGCCTTACCATTTCCTGATCGTGTATGACAATACTGCTCACCAACAAGTGGCGGCCAAGCTGGTCACTGGCAATGCGGCACGACCGGATGTCCAGCAGAGCAATGCCGGAATCGCCACGGCTACCGCTTCCGGTTTCAACTGTGATTTTGGTCAGCTTACCTTGCACGCCGGCCATTCCTATTCTATTGTCAGTCGGTATTCGACTATTAGTACCGGCAACGGTGATAACGGCAGTGCTAGTCACCAGGATTACTGGATGCCAGCGGTGACACTCAACCAGGCGCACGCGTCCATTGACGGTTTGACCGCGGCCGCTGGCGGCATCCGGGTAGCCGGGTGGCTCGCCACTGACCAGCTGCTTGATAAGCCGTTTGCGTATGTGATTGGCCTGTATAACGGCAAGGAGTTCGGCCGCCAGAAAATTAGCTTTAGCGACCGCCCTGATGTCGCACGAGCATACTCACAGACCTACCAAAGCGGGCACAGCGGCTTTGACCTGGTAGTACCGACGAACAACACTGTGTTTAAGCAAGGCCAGCTCAGCTTTATCTTGCGGGTAACCGATGATCCAGCCGGTAACGGTCATGCCAATGACCTGAACAGTCAGAGCTACGCTGTTAACGCCGGTGAAGTCACTGGTGTCTACAAGCCGACGACCAATGCGGTAGCGATTTCTGGCTGGCACGCGGCAATGGGGCAGAGCTCCCGGCCGTACCAGTACCTGATTGTGACCGACTTGAACGGGCACGAATTTTACCGGCGGCCGTTGAACGAAACGAATTCTAACTTGACGACCAGCACTGGGGCTCGGCAGGCGGGCTGGATCGCTGGTGCTGGCAATTCTGCCTTTGCACTGACCCTGCCAGTAACGGAGCAGATGAACCACCGGGGAATTCGCGTAATTCACCGCTATACCGATGATGCGGCTGGTAACGGCAATTACATTGACTGGTGGTCACCAGAGATTGATATTAATACTGGCTTCCAGCCATTAAATGGTGGGACGGTCTATTACGATCCCGCGACTGGTCAGCTGGCGACCGGCTGGCGGAACGTGGCCGGCAACAACTATTACTTTGCGGACGGTTACCAGATGAAGCCGGGTTCTGACGACTGGGTTTACAATGACCAGCTCCACGGGCAGATGTATACGGGTGTGCAGTGGGCCGATGGACACTGTTACGACTTTGGTCGGGACGGAGTTGCCCATGCGCAGCCGTGGAACGATAGCTGGTCATGGCCGTTTCCTGCTAGTGGTGAGGGCTCCTTTGCCTTTGGGCAGGGTTTTGGCTATAACTGGGCTGGCCGGACAAACAGCTACCACGATGGCTTGGACTTTGGGGCCTACGATCATCCGGGTGCCGACGTTCACGCGGTCCACGGCGGCCGGGTCATTGATATTGCGACGGTGCGGGACCAGCAAGCACGGGACCTCTGGTGGTACGCCCTGGTCTGGGATGGTCGAACCCTCTTCGTTTACCAGGAAGCCTTTTCTAACCGGAGCCGGATTATTGTCAATGTCGGCGACCTCGTCTACCCTGGACAGGTGATTGGCTACCGGGACCTGTCGCACCTGCACTTGGGGATGAACACCAGCCCGAACTACCGGATGGACCTCGCCCACTCTTATCAGCCAAACTGGACGGATTCCTCTCAGGCGACTGGTTCAGGGAGCTGGATCGACCCCGAATGGGCACTACGGGTGCGCCCGTACTAGGCTTTTGTTTCATGTGAAACGGTGCGCTTGCCGCCTTTTTGCTCTTGCTTTAAAAGCTGCTATCGCTGATAATTGGTGTAAGGGTTTGCAACGTGCAAACTGTGGATGTGTGATTTGGATTTAATTGATGGAGGAATTAATATGAGCAAGATTTTTGCGTTCAGTATCCGGAAAGATGAAGAACCATACTTGAAAGAATGGGCCGCGGCGCATCCAGAAGTCGAGGTTGATTACACGGACAAACTGCTGACGCCAGACACGGCGGCATTAGCCAAGGGTGCCGACGGGGTGGTTGTCTACCAGCAATTGGATTACACTCCAGAGACTCTGCAGGCGCTGGCAGACTTGGGGATTACCAAGATGTCCCTGCGGAACGTCGGGGTTGATAACATCGACATGGATAAGGCGGAGGAATTAGGCTTCGAAATTACTAACGTGCCGGTGTACTCACCAAACGCCATTGCTGAACACGCTGCAATCCAGGCAGCCCGTGTCTTACGGCAGGCAAAGCAGATGGATGAAAAGATGGCCCATGGTGACCTGCGGTGGGCGCCAACGATTGGCCGGGAAGTCCGTGACCAAACCGTTGGGGTAATTGGAACGGGTCATATCGGCCGGGTCTTCATGCAGATTATGGAGGGCTTTGGCGCAAAGGTAATTGCCTACGATGTCTTTAAGAACCCTGAATTGGAAGAGAAGGGTTACTACGTTGACTCCTTAGACGACTTATACAAGCAGTCAGACGTTGTTTCCCTCCACGTCCCAGCGATGAAGGACAACTACCACATGATCAACGAGGAAACAATCGCCAAAATGAAGGACGATGCCGTTCTGGTCAACGTTTCCCGGGGACCGCTGGTGGACACTGCCGCGGTTGCTAAGGCGTTGGATGATGGGAAGCTATTTGGCTTCGTGATGGACACCTACGAGGGTGAAGTTGGCGTCTTCAACGAGGACTGGACTGACAAGGAATTCCCAGACCCACTGCTCAAGGACCTGATTGACCGGCCAAACGTTCTAGTAACGCCACACACGGCCTTCTACACTACCCACGCCGTTCGCAACATGGTGGTCAAGGCCTTTGATAACAACCTGGCAATGGTTGAAGGGCAAGAACCAGATACACCGGTGGAAGTTGGCTAAGGGATTAATTAAATAAAAGAGAGTATTATAGTATGCAAACAGCCTCCAAACTCGGAAAATCCGAACTTGGAGGCTGTTTTTATGCTCTAAAGATGGGCTTGATGGGAGAAGACCACCTATACTAACTTATTTACGGTTTATCATTGGCCGCATGAAATCATTGTTGACGTGGTACTCAACTGGCAGCTCATTAGTCGGCAGGTTGAGCTCGTAGGCCAGCCGTTCGGGATCGATCTGGTCCGCCACGTTCACTGTTCCCCGGTACTGGAAACTGAACTTGCGGGCAATGGCCTGCATGGCCTTATTGAGGCGATGAGTATCGAGGCGGAAGTTGGTATAGCCACGCTCCTGGCCGATGGTGAGCAGGTTGGAAAAGAGGAAGGTACTTAGGTGCTGTCCCCGCGCCTGGTTGCCAATCGCCACCCGGTGAATAGTCAGGTAGGGGTTGTCATCGTCACTCCATGCCCCGCCCTGGAGCTGCTGGTAGCTTTCTTCAGGGCCAGGCACCATGGTTGCCACGCCGACAACTTGTTCGTCGACCACCAAGGCCCAAGAGAGGTGGTGGGTGATATCATTAATAATTGTGCGGCGGTCGGGATGTCCGTCTTGCCATTGCGGACTGCCGGCAGTTTTTAATGCGTTTTTGGCGTCCTCAATAATGCGGTTGATTGCAGGCAAGTCACGCATATAGGTCCGTCGTAAGTAAATCGTACTCAATTAATTCACCTCATTAGGTATTACTGTTTTTATTATCGTTAAATTGTGGTGAAGAATCAAGGGCCAGTGTTGGTTCCTGAAATTGGTTTGCGGTAAAATAAAAGGCAGGATTGAGAAAGAGGGGGATGAGTGAGATGGATTTAACCTGGGAAATTATTCGCTGGGTGTTGCTGGCGGTGATTATCATTAACGAGCTAGCGGCCATCTTTACCGTCTTCCGTGAAGAACGCGATATTGCGGCCACCTGGGCCTGGCTACTGGTTCTGACCCTGATTCCGGTAATTGGTTTTATTATTTACGCCTTTCTGGGCCGAAAACCAACCCATAAGCGTTTAAACCGGATTAAATCGCAGACCCGGCTGAAACTAAAAGAAGCAGTGGAACGGCAGAAAAAACAGTTTCGCAATATGCCCAAACCGAAGTACTCGGTCACGCAAATTTACCGGCGGACGATTATGCTCTTCCAGAGTATCGATGAATCCTTCCTCAGCCGGCACAACCGGGTGGCGGTCTTTACCGACGGCCACCAGCTGTTTAAGCAGATGTTTGATGACATTGCCGCGGCAAAGGAAAGTATCCACATTGAGTTTTATACCATTTACAATGACCGCATCGGGAACCAGTTGCGGACCCTGCTCGAGCAGAAGGCAGCCGAGGGTGTCGAGGTGCGGGTCCTTTATGATTCCTGGGGTTCCATGGGGGTCAAGCCGAGCTTTTACGCGAACCTGCGTGATTTGGGCGGGTACGCGACGCCTTTCCTGATGACCCGGAGCAACTTCTTCGACTTTCGGATTAACTACCGGGACCACCGGAAAATCGTGGTGCTGGACGGTAAAATTGGCTACGTTGGCGGCTTCAACGTCGGTGACCAGTACCTCGGCCGGGTCGCAAAGTTTGGCCCGTGGCGCGACACCCATCTGCGGGTCGTCGGCGGGGCGGTTTTTGGAATGCAACGACAGTTTATTGGTGATTGGAATGCCTCGGTGAAGAGGGCTGAGTCACGGATCGAACACTACCACCCCTATTTTCCTGAAATTGATGTTAAGGACGGGACGACGGCGATGCAGACGGTCGCGAGCGGTCCCGAGGGGGAGCTGGAAAAAATCAAGATGGGCTACCTGCGGCTGATCAACGCGGCCCAGGACCACATTTGGATTCAGACGCCCTACCTCATCCCGGATGACAGTATCCTCGACGCGCTCCGGGTGGCGGCCCACTCAGGGATTGACGTGCGGATCATGATTCCCTGCAAGCCGGACCACCCCTTTGTCTACCGGGCGACCCAGTACTACGCCCAGTCGCTGGCGGCCCAGGGGGTCACGATATACACCTACCAGAAGGGCTTCCTGCATTCTAAGACGATTACGATTGATGGGCGGATGGCGTCAGTGGGGTCAGCGAACCTTGATTTCCGCAGCTTCAAGCTCAACTTCGAAATCAATGCCTTTATCTACGACTTCAAGCTGACGGACCAGCTCGAGCAGATCTTCGTCAATGACATCCGGGATTGCCGGGTGATGACTGCCGAGCGCTTTGCCCAGCAGTCCCGCTGGCTGAAATTCAAGCAGTATTTCTCCCGCCTGCTGTCACCGATTCTGTAAAGAACAAACCCGCTCTGACGTCATTGGCGCCGGAGCGGGTTTTGTATTAGTTAAGTCATAATTTTAAAATACCAATTATAAATCCACTGTAAGTTGATAGGCGGTCGGTCGCTGTGACTTTTTAATTCTGCTTGGACCTCATTTAGGATCCGCTGCAGTTGAGGGGAAACTTTTTGCCCATGAGAAAGCGTGCCGTTAGAGTCAAAATCGATGTCTTTTATCTTATAATCTTTAAACTCTTCTTTGGAGTAAGCGTAGGACAGCTGGCTATTAGAAATCTCCAGGTAGTCGCCAGGTTTAAGGACACTTTCTTTGGTAATATCGGTGATATGGAAGCCATGCAAGCCTTCTTTGGAGAAATTTTGAACATGGTAATTAGGGAGATAGCGAGCCGGCATGTTAGTCCACGCCAGGGTCTTGATAAACGGGTACTGATTTTGGGGATGCTTCATGTGAGTGGCATAGTAATAGTTGTATCTGATGATGCTGTACGCACTATAAGCCGGTATGACCATGCTAAGGATGATACTAAGAAGCACTATGCCAACCTGAGCTTTTGCTTTCATGACTTGTTTCCTCCTGAAAAGTGTCGCTTAGAAAAGGAGAGAGCGAAATTTGCAGTTTTAATTCTTGCCGTTCCTAGTGCTGCTATATCGGTTGACCGCATACTAAAACTTTTTTTGATATAGCCAGTTAAAGTACCAGTTATAAATTTTTTGCAGGTTAATCAGTGGCTTTTTACTATTCCGCTTTAGTTCGGCTTGGGTATCGTTGAGAACCTGAAGTAGTCCTTTCCCCAGGTCTTTTCTATCATAGGGGATAATTGTCCCAGTAGAATCTGGAACTGCTAACCCTACTACATCATCATTATTAAAATTTTTTTTAGAAGTAGCGTATGAAATGAAAGATGGACGTATTTCTAAATAATCTCCTTTTCTAATTACGTTTTGTTTAGTAAGAGTATTATCTTGGATATCCTTCTTTTTGAAATACTCAATGTGGAATTCGGGTAAATATTCAGGTGGCAATTTTGTCAGTCCTAATGCAGGAAGGAAGGGGTACTGATAGCGTCGATGCTTCATATGCGTGGCATAGTAATAGTTATATTCTTCTAAGTTATAGGGAACGTACATAATTGCCCATAGGCCGAGCAAGGCAAGGATACCGATGGTAATCCAGAGTTTCTTTTTCATGGACATCACCCCAACTTTTTACGAATTTAGCCAATTAAAGTACCAATTATAAATCCACTGTAAGTTAATTAGCGGCCGGTCGCTGTTACGCTTGAGCTCATCTTGCATATCATTCAGAGTGCGGTAAAGTGTTTGGCCCATGTTTTTCTTTTCTGTGTTGGAAAGATGACCGTTTTCACTGAAGTCGATGTATAATGACTTGCCATTTTCGAATTGCTCTTTAGAATGTGCATAGGCGAGTGAGTAACTATTAAGCCGTAAATAATCTCCCTTTTCGATTACATTTGTTTTCGCAATGTAACAGGTAGGCGGCTCTGTGGTGCTATTAGCAATAGTATAATTAGGAAGATAATTAGAAGGCATAGTATTCATTGACGTAGCTGTCACAAATGGATATTGATTCTTAGGGTGTTTCATGTGAGTGGCATAATAAAAATTGTATTTGCCTAGATTGTTTGCCCCATAGGAAAATGCCCCAACGATTAGAATGAGGCTAAGTAGGGTCCAAAACCACGTTTTTAATTTCATCATTATCTCCTCCTGAAAATTCGACGAACAAAGCGTCGTGCACGACTAAAGCTGCGTTTAACCGATGAGACAACCCGGTGGTAGGTCCGTTTCACGAAGTTTCCTGCTCGTTGGAAAGTTCGGCGAACGCCAGAATAAATTTGCCGGCCGGTAGAAACTGCTCGATGATAGAAGCGTTGGACAGGTCGAGCAATGTACCGCTGGAACGGTCGAGCGACATATCTTTGAAAACGGTTAGTTACCCACCCACTAAAGGAAGTACCTAAGCGGAGAAGACCATTTTGGGTTTGAGCTCCTCTCCTATTTAAGTCATCCATCGCGGCTTTCCTCCCTCGTTTCCCCTTCAACATTTCCTGCAATCCCTGAATGTAACCAAGTGAGGCTAAACCGATAGTAACGAAACTTAATTTAGTTATACTAAGAATAGTTTGTTCATCTAATTTGTTGCTCAATTTACGCCGTTGTGAGTTTATTTTATTTGTCGGCTGATTATAGTGCTGGCGTAAAGTTGCAGAAAGACTTTTTTTGGAATTCAGGATAGCAAAAATATCTGTATCGGCTTTATAGTCATCGGCACCCATATGTGTCCAGAAATCACCATAATAGCCGTTAGCAAGCGCCCACTCCGCAACCGAAGGAGAAATATGTTTAAAATGGGTCTTCAGCCAGTGCCGGTTTAATAAATAACCGATTGGTTGAAAGGGCATATTGAGAGCTAAACGATGAAGTGTAGAAACACCGAATCGATGGTCTAAGGAACTTCCACCCGTAACACCCAAATGTCCAAGGTCTACCTTTCCACTTCCACTTGAGTGTTTATCAGAGATAATTCTATAAAATTCATTAACATTTTTATATGCTGAATGACCTTTTAGGAACTTTTTAAGAGAGTCGCTTGTGTACGAAGAAACGTGCGATGTCGATGCCTGTTTACGGTCTTTAGAATATTTAGCTGCATTTCCCATATAGTAAAGCTGATCACGTTTAATGTGTTCTTCGCTATACCCTCGTTTCTTTCCCTCTGCCCGAATAGCGTCTAGGACAGAGAATAAAATTTTTTGGTCATATTTATTAAAACCGGTATTCTTCTGAAACCAATCCGTCCGTTGCTTTTTCCGCACCTGCTTGTTGACGTGCTTTCGTGGCAGGTAAATATTAACGTTTACCCGGGGAAGCTGGTACAGTGGCCGGGCATTGCCACCTTGCCAGTTGCTTGCTGGACGGTAGACGGCGGGTTGCGCCCGGTAGTTCCCAGTTGCGGCATAGCCTGCCGTCCAGCCGCTGGCATAGCGCTGACTTGGCTGGGACGCCGGAATCTTCTTATACACGAACCGCACTGTTTGGTCACTGCCGACAACCACTGTTTGCTCGGTCGGTGTTTGGTAGCCCGACACCTGGTTGGGCTGGAGCCGTAGGAGGGCACCCTTATAGGTGTCAATCTTCTGTGGCTCCGCCAGTTGCCGTCCCTGTTCATCGACCGTTTCAACGGTTACCAGGTATTTCGGCAGGTAAGTGTAGGTAATCACCTCCTGGTCTGGGGAAATGATGTTTGTGCTGGTTTCCCGCAGGACATAGCGGTCAATCGTCGGTGCATCCGGGACTACTGGAAAGTCATTCGTTCCCTTTAGTTCCGTTGTTGGTCGTAACTCTTTGCCCTCATCGTCAACGTATTTCAGCGTCAGATGGGTCTGCCGGTTGATAATCAGCTTGGTTTGCAGGGCCGAGCCGAAGAGGTCGTACCGCACTCCCGCCGCGAACTGGTAAAGGTTGGTATTAGCGGGTGCCGGTGAGAAAAAGGCGTAGGTGAAATTGCTCAAGAAAGCAACCCCGAGATAACCGCCGTAAGGCAAGTCCCGGTCTCCGTTCAGGTTAATCCCGGTTTGGCTGTCATCGTAAACGATACCGTCTTGGATATTCAAGTTGGTTTCACTAGGAAAGACTGCCGCCAGGTTTGCGAGGTTAGTCGCAACACCCTGGCCGACGTCGATGTCGGTGGTGATAAAGGAGACCAGAATCGGCATTTCTTCAAAGGTGTCGTGCTTGACAATTTGGTAGTCAATTTGAATTGAGTTGGCGCCCCGGTAGAGGACGACGATGGAGTTGTTGTCACTCCCTGGGATGTATTGCTGGCCGGTAAAGGCAATTCCCTTGGTGAACCGGCGGTGGCCCATCCCAGAATACGCGTTCCAGATGTCAGCGTCGGTATTCTTAATCGTGTAAATCAGGTCTAGGTCGATTCCCGACAGAGTCTTCCCGATATAGGTAATCCGGCCGGAATCGCCCTTGTTAAAGGAATAGGCGGTCACAGGCTCGCTTGGATTCTCCTTACCCCAATAAGTTCCCTCGTTGATAATGCCGACCGCATGGCCTCTGATGGGGATAACCTCGGTATCTTCTGTCCAGCCAAGCCCGTCCTTGGTTAGCAGGTTATCGTTTGTGAAGTGGTCGGTCTTCACCGTTACTTGGACCGGGTCAAAAACCTCAATCCCGGTAGTGTTAACGTCGGGTTCGCCTTCCACTTTGGTGCTGACGACCTTCGGCGGCTGTTTTCAGCTGGTGTAGTCGTTGCCGCCGCAGTGGACTGAGCGTTGGTTACTGGCGCGGCGTTATCATCTGCTTAGGTGGCTTGGCAACTTAGTACCAGGCTTGCCATCACGGCAGCACTGATCAGAAATGAATATTTTGTTTTACGCATCGCTGGAATTCCTCCCAAATTTCAGTGGTGTTTTTTGTTGAAAATGATTATATCTTAATGAAATTTTAATGTAAATATTAAATTATGCTAATTTTGTTCCGGGCGAAAATATGTTCGGCTAGTATGATAAAATGTGGATAGGATTTTTACGCAAAGGGGCGGATTATTGTGGGTAAACTTGGCTTTGTGATTGGCACGGCGGCGAAGGACCACCAGGAGGTCTTGGTGGACCAGTTAGCTGACCAGCTAGAGACAGCACCGGCGGCGGATACCTTCTTTTACATCGTGCCGAACCATATCAAGTTTCAGACGGAAATTACGGTGCTCGACCAGCTGCGGGCCCGAGAAGGGAAGGGGGGCGCCGACCGGTTCGCGGCCTCCCGTGTCCAGGTCCTTTCACTGAGCCGGCTGGCCTGGTACCTCCTGCGTGATACTCCAGCCCTGCAACGACCACGCCTGTCAAAAATCGGCCTGACGATGCTGGTCGCCAAAGTGGTGCAGGATCACGCTGCTGACCTTCAGCTCTTTGCCAGCGAAGCCCAGCAGCCCGGCTTCATCCAAAAACTAACCGACCAGCTGACCGAGCTAGCGAACGCCAACGTCAGCGCTGCCGACCTGACGGCACTCCTCCGGCAGGCCCAGCATGATGACAATGCTAGTATCAACCAGGCTTGGCTGGCGAAAATGCACGACGTTGAGCTAATTTACCATGCTTACGAAGAACGGGTCCAGGGTAAATTCATGGGCAATACCGAGCTCTACCAACAACTGGCCCAGTTCCTGCAATCCCAACCAGCAGCAAAGCGGATGCACTTTTTCATTGACCGCTTTGCCCAGTTTACCCCCGGTGAGCAGCAGGTCGTCGACGCGATGATCCTTAACGGAGCCTCGACGACCGTTTCCTTCGTCCTCGACCGGGGCTATCCTGACCAGACCCACCCCGACCAAAGTGAGTTGCCCGGGTCAACGGACCTCTTTTACCCTGCCGCGATGCAGTACCACCGCCTCTGGGACTTTGCCCGCCAGCACCCACAGGAAGTCGACCTGGTACCAAACGTCCTAGTTGCGACTAAGGACCGGGTGAGTCCAACCTTAACGGCAGTCGACCACTTCTTCGCTGATTATATTAAAAAGCCGTTAGATTTAACGGCCGGAAATGAGGTAGTCGACCCCGCCGACCTGCAATTCATTACGACAGTCAACCGGCGGACGGAGCTGGAACGGGTGGCAACGATGATTCACCAACTGGTGGCGACCAAGGGTTACCGCTACCGGGACTTTTTGGTGTTGAGCCGGCACTTGGATAAGTACCAGACCCTGCTGGCGCCGACTTTTGCGGCCCACCAGATCCCTGTCTTTAATGACCACGAGCGGCGGATGGACAACCACCCCCTGGTGACCCTCCTGACGGCGCTGTTTAACCTGCCGCTCTACCACTACCGGACCGCCGACATCATGCAGCTGCTCAAAACCTGGCTGCTGGCGGAGTATCAGCCAGCGACCGGTGACTACCAGGCCCTTGACCAGGATGCCGTTTTCACGACCGAAAACTGGTGTCTCAAGCGGGCTGTTGAGGGACAACGGGTCTGGACGGATGCCGAATCGCCGCTCTGGCAGGTCGGCGACTCCACGGCTGCCCCAGTGAACCAGCTGCAGGAACAGTTGAGCCGTGTACGGGCATTCGTGGCAGACCGCATCATGTCCTTCTTTGCCGACCTTAAAACGGTGACTACGGGCCGTGAATTGGCGGCCAAGACCTACCAATTTTTGGTTGACAATAGAGTCGTCAAGCGGCTGACGGATTGGCAAAAGTACCAGAGTACCCGGGACTTAGACCTCGCTCGCCAGCCCCAGCAGGTATGGGGGACTTTCTGCCAAATTTTGGACGAATATGTCCAGTTGCTGGGTGACACGCCGGTTAATGCCGATAATTTCACCGCTACGTTGACCAATTTCAGCGAGCTGCTCCAGGCGGGCTTCGCGGCGGCCCAGTATTCGCAAATCCCAGCGACCCTCGACCAGGTAATGGTTTCCGAAACGGGGATCGTGCAAAACCAGGACCGCAAGATTGTCTTCATGATTGGCTCGACCGATGACGTCATGCCCGAGGTCCAGCAGCAGGAGAGTCTGCTGACCGACCAGGATAAGGAACTGTTGGCAAACTACCTCGACCCGGCGACCCAGTACCTTCCGGCAGGGCCGCGGGACCAGTTGCGGACAGAACCCTTCCTCCACTACTCTGGAATGATGACCGGGACCGAGAAGCTGATTATGCTGGCGCCGACCGCCAGCGATGATGACCAGCCACTAACCCCGTCAGCTTACCTGACTGACATGGCCCGTTACTTTGACCAGCCGGTGGCGGCCGTTCCCCTGGTAGCTAGTCCAGCAGGGCAGCAACGGGTGCCGGATTACGTCAGCACCCCCGTCGCGACCCTCAGCCAGCTGGTGCAGGTCGAACGCCAGGCCCGGAATGACCAGCCGAAGGGTCCCATCGTATTGGCACCCGGCTGGCAGGCCGTTCGCCAGGCCCTGGTGGATGAAATTGCCCACCTCCGTCACGCGCCGCGAGCCGCGGACCAGCGCGCCGGTCGAGAATTAGCCGCCCGGCTCAGCCTGATTACGGCGGGCTTTAACTACCGCAACCAGGTTGATGACCTTGGCGAGCAGCTGGCCGCTGCCCTCTACCTCCGCCATAATCATGACCAGCAAATCCTCTATTCGTCGATTTCTCAGTTGCAAGACTACTACGTCAACCCGTACGAATACTTCTTGAAGTATGGGCTTGGTCTGAAAAAACGTGATCAGCTGACGATGTCGGTCGACCGGATCGGAACCTTCTTCCACAAGGCGATGGAGTGGTTCGTCAGCGCGGTTAATGCCGACCAGCAGTTGTCTTTTGCCGGTTTGGCTGAAAATCCCGCCCAACTTAATGACCTAATCAAGCGGGCGCTGGCGGTTGCCAAGGATGACCAGCCCGACCTCGCCATCCTGACGGCCAGTTCCAATCAGGCGGCCTTCCAGTACCAGCAGTTAACCAGGATCGTGCGGACGATGCTGACGATTCTCTGCTGGCAGGCGAAGTACACGGCCGCCCAGCCCCTGGACACGGAAATTCGCTTTGGCCGGCTGGGAGCCGCCAAGGAGGATGACCTGCGGCCGCTGGAATACCCGCTGCGGCCAGCCAACACCCACGTTTACCTGCGGGGGCGGATTGACCGGATCGACCAACTTAACCAGGACAACAAGGATTACCTGACGGTCGTCGACTACAAGTCCGGCAACCGGATCTTTGACCTAACTGCGGCCTATTACGGACTATCGCTCCAGCTATTGGCCTACCTGAACGCCATCAGCAGCAACCGGCACCAGTTGCCGGCCCGGCTCAACCCAACGGCGGGTGACCTGCAGCTAGCCGGGGCCCTTTACCTGCATTTGAGCAACCCGGTAATCAATGCCGCCAAGCTCAAACCCGGCACGGACCTGGACACGGTACGGATGCAGCAGCACCAGTACAAGGGGTTGCTGCTCAATGATCCAGCGCTCTTGAAACAACTCGACAAGAACCTCGACCAGCAAAAGTCACTTCTGTATCCGCTCCGGGAACGGGGGGACAAGATCCTTGGCAATAAGGATGCCCTCTTGGTCACTCCTGACCAGCTTGCCTGGCTGCAAAACCGTAACAAGCAGCTGATTATCGGTGCCGGCAACGACATCGTTGCGGGGAAGGTCGCCCTCAAGCCGTACCGTTTGCTGACCGGCAGTAATTGGCAAACCGGCCTCGACTACACCGACTTCGGTGATATTTACCAGTTTGATAACATGCTCGACCAGCAGAATTACCGGCAGCTGGACCCCCGCTTGGCCCAGGACGAATTCGACCAGCTGGCCGCCGACGATGAAGAGAAAGGAGACAAGTAATGGCAGACTTTAAGCCCACCCCGGCCCAACAACAAGCGATCAGTGACCGGGACCAGAACATTATCGTGTCCGCGTCGGCTGGCTCTGGGAAAACCGCCGTGCTCGTCAACCGGGCCGTGGACCTGATCAAGGAAGGCCGGGCGACGGTCGATCGGATGCTGTTGGTGACCTTTACCGACGCGGCCGCTAAGAATATGCGGGACAAGATCCGCCAGCGGATGCAGGAGGTTGCCCAGGCTGAACCCCGCTTGCGGGACCTGATGAATGAACAGGTCAACCGGCTAGCGGTGGCCGATATCAGCACGATTCACGCTTTCTGTTTGAAGCTAATCAAACGCTACTACTTCTTAATTGGCTTAGACCCGCAATTCCGCCTGCTGACCGATGATACCGAGCGCCTCCTGCTCCAGGAGGACGTCCTCCACCAGGTCAACGAACAGTTTTACGCGTCGGCCGACGAGGAAAGTGACGATTCCGCCTCCTTTGGCCAGCTGGTGCTCAATTTTTCTAGTGACCGGGACGACCAAGGCTTAAACGACCTGGTCCTCAAGCTGATGGAGATTGCCAACGCCCAGCCAGATCCCGAGCAGTGGCTGGCCCAGTTGCCAACCAGCTACCAGCTCAATGGTCCGGTGCTTGACTCGGCCTTTTACCAACGCCAGCTCCTGCCCCTGGTTCTGCAACGGCTCGACCAGCTCCGCCACGACTTTGCGGAGTTGACCCAGCGTGCTGACCAGGAGGGGCTGAGCAAGGCCCGGGAGGTCTTGGAAGACGACCAGGTGATTCTGAACCAGCTCCAAGCGGCCCTCGACCCGGCCCATCTGACCAGCGACCAGCTCCAAGCCATCCTCGGCGGAGTGTCGTTTGGCAGCTTTAGCGGGCGGCCCAAAAAAGGGGCCGCTGTCTATGATGACTTTAAGGCCCTCAACCAGGAGCGCAACCAGCTGAAAAAGGAGTGGCCGACCGTAGCCGCTACGGTGGCGGACAAGGATGCCGCCCTTGCCCAGCTAGACCAATTTAGCGCCCGTTTCCAAGAATTACGTGACCGGGCTGCGGCGGCCCAGCTAGATGACAAAACGCTGACTTCCCTGGACAAGGACCTCCAGCAGTTTGCCCAGGCCCGGCAGCTGCTCGTGCCCGACTCCTGGAACGCAGTTCGGGCGATTATTCGCGGGGCCAAGTTCCGGACGATGGCGGGAAAACCCAAGGGGGACCCGGTGGCGGCCGACGTTTACGCGACCCTGACCGCTTCCCGCCAGGCACTGAAAAAGCAGCTGACGGGTATTCAGGACAGTTTCTTTGCCTACGATGAGGACCAGTTTCAGGAAATTTCCCACCAGTCCCAGCGCTTACTGACCAAGCTTAGCCAGGTGACTGTGGCCTTTCGCCGGGCCTACCAGCAGGTTAAGCTGAGCCGGCACGTCTTAGAGTTCAGTGACCTGGAGCACTACGCCTACCAGATTTTGACCCCACCGGCGGACCAGCCCGACTGGCAGGAACTGGTAGCGAACTTACAACGGCACTACCAGGAAATCATGGTCGACGAATATCAGGACACTAACCGCCTGCAGGAAGCAATCCTGACCCGGTTGACCAACCCGGACCAGCATAATATGTTCATGGTCGGCGACGTCAAGCAGTCCATTTACCGCTTCCGCCAGGCTGACCCGTCACTCTTCCTGCACAAGTACCAGCGTTATCGCCAGCCGGGAGCCGGGGACGAGGCGATTGTCCTCGGGGAAAACTTCCGCTCGATGAGCAACGTTACCGACTTTACCAACCTCCTCTTCGCCCAGCTGATGGGGGCGGACGTTGGTGAAATTGAATATGACCAGGCGGCCCACCTCAAATATGCGGCCACCTACTACGAAACAGCTGACAACCAGCCCCGGCCGACGGAGATTCTGCTCTACGACGCCAACGCAGACCAGGGTGCCATTAAGGAATCACCGGACCAGCATGAGGATGACAAGCTGGCGGGTGAACTGAAGATGGTCGGAATGCGGATCAAGCAGATGGTTGCTAATGAGGAACAGATTTTTGACCCCGCGACCCAGCAATTGCGGCCGATTAACTATGGTGATATTGTCCTGCTGGAACGGACGAAGAGTATCAATAATACCCTAATGGAAGAATTCAGCAAGCTGGAAATTCCGCTGACCGTCCATGACGTTGAGAGCTACTTCCAGGCGACCGAGGTCCGGGTGATGATGGCCCTCCTCCGGCTGATTGATAATCCCCACCAGGATATCCCGCTGGTGGCCGTGCTCCGGTCGCCACTGGTGGGCTTGTCGACCAAGGAACTGGCCTTTATCCGTCTGCAAAACCGGTCGGCAAACTACTACGGTGCCCTGCAAACTTTTAAGAGCAACTATGCCAACGCCGACCGACACCTGATTAAGCCGGAGCTGTTAAACGCAACAGCGACGGCTGACCAGCCCGACCCAGTGGCGGTCCTCTATGACAAGGTCAGTCACTTTTTGGACCAGCTGGCGACCTTCCGCCAAACGGCCCAGCAGCAGTCCTTGGTGGACCTGATTTGGCAAATTTATAACGAGACCGGCTACCTGGACTACGTGGGCGCAATGCCTGGCGGGGCGCAACGGCAGGCGAACCTGCACGCCTTCTACCAGCGAGCCCATGACTACGAACAGAGTAGTTTTAAGGGCCTCTACCAGTTCATCCGCTTCATTGAAAAAATGCAGGAACACGATAAGGACCTGGGAGTGGCACCGACCCAGCTGGTTAAGAACACCGTCAACGTGATGACAATCCACGGTAGCAAGGGACTGCAATTCCCAATTGTCTTCCTGATTGATGCGACCCACGGCTTTAACCAGCAGGCGACCCGGGAGACGGCGGTGGTTGATGCCGTCAACAAGGTCGGGATCGAGTACACCGACCCGGAAGAGGTGCGTTACGATACCCCCCAGCGGCAGGCTATCATCAGTGCCGTTCAGCAGGGGGAACGGGCCGAAGACCTCCGGGTGCTGTACGTGGCTTTGACCAGGGCCGAGCAGCGCCTAGTCATCACTGGGTCATTTAATGAAGAAAACCGGCGGCAAAACCTTGCCAGCGCCTGGACCCGTTGGCAAAAGGCCTTCCAGTCACCAGCAACCCTGCTTGGCCCCCAGCTCCGGGTCAACGCCCGGTCCTTCATGGATTGGATTGGGTTGGCCCTGGCCCGGTCGACCAAATTTCGGGTAAAGCAGGTGGCACCAACGGGGATGGAACTGGACGAAAGCGCTATGGCGGACTACCAGCACTACCAGCCGCTCTTTGCCGGCCAGCGGTTCACCGTAGGGTGCTATACCGCTGCGGACGTTACGGAAAAGTTAGCCAGCCTGCAAGAGCAGCAGGAAGAAACTGTGCTGACGGGCCAGACTGCAATCGACCAGGAGCAGTTGAAGCAAATCAAGCAGCTGCTTGGGGCGCGCTACCCGTACCAGGTGGCGACGAAGACCACGGCCTACCAGTCCGTGACTGATGTCAAGCGGCTCTTTGAATACCCCGACAACGCGGTGGAAGCCCAGTGGGACTACGAGCAGCAGCAACGGGAAAAACAGGCCCAGGGGATTTACTTTAACAACCACTTCGCGGAACCAGCCTTTATTAAACAGGCGGATGAGCAACCGGCAGCGACAACCATCGGGACGGCCACCCACTTAGTTTTCCAGAAACTACCCTTGACGGCGGGGGAGGTCAGTCCGACCCTGGTAGCAGATGAAGTCCAACGGCTCGTGGATCAGGGACTAATGACCCCGGCGGTGGCGGCCAAAATCAACGTCACCGGGGTCGCTCGCTTCTTCCAAACGGCTGTGGGTCAGCAGGTTCTGGCGGTCCCGGAGCACTACCACCGGGAAGAGCCCTTTGCGATGGTGATGAACGGCGCGGAACTCTTTAAGGAGATCAAGACCAGCGACCAGGAGCAGGTCCTCCTCCACGGGATCATTGACGGCTACCTGGAGACGCCGACTGGCATTATCCTGGTGGACTACAAGACCGACCACCTGCGCCCCGGCTTTGGGGAAGCGGAGATTGTTGACCGCTACCGGGGGCAGTTAAACCTTTACAAGGAGGCCTTAGGGCTGATGAAACCACTTCCGGTTGTTCAAATGGGCTTATATCTGGTAGAATCAGAACAGTTCATAACAATTTGATTATTAGTGGTGGGGGTAGTTTACTTGTCAACAATTAAAGACATTGCGCAAGCCGCAGGGGTATCGGTTTCGACCGCTTCTCGGGCGTTGAATAACAACCCGCGGATCAGCCTCAAGACCCGGCAGCGGGTGAAAGAGATTGCCGATCAGCTGGGCTATCTGCCGAACTATAACGCGCAGAATTTGACCCGGGGCGAGTCGAACATGGTGGGGCTGGTTTTCCCAGTTACCAGCGATACGGCCCCTGCCAACCCTTTCCACATTGACCTGATGCGGGGAATCAGTGTGGCCTTAAAACCCCTCCACTACGAGATGGTGGTGGCAATTGCACCAACCGCTGACGAGTTGTTGGAGAGCGTCCAGTCGATGGTCAACCAGTCCAAGGTCCATAACTTCCTTGTCTTCTACACGGTGGAAAATGACCCGGTGACGAACTACCTGCGCGAACACCAGCTGAACTTTGTGGTCATCGGTCACCCAACTGCTAACCACCCCGACCGGTATGTCGATAACGATAACGTCGCGGCGGGGGAGGAGGCAACGGCCCACCTGCTAGATAAGCACCCGGTCAACCACCCGGCCTTTTTGCAGTCGGCTGACGACTGGGTCTACGAACATTCCCGCCGGCTTGGCTATGAGGCCTGCCTGGAAGGACGGGGTCTGACCGCGTATACTTGGCGCTGCCAGGATGGTGGAGAGTCGGTGACCGACTTCTTAGCGGCCCACCCGGAGGTTGATTCGCTGGTCTGTGCCGATGACCTGCTGTTAGTGCGGATCAACGACCAGTTGCAGTCGACGGGCTTCCCGGTAGTTTGCTTTAACAATAGCCGGCTGGTGGGGATGCTTCTGCGTGACAACGAGCGGATTGATATGCAACCGCGGAAGTTAGGGCAGTCGGCGGTCAACCTCTTGTTTGACCCGGCTGCCCACCACCGCATTGTGGACTTTACCATTTACGATTAACTCGGTAAGTGGTCGCGCATTGCCGCCGAGTATGCTAGAATACTGATGATAATTTGATAACGAATGACGTCCATTGCGGGCACCCGTCTGCAATAGCACGGGGAGTATGGGGGCATCTATCATTGCGATAGGTGTCCTTTTTTATGTAATTATCAAAACTAATCTTGGAGGAACCTTTATGAAACAGCAATCCACCACCATTGAAGCCTGGGTGATCGTGGCAGTCGTCGCGGCGGGGATCATGTCCTTTGCCGGGGTGGTTGTCGAGACCGCCGTCAACATTTCCTTCCCGACCCTGATGCGTGAATTTGGCGTGTCCACTAGTTTGGTCCAGTGGATGACGACGATTTGTCTGCTGACCATTTCACTGACGGTGCCGCTCTCGGCCTACCTCAAACGACGCTTTAAGACCAAGCACCTTTTCGTCTTTGCTAACCTGACCTTTACCTGTGGTCTCTTGGTTGATATTCTCGCGCCCAATTTTGGCCTGCTCCTACTCGGCCGCTTGGTGCAGGGAATCGGCACCGGGGTTGCGTTGCCCCTAATGTTTAACATCATCCTTGACTGGGTTCCGCAAAACCGGGTCGGCACGATGATGGGCGTGGGGACGATGATTACGGGAATTGCCCCGGCGATTGGACCGACTTACGGGGGCCTCTTGGTCAATAGCCTCGGTTGGCGCTGGATTTTCATCTTCCTCCTTCCATTGTTAATCTTTTCGCTAGTGATGGGGCTGTTTACAATCCGCCAGCAGACTTCCTGTACCCGTCCCCGCTTTGACTGGTGGGGATTAGTCAGTCTCGTCTTGATGTTCGTTGGGCTCACGATGGGCTTTGCCAACATGGGCAGCCAGCCGTTCTGGTCACTGCTGGTGGCGGGCAGTTTTATTCTTGGCCTCCTGGGGACCGGCGCCTTTATCCGGCGTTCCCTGGCAGTCAGCGCGCCCATCATCAACCTGCGGATTTTCCGGAACAGCAGTTTTGCACGCCTGGCGCTCGGATTCCTGCTCTTCCAGCTTGTTGCCCTGGGGCTCTCATTCCTGCTGCCTAATTACATCCAGCTCACCAACCACGCGACGGCCATGACGGCGGGCCTGGTTGTCCTTCCCGGCGCCGCCCTGGGTGCCATCACCGGGCCGTTTGGCGGCCGCCTGCTCGACCAGTGGGGTGCCCGCCGCCCGGTCCTGGCTGGTTCGGGTCTCAGCTGGTTGGCGGTAATCGGTCTGGCCTTTCTAGCGGGCGGGTTGCTCAGCAATGGCCTGATTGTTTTCCTTTATGCCTGCTTCATGCTGGGGATTGGCCTTTCTTTTGGCAATATCATGACCAGTGCCCTTGCCAGTCTGCCGGACGCGGAAAACGGGGACGGTAACGCCATCCTGAACACGCTCCAGCAGTTTTCCGGGGCGGTCGGGACGTCAGTCGTTTCCGCAATCGTGGCCGCGAGCCAGCGCAACCACCAGCTTTCCCTGGCTCAAACGACCGCGACCGGGACCCAGCACGCCCTAGTGGTCCTCGTCGTAGTTCTGGTAGCCGAATTGGTAATTGTCGCGGTGACCCTGCCACGGCACCGGCGGGCGTAATTGTTAAGAAATTCTCCAGATAAGCCGTAGAATTTGCAGTTCTAGTGGTAAATCGGTAAACTTTCTTTGTATGAGACTACGTGAGCTTGGAGGAAGAAATTGATGGAAGAAGTATACATTGTGGCAGCGCAGCGGACCGCGATCGGCAAGTTTGGCGGGGCCCTCGCACCACTAACGGCGGCTCAGCTCGGGGCGGCGGCAATCAAGGGTGCCCTGGCGGCCAGCGGGTTGGCAGCAGGGAAGGTCGACCAGGTCCTGATGGGGAACGTCATCCAGGCTGGCGGTGGTCAAAACCCGGCTCGCCAAGCAGCCATTGCGGCGGGACTCCCCCAATCAGTTCCGGCCATCACGGTCAACGATGTGTGCGCTTCGGGGATGTCCAGTATCAACCTGGGTGCTAGTTTGATTCAATCTGGCCAGGCCCAAGTAATTGTTGCCGGGGGGATGGAAAGTATGTCCAACGCGCCCTACCTCCTGCAACGGGCACGGCAGGGTTACCGTTTCGGTGACGGCCAGCTGGTCGACGCCCTCCAGCGTGACGGCTTGAATGACGCTTGGGGCGGCTACCCAATGGGGATGACCGCTGAAAACGTCAATGACCGCTACCAGGTTAGCCGGGAAAAGCAGGACCAGTTTGCCCTGACCAGCCACCAGCGGGCAGTCGCGGCGCAACGTCAGCACGCCTTCGATGATGAGATTGTCCCGGTGACGGTGCAAAGCCGCAAGCAAACCGTGGTGGTGGACCAAGACGAGTCCCCACGGCCTGACACTTCACTATCCGCGTTAAGCAAACTCAAGCCATCCTTTAAGCCGGATGGGTCGGTGACGGCGGGGAACTCCTCCGGCTTAAATGACGGTGGGGCGGCCGTAATCCTGGCATCCCGGGAAGCGGTGGAAAAGTATCAGCTCCGGCCACTAGCCCAATGGCGGGCGTCATCCTTGGTCGGCTTAGACCCGCAGCTAATGGGGCTGGGACCTTACTATGCCGTCAGCAAGCTCTTCCAGACAACCGGGCTGACGGAAAAAGACGTCGATATCTTTGAACTGAACGAGGCCTTTGCCAGCCAGACGCTTGTCAGCCAGCGCCTGCTTAATTTGCCGGCGGCCAAGGTCAACCCGTACGGCGGCGCGATTGCCCTGGGGCACCCCCTTGGTTGCTCCGGTGCCCGGATTATCGTCACCCTGGTTCACCAATTGCGGAGCCTTAACCAGCGGGTCGGGGTAGCCAGCCTCTGCGTCGGTGGCGGAATGGGCGCTGCCACTTTGATTGAACAAGTGGGCCAGAACTAGCTTTGCTGGCCCGGGTTCCAATTTATTAACGGTAGAATTTCTAATCAGCTTCTATGTAAATAATAAAAATAGAGACTGGGAATAAACTCAGTTTCTTAACTATTTTATTGATAATGATGCCTCAGCGCAGTAGCTGGCTGGCAGTTCAAACGCTGATAAATCAGCATTTGACCAACCCCAAATAGGCTAGCTGCGCGTCGTAGCCATCCTTGCGGAGGTTTGAAGACAAACACCGGAAATCGGGCTGGTAAGCCGATTTCCGGTGTTTTTTCTCACTCTCTTTCTTCGCCTTCATAATGAAAACGGTTAATTATTTTTGCGCAAACGGTTGCACGATTCAAACTAATCTGTTATATTATTATTGCAATTTGATATGAAGCGTTTTCAAAAACGCGTGATAGTTAGGAATTGTTGTATAAAGGAGTTGTTTAGTAATGAGTGAAAAGTCTACTGCGGCTGGATTACCTGCGCTCTCTAAGTCAACCATCTGGATGATTAACTTCGGGTTCTTGGGTGTCCAAACCGCCTTCACTTTGCAAAGTTCGCAAATGAGCCGGATCTTCCAAACCATTGGTGCCGACCCGAATAGCTTAGGATGGTTCTTCATCCTGCCACCACTGATGGGGCTGGTTGTTCAACCAATCGTTGGTTACTACTCTGACCGGACCTGGGCACCAAAGCTCGGGGGACGTCGGCTGCCATACCTGCTCTTGGGGATGATCGTAGCCGTAATCGTGATGCTGCTGTTGCCAAACTCTGGGAGCTTCGGCTTCGGTTACGGATCACTAGCGGCCCTCTGGTTTGGTGCCATCACCGTGGCCTTCCTGGACTTGTCATCTAACGTGGCAATGCAGCCATTCAAGATGATGGTTGGGGATATGGTCAACGATGACCAGAAGAGTTACGCCTACGGGATCCAGAGTTTCTTGTCCAACACTGGTGCCGTTTTGGCCGCTATCTTCCCATTCCTGTTCACTTGGTTTGGTGTTAAGAACATCGCGCCAAAGGGTGTTGTTCCAGATTCAGTTAAGGTCGCCTTCTACGTTGGGGCCGCACTGCTGGTCATCACCAGTCTCTTCACCGTTTTCCGGGTTCATGAATACGACCCAGCTACTTACGCAAAGTACCACGGTATTTCCGAAGAGGATAACAAGGAGGGTGGTAACTGGTTCACCCTGCTGAAGCACGCGCCAAAGGCCTTCTGGACCGTTACCCTGGTACAATTCTTCTGCTGGTTTGCCTTCCAATACCTCTGGACTTACTCCGCTGGGGCCATTGCCCAGAACGTTTGGAACACGCATGATGCTACTTCAGCTGGCTATCAGGCCGCTGGTAACTGGTACGGTGTTTTAGCCGCCGTCCAATCCATCGCCGCCGTTGTCTGGTCATATGTTTTGGCAAAGGTGCCAAACAAGTACCACAAGTACGGTTACGCCGGCAGTCTGCTGCTCGGTGCCCTCGGTTTCCTGTCAGTCTTCTTCATCCATGACCAATGGACGCTGATTCTTTCCTACATCCTGGTCGGGATTGCTTGGGCTGGTATGAACACTTACCCACTGACCATCGTTACGAACGCCCTGACTGGTAAGCACATGGGTACTTACCTCGGCCTTTTCAACGGTTCGATCTGCCTTCCACAAATCGTGGCTTCACTGCTTAGCTTTGCATTGTTCCCACTGCTGGGCTCTTCCCAAGTTAACATGTTCATCGTTGGTGCGATTGTCATGGCCTTGGCTGCCCTTTCGGTTGGTACGATTAAGGAAACCTACGCCGAATAAATTAATTTCGTTGTAAAACGCTGTTATAATGAGGGATGAGGCGGGAGCCAGCGCTGCTTCCACCTTGTCCACTGTCGAATCAAAATATTTGAGAGGTTGAGCTAGTTCCCAGCCTCTTTTGATAGAGAAAGGACTTGAATTGAATGAAACGGACTTTTGACATTGCCCCATGGCACGTTGCTACCAAGAACTGGGATCCCCAAGACAAGCGTCTCCAGGAATCAATGACCAGTTTGGCAAACGAAAACCTCGGGATGCGGGGCTTCTTTGAAGAAGGTTACTCCGGCGACTGCATGGAAGGGGTCTACCTCGGTGGTGTTTGGTTCCCTGACAAGACCCGTGTTGGTTGGTGGAAGAACGGTTATCCAAAGTACTTCGGTAAGATGATCAATGCGGTCAACTTTATGAAGCTGATCATCAAGGTTAACGGCGAACAGCTGGACCTGGCTAAGCAAACGCCAAAGGACTTCAAGCTGGACCTCGACATGAAGCGCGGCGTCCTCGAACGTGAATTCACCGTTGAAATCGGTGGTACCGAAATGTACTTCAACTTTGAACGGTTCGTTTCCGTTACCCAGAAGGAATTAGTTGGTCAACGGCTCCACATCAAGAACCGTGGTGACAGCGATGCGAAGGTTGAAATCACCAGCATGATTGACGCCGACGTTTACAACGAAGACGCTAACTACGACGAACAATTTTGGAACGTTTTGGGCAAGAGTGCCCAGGGCGAACACGCTGAACTGACTTCCATGACGAAGAAGAACGACTTCGGAACGCCACAATTCACTGTTGGCATGAAGACGACTTCCAAGACCAACCTGGACCACGTGGGTGACGGCACTGACGATAAGGATGCTTACAACACCTTTGCTGGCACCGTTGCTGCGGGCAAGGAAGTTAACTTTGAAAAGCGGACGGTCGTTGTTACTTCCCGGGACTTCGATGGTCAGGAAGCCATTGAAAAGCACCTGGACGAACTGAGTGCGCAACTCGACGCCCAGAGCTTTGACGACCTGCTCGATCCCCACGTTAAGGAATGGGCTGACCGCTGGACCAAGTCTGATGTTGAAATTGACGGTGACGAAGGGGCCCAACAAGGGATTCGCTTCAACCTCTTCCAACTCTTCTCCACTTACTATGGTCAAGATTACCGGCTGAACATTTCACCAAAGGGCTTCACTGGTGAAAAGTACGGTGGTGCTACTTACTGGGATACCGAAGCCTACTGTATTCCGGTTTACCTGGGGGTTGCCAACCCAGAAGTTGCTCGTAACCTGCTGATGTACCGTTACAAGCAACTGGATGGTGCCTACATCAACGCCCAACAACAGGGCTTGAAGGGTGCGCTATTCCCAATGGTTACCTTCAACGGGATCGAATGTCACAACGAATGGGAAATTACCTTCGAAGAAATCCACCGGAACGGGGACATTGCCTACGCCATCTACCTGTACACTAAGTACACCGGTGACAAGTCATACGTTCTCCACGAAGGTGCCAAGGTCCTGACCGAAATTTCACGGTTCTGGGCTGACCGGGTTCACTACTCACAAAACAAGAACAAGTACATGCTCCACGCCGTTACTGGTCCGGACGAATACGACAACAACGTAAACAACGACTGGTACACCAACCTGCTCTGCCGGTGGACGCTCCAATACACGCTGGAAATTCTGGATCAGGTTGACCCAGAGGTTGCTAAGAAACTTGACGTTTCCGAAGACGAAAAGCGGCGTTGGAAGGGCATTGCCGACAACATGTACCTGCCATACGACAAGCAACGGGACATCTTCCCAGAAAACGACGGCTTCATGGACAAGGACCTGACACCAGTTTCCGAAATTCCAAGTGACCAACTGCCACTGAACCAAAACTGGTCGTGGGACCGGATCTTACGTTCACCATACGTAAAGCAGGGTGACGTCATCCAGGGTCTCTGGGACTTCATCGACGACTTTACGAAGGAACAAAAGAAGCACAACTTTGACTTCTACGAACAATTCACCGTTCACGAATCAAGTCTGTCCGCTTCCGTATACTCCATCATTGCCGCTGACCTGGGTTACGAAGACAAGGCCGTTGAACTGTACGAACGGTCGGCCCGGCTTGACCTGGACAACTACAACAACGATACTTCCGACGGTCTGCACATCACTTCGATGACTGGTAGCTGGCTGGATATCGTTCAAGGGTTCGCTGGGATGCGGGTTCGTGACAACGAACTGCACTACGCACCATTCCTGCCAAAGAAGTGGAACTCCTACCAATTCCGTCAGATGTTCCGTGGCCGGATTCTGAAGGTCAAGGTTGACAAGCACGGTACGAAGATCGACTTGGTATCCGGTGACCCAATCACGATTGATCTGGATGGCAAGAAGCTGGAATTAAAGTAATAGCGGAGGCATTTAGAGAATGAAGTTTGAAGACTTGAAGGGTTTTGCCTTTGACCTTGACGGGGTGATTGCTGACACTGCCCGTTTCCACGGTCAGGCTTGGCACCAACTCGCTGACAAGGTCGGCACCGAATGGACGCCTGAACTGGCGGATAGCCTTAAAGGGGTTAGCCGGATGGACTCCCTGGAACTGATCTTAAAGGCGGGCGGTCACGAAAATGACTACACCCAGGAAGAAAAAGAAGCCCTGGCGACTGAAAAGAACGACAACTACATCAAGTTAGTTGAAACCTTGACGCCAGCGGACATCCTTCCCGGGATGAAGAACCTCTTGGATGAATTAAAGGACAATGGCTACCACATCGTTCTGGCATCCGCATCCAAGAACGCACCAAAGGTTCTGAAGTACCTGCAGATTACCGATTACTTCGAGGGAATCGTGGATCCCGCTAAGCTGAGTCACGGTAAGCCGGACCCAGAAATTTATAGCGAGGCCGCGAAGCTGATGAACCTGCCTGCCAACCAGGTGGCCGGATTGGAAGACGCCCAAGCAGGGGTGGAATCCATCAACCGGGCAGGCGAGGTGTCAATTGGCTTTGGCGCGTCACTCAAGGACGCGGCGGTCAAGTTTGACGATACCAGTGAAGTTTCATTGGCTGCCATCAAGGAGCAAATGGCCTAACATCCTTTATACAACCTATCAATCACATTGCTATTTGCTTCTGAGCAACGGGTCGACCGGATTTCCGGCTGGCCCGTTTGTTGCTTGGAGGAGGAATTATGCGCAAAATAAAATTAGCAATCCTAACTATCCTGCTGGTTCTTACTAGCAGTTCAACTGTTGGGGCGGCCCAGCGGCAGCTGACGGACCAGCAGCTCGGCATTCTAGTTAGCTTGGCAGTCGATTCTCGCTGGGTGCGGCAGGAAGCCGCCAGCCAGTCCCTGGTCTACGGAGTCGTCCACCCTGCTGACCAGGTGCCGACGGGCGTTACTGACGATGATAGCTATATCGTGGCCCGTGATGGCCGTGCCCCGGCAATCGTGTATTACCGGGTAGGTGTTAACCAGCATGTTCAGGTCACTTATCCGACGGCTGGCAAGGGGCGGTTGCGAACGGCTGATTTCACCGTTAAGCAGCTGCGGCGGCGCTTTTTCCGGACGGCGGCCCAACGAAAGCGGGTCAACGCCTACGTCGGGAGCTTGCAGACAGAGTAGCCGGCGATTTCCATCGTTGCCGGGTAGCTCACCATGGCCATGCTAGTTAATCCCGTGGAGACCTGCCACGGCCCGGGAAAAGTTATATAATTAAAAGTAAGCGAAACGGAAAGGATGGTTGTGATGGTCGAACTAAAAAACATTAATTCACTGTACCACTTAAATAATGGGGTGACGATTCCCTGCGTTGGCTACGGAACTTTTCGAACGCCCGCTGACGTGGCTGAGCAGGCGGTGGCGGATGCCATTGACGTCGGCTACCGGCTGATCGATACGGCCGCCGTGTACGGCAACGAGGAAGCGGTCGGCCGCGGAATCAAGGATTCGGGGATTAACCGCCACCGGCTCTTTGTGACCAGCAAGCTCTGGAATGACCACCGGGGCTATGACAAGGCCAAGCAGGCCCTGGACGAAACGTTGGAACGGCTCCAGATGGACTACCTGGACCTCTACCTGATCCACTGGCCGGCGAACGAAAAGCAGTTTGGTGCTCGGGCAGCCGAAATTAACGCCGAAACCTGGCGGGCGATGGAGGAGGCCTACCATGAAGGTAAAATTCGTGCCCTGGGGGTAAGCAACTTCATGCCCCACCACATCATTGAACTGATGAAGACCGCGGAGGTGGCTCCCGCCGTTGACCAAATTGAAGTTCACCCTGGCTGGCCCCACGTTGAGGAAGTTAAGTACCTGCAAGCCCACAATATCCTGGTAGAAGGGTGGGCACCGCTGGGTGGTCAGGGTGCCAAGGTAATGACCAACCCCACGATTTTGCAGCTGGCTGAAAAGTACGATAAGACGCCGGCCCAGCTGTGCTTGCGCTGGCTGATCCAGCGGGGTGTCCTGCCATTGCCAAAGTCAGTCCACAAGGAACGGATGGTCCAAAACACCCAGCTCTTTGACTTTGAAATCAGTGACGAGGATATGCAAAAGATTACCGCCCTGCCAAACCTGGGCGGCCAGTGCGCAGACCCGGACGCGGTTGACTTTTAGAAGGGATGGTTAAAGTCAGTGCAATTCATTAACACAACACCGGACATTGACTTGGCGGAAAATATCGTCGAGACGCCCCGCCAGACCGTTACCCATTTGGTGATTCCAGCGGGGGAAGCCGTCCCCAAGCACCACGTTCCTGAAGACGTGGTAGTTGTGCCGATCAAGGGCCGGGTAGTTTTTGAAGATGTCAGCAATGAGACTGCCCAGACCATTGTCCCGGGCGACATTGTCAAGCTGGCGCCAAACGAGTGGCACGCCTTAGAGGCAATTACGGACACGGAAGTAATGGTAATTAAATCCCAGCTCGCCGATTAGCGAGGAATAATTAACACCAGAAGAGCGGCTGGAAAGCCGGTTTTCTGGTGTTTTTGTTCACCCTCCGTCCCGGATTGTTTTATGATAGAGGTAGTGAATTTTTGATAAGGAAATGATAGAAAATGGCAGACGGGAAGAAAGAGACGATTTTTTCGAAGGACGTTGTGCTGGTAATGGCCGCGGCGTTCTTTTTCATGTTTAGCAATATGTACTGTAATCCGTTGATTAACGGCTATGCGAAGAGCCTTGGTGCCAGCAGCGCCTTCGCCGGGGTCATTGTCGGAATGATGAGCATTGTCGCGATGTTTTTGCGGCCAATCGCGGGCAACCTAACTGACCGCTTTTCCAAGTACCAGCTGTCCTTGATTGGGGGTCTGTTATCGTTTGCCGGCGTCATGGGCTATGTGTTGACCCCGAATAGCGGGATGCTGCTCCTCTTCCGGCTGGTTAACGGCTTGGGTTATGTCCTCTGTACGGTCTGCATGACGACCTGGCTCTCCTACCTGGTACCCTTTTCCCACGTCGGCGAGGCGATGAGCTTTTACGGGCTGATGAACGCCCTGGCAATGTCGCTGGCGCCGGCAATCTCGATTGACCTCTACCGGGTGATTGGCTACCGGCTGGCGATTGTGATTTCGGCCGTTTCTGCTCTGATGGTCGTCGTCACGATTCAGTTCGTCAGCAACCGGGCCGTCCCGGATCCCGCTGCCGCGCCAGCACCAGGGCTCCGGCACCTCAAGATTATCCAGCGCGACGCCCTTCCCGTGGCCGCCCTGATTGCCCTCTTTGCTATCCCCTATTTTGCGACCCAGGCGGACATTGTCAGCTACGTTGAACAGCGGCACCTGAATGTGGCAATTGGCGCCTACTTCCTGATTTACGCGGTCGTATTGCTGGCAATCCGGCTGGTGCTGCGTAACCAGTTTGATACGGTGCGCTTCGGGGTCTGGCTTGTCGGCTGTACAATTGCCACCGCCTTTTACCTGGTGATGCTGGCGGTCATGGAGAATAATTGGCAGATGGCCCTAGCCGCGGCGGGGATGGCCTTGGGCTATGGAATCATTTACTCTGTTTGCCAGTCGACTGCCATGATGCTCGCGCCAGGAAACGAACGCGGACTGGCGAGCGCCACTTTCTTCGTGGGAATGGACATTGGAATGTCGCTTGGTCCGATTGCCGGGGGAATTATTGACAGTTTGCTGCCGGTAGAGTATTTCTACCTGGTAATGCTGGTGGTTGTGCCGGTGATTTTGCTGATTTACCTGGCTAACCGGCGCAAACTAAACCAGGCGGTTATCCAGCACCAGCAAGACGTTAACTAGCGGGGGCTGAGTGATGAAAAATATTTTGACTGCAATCGGCCAGCAGACCCGCGCTTTTCAACGGCACTGGCTCAGTTACTTCAGCCTATTTGTCAGCGTTGACCTGGTGATCCAGCTAATTGTAATCCCGCTTTTCCGGCTAGCGACAACCGTAATTTTGCAGGCGGCGCAAATCCCGTTTATTTCCTACCAAAACGTGGTGATAATTGCCCGCCACCACCCGCTAGTCGTTGTGGCCCTGCTGGTGGAGTTAATCTGCCTGTTGCTGGTAGTCGACCTGCAATTTGCCGCGGTCCTGCTCGGTATTCGTGATATTTCCCGGGAAATGTTTACCGTCCGCGGCCTGGTTAGGGAAATTTGGCAGACGTTGCGCCGCTTGCGCCCGAGTTCGCTCCTGGTCCTAATGGTTTATTTCATTTTAGTAATCCCCTTCGCGGACCTCGTCTACCGGACGCCCCTGCTAGCGAAAATTCAGGTGCCCCAGTTTATCCTCGACTACCTGACCCGTAACGGCTTACTGCTGACCGCCACGGTAACGTTTTACATTATCCTGACCTTCCTCGGCCTGCGCCTGGTCTGGGCCTTGCCCTTAATGGTTTACCAACGACTACGCCCGCGGGCGGCCTTTCGCCAAAGCTGGCAACGAACCCAGGGTCGGCGGTGGTTAGCGGTAGCCCTGCGCTTGCTGACCATTGGTTTTCTCGCGGTGCTGGTCATGGCGGCTTTTTACGCACTAGTAATCGGGGCTCAATGGCTGCTAGACTTCCTGCCGCAGCCAGTGGCGGCGCTGTTTGCCAACATTAACCTGCTAATCATTCAGCTGGGCAGCGAGTTGGTCACCACCTGGACTGGGGTGGTCACGGTTAGCCTGCTGTTCTTGCCGTTAACCACGACTGCTCCGGTGACGGCCTCGCCACGGCTGGCTGCGAAGGGCAGGCGGGCCTTCGCCGGTTTGATCCTGGTCGTTTTGGTGGTCGTAGCGGCTGCTGGAAACGGCCTCTACCTCTCGACAAGCCAGCACCACCGGCCGGTGACGATTTCCCACCGGGGGGTGGCGGAAGAAAATGGGGTGCAAAACACTCTCCCGGCGTTGAAACGGACTCACCGCCTGCACCCGGACTACGTGGAATTAGATGTTCACGAGACTAAGGACCAGCAATTCGTGGTCCTGCATGATGAAAACCTCAAAGAGCTAGCGGGGGTTAACAAAACACCGCGCCAGCTGACGCTCAAGCAGTTGACCCGGTTGACGGTTCACGAGAACGGCCACCAGGCCAAGCTGGCTAGTTTTACCACCTACCTGCGGACTGCTGACCGTCTCCACCAGAAGCTGCTGGTGGAGATTAAGCCCACCCCGGCGGATTCACCTGGGATGGTGAAGCGGTTTGTAGATCGTTATGGCACTGACCTGATCCAGCACCATGCCCTGGTCCACTCGTTGGACTACGGGGTCGTTGAACAGCTGAAGCGGCTGGAGCCACGGCTGCCGGTGATGTATATCCAGCCCTATAATTTTACCTATCCGAATACCGCGGCTAACGGGTACTCGATGGAGTATTCGACCCTTACTTATGACTTCATTACGCTGGCCCATCTGCAGGGCAAACGGGTGTATGCTTGGACTGTCAATGAGCCGGCCATTATGATGCAAATGATGTATAAGAACGCCGATGGGATCATTACCGATAACCTGGCGGAATTGAACCGGCAAATTGCAACTTACGAGGATCAGCGCAGCTATGCCCGGCAGCTCTTAAACTACATCCTGGTCGTGCCGACTAACACAGAATTTGCGCCTTAACGGAATTTTAAGGGCTTGCCCCCTAATAAAGTCAAATAAACGCTGTTAAAATAGCAAAAAGACACAAGGAGTTGGAAACGCAATGTCGATTTACGGGCCCTATGAAGAAACCCTTAATAATATTTTAGCCGACGTTGAACGGCGGTTGGCGGAGTGGAATGACCACCAGCTGGCGGCTAACCAGCCAAAGCTGTACGAGCACCTGATCGGTCGGGTGAAGACGCCCGCTAGCATGGCAGAAAAATGCAGGCGCAAGGGCTATCCTGAGAGCACGGCCGCGGCCCTGCGTCAGTGCCGGGATGCGGTGGGGGTCCGGCTGGTCTGTAACTTTATTAGCGACATTACCCGCTGCCTCTCCCTGATTGAGCAGGCGGACTGGTGCACGGTGGTTAAGAAAAAGGACTACATCACCAATGCCAAGCCCAACGGCTACCGGAGCTACCACCTGATTTTAGACGTGGTGGAACCCTACGAAGACGTTGACGGGCAGCAACCCGGTCACTTCTTCGTGGAGGTACAGCTGCGGACGATTGCCATGGACTCCTGGGCAAGCCTGGAGCATGAGATTAAATACAAGCACCACGTTGCCAACCCAGAGCGGATCAGCAAGGAATTGAAGCGGTGTGCCGACCAGTTAGCGTCGTGTGACGTTCAGATGCAAACGATTCGGCAACTGGTCCAGGAAGGAGAAAGAGACAAATGAAAATTCTGCTTGCGGAAGATGAGGCCCAGTTAGCCCGGGTGCTAAAATTGGCGATGACCAGCAGCGGCTACCAAGTTGATGCGGTTGACAATGGACAGAAGGTCGTGGATTTGGCAGCGGCCAACGCCTACGATGTGATGATTTTAGATATTATGATGCCGGTCAAAAGCGGCCTGGATGCCCTCCGTGAATTACGGGCCCGTGGCGACCGCACCTACGTCATTATGCTGACGGCGATGGCGGAGGAAGACGACCGGGTGACTGGCCTGGACGCGGGGGCGGATGATTACCTGACTAAGCCATTTTCGCTCAAGGAACTGCTGGCCCGCTTGCGGTCATTAGAACGGCGAGTCAAAAGCTATGATGACCAAGATCTGGCATTTGCCGACCTCCACCTCAATAGCGGCGAGCAGGTCTTAGAAAGCCATAATTCCATCAGCCTATCCCGGGAAGAGACCAGGATGTTACAATACTTGATCCATAACGCGGGAAAGGAGCTCCCGGCAGCCGACATTTTGCAGCGGGTGTGGGACGGTGACCAGGACGCGGATGAAGAGGATGTCTGGATTAACATCTCCTACCTCCGCCACAAACTGCAATCGATCCAGTCAACGGCCGAAATCGTTGGTGAAAAGGGCGGTCCGTACGTACTAAGGGGGTGAGCTGTGATGATTCAGCATTTTCGCAAGAAATTTATCCTCATTTCAACCAGCGCGCTGTTGGTCGTAATTATCACGATTATTGGCAGTATTAGCGCTGTGACCTACTTTCAAGCGCGGCAGGAGGTTAACTCTGTGTTGTCGATTCTGAGCGATAACGAGGGGCGGATGCCGGCCCGTCAGGTTCCCAGCCAGTCGAACTTCTTTCCCCAGCAGCGCTTTACACGGGAGAGTCTCTCCCAGTACCGCTACTTTAGTGCCACAATTCCGCACAACGGCGACCCGATTCAGGTCGACAACCAGCACATCCTATCGGTGTCGGCGGCCACAATTCGGCAACTGGCGCAGCGGGTAGAACGGCGGAATAATGACCATGGTCAGGTCCTGTATAACAGCAACGTGTATGCTTACCAGGTTCGGCGGATGGGCAAGCGCACGCTGGTCGTCTTTTTGGATGAGAGTTTGATGATGTCCCGTGCCCGTGAAATTATCAATCTGGGAGTCTTGCTGGGTGTGGTTAGCATGGTCCTCTATACGATTATCCTGGTCCTCTTTTCCCAGCGCGCAATTCGGCCCATCATTGAGGCTGAACGGCGGCAAAAGGAATTCATCACCAATGCCGGTCACGAGTTGAAAACGCCGCTGACGGTGATCTCTGCCAACACCGAAATGCAGGAACTGACGAATGGGGAGACAGAACTAACGACCAGCACGAAGGAGCAGGTCAGCCGGATGACCAAGCTGATCAACTACCTGGTATCGCTCGCCCGCCTGCAGGAACAGCCGCAGATGAACATTGTCCCGGTTGACGCGAGCGCGGCGGTGGACAGGGCAGTGGCGGGCTTTAAGAATGTTGCGGCCAATGCGGGCCACCAGTTTGAAGCGGCGGTCGCGCCCGCCATTACGGTGATGGCCGACGAAAACTACCTGTATGAGTTGGTTAGCATTCTGATCGATAACGCCAATAAGTACTGTGACCCCGATGGTACCGTTAGCGTCCAGCTCGCCGCGGTTAAAAAGAATGCGGTGCTGACGGTTACCAACAGCTACGCGAAGGGCGCACAAGTGGATACGAAGCGCTTCTTTGAGCGTTTTTACCGGGAAAACAAGGCCCGGACCCTGTCGAAGAACGCGGGGTATGGGATTGGCCTGTCAATGGCGCAGACGATTGTTCACAACTTTAATGGCCGGATCAGTGCGAAGTACGCCGCTGGTCGGATTTCCCTAGTGGTGAGCCTCCGGCGGGTAACGAAGTAAAAAAACGCAAGCGACGAATCGCTTGCGTTTTTTTATAGTTTTAGTAATCACCGTTCAAAATGGAGTTCTTGACGATAACGTAGTCGACCTTGCGAATCGCTTCCAGGTCGCGGCCACCAGCATAGGAAATCGATGACTGGAGGTCTTCTTGCATTTCCTGGAGCGTATCCTTGATGGAGCCACGGAATGGGACCAGCATTTGTTTGCCTTCGACGTTCAGGTAGGCACCCTTCTGGACTTCCGAAGCGGAGCCCCAGTATTGCTTATACTGCTTGCCATCAATTGTAATTACGTGACCGGGAGACTCGAGGTGACCGGCCAGCATGGAGCCGATCATGACCATTGAGGCCCCGAAGCGGACAGACTTGGCGATATCCCCGTTGTGGCGGATTCCACCATCCGCGATGATTGGCTTTCGGGCAGCCTTGGCGCAAAGCCGGATTGCAGCCAATTGCCAGCCCCCGGTTCCGAAGCCGGTCTTGAGCTTGGTAATGCAGGCTTTGCCGGGGCCGACCCCGACCTTGGTTGCATCCGCGCCAGCGTTTTCTAAGTCCCGCACGGCTTCTGGAGTCGCGACGTTACCGGCAGTCACGAAGCTGGTCGGCAGTTGCTTTTTGATGTACTGGATCATTTTAATGACAAAATCCGAATGACCATGGGCAACGTCAATTGTAATATATTCTGGAACCGATTGTTCGGCCTTTAGCTGATCGATGAAGCCGTATTCAGCATCCTTGATGCCGACAGAAATGGAGGCAAATAGCTGCCGGTCATGCATCCGCTGAACAAAGGCCAGCCGGTCCTCAGGCTGGAAACGGTGCATGACGTAGTAGTAGCCGTTTTGCGCTAGCCAGACTGCTAAATCTTCGTCAACGACGCTTTCCATATTTGCCGGGACAACCGGGATTTTAAAGGTCCGCGGGCCAAACTGAATGCTGGTATCAGCCTCTTTCCTGCTCTTGATCACGCACTTATTCGGAATCAGTTGAATATCATCATAGTCGAACGTTTCCACAATAACGGCTCCTTTTCGTTAAAAAATTCCGTTAGCTATTATGCACTAAACTTTGTCCTCCGTCAATGATAATTTCGTACAATTTTGTCGATAATTTTAAAAATAGTTCGATTCGTTATTGACCTTTAGGGTGAACTTCGGTAGGATAGGGAAGTAAAAACGTCTTTTTACGAAAATAAACGATGAGGTGAAAATAAATGTCATCAGTTGTTATTGTTGGTAGTCAATGGGGAGACGAAGGAAAGGGTAAGATGACCGATTACCTGAGTCAGGACGCGGATGTCGTTGTTCGTTCCCAGGGTGGTAACAATGCCGGGCACACGATTGCCTTCGATGGTAAGAAGTTTGCGCTGCGGCTGGTACCGTCCGGCATTTTTGGAAAGGACAAGTTAGCGGTAATTGGTAACGGTGTTGTTATCAACCCACCAGCCTTGTTGAAGGAATTGCATTACCTCCAAGACAACGGGATCGACATCTCGGGCCTGCGGATTTCCAGCCGTTCTCACGTTACCTTCCCTTACCACATCCTCTTGGATAAGTGCCAGGAAAAGGCTAAGGGTGATCACAAGGTTGGCACGACTAAGAACGGGATTGGCCCAACCTACATGGACAAGGTTTCCCGGGTTGGTATCCGGATGTGCGACCTGCTTGAAAAGGACACCTTCGAGACTAAGCTGCGTCGGAATCTAGCGGAAAAGAACGAGCTGTTTACCAAGCTCTACCACGTCGACCCAATCAACTTCGATGATATTTTTGAAAGCTACTACGAGTACGGTCAAGAACTGAAGAAGTACGTTACCGACACTTCCCGGATCGTTAACGATGCCCTTGATAATGGTCAACGGGTCCTCTTTGAAGGAGCCCAGGGGGTAATGCTGGATGTCGACCAGGGAACCTACCCATACGTAACTGCTTCGAACCCGATTGCCGGTGGTGTCTGCACCGGGGTTGGGGTTGGCCCAAACAAAATCAATACCGTTGTCGGTATCTGCAAGGCTTACTCGACCCGGGTCGGTGCTGGTCCGTTCCCAACTGAGCTGACGGATGAAATTGGTGACCGGATCCGTGAGACTGGTCATGAATACGGGACCGTTACCGGGCGGCCACGGCGGGTCGGCTGGTTAGACAGCGTAGCCATGCGGCATGCTCGGCGGGTTTCCGGGATTTCCTGCCTCAGTCTAAACCTGTTGGACGTCCTGACTGGCTTGAAGACCGTCAAGATTTGCAAGGCTTACAAGTTGGATGGCAAGGAAATCGACTACTACCCAGCCAGCCTCAAGGAATTGGACCGTTGCGAACCAGTTTACGAAGAACTGCCGGGCTGGGATGAAGACATTACCGGGGTCAAGAAGTTTGAGGACCTGCCGGTGAACGCCCAGAACTACCTCAAGCGGGTCAGTGAGTTATCCGAAGTACCATTGGCAACTGTGTCCGTTGGTGCCGACCGGATCCAAACGATTATCGTTAAGAACCCGTGGGAATTAGCTGAATAGTTAAAAATAAGTAAGGTTTTGGCCGTGGGGCTGAAACCTTTTCTTATTTCTGGTCAAAACGCGGTACAATATTACTAAATCAACAGAATGAGGGATGAAGATGGCAAACTTGACAATTACGGTGAGCCGGCACTACCTGGACTGGCCGCTCCACCAGACAATCAACCAGGCCGACCTGGTTCGGCAGCTTGGCGTGCACGTAACCGGCAGCAATGGAGAAGACTTGACGAACAAGCTCGTGATTAACTTGACCCAGGTCAACATTGACCAACAGGGTGAGTATCCGGTGATGCTGAGCGCGATGGATGCCACCGGGCAGACGGCTCAGCAGAGCGTCACCCTGCACGTCCGTCCGGCGGAACAAGTTGGCAGTCGTCAGCAGGCCGCGGCTCCGGCACAGCAGACAAAGGGTAAGAAACGGAACTGGCTGTTAGCGATTTTGGCAGTTATTATTCTCCTGCTGGTGTGGTGGGGAGTGAGCGCTCATCACCGTGCCCAACAGCAGGAACAGGCTGCTAATAATGCCCAGCAAAGCAGCCAGATTTCGGATAATTCCAGTAGCATCGCTAAGCTGAGTTCCGATAATCAAAAGCTGGCTAACCAGGTTGCCCAGCTGAAGGGTGCCGCCAAGCAGTACCAAAAGGATCATGACCAGCAGGCCTTGAATGAGCGGTTGGATCAAATTCAGTCGCAAAACCAGGAATTGCTTAACCAAGCCCAAAACTCAACCACTAAGGAACACCTGAATGAGGTTACTAACGTTGTTAACCAGGTGCGGCAAGATCCGGATAACGGTGTTAGCGTTGTGAATGACCTGAAGAACCAGCCGGGCTTTAATCAAATTTGGACTACCGTTTCCCAGCGCCTGTCGACTTGGCTGAGTCGCTTTAGTAATTAAACGATTGACAGTGGATTGGGAGCCAATTACAATAAAATAAATAGTTTCCTTTAAGTGGCCCAGTGAGACCGGCAAGGACCGATGGAATGTTGTTCTCCGTTAGTTGCTTGTGCTGCTAACGGAGCTTTTTGGTTGGAAGAGAGAGTGGAATTAAAAAGGAGTGGCAATTATGGCACATGAAATCGTTGATGGTTCAAGTATGCAGCGGGCATTGACCCGGATTACCTACGAGATTATCGAACAAAACAAGGGGGTCGAAAACCTGGTCTTTGTGGGGATCAAAACCAGGGGGATCTACCTGGCTGAGCGGCTCGCTAAACGGTTGAACCAGCTGGAAAAGGTTGACGTTCCGGTGGCGGCCCTCGACGTGTCGCTATACCGTGATGACCGTCATGTGCCAGACCACCATATCGAACCAACCGTCAACACAAAGCAGCTGGATGTCGATATTACTGACAAGCACGTGATCCTAGTCGATGATGTGCTCTTTACCGGTCGGACAGTACGGGCGGCTTTGGATGCCTTAATGGACATGGGCCGGCCGAAGCGGATTTCACTGGCTGTGCTGGTCGACCGGGGTCACCGGGAGTTGCCAATCCGGCCGGACTTCGTGGGGAAGAACATCCCGACTTCCTCTGACGAAACGGTCCACGTGGCTGTGGAAGAATACGATGGTCACGAGGACATTACAATTGAACGCAATTAGGTAACATAAAAGCGGTCGAGCTAAAATTAAAGCTCGACCGCTTTTATGTGTCGGGGAATATTTCCCGGGAAATTATTTTTCCTTCCAGTAACGGGCATTGGTTAGGATTTGCCGGGAGCGTTCGTCTGCTGGCCGGTAACCCTTATTGAAGAGGTGCCGGAAGTACATCATGTTGTAGAAGAAGGCAAAAACGACGGAGGGAATTGGAAATTCCAATAGCCAGTTAAGGCCAAAGAACAGGGCCACCAGGGCGTAGTCCAGGTCTAAGACGATGATTAACAAGAAGTTGTAATAGTCGCCCCGAAAGAGTGCCGGTAGTGGGCCAAACCAGAGGGTCGTCCATGAGATTCCCACCTTGGCGATCCGGATGTCACCCTGATCGTTAACAATCTTGGCGTAATTTGGTGGGAGGGGGAGATTATTCAAGTTAAACGGGTTTTGGTCATTATTATTGTTGTTGCCAAATGGGTTTTGCATATCTCTTGTCCACTTCTTTCTGTTAAATAATAATGATAACACATTCGGGTGACTGACACTACTTTAGTGCCGGAGAGACAGCTTGACGACAGCTTCACAGCGGGCCGTCTGGGGCATCATGTCGATGGGCTGGATGTAGTCAACGTGGTAGACGCTGGTTAGCCGCCGGAGATTGCGGGCTAAGGAGGCCATTCCACAGGAAACGTAGGCAAATTTGCGGGGCTTGACCCGTAGAATCTGTTTAATCAGTTCGTCATCTAAACCGGTCCGCGGTGGATCAACGACGAGGGCGTCAAATTGCAACCCTTCGTCGAGCCAGCGCGGCATTAGCTCTTCGGCCTTGCCGACTTCGTACTGGGTGTTGGTAATGCCATTCAGTTTGGCATTGGCATTGGCGTCCGCGACGGCCTCAGGGATGACTTCCATCCCCCGGACGGCCTTCACCCGGGAGGCCAGCGAGAGACCGATGGTACCAATCCCGGCATAGGCGTCAATCAAGGTGTCTTCCGGAGCGAGTTCCAGGGCTTCAGCAACCTGCTCGTAGAGGGCCTCCGTTTGTTCCGGGTTCAGCTGGAGGAAGGATCGGGCGGAGAGTTCGAAGTCGAGCCCCATCAAACTTTCGGTGATGGTCTCCTTCCCTGCCAAGTGGATCATTTGCTCACCCCAGACAAGTGGCGTATCACCGGGATTGACATTTTGCATGACGGAAACGACCTCTGGCAGCTGCTGGGCGATCGCTTCCAGAAGTGGCCGCTTATGAATCAGCTTGGGGGTATTGGTGATCAGGGTCAGTTGGAGTTTACCAGTTGTCCAGGATTCGCGGACGACGATGGTCTTGATAATGCCGCTGTTGTGGTCTTCCTCGTAAACGGGGATTTGCAAGTCCTCAATCAATTGGACAACCGTCCGGACAACCTTCATTGTTCGCGGCATTTGAACTGCGCACTCCTGCATATCTACCAGGTCGTGGCTGTTAGGCTTGTACAGGCCCGCCGCCACGTGACCGTCCACCATCCGGACCTGGAACTGGGCCTTATTGCGGTAATGGTATTCTTCCGGCGCCACAATCGTCCGGCGAACGTCATAGTTGCGATAGCCGTATGGTTGAAACTTTGCGAGACTATCAAGGACGACCTGCCGCTTAAAGGCCAGCTGCTGTGGATAGGCGAGGTTTTCCAGCTCAAACCCGCCAGCAACATCGGCGTAGCTATCCCGCGGGGTGACCCGGTGACGGCTGCGCTTGCGGATGCGGTGGATGGTTGCCTCTAAGAAACGGGGATGAATACGGGTAACTTCGGCAACCACGACTTCACCCGGGAGCGCGCCGGGAACAAAGCAAACCTTGTGCTTATAGTAGCCAATTCCGTGCCCATTTACGCCCAAGCGGCGAATCGTCAGCGGGAAGCGCTCCCCAATGTTAACCTCAACGTCCGTTTTTACTTGCTCTTTTGCCATGCTTTTACTCCGTTCATTATAATATCCTTTCATTTTACCATCTTCAGCCGGGGAGTGGGGAAATGATAAGACTAAGATTATAACCAAATCATTGGAAAGCATCTATTAAGTGGAAAGAATACTAATAATTAGCCTGCTTTGGTGTCGCTGGCATTGAAATTATAGTAAAATGACAGTGTGAAATGTTGCATAAATAATTATAAGGAAGTGACAAGTTTGAAGATTGCTGCGATTGCAGGATCCAATGCGAACCATTCTTATAATCGAATGCTGTTAGAGTACATCGCGAAGGACTTTCGCGACACTGACGATGTCGATGTGATTGACATTCGCAAGGTTCCACTGTTTAACGAAAACTACAAGGGCAAGACACCAGACGTGGTAGCTGATATTGACCGCCGGGTAGCTGCGGCCGATGCGGTGATTATTGCCAGTCCCGAATACAACCACTCAATTACCTCTGCATTAAAGAGTATGGTAGAGTGGCTTTCTTATGAGCTGCACCCGTTGGAGAACAAGCCCGTTATGATTATCGGGGCTTCGACCCACGAGCAGGGTTCTTCCCGTTCACAGGTTCAGCTGCGGGATATCTTGATTTCTCCTGGGGTCAACGCCCACGTCTTCCAGGGGGAAGAATTCTTTATGAGCAACGTTGCCAGTTTGATGGATGAAGATGGCAATATTACTGACCCAGGGACGATCAAATTCCTCGAAAAGTGTATGCGGGAATTTAAACCCTACGCGGCGGCAATTAACGGGATGGTTGCGAAAAAGGAGGAGGCAAATAACTAATGAAAATTTTAGCGCTTGTCGGAACGAACGCGAACTTCTCCTATAATCGGATTTTACTCCAGTTCATGAAGAAGCACTTCCAGCAGATGGCCGACATTGAAATTTACGAAATTAGCAAGTTGCCCGCTTTCGGGGTCGACGTCCCGCTGAGTGAGCAGACAGAGGTATGGAAGCTCAAGCAGAAAGTCAAGGCCGCGGATGGGGTGGTGTTCTCCACGCCAGAATACGACCACGGGATTCCAGCAGCCCTCAAGAGCGCGACGGAATGGTTATCCTACCACACCGAAGTTTTGAAGCATAAGCCGGTGATGGTTGTTGGGGTTTCTTACGGACGGCAAGCCTCTGCCCGTTCGCAGGTTCAAATGCGGCAGATTCTGATTTCACCTGACTGTGATGCCAACCTCCTTCCCGGAAACGAAGTGCTGATCGGTGGTGCGAGCCGGGTCTTTTCTAAGGACGGCCGCTTGATCAACGCCGAGATGCGTGACAATCTGGAAAAATGCTTTACGCACTTTATCGAATACATTCAAGTGTTTAAGAATATTACTAAGGAGGAAGCTGAGATGCCTATTAAACGCCCAACCATCAGTGATGCTTACATTAACTTCCCGACTGGCCGCTTGACCCTGAAGGAAGTTCAACAGATTTTCAGTACGATTCCGTTTGAAATTGACCTGGTAGATAGCTCTGACCGCTTTGCTTGGTACTCAGACAAGCCAAATCGGGAACACGTCCGCAGCGTGGCTTCGCTGAACGAGCCGGTTACGGAATGCCACCCGCCAAAGGCTGTTCCGATCGTTATGCAAATTATCAACAGTTTCCGTGATGGCAAGAAGGATGTTGTTACCCGACCATTGTGGATGAACGGCCACCGTTCTTTAATTCAATACTACGCCCTGCGCGATGTTGACGGCCACTACCTGGGGACAATCGAATTTACGGGGAGTGTTGAATACATCCTCAACCTGTTTGAAAATGGCGGCTGGGACCAGAATCCGGACGCGACGACTGGTGCTTCCAAGCATGATGATGCTCCAGCAGACGCGGCGGCACCCGTTGCTGATGCTTCAACTGGTGCTTCGGAATCTTCTGCTGACGATGACACTGCTAGCCCTGCGGAAGCCGCAGGAACGCCAGCTGCGGATAGCGAAGATGGCGATGACGCGACGACCGGTGCCTCCGAAAGTGGCAGTGTGGATGCTGACGACGAAACTGCCGATGCTTCTACCGGTGCCTCCGAAAACTAGGGATGGCAAGTGAATTGATGGCCCAGCAGCACAGCATGGTTCACCGGGCCCTGGGAACCAAAATTGTGCTGACGGTCTACGGGGACGAGTATTTTCCCCTGCTGAACCAAGCGATGAAGATGATTGATGGCTACGAGGACCGGCTGACGGTCAACCGGCCGGTCTCCGAAGTGATGGCGGTCAACCAGGCTGCCGGGCGGACCCCTAAATTAGTATCGCCGACGACCTATGAACTGATCAAGCTGGCGGTTCATTATAGTCGGGAGAATTTTGGCTTCAATGCCCTGATCGGCCCGCTGGTAAAGCTGTGGAAAATCGGTTTTGCCGGAGCGAATGTTCCCAGTGACCAGGCGATTAAGGAACGGCTCCGGCTCATTGATCCCTACCAGGTGCTGCTGGATGATGATAACCGGACTGTCTACCTCGAGCAGCCGGGGATGGAATTGGACCTGGGCGGGATCGCAAAGGGCTACATTGCCGACCGGGTCCGGGACTTTTGGCTGGCTCAGGGAGTTCCTGCTGGGATCATTAACCTGGGCGGCAACCTGGTTTTTATCGGTCAATCACCCCGGCGAGCAGACGGACAATGGATTATTGGTGTCCAGGACCCGCAGCTCAAGCGGGGGCATGACTTGGAAACGGTTCGCCAGCCGGCGTGCTCGGCGGTGACCTCGGGGATTTACGAGCGCTTCCTGGTGAAGGACGGGCGGCGTTATCACCATCTTTTGGATCCCCGGACTGGCTACCCGCTGGAGACCGACCTTAGCAGCGTAACGGTCTTTACTGACCAGTCGGTGCTGGGTGAAATCGAGGCTAAACGGCTCTTCTTTAACGGTGCTCCGCTGGCAGACTGGGCGAGTCAGCCGGGCAACCGGGGGGCGGTCTTTATTCACAATGACGAACGCGTCGAAAATATAAATATTTAAAATGGGGGACGGCCGCTGAACACTAGCTGTATGCTTGGCGGCCGTCTTTTTTGGTGAGAAATAATTAAATTTCGATTGCTTAATTTGAATAAATGTAATATGATAATGGCAAAATCAAACACGGAAGCATTTCAAGTAGGTTATTCAGAGAGGCCGCGGCTGGTGTGAGCGGCTGACCGAAACTCCGGTGCTGTTAAATGTGGGCGGGTAATGCCGCACGGCGGATGGCCGTTATCCATCACGAGGGTGACAGTTTGACTGTCGAACTTGGGTGGTACCGCGGAACTAAGAGCCATTTCGTCCCAAAATTTTTGAGGATGGAATGGCTCTTTTCGTTAGGAGGAATTCAGATGCTAGATATTAAGAAGATTCGTCAAAACCCAGACTTTTACAAGCAAAAGCTCGCTACCCGGGGTATTCAGGCGGAGGAAATCGATGAAGTCCTGGCCCTCGACCAAAAGCGGCGGGACCTGCTTCAGCAGACGGAAACGATGAAGGCGCAACGGAACGCCGCATCAAAGAAAATTGGTGAAGCCAAGCGCAACGGTGAATCCGCGGATGAAGCCATCAAGGAAACCCGGGAACTCGGCGATAAGATCAAGCAGCTGGACGAACAGGTCGAAGCTAACGACGAAGAACTGCACGACAAAATGTCCCGCCTGCCTAACGTTCCGCACGATGGTGTCCCGGTCAGCCTGACCGAAGACGGGGCCGTTGAACTGCGGAAGGTCGGCAGGATCCGTGACTTTGACTTTGAACCCAAGCACCACTGGGACGTTGGTGAACAGCTTGGCATCCTTGACTTTGACCGGGCTGGGAAGGTTTCTGGCTCCCGGTTCGTCTACTACCTTGGCTTGGGGGCGCAGCTGGAACGGGCCGTTTACAACTTCATGCTCGATGAACACATGAAGGATGGTTATACCGAAGTGCTGCCGCCATACATTGTTAACGCCGACTCCATGTACGGGACGGGGCAGTTCCCGAAGTTCAAGGAAGGGGTCTACCAGGTCAATGGCGAAGACATGACCCTGATTCCGACGGCGGAAGTGCCGTTGACCAACTACTACCGTGGCGAGGTCATCCCAGAAGAAGAACTGCCGGTTTACGTGACTGCCCTGACGCCTTGCTTCCGTTCTGAGGCGGGGGCTGCTGGCCGGGATACCCGGGGCTTGATCCGGATGCACCAGTTTAATAAGGTTGAAATGGTGAAGTACACGAAGCCAGAAAATTCATGGGATGAGCTTGAAAAGATGACGGCCAATGCCGAAAATATCCTGAAGAAGCTGGACATTCCGTACCACGTGATCACTTTGACAACGAGTGATATGTCCTTCACCGCTTCTGAGACCCACGACCTGGAGCTGTGGATGCCTGCCCAGAAGAAGTACCGGGAAGTTTCCAGCTGTTCTAACTGCCTGGACTTCCAAGCACGGCGGATGCACACCCAGTACCGGGACGAAAACGGTAAGCTGCAATATGTTCACACCCTGAACGGTTCTGGACTAGCAGTCGGCCGGACCGTGGCTGCAATCTTGGAAAATTACCAAAACGCGGACGGCTCCGTGACGATTCCAGAGGTCTTAGTACCTTACATGCACGGGGTAACCAAGATTACCAAGGAAAACGCGGTACCATTCCGGAATAAGAAGTAACTAGCAATCGCAAGAGAGTGAGAGAACACCGAAAATCGGCTGGCAAGCTGGTTTTCGGTGTTCGTCTTTCGCCGCGCGGCAAAACGGTTGGCCTGTCTGCCAGCTGACTGCGCCCCCCTCCGCGATTTCTGTTCATCTCCACCTATGCCCTATATATAATTTCTGTTATAATTAACGGGGAAGTAACTTTAATTTTTACGGGGGGTTATTAGTGATGGTAAACAGAAACGTTAATCAGGCGGAAGTTAAGCAGCGGTTCAGCTTGCGAAAGCTCAAGATTGGCACCGTATCAGTACTCTTGGGGGCCACTTTCTTCCTCCTTGGTGGCAATGGTTCGGTCAAGGCGGATACGGCTAACCCTGGTTCGGCCACCGTCCAAGTTTCGGCGAGTCACCAGGAGCAGGTAAACAACCAGCAGCAGACTCAGGATGCAATCAAACTGGTTCAACAGGACCTGGGCGATAATGGCGAAGCCCAGAGCGACCAGGCGGTAACGATTGACCGGACCATCCACTACCAAGAACAGGGAACTAATAAAACGCTGGCGGATGATGCTAACCAAAATATCAGTATCGTGCCCTACTACCAGCTTGGGCACGTCACGGTTAACTACGTCGACCAAGATGAAGGCAATAAGGTTTTTGCTTCTAAACCGTTGAGTGGCCGGCGCGGGAGTGCGGTTAACTATGATGCGCAAAACACTATTTTTGATTATGAAAATATGGGTTATGAATTAGTGTCGAATGATTATCCGCAGGACGCGACCTTTACTGGCACGCCGCAGGTCTTTACGATTGTGTTTAAGCACCTTACAACGCCGGTGACGCCGGACAATCCAAATGTTCCCCGGACAGTTGCTCTTTACGCCGCGGCGGGCGCAGACCAGGCCCAGGACGAGGACGGTCTTTACTATGACCTTGTTCAGGGCAACAAGATTATCGCGAAGGGCTTGACGAAGGATCAGGCCTGGGCAAAACTGGCAGAAATCGTTTCGCCGGAGATTGTTGGTTACCACCTAGTAAACAATAAGCAAAAGGTGATTGACGACCTGATCGCTGACGCCCAGGCGAATAGGCACACCGTCTATACGGTCTACTACACCCGGGACCAGCAGCCAACCCCGACCCCAGCTCCAGGTGAGACACCAACGACGACCCCCGCGGAAACGCCAGTAACGCCGGAAACGACTGGCCACGAGACTGCTACTCCGGTAGGGGGGGTCCAGACTGGCCGGACAGCGCTTGTTAGTGCCACTACTACTAAGCAGGCGGCTTCAGCAACCCAATTGCCGCAAACGGGGACGCAAGCAGGACGGGAGAGTGTGCTGGGCTTAGGCGTAGCAATGCTCACCACGCTGTTTGGCCTGTTGGGAATTAAGAAACGCGAATATTAAAACGGAAACCGCTGGCGGCAGTGATACTGCTACCGGGAGTTCCTACCAAGAATCATCAGGGTCCAGATTTCGGCAGTGCCGGAGCTGGGCCCTTTTTAGTACCGCAGCCCCGTTTTGGAAATTGACTGAGAAAGTTCTAACCAAAACAGGATTAGCCATCAAAACTGCTTAATAAAATTAAGCACTCTCCCGGTTCTACATTAACTTTTCACTATGTAAGAGCGCTTTCACGTTGGATAAATACACGATTCTCGTATATCTATTCACTTCCGGCTTCACAGATGATAATGTATTATCAACGTTAAAATTTGATTAGAAAAGGAGTCGGTAGATGATGCGGAGAACGGTTTTAAGAAAGTGGCTAACCGCCGTTGTTGCAGTCGTTGGGATTGCAGTGGGGTGGTTATTAGTCGAACCACAGAGCGTGTCAGCTGCGGAACCGACTTATACCTTTGCCACCAACAACACCTTTGCCCCCTTTGAAATTCAGGATAGCAAGGGTGGCTACTCGGGGAAGAACCCCGGAATCGAAATTGAAATTCTGAAGAAGATTGCCAAGCACGAGCACTTTAAATACAAGCTCAAGCCAATGAGTTTCAACGGGGACCTGCAAGCCCTCGAAGGCGGCCAAGTGGATGCCGTGATTGCCGGAATGAGTGTGACGGACGAACGGAAAGCCAAGTTTGACTTTTCCAAAGCCTACTACACGGATGGGGTAGAAATGGCGGTTGCCAAGGACAGTAAGATTCACTCCCTCAAGCAGCTCAAGGGCAAGACCGTTTCCGCTAAGGCGGGGACCAGTGCCGCCCTCTTCTTGAAGAAGAACCAGAAGAAATATGGCTACCAGATCAAGTACTTCGATTCCTCCAACACGATGTGGAACGACGTCAAGAACGGCAACACGGCCGCGACCTTTGATGATGGGCCGGTCCTGGAATACGGGATCAAGACTGGGGTCCCGCTGAAAATCGTGACGAAGAAGCCAATCGACGCCCAGCCGGTGGCCGTTGGTTTCCAAAAGGGCAAGAACCTCGCCCTGCAAAAGAAGATTAACAACGGGATTGACTGGCTGAACGAAACCGGTCAGATGAAACAAATCGTTGACAAGTACACCAAGAGTGACAAGACGGCGAAGTCCAGCACGGCCAGCCGGACCATCTGGGGCCTGCTGAAGGCCAACCGGGTCGCCCTCCTGAACGGTTTATGGATGACCATCCAATTGACGATCGTCGGGATTGCCCTAGCTCTGGTTTTCGGCCTGATCCTCGGGGTACTGGGAGTAATGCAGAGCAAGGTTGCCAACGCCATCTCCAGTACGATTATTTACATCTTCCGGGGGCTGCCAATGATCGTTTTGACCTTCTTCATCTACATGGGGTTGCCAAACGTGATTGGTCATAAGGTACCGCTCTTCCTCGCTGGGGTTGTGACCCTGATGCTTGACGAAGGGGCCTACATTGGGGCCATCGTTAAGGGTGGTTTTGACGCCGTGGACCCTGGACAGTGGGAAGCTGCGCGGAGCCTTGGTTTGCCATACCGCAAGGCCCTAGTCAAGGTCGTTGCGCCGCAGGGGATTAAAATCATGGTACCGTCACTGGTCAACCAGTTCATCATTACCTTGAAAGATACGTCGATCCTGTCGGCCATCGGGGTGATGGAGCTGACCCAGACGGGGACCGTGATCATCTCGCAAAACATGGAAGGGTTCCGGATGTGGCTGATTATCGGGACAATCTACATTATTATCATTACCCTGTTAACTTGGTTGTCAAACTACATTCAAAAGAGGATGGCTTAATATGGATAAACAATATAAGGTACAAGTAAAAGACTTACACAAGAGCTACGGTAAAAACGAAGTCCTCCAAGGAATCAATTTGAATGTCTTACCGAGCGAAGTGGTCTGCATGATTGGCCCGTCTGGTTCCGGTAAGAGTACCTTTCTGCGCTGCCTGAACCGGCTGGAGGTGCCGAACGGCGGTCACATTTACGTTGACGGCTATGATATTGCGGACCCGAAAATCAACATTAACAAAGTCCGGGAAAACATCGGGATGGTCTTCCAACACTTCAACCTCTTTCCGAACATGACGGTGCTGGAAAACGTGACCCTCGCGCCAATTCAGCTGAAAAAGGCCAACAAGGAACAAGCAGTCGAAGAAGCACTCCACTACTTGGAAATCGTTGGCTTAAAGGAAAAGGCGAACGTCAACCCGAAGACCCTCTCCGGGGGCCAAAAGCAGCGGGTGGCAATTGCCCGGGCCTTGGCGATGAAGCCCGACGTGATGCTCTTTGACGAACCGACCAGCGCCCTTGACCCTGAAATGGTGGGGGACGTCCTGGAAGTAATGAAAAACCTGGCAAACCAGGGGATGACAATGATTGTCGTCACCCACGAAATGGGCTTTGCCAAGCAAGTCGCAGACCGGGTCGTCTTCTTCCATGATGGCAATATCCGTGAGCAGGGGACGCCAGAACAGATTTTTGACCACCCGCAGCACGCCGATACGCAGAACTTCTTGGATAAGGTATTAAACGTTTAGTGCTTAATAAAAATAATAAATTAACGTGAACATACTTGCCTAGTGACGCCCTTGGTTTATAATACTAAGGACGTCTTAGCTGTCTTCAAGGAGGGATTCGATGGCTAATAAAAATGAACCAAAATTGGAACGGTCGCTGAAAAGCCGCCATGTGATGATGATCGCGATTGGTGGTGCGATCGGGACCGGGCTGTTCTTAGGCTCCGGTGAAGCAATTAAGCAGGCCGGCCCGGCAATCATTCTTTCGTACTTAATCGTGGGAATTTTTGCCTTCTTTATGATGCGGGCCCTCGGTGAACTGATTTTAGCGGACCCGACCAAGCACTCCTTCATTGAACTAATCAAGGTGTACCTGGGCGACCGGGTCGAATTTATCGCCGGCTGGATGTACTGGGCCTGCTGGCTGACCCTGGCGATGGCCGACCTGACCGCCACCGGGATCTACCTGCGCTACTGGTTTCCTAGTCTGCCGCAGTGGGTGGGCCCACTGGTAATCATCATTCTGCTGATGCTGGTCAACATGGTCAACGTCGGCCTCTTCGGTGAGCTGGAGAGCTGGTTCTCGATGATCAAGGTCGTGGCGATTTTGCTGCTGATTGGGATCGGCGTGGTGCTGATTGTGATGCACGCCCGGGTCAACGGCCGCTTTGTTGAGCTGCAGAACCTGACCCGGTACGGGGGCTTCTTCCCGAACGGCCCGGTGAACTTCTTAATGTCTTTCCAGATGGTTGTCTTTGCCTTTGGGGGGATTGAGATGGTTGGCCTGACCGCGGGGGAAACTAAGGACCCGGAAAATGATATTCCCAAGGCGATTAACTCCCTGCCAGTCCGGATTGGGCTGTTCTACATCGGCTCGATGATTGCCCTGATGTCGATCTATCCGTGGTTCAAGATTGAAACAACTTCGAGCCCCTTCGTTCAGGTCTTTGCTGCCATCGGGATTCCGGCCGCGGCGGGAATCGTAAACTTTGTAGTATTGACTGCGGCGATGTCAGCAACCAACAGTGCCATTTTTAGCACCAGCCGGTCGCTCTATTCGCTTGCCCGGGGTGGCAACGCACCGCGGTCCTTCGGCAAGCTGAGCGCGAAGGTTGTGCCGAGTCGGGCCCTATGGTTTTCCTCGGCCATCCTCTTTGTTACGGTGGTCCTGAACTACATCATGCCGGCGGGAATCTTTAACTTTATCGCCAGCGTCTGCACGATTACCTTTATCTACATCTGGTTAATCCTGCTCTTCGCCCACATCCGCTACCGGCAGCAGAATCCTGCTGGTGCCGCGGCCTTTAAGATGCCCGGTTACCCGGTCACCAGCTGGCTGACAATCGTGTTCTTTGCGGCCGTACTGGTCGTTCTGCTCTTTAGTGAAACTAGCCGGATCCCGGTTTTGGTATCCTTCGTCTTTCTCGCAATTCTTGCCGTGGTGTATGAAATAAAAAAACGGCGGCAGGCGCAAAAGTAGGCTATTCTCGGAATGGTAGCGATTGCAAGAGACGAATGATTAGACTAAATTACTAAATTTCGTTTGACATTTATGATAGAATGCTTATAATTATTAGTAAATTCTAATCACTGGTTAACAGAGACCCTCACAAGTGCTGAAAGTAGGGACCAGTTTAATGGCATGTTCGTAAAAGTGGGTGGTTCCCTTATCGACTGAGAGGTAGTTCACGAATAGTGGGCTATGAAGATGGGTGGAACCGCGTTAAAAACGTCCCTGGCTAAAGATAAAGCCAGGGGCGTTTTTTACGTTCACGCTGAAAATGACTAAGGAGGTCAACAATATGGATGAACAGCAAAGCCAAAAACTGCAACGCTCGCTAAAGAGCCGTCACATTACGATGATTGCCATCGGTGGGGCCATCGGAACGGGGTTATTCCTGGGCTCCGGTTCTGCCATCCACGCTGCCGGTCCATCGATCATCCTTTCTTACTTAATTGTCGGGGTCTTCATCTTCTTCATGATGCGGGCCTTGGGGGAATTGCTGCTGGAGGACCCCTCCCGCCATTCCTTTATCGACGCCATTCAGTACTACCTGGGTGACCGGATGGAATTCATCGCTGGCTGGATGTACTGGGCCTGCTGGCTGACCCTGGCGATGGCCGACCTGACTGCCACCGGGATCTACCTGCGCTACTGGTTTCCCAACCTTCCGCAATGGGTCGGACCACTGGTCATCGTGGTAGCGCTGATGCTAATCAACATGATTAACGTCGGCCTCTTCGGTGAGCTGGAGAGCTGGTTCTCGATGATCAAGGTCCTGGCAATCGTTGCTTTGATTATCACCGGATTAGTGCTGATCCTGCTGCACAGCCACGTTGATGGTCGGACGGTATCACTAAGCAACCTGGTCAACCAGGGAGGCTTTTTCCCAACAGGACCAGCTGGTTTCCTGGTCTCGTTCCAGATGGTCGTCTTTGCCTTTGTCGGCATTGAGATGGTCGGCCTGACGGCGGGGGAAACCCGGAACCCGCAAAAGGACATCCCGAAGGCCATCAATACCCTGCCGGTCCGGATCGGTCTCTTCTACATCGGTTCAATGATTGCCCTGATGTCCATTTATCCCTGGTTCCATGTCAAGACGACTTCCAGCCCCTTCGTTCAGGTCTTCGCGGCCATCGGTATTCCCGGGGCGGCAGGAATTTTGAACTTTGTGGTGCTGACCGCGGCAATGTCGGCCACTAACAGCGCTATTTTCAGTACCAGCCGGTCGCTCTACGCCCTGGCCGAAAGTGGCAACGCGCCGCAGCGCTTCAAAGAGCTGAGTCCCCAGGCGGTTCCGACCCGGGCACTGACTTTCTCGACCATTATCTTATTTGTCACCGTCATTTTGAACTACGTTATGCCTGCAGGAATCTTCGACGTTATCGCCGGGGTCTCGACGATCACCTTTGTCTTTACCTGGCTGATCATCCTCTTTGCCCACATTAAGTTCCGGCAGGCGCACCCGGCGGGGATCACCAGCTTCAAGATGCCTGGTTATCCGTTCACCAGCTGGCTGACGATTATCTTTTTCTTCGGCGTGCTGGTCATCCTCTTGTTCATTGATACCACGCGGATTCCGTTGATTATTTCTGCAATAATCTTTGTCCTGCTGGCAATCGGGTTTAACTACACCCCAAAGGGGAAAAAGAAATAAAATTTTTTCAAAATGAGATACTGACCAAACTGGGGTTAAACAGTTTAGAAGCTGCGAGCTATCCACTCAAAAATCGCCAACCGTCTAAGTTTGCTAATCGCTACCAACGTTGTCATGCCGCGGTTTATTTGACCTCATAGTGGCGATGGATTATACTGAAAATGTGAAAGGACGACGGCTAGTTTTGAACAAACATCTTCTCATAATAAACTACTTTAAAGCTGGTTAATTAATAACACGATAATTAACGACACCCCACTCCACATGAAACGCTTTAGTTTCCTTGAAAAGTATGTTAGCTAAAAATTAGTGGCCATATCTACAACCTTAAATGATTGAGCTTCAGTTCTTCATCCTTGGCGGAAGAACGCAAGATACGTTAACAAACCTTAATAGAGTTAACCGCGGCTGTTGTCCTTTCATTGGGAGCACGGAGACATCTACTTGTCTCCGCTTTTTTGTTATAATGATGGTCCTTGGCAGGGGCGGTCCCGGGAACAAGCGGTGAGCTTGTGACTGGGACTTCTTTTTTTTGTTAGTGCCGGGGAAGCGCTTTCGAGAAATTTTAGCGAGTTTGTGAACGCTTCCAGAATCGGTAAAACGTTTCAATAACCGCGAGAAGTAAACCGATTTATGACCTATTAGCGCAACTAAACCGTTCTCAGTTCACAAACTTGTTTATATTTAAGCCTTTACACAAGTTTGTTTTTAAGATATTCTTAAAGTCGTAAAGTTGTCTCGTCGAACAAAGCAATTATAATTTTTCGATTTTAGTAGTAGAGGCGACAGTGTTTATTACATGGATTTTTTTATTAAGGGGTGTATACAACCATGTATATTGCAATCAATGTTCTTGGGTTGATTGTTTTCCTGGCAATTGGTTGGCTGTTCTCAAAGAACCGTAAAGCCATCAACTGGAAGACGGTCGGCATTATGATCGTGCTGAACTTACTGTTGGCATGGTTCCTGACTGGTTCTGCTGCGGGCCGGGCCGGTGTTAAGGCCGCTGCCGATGGGTTCGTTTGGATCGTCGACGTTTCCGCAAAGGGGACTGTCTTTGCATTGGGTGATTGGTACAATGTTAAGAACTTGAACTTCATTTGTTCTGCGCTGATGCCAATCCTGATGATTGTTCCACTGTTCGATATCTTGACTTACATTGGTCTGTTGCCATGGATCATCAAGTGGATCGGACGGGGACTTTCCTACATCACTGGTCAACCAAAGTTCGAATCATTCTTCGCTGTTGAAATGATGTTCTTAGGGAACACTGAAGTGCTGGCCGTTTCCGGGATGCAAATCCGGAAGATGGGTAAGGAACGTAACTTGACGCTGGCCATGATGTCAATGTCTTGTGTTACCGCCTCTATCCTGGGTGCCTACATCGAAATGATGCCTGGTCAATACATTTTGACCGCTGTTCCGATTAACATCATTAACGCGCTGATTGCTACCAGTATGCTGAACCCAGTCAAGGTATCTCCAGAAGAAGATACGATTGAAAAGGTTGGTGCAACTGACAACGGTAAAAAGGAACCATTCTTCAGCTTCTTGGGTGACTCAATCCTCGGTGCTGGTAAGTTGATCTTAATCATCATTGCCAACGTTGTTGCCTTCGTTGCCTTGGCTGCTTTGATTGATAAGGTTTTGGCATTGTTCTGGAAACCATTATCATTGGAAAGCATTCTGGGTGTAATTATGTTCCCATTCTCTTGGCTATTGGGTCTGCCAGTTCACCAAGCATGGCAACTGGCCCAAGATATGGGGATGAAGTTAGTTACTAACGAATTCGTTGTTATGGGTAAGGTTACGGCTGATATTGCCCACTACCCAGAACACTTGAAGGCTGTCTTGACCGTCTTCGTTACCTCCTTTGCTAACTTTGGTACTTTAGGTATGATTATCGGTGCCTTCAAGGGCCTGGCTAACAAGGAAGATAACGACTACATCGCTTCTAACATTGGCTACCTGCTGTTGTCTGGTATCTTGGTATCACTCCTATCAGCTGCCTTTGTTGGCCTGTTCGTTTGGTAAGAAAATTAAAGCAGCTTGCGGGCTGCTTTTTTTAACCTAAAGGCTCGTAAACGCTTGCAATTTAAACAAGGAGGAATTTGCAATGACTACTAAGATTATTATGGATACTGATCCAGGGATTGATGACGCTGCTGCTTTGACCATGGCGATTAACGATCCGTCAATCGACCTGAAGCTGGTAACGGCCGTGGCTGGGAACGTCACTGTTGATAAGACGACCGCCAACGCCTTGAAAATTATCCATTTCTTTGGCAAGGACATCCCAGTAGCTGCCGGGGCAGAACAACCGCTGATTAAGCCGTTTGAAGATGCTGCCCGGATTCACGGTGAATCAGGAATGCCGGGTTACGACTTTGGCAACGACTACGGTCAGCCAATCAAGAAGACGGCGGTTGAAGCCCTCCACGACGCCATCATGGCCGAGGACGAAGTTACCCTGGTGCCAACTGGTTCCTACACCAATATCGCCCTGCTTTTCAGTGAATACCCAGAAGTGAAGAACCACATCAAGCGAATCGTTGCCATGGGTGGTTCGATGTCCGGCGGTAACATGACCAGCGTGGCTGAATTCAACGTCTTTACTGACCCTGACGCAGCCCGGATCATGTACAACTCTGGTATTCCGATTGTCATGGTTGGTCTCGACGTTACTTTGAAGGCCCTCCTGACTAAGGACACCATTGAAAAGCTCGGTCAGATGAATAAGACTGGTGAAATGCTGCACGCCCTGATTACCCACTACAACGACGGTACGGACGAAGGGCGGCCGATGCACGACGTTAACACCATCTTCTACCTGCTCCACCCAGAAGCGTTTACCACTAAGAAGATGTGGGTCGATGTTCAGACGGAAGGTCCAGCAATTGGTGCCACGGTTGGCGACGTGCGGGCAGCTTACCACGACGGCAAGACGAACGCGGAAGTCTGCTTAGACATCGACGCGGACTACTTTAATAAGTGGTTCCTGGATGAAGTTAGCAAGATGAACTAAGCGCCATTTGTTTGGGCGCGAAACGGGGTTGGGAAATTTCCCAGCCCCGTTTGTTGTTTTAAAGTTGGCGCGGCGTGGTGCTGGGATGGGGGCGTCAAACTAGGACAGTTGCTTCTGTCCACCTGCCTTTCATTTCCCGGGAAATAATTGCCGATTATCTCAGGCCAAGCAGTTGAAAGAGCGGCCATTTTAGAGTACAGTATAAGGGTACGTGAAACATAAATGTTTCACGAAAAGGAGCGCTTACTTAAATGAACCCAGAACAATTTCAACAGGCACTTGCTGATCGGGGGATTAACCTTACCGACCGGCAGATGCAACAATTTGCTGATTACTACCAATTGTTGGTGACGACCAACCGGCAGGTGAATTTGACCCGGATCACAGAAGAAAACGATGTGTACCTCAAACACTTTTACGACTCATTGACGGGAGCATTTGCCGAACCGCGGCTCCAGACCGAGCAGCTGCCCCTTTGTGACATTGGTGCCGGCGCCGGCTTTCCATCGCTGCCGCTCAAAATTGCTTTTCCCCAGCTCCAAGTAACCATTGTTGATTCCCTGAATAAACGAATCAACTTCCTGCAGGAGCTAGTTGCTAAGTTGGGCCTGAGCGGGGTCACCCTGGTTCATGACCGGGCGGAGACGTTTTCAGCGAAAAAGGCGGCAAACCGGGAAAAGTATGACCTTGTTCTTGCCCGTGCGGTTGCCCGGCTTAGTGTTCTAGCTGAACTGTGCCTTCCTGCAGCGCGGGTCGGCGGTGAGCTAGTAGCGTATAAGGCGAGTGCGGCTGACGACGAACTGGCGGACGCACAAGGGGCAATCAGTAAGCTGGGCGGCAAAGTGCAGAAGGAGTTTGCAATGACCCTGCCAGGAACTGCTGACCAGCGCAAGATCATCATTATCGATAAGGTCACGGCAACGCCACCGAAGTATCCCCGTCGTCCGGGCCTGCCAAATAAGAAACCGTTATAGAAGTAAGGAGGATGAAAGATGGCTTTTTCATTATTTAACTTTGGGAAGAGCGACAGTAATGACAGCAAGCAGAAGGTCGTAGAGGTCAAGCTCGACCAGATTGTTCCTAACCGTTATCAGCCCCGCCAGGTCTTTGATAAGGAAGGCATCCAGGAACTGGCCCAGACGATTGACGAACACGGCCTGCTCCAGCCGATCGTAATTCGGGAATACGAACCCGCTAAGTACGAAATCATTGCTGGGGAGCGGCGTTTTCGCGCGATGAAGCTGTTGCAGTGGGAAACCGCGCCGGCAATTATCGAAAAAATGAGTGATCACGAGGCCGCCTCCCTTGCCTTAGTAGAAAATCTTCAGCGCTCCCAACTGAGTTCGGTCGAGGAGGCCCAGGCCTACCGTCGGCTGATGGATCTCAACCACTTGACCCAGGCGGCCTTGGCGAAGGGGATGGGCAAGAGCCAGTCCTTTGTGGCAAATAAGCTGCGCCTCCTCAAGCTGATCAAACCGGTGCAAACGGCCATCCTTGACCACCGGATTTCTGAACGGCACGGACGGGCAATGTTGGACCTTAACGAGAAACAACAGCGTGAGATGCTGATGCGGATAGTCAATAACCGCTTGACGGTTCGCCAAACCGAAGACGAAGTGGCCCGGTTGTTGGGCCGGCCACTGCCGTCAGAAATTGCCAAACAGAAAGCCGCCGCTCGTCAGCGGGAATTATCCAAGATTGCCCCGGTCGCCGAACCAGGCCAGGAAGCAAGTCCCGCCCCGGCGCCGGCTAATGACGCGACCCCAGCTAAGAAGCCGGCGAAGAAGGCTCCCCGCAAGAAGAATAAGACGAAGCCAGCCAAGCAGATCAATGATGCCCGGTTAGCGTTGAATACGATTAAGAAGTCAATCAAGCTGGCAACTGATAGTGGTTTTAAGGTCACGACCAAGGAATCGGACAACGACCAATCCTACCAGCTGGTAATTGAGATCCCGAAGAAGCAGTAGGAGGCATATTAATGGGTTCAGTAATTGCATTAGCTAACCAAAAGGGCGGCGTGGGTAAGACCACCACAAGCGTTAACCTGGGTGCCTGCTTGGCAGACCAGGGCCAGCACGTTTTGTTAATTGACCTTGATCCCCAGGGGAACGCCACCAGTGGCTTAGGAATTGAAAAGCGCAATATTGAAAAGAGTGTCTACGACGTTTTAATCAATGATGAGCCACTAGCCAACGTTATCCAGCATTCCAGCCACCCGGGATTGGACATTGCACCGACCACCATTGAGCTATCCGGGGCGGAGGTTGAGCTGACGAACTTGATGGCCCGGGAGACCCGGCTCAAGGATGCCTTTGGCGATGTTAAGGGCGACTATGACTTTATCCTGATTGACTGCCCGCCGTCGTTGGGACTGTTGACCATCAACGCCTTTACCGCTTGTGACTCCATTTTGATCCCGGTCCAGAGTGAATACTATGCCTTGGAGGGGCTGAGCCAGCTGCTGAACACAATCAAGCTGGTTCAAAAGCACTTCAACCCGGCGCTCAAAATTGAGGGCGTTCTTCTGACGATGTATGACAAGCGAACCAACCTCGGCCAGCAAGTTAACGCGGAAGTTAAGAAGTTCTTTGGCAATCAGGTCTACCAGACTGTGATTCCACGCAATGTCCGTCTATCGGAAGCCCCGAGCCATGGCTTGGCAATTGTCGATTATGATAAACGGTCGACCGGTGCCGCGGTCTATCAAGCATTAGCAAAGGAAGTGTTGGCGAATAATGGCAAAGCGTAAAAAGGGCGGCCTTGGTCGCGGAATTGAAGCCCTATTTGAAGAAAATACCATTGAAGAGCCGGTAAATGGCGAGACGGTCCAGGATGTTAAATTGTCACTAATCCGCCCCAACCCCTACCAGCCACGGCGGACATTTGATTCCGCGGCTTTGCAGGAGCTGGCCGATTCGATCAAGGAAACCGGTGTTTTTCAGCCGGTTATCCTGCGGCAGCCAGATGCGGCGGTCGAACGGTATGAGCTGATTGCCGGTGAACGGCGCTTTCGGGCGTCAAAAATGGCCCGGCAGGAAACGATTCCGGCGATTGTGCGGAACATGACCGATGAACAGATGATGGAGGTCGCGGTCCTCGAAAACTTGCAACGGGAAGACTTGACCCCCTTGGAAGAGGCCCAGGCCTACCAGACGCTGATGGACAAGCTCTCCCTAACGCAGGCCCAGGTTGCTAACCGCTTGGGCAAGAGCCGGCCTTACATCGCCAACTACTTACGCTTGCTCGGCCTGCCACCCCTGATTAAGGAAGCCTTGAACGAAGGGCGGCTCTCAATGGGGCAGGCCCGGACGATTCTGGGACTCAAAGATAAAAAGCAGCTGGTCGGTCTAGCGAAGCGGGCGATGGACAAGAACTTGACCGTCCGCCAACTGGAAGAAATCGTTGCCCAAATGAACGGGACCAGCAAGAAGAAGGCCCAGAAGAAGGGACAGCGGAAGCCCGTTTACCTGCGGGAGGCGGAAGCCCAGCTGCAAAGCAAGTTTGGTGCGAAGGTCGCTGTTTCCCAAAGTCGCAAGCGTGGCGCCGGCAAGATTGAAATTCCGTACACGTCCAATGATGACTTAACCCGGATTTTGGAAGTATTAAACATCTCTTTAGACTAGGAGGGACTTAACCATGGCAGCTTATGATAAGGGCGATGTTGTTTTGATGAAGAAAGCCCACCCCTGTGGCACCAACCGCTGGCTGATTACCCGGGTCGGCGCTGATATTAAAATCCAGTGTCAGGGCTGCGGCCACGTCGTCATGATGACCCGTCAAAAATTTGATAAGGGCTTTAAGAAAGTCCTTGAAAAAGCACCAGCAGACAATCAATAATTAGGTGTTCTTAGTTAAAAAATATAATTAAAAAGGAAAGTGAAGATTTCATGTCATTAACTGCAGGAATTGTCGGCTTGCCAAACGTCGGCAAGTCAACGTTGTTTAACGCAATCACGAAGGCGGGCGCCGAAATGGCTAACTACCCGTTTGCCACGATTGACCCGAACGTGGGGATGGTGGAAGTGCCGGACAAGCGCTTGGACCGGATTCAAGAACTGATTCCGGCTAAGAAGATTGTCCCGACCACCTTTGAATTTACCGACATCGCCGGGATCGTCAAGGGGGCCAGCAAGGGTGAAGGACTGGGTAACAAGTTCCTGGAAAACATCCGGCAGACCGACGCCATCGTTCACGTGGTGCGGGCCTTTGACGACGATGACATCACCAGTGTTTCCGGAAAGGTTGATCCAATTGAAGACATCGACACCATCAACCTGGAACTGGTCATGGCGGACCTCGATGCCGTTAACAAGCGCTTAGCCAAGGTCCAGCGGGCAGCCAAGGGCCGTGATAAGGACGCCCTGGCTGAGCTGGCAGTGCTCAACAAGATTAAGCCGGCGCTGGAAGACGGCAAGAGCGTGCGGTCCCTCGACTTTAGCGACGATGAAAAGAAGATCGTCAAGGGCCTCTTTCTCCTGACCAGCAAGCCGGTGCTCTACGTTGCCAACATTGCGGAAGATGACATGGCGGATCCAGATGCCAACAAGTACATGGACCAGATTAAGGAACACGTGAAGGACGACGGTGAAGTCATCGGTGTGGCTGCCGCGGCCGAAGAACAGATTGCTGAAATGGACGATGCCGATAAGGCGGACTTTTTGGAGATGGAAGGGGTGACCGAACCAGGGCTGAACCGGCTGATTCGGGCGGCTTACAAGCTCCTGGGCCTGGAAACCTTCTTCACTGCCGGGGGTCCCGAAACCCGGGCCTGGACTTACCGGAAGGGTACGAAGGCCCCTCAAGCGGCTGGAATTATTCACTCTGACTTTGAACGGGGCTTTATCCGGGCCGAAGTAATGAGCTTTGAAGACCTGGACCAGTTAGGCTCAGAAGCGGCCGTTAAGGAAGCGGGTAAGCTGCGGCTGGAAGGAAAAGATTACGTCATGCAGGACGGCGACATCGTTGAATTCCGCTTCAACGTTTAAGCGCCGTTAAACTCAGAAAAGTAAAGTGATGAGAGGAGTTTCACATTGAGCGAGGAACAACCACGAAATGCGCAGGCCGGCCAACGGCAAAAACAGCGTGAGAAAGCCCAACGGCAAGAAAAGGGCAACGCTTTTGCTAACTTTGGCCTGACCCGGAAAAACGAAGAATTTATTTATCAGCTAAACAAACAGCTTGACCGGCTGGGTGTCGCTAAGGACAAGCGGGACACGATGATCAACGAGACGGTTGCCAAGCTGCAGGCTGGTCAAAAGAAGGGGCAGACCGCGAAGACCCTTTTTGGCACGCCAACGGAATACGCCAAGGAATTAAAGAATCCGAAACCTAAGGATGAACCGGCAGATGGCAAGCAGTCGATGAAACTGTTGTCCATTGACAATACCCTGATCTTCTTTAGTATCTTTACCTTCATGTACGGAATTATGTTCCTGCTGTCGCCAGAAATCCTCAAGACGAAGCAGTATGGTAGCTCTGGAATCACCGCAATCGTCCTCGTGGCGGTCATCGGGGGTGTCCTCTTTAGCTATATTATGCTCCAGCTGCAACCGCGGGGGCGGACGAAGAAGCGGCCACTGGCGACCCGGATTTTAATCCTGGTCTGTGGGCTGATCCTCTGGCTGGGAATCTACATGATGGCTAGCTGGCTGCCGAACGTGATTAACCCACGGCTGAATGCTTGGGTCTACATCATCTTGGGGATGGTGGCCTTCGGTGGAGATATGTACTTCCGGAACAAGTACCACGTTTCCGGGGGGTACCCGGTTGGCCGGCATTCGCAACGGCGCTAAAATTATAACGACTGAGATTAGAAGCGAGTGAAACACCGCAAATCGGCTGGCAAGCTGGTTTGCGGTGTTTGTCTTTTACTGCCCAGCTGGCTATTGTGCTGAGCTAGCGTAATCTAGCAAGTAGCTAGGAGGTTGAGCTAATTTCCCGCCTCCCCGCTAGTTTTTGGAAAGCACAAATGGGTCCCTCCTGGAGTTCGGTTTTACCGAGCGCAGGAACTCATTTGTGCTTTTTATTAAAGTGGTGGAATTTACACGTCCCAGCCATTTCTACGGCTATTATCAAAAAAATCATTAAACAGTGACGATTATATCAATGTTGTTAAGGCTAATACAAAATTCTTTTTATTTGAGGATTTATAATTTTAAAGATATGATGATGGCTAGGAGGTGGTCAGATTGAACCTACAAGAGGTTATTGATAATAATTTGGCTAAAACTGCTAATGGAAAAGTAGCAGACTACATTCCTGCGCTCGGCCAAGTCGCGCCTAAGCAGCTTGGCGTTGCGCTTTACAATTTAGATCAAAACGAATTAGAACAGGCTGGTGACGCGAACGTTCGCTTTGCCATTGAAAGTATTTCGAAAGTAATTGTTTTTTTATACGCCGTAAAGCAGCTGGGGCTGGACGAGGTGACTAAACACGTGGGCGCCCGGCAGACCGGCTTTCCATTTAATTCCATTTTAAATCTGGAAATTGAACGGGCTCAGCACCCGCTGAACCCGTTTATTAACGCGGGTGCGATTGAGGTCACGTCGTTGATTAAACCGCTTGCCGACCGGCAGCCGTTTGAACAGATAATCATGTTTGCCCGTGAAATCTGCCATGACCCGCAAATTACGCTCAATAATGAAATTTTTGAGTCTGAAGACCGAACCGGCGATACGGACCGTTCCTTGGCATACTATCTTAAAGCCAATGGAATAATGCAGGGCGACGTGACCGTGAGCCTGACGACCTACTTTAAGCAGTGCTCGATGATGGTCACTGCCGTGAGCCTGGCGAACCTTGGCGCGGTCCTGGCAAATAACGGGGTCAAGCCCTGGGACCAGGACCGGCTGATTTCCAGTCAGGCGGCGACCTACGCCAAATCATTAATGATGACGACCGGCCTTTACAATGAGTCAGGGACTTATTCGTCCATTATCGGGATACCGACAAAGAGCGGGGTTGGCGGCGGCTTAATGTCTGCCGTGCCAAATCGGGTCGGGGTCGGGATCTTTAGCCCTCCCTTGGATCAGGCAGGTAATAGTGTGGCAGGCTTAGGCGCCTTAGGGGACCTGAGCACCGATTTGAAATTAGATATTTTCCGGTATTAAAATGAGTTCTCCCAAGCATTGCAGCAAACAGTTATATCAATATTAAAGGTCCTCGTGCGGTTCATCGCTACAGGACCTTTTATAATACTTTCCTAAAAGTCTTTAGTTTTTGAAAAAATGTTCTCAAATTATGTGGACATTTTTTCGTTTCATGTTAAACTATACACATAGCGAAAATGAAAGCGAATTCAAAGAAAAAGAGGAGATTCAAGAATGAAGTTAACACAAGCACAATTAGCCAAGTACATGGACCACACGATGCTCAAGCCGGAAGCAACGGCGGAAATGATTGACAAGACGGTTGAGGAAGCTCGGAAGTACAACACCGCTTCTGTCTGCATCAACCCCTACTGGGTCAAGCGGGTTCACGAGGGCCTAGAAGGAACGGACGTTAACACTTGTACTGTGATTGGCTTCCCTCTCGGGGCAACGTCAACGGCCAGCAAGGTCTTCGAAACTAAGCAGGCGATTGCCGACGGGGCTGATGAAATTGACATGGTTATCAACATCGGCGAATTGAAGGGCGGCAACGACCAAGCGGTTGAAGACGATATCCGGGCCGTGGCCGAAGCAACTCACGCCGAAGGCAAATTGCTGAAGGTCATTATTGAAAACTGCCTGCTGACTGACGAAGAAAAGAAGCGGGCTTCTAGACTGACCGTCAAGGGTGGCGCGGACTTCGTTAAGACGTCCACCGGGTTCTCCACTTCTGGTGCCAAGGCCCAAGACGTCAAGCTGATGCGGGAAGCCGTTGGTCCAGACTTCAAGATCAAGGCTGCCGGTGGAATCCACAGCCTGGCCGAAGCCTACGACATGATTGAAGCCGGGGCGAACCGGCTTGGGGTTTCCGCGTCCGTCAAGATCTTGGAAGAAGCTGCCAAGCAGGATTAATTTGCCGCCACGTTTTTAGTTAACAAATTGGAGGGGTCAAGATGTCATATAAACGTGTATTTGTGATTGTAATGGACTCAGTTGGTACTGGTGCCGCTCATGACGCCGACAAGTTCGATGATGTTGGCTCGGATACTTTGGGCCACGTTGGTGAATACTACAAGGGCAAGCTGGCCCTGCCCAACCTCGGCAAGTTAGGTATCAGCAACCTGCGGGATACGCCGATCGAAGGCGTTCCGGTGGCCGACCCGGCAATCGGTGACTACGGCAAGATGGAAGAAATCTCAGCTGGTAAGGATAGTATGGATGGCCACTGGGAAATGATGGGTCTGCCGGTCACCAAGCCGCTGTCGACTTTCCCGAATGGTTTCCCCCAAGAAATCGTCGACAAGCTGGAAAAGTTCTCCGGCCGGAAGGTCATCGTCAACAAGCCCTACTCCGGGACTGAAGTAATCCACGACTACGGCGAACGGCAGATGAAGACCGGTGAGCTAATCCTCTACACTTCCGGGGACTCGGTAATGCAGATTGCCGCCCACGAAGACGTGATCCCGGTAGAAGAGCTCTACAAGATTTGTGAATACGCCCGGACCCTGGTCAACGGCCCTGAGTACACGGTGGGGCGGATCATTGCCCGGCCATACGTCGGCCCGGACAAGGATCACTTTACCCGGACTGCTAACCGGCACGACTTTAGCCTGAAGCCAACTGGTGAAACCGACATGGACCGCCTGCGGGCTGCCGGCTACGACGTGATCGGCGTTGGCAAGATCAACGACATCTTCTCCGGCCAGGGAATTGACAAGGGCTACCACAACGAAAGCAACATGGACGGGATGGACCACGTGGACGAAGTGATGAAGCAGGACTTCACCGGCTTCTGCTTCACCAACCTGGTGGACTTTGATGCCATGTACGGTCACCGGCGGAATCCAAAGGGCTTTGGTCAGGCCCTGATGGACTTTGACAAGCGTCTGGGAACCGTCTTGAAGGAAATGAAGCCGGATGACCTGCTGATGATTACGGCCGACCACGGGAACGACCCTGGCTTCCGGGGCACTGACCACACCCGTGAAAATGTTCCATTGCTGGTTTACTCCCCATCGATGAACAAGAGCAACCAATCACTCGGCCTGCGGAAGACCTTCTCCGACCTCGGAGCCACGATTTTGGAAAACTTTAACGTGGAAGCAAAGCGGGGGACGAGCTTCTACAAGGAAATCAGCAACGACTAACTAAAAAGGAGGACGCCAACGATGCGGATGGTGGACATAATTGACGCCAAACGAAACGGCCACGAGTTGACCGACGACCAGCTCCAGTTCTTCGTGGACGGGGTGGTTGACGGGTCAATCCCGGACTACCAGGTCAGTGCGCTGTTAATGGCAATTTACTTTCAGGGGATGACGAGCGAAGAACAGACTAGTCTGACCATGAAAATGATGCACTCGGGAACCCACTTGGATTTAAGCGCCATCCCGGGGACCAAAGTTGATAAGCACTCGACCGGCGGGGTCGGTGACAAGGTGAGTCTACCGCTCGCAGCGATGGTGGCGGCCACGGGGATCCCCGTACCGATGATTTCTGGCCGGGGACTCGGCCACACTGGTGGAACCCTGGATAAGCTGGAGGCGATTCCCGGGTTCAAGGTCGAGATTAGCGAAGCCGATTTTATCCGGCAGGTGGCTGACGAAAAACTAGCTATCGTTGGCGCGACCGGGGAAGTGGCGCCGGCTGACAAGAAGATTTACGCTCTCCGCGACGTGACCGACACGGTGGACTCAATTCCGCTGATTGCCAGCTCGATCATGAGCAAGAAGATTGCTTCGGGTACCGACGCCCTGGTGATTGACGTCAAAACGGGGGCCGGGGCATTTATGAAGACCCTCGACCAGTCACGGGCCCTGGCGCACGCCCTGGTTGGCATCGGCAAGCAGGCTGGTCTCCAGTGCATGGCAGTGATTTCAGACATGAACCAGCCCCTGGGCAACAAGGTCGGCAATTCCTTGGAAATTGAAGAGTCGCTTGACGTCTTAAAGGGCAAGGGCCCGGCCGACCTGACCGAGCTGGTGCTGACCCTCGGTAGCTACATGGTGGTGATGGGTGGCAAGGCAGCTAACCCTGCGGAAGGCCGGCAGCTACTGGAACAAACCATTGCTGACGGAACGGCTCTCGACCGTTTCCGGGCGATGGTGGTAGCCCAGGGCGGCGATCCCCGGGTGATTGATGACTATACGGTAATGCCGCAGGCCCAGTACAAGATTCCGTACCGGGCAAAGCGGGCCGGAGTCCTTAGTCGGCTGGCGGCGGATGAAGTCGGGATGGCAAGTATGCTCCTCGGTGGTGGCCGTCAGCAGGCCGATGACCAGCTGGATTACAGCGTCGGAATCGAGCTCCACCATAAACTCGGCGACCGGGTCGAAGCGGGCGAACCGCTCCTGACGATTTACAGCAACCAGGAGGAGGTACCAGCCGTCGAAAAGCTCCTCGATGAGAGCATTGAAATCAGCGACCACTATGACCAGCCAGAATTGATTCACGAAATTATTGAATAATTTAAGGAGGAACACGAAATGAGTACACATATTGGCGCCCAAATGGGTGATTACGCAGACACAGTTTTACTTCCGGGTGACCCTCTCCGGGCAAAGTACATTGCGGAAAACTTCCTGGACAACGTTAAGCAGGTTAACTCCGTCCGGAACGCCTTTGGTTACACTGGTGAATACAAGGGCCACAGGGTTTCCGTCCAGGGCTCTGGGATGGGGATTCCGTCAATGTCCATCTACATCAACGAACTGGTGAAGTTCTTTGGCATTAAGACGATTATCCGGGTCGGCTCCTGTGGGGGTATTGCACCGGACGTTCACCTGCGGGACGTCATCTTGGCCCAAGGTTCCTCAACGGACTCCGCGGTGACGGTGAACACCTTCGGCCCCGGCTTCCACTACGCACCATTGGCTGACTTTAAGCTGCTCGATACCGCCTACCACACGGCTGAAAAGCTAGGGATTGACACCAAGGTGGGGGACATCTTTGCGGCGGACCGCTTCTACAATGATGAACTCGACATGCAGAAACTCCGTGACTATGGCATCCTGGGAACGGAAATGGAATCTGCCGGCCTGTACCTGCTTGCTGCCAAGCTGCACTTCCGGGCTCTGTCCGTACTGACCGTCAGTGACCTGATCTTTGGCGAAGAAAAGACGACCGCGGAAGAGCGGGAGAAGACGTTCAACGATATGATTAACATTTCACTGGAAACTGCGATTGCTGGGAAGTAATGGTATAATAGGCCGTAATTAATGACGGCCAGTCAGTGACGATAGTGGGGCCTGTTTCAGAAAAGTTCTGTAACGGCCCCCTTCTTTTGTTGAGGAGGAGCAATGATGGTTAATGATGATACAAAGAAGATAAGTCAGGCCCTCAAGGTGGCGACCCTGTACTACCGGGATGGCTACAACCAGCAGGATATTGCAACCGAACTGAATATTTCCCGGGCAACGGTTTCCCGCCTGCTGCAATTTGGTCGTGACCAGGGACTGGTGACCGTCAAAATCAATAACCCGTTGGCCCCCCTCCAACAGTTGGAGTCCGAGCTGTTAGCGAAGTACCCGACCCTGAAAAAAATAATTATCGTTCCGGGGAAAAAGGACCCGCTGGAAGAGGTGGGGGTTGCCGGTGCCCACTACTTGGAAGAAATCGTCCAGGATAACGACATCATCGGCCTCGGCTGGGGACGGACGGTCTACCAGGTGGCCTTGCACATCGCACCGAAGGACGTTTCGGGAGTGAAGGTTGTTCAGATGAAGGGGAGCATGGCAAACACCGAAACCCGGAATTATGCCTTTGAAACGGTTAACACATTTGCCAGTGCCTTCAGTACGCCGCCCCAGTATCTACCGGTTCCGGTCATCTTTGACCACGCCCAGACGAAGGAACTGGTCGCCAATGATACCCACATTAAATATATTCTCAAATTGGGGCGGGAGGCCGATATTGCGATGTTCACCGTCGGCACCGTTCGGGATTCGGCCCTGCTCTTCCGTTTAGGCTACTTTAAAGAGCATGAGCAACAGGTCCTTCAAAAGGCGGCGGTTGGCGACGTCTTTTCCCGCTTCATCGATAGTCAAGGGCGGGTTGTCAACCAGGACATTAACCGCCGAACCATCGGCATTGATTTGGCGGAGTTAAAAAAGAAGAAGCATAGTATTTTGGTCGCCGCCAACGTTGCCAAAGTGCCGGCAATTAACGGTGTATTGACTGCTGGCTATGCCAATACCCTGGTGATTGACCAGGAAAGTGCGAACGATTTACTGACTTTTTCGCCGGAATCTTAACTTTTTCTTGATTTTGTTCCCAATTCCTAGTAGCATTGACCTAACCAAAATTAAGGAGTGTGTATGATCAATGTCAAATTGGGACACAAAGTTTGCCAAAAAGGGCTTAACTTTTGATGATGTTTTACTGATTCCAGCAGAAAGTCACGTTTTACCGAATGAGGTTAACCTGAGCACACAGCTGGCGAAGAATATTAAGTTAAATATTCCGCTGATCAGTGCTGGAATGGATACCGTTACGGAAGGGCCAATGGCAATTGCGATGGCTCTCCAGGGCGGTCTTGGCGTTGTTCATAAAAATATGTCGATCCAGGCCCAGGCAGGGGAAGTTGCTAACGTCAAGAGCGTCGTTGTTCCCGCTAACGCTACTAAGGCGGCTGTCGACGACCAAAAACGGCTGCTCTGTACCGCAGCGGTGGGTGTTACCAGCGACACCTTTGAACGGGCAACCGCCTTGCTGGAGGCTGGTGCCGACGCGATTGTGATTGATACCGCCCACGGCCACTCTGCCGGGGTTCTGCGCAAGATCAAGGAAATCCGCGACCACTTCCCAGACGCAACCTTGATTGCCGGAAACGTAGCGACTGGTGAAGCTACCAAGGCGCTCTTCGATGCCGGAGTTGACGTGGTGAAGGTCGGGATTGGCCCTGGTTCAATTTGTACGACCCGGGTCGTCGCTGGGGTCGGTGTTCCCCAAATTACGGCCATTTACGATGCGGCTTCCGTTGCCCGTGAATACGGCAAGCCGATCATTGCCGACGGGGGGATTAAGTACTCCGGAGACGTCGTGAAGGCCCTGGCCGCCGGTGGAAACGCGGTAATGCTCGGGAGTATGCTTTCCGGGACGACCGAGGCGCCGGGTGAAGTCTTTGAAGAAAATGGCAAGCGGTACAAGTCCTACCGGGGGATGGGATCCGTTGGCGCCATGGCCCAGGCCCACGGTTCCTCTGACCGGTACTTCCAAGGTGGGGTCAACGAAGCCAACAAGCTGGTCCCAGAAGGAATTGAAGCCCGGGTTGAGTACAAGGGCGACGTTTCCGACATCGTCTTCCAAATCGACGGTGGCCTGCGCTCCGGGATGGGCTACGTTGGGGCCCCTGACATCCCAACCTTGATTGACAAGGCCCAGTTTGTCCAAATTACTAATGCCAGCCTACGGGAGTCACACCCGCATGATGTACAGATTACCAAGGCTGCTCCTAACTACAAGTAGTGGTTAATCAAAGCGAGATTAAAAAGCTCCGAGAAATTTCGGGGCTTTTTTGTTTGCCGGGGAGAGAAACTGGTACAATCAGTAGTGAGATTGAATAATGGGGGATTATAAGCATGAATAACCAAGATGAGGAGCAATTTGAAAAACGCAGCGACTATCGCCAACGGGAGGACCGGCCCCACCGCCACCGCGGCTGGAAAATCTTTGGCTGGCTAGTTCTAATCGTAGCGGTAATTGCCGGGATCTACGCTTTCTTGGCCTGGCACAACGTCAAGGTAACGACTAATCAAATGTTTAATTCGTCTGGCGCGACCCGGCAACGGGATGCCCAGAAAGTGCTTGACCAGCGGCGCCCAGTGTCAATCTTATTGCTGGGAACCGATACGGGGGCGCTCGGGCGTTCCTACAAGGGCCGGACCGATACGGTAATGGTCATGACGATCAACCCGCAGAAACAACAAACAACGATTGTCAGCATTCCCCGGGATATGAAGGTCAACCTACCGGGCTACCCGGAGGATTCACCCGCCAAAATTAACGCGGCCTACACTTTCGGTGGTGTTAAGGAAACCATCAACGTGGTCCAAAAGCACTTCAACATTCCAATCGACTACTACGTCCTCGTTAACATGGGTGGCCTCAAGCAGGCGATTAACCAGGTCGGTGGGGTCACCGTTACCTCGCCGCTGACCTTCGACTATGAGGGCAGCCACTTCGAAAAGGGTGAAACCTACCACCTGAACGGGGCCACGGCTTTGAAATTTAGCCGGATGCGCTACGATGATCCCCAGGGAGACTATGGTCGGCAGCAGCGTCAGAAGCTGATAATTGAGGCCCTCTTGAAGAAGTCTGTTTCGTACAAGACGGTCCTGAACCAGGCCTTCCTCAAGTCGATTTCGCATAACTCCAAGACTGACCTGACGTTTGATGATATGCTCCAACTGGCCCGCCACTACCGGAAGGCGACGAAGAACATCCGCCAGGACCACGCCCAGGGTGAGGGCGAGAACAGCGATGGTCAGGCCTTTGAAGTCGTTCCGCGGGACGAACAGCAGCGGATTTCCAACCTGCTGCGGAAGAGCCTTGGGCTGGAAACGGCCAACCTCGATGCTGAAAACTAACCGGCCCGGCTTAAACTTTTCGTTAAGCTAGCGCGAATCCATCGTTATTAACCAAGGAGTTCGGTATAATAGATAATGAGATTAAGTGCGAAAATAAGGAGTGGCCATAAATGAAAATTCTAGTTGTTGATGATGATAAAGAAATTGTTCAACTGCTTGAGATTTATATCCGCAACGAGGGCTACGAGCCGCTATCCGCGTATGACGGCAAGGAAGCGTTGACTAAGCTCAACACGAACCCGGACATTAACCTGGTGATTTTGGATTTGATGATGCCGGAAATGGACGGAATGGAAGTCATTAAGCAGGTGCGGAAGGATTCAGACATTCCAATCTTAGTTTTATCAGCTAAGACGGCGGATATGGACAAAATCCAGGGGCTGATTTCCGGGGCGGACGACTACGTTACCAAGCCGTTCAACCCACTAGAAGTGATGGCCCGGGTCAAGTCCCTGCTGCGGCGGACCCAGGGGGAAGTGACCAACGACCAGCCAGATGTCCTGAACGTCGGCCCGTTGATTATCAACAAGGACTCCCACGAGGTTAAGACGATCAAGGGGGATGTCATTCAGCTGACGGCCCTGGAATTCGGGATCCTGTACCTGCTGGCGAGCCACCCGAACCGGGTCTTTTCGGCCGATGATATTTTTGAACGGGTCTGGCAGCAGGAGAGTGTTGTTTCGGCCAAGACGGTCATGGTCCACGTCAGTCACCTGCGGGATAAGATTGAAGAAGCCACTAACGGTGAGAAGGTTATTCAAACCGTTTGGGGCGTTGGGTATAAGGTTGAAAGCCATTAATTGCGGTTGCCGGAGGAAAAAGAGTGAAGTTAACTGGACGTGAAAAAAGTTCGTTGATTTTGGAGGGGGTCGTTACCGTCGTCCTCCTGGTCTTGCTTAACATGGCGATCATCATGATTATCCAGGACGTGATTCAGGGCAACCCTGGCGTCACGAACGGGATTTTTATGATTAAGCAGTCGTTGCGGCTGGGCCCGTTTCAGACCCAAATCTGGAGTTACCAGCGGATTATCATCGCCCTTTTTGTGGTGATTGATGCCTGGGTTGTCTGGTGGCGACTGCGCCGGCGTTACCACCTCTACCAGATGAACCATATCATTGGCGAACTGCACTACATTGCTCAGGGGCACCTCGACCACCGGATTCCCTTCCGGCTCAAGGGGAGCGAGCAGCATGTTATCAGCAGTGTCAATGCCTTGGTAGATAGCGCGGTCAAGTCAATGGATGACGAACGCAAGATTGAGAAGTCAAAGGATGAGCTGATTACCAACGTCAGTCACGACCTGCGAACCCCGCTGACCAGTATCATTGGCTACCTGGGGCTGATTGAGGACAAACAGTACCAGAGTGAGGAGGATATCCTCAAGTATACCCACACGGCCTACGAGAAGGCCAAGCAGATGAAAAACCTCGTGGAGGACCTCTTTGAATACACCAAGGTTCAGCAGCACGGCGCCCCGGTCAATATCATGCGGATTGACCTTAACCAGCTGTTAGAGCAGCTAACCGCGAGCTTCGAACTGGAAGGCCAGCACCGGGGGATTGAAATTTCCTCCAAGGTGGTGCCGAACCCGTTGATGATTGAGGCTGACCCCGAAAAGCTCGGCCGGGTCTTTAATAACCTGGTTGCGAACGCCTTTAAGTACGGTAACGGTGCGAGCTATATCAGGGTGGATGCCCGCCAGCGGGCTGATCAGGTGGAGGTAACGGTTGCCAATGACGGGACTCCTATCCCCGCCCAGTCCCTTGACCACCTGTTTGAACGCTTTTACCGGGCGGAAGCCTCCCGCTCTCGGGCAACCGGGGGGACGGGGCTAGGATTGGCAATCGTCAAGAGTATCGTTGATCTTCACCACGGGACGGTGACCGTGACCTCGGATGAAAACGAAACGGCCTTCGTGGTCACCTTGCCGTTAAAACAGGCTCAAAAATAAGGAAGAGCAGAAAATTTCCCGGGAAATTTTCTGCTCTTTATATACTCAAGCAATTTATTGTATGTTAGACTAAAGAGGCATTGTGTCGTCTTAATTATTAATAAGTTGACAAACATTGGAGGAAATTCTGTGGCAAAAGCACAAATAAATCCAGGTAGAGCACGCTGGCTCGAAGTCCTCGGGGTTTCGATGCCGCTTTGCTTGAGCTATATTCCGATTGGGTTAGCTTGTGGGATTTTATTGCACGCGGCGGGCTTCAATTTTATTATGATCCTGATCGTGTCAATCGTTGTTTTTTCAGGCGGTGCCCAGTTTATTCTGGCGTCCCTGTTGACCATTAACGCGCCCCTATCTTCAATTTTCTTAACGCTCTTTTTCTTAGAGCTGCGGTATGCGTTGCTGGGTTCGAGTCTATCCAAGTATATTAAAAGTGAGTCGCAGCACTTTATCTGGCTGTTCGCCGTTTCAATGAACGATGAAAACTACGCGATCAACTACTTAAAGTTTGCGACGGACAAAAAATGGACCCCGAAAGATGCCTTGATGGTCGAGCACTATTCACTGATTTCGTGGTCGGTCGCTAACATGGTCGGGGGACTGATTGGCAGTGCCATTTCAATCAACCTGGAAGTGGTTGACTTTGCGCTGACGGCCCTGTTCTTATACATGATCGTTATGCAGGTTCAAAGCCATCTGACCCTGCTGATCAGCATCCTGTCAGCGGTTTTGGCAGTCGTCTTTATGGTGCTGACCAAGAGTATCATTGGGGTCATTATTGCCACCCTGATTGCCTCCTTTGTTGGCTTCCTGATTGAAAATACTGTCCGGCGGCGCAGCAAGCACCCGGAAAGCAACTGGTTCTTGACGAAACTATTCCGGCCGAAGATTACCCGGACCACGGTGGAAGACCAGCAGGAACGCCAGCAGTTAGCCGAGGCTAAGAAGCAGCTTGAGGCTCAAGAGCAGTCACAGGATAAGTAGTGGGGACAGAGGATGGAACAGCTATTTAGTAATCTGCCGGCATTAATTGCACACGCCGGTCAAAACAAAATTTTATATCACCTGGTAGTCATCATTTTCGCTGCCTTTGCGGCCTTCATTCCCCGCTATTTCCCGGTACTCTTTTTCTCAACCCGGCATATCCCAGAGTGGTTCAACGAGTGGATGAAGTACGTGCCCGTCAGCCTGTTCACGGCCCTAGTCGTGAAGAATATCTTCATTACCACAGCGGGCTACCATTTCGTGCCGTTTGGTCATGTTGAACAAATTTTGGCTGCGGTGATCGTAATGATTGTTGCCTACTTCACCCGGTCGATGTCGATGTCCGTCATTGCCGGCTTGGTCGGTGTCTGGCTGTTGAGCCTGGTGGTTTAGCCAGGATTGCGGGGAAAAGGGAGTTGACTTTTTCTCCCGGAGTGATTATTATCAATACTAACAAATTTACCTTTAAACTAGTCCCGTGAGGCTAAGAAGGATTTAATTGTGCGTTACCAAAAACGGCCTTCTTAGTCCACTGCTAAGATGGCCTTTATTTTTGCCAGAATTTCTCCAGCCATCTGCAGTGGATTGAGGTGCCGGGAGCGGAAACCATCAATGTGATCAAAGGTATTTTGTTGAATACGAAAACCATTTAATTGACTCCTGTGAGAGCAAAACGGTACGGTGTTTGGCATTAGAGAAAGACTAGAGCACAGCGATCGCTTAATCAGGATGATTAGGTGGCTCGCTGTTTTTTGTTGTCGAGCGAAAGGAGCACGTTTAGATGGAAACTGCACAACGGTTAGCGGTCGACCTTCCCGGGTTGGCGCTTAAAAACCCAATTATTCCCGCCAGCGGAACCTGCGGCTATGGGCAGCAGGTGGCGAAAAACTATGATCTCAACCTACTTGGTTCGTTGGTCCTAAAATCAACCACCCTTCATGCCCGGGCAGGGAATCCCCAGCCCCGGGTCTGTGAAACCAGTGCTGGCTGGCTCAATGCTAACGGCCTGCAAAACGTTGGCGTCGATGCGGTCGTGCGGGAAAAGCTCCCCTGGCTCCACCGCCACTATCCCGACCTACCGGTAATTGCGAGTGCGGCTGGCTTCTCCACAGCGGAGTACGAAACGGTCGTTGAACAACTGGCTGCGGCACCAACGGTCAGTGCCATCGAGCTGAACGTTTCTTGCCCGAACGTCAAACATGGCGGCCTGGCGATGGGGACCGATCCAGCGGTATTAGAGGACTTGACCCGGAAGGTGGTGCGGCGGGCTAAGGGCAAGCCGATTTACGTTAAATTGACGCCCAACGTGACCGACATCGTTCCCCTGGCGCAGGCGGCCGAACGGGGGGGAGCTAACGGGCTGACAATGGTTAACACGCTGACCGGTTTGAGCATCAACCTGCGGACCCGGCGTCCAGTCCTGGCGAACGTCACGGGTGGGCTGTCCGGCCCGGCATTGAAACCTATGGCCCTGCGGATGATCCACCAGGTGCGGGCGGTTTCCAGCCTGCCAATCATCGGGGTCGGTGGGATCGAAAGCGCTGAGGACGTGCTGGAATTCATGATGGCGGGTGCGAACGCCGTTGAAGTCGGCGCTGCTAGTTTTCACGACCCTCTGGCCTGCCCACGAATCGCGGCAGACCTCCCCCTGGTGATGGACCGGTACGGAATTAATAAGCTGACTGATTTATGGGAGGTAAGATTTTGAAGCGTTATTCTCCAATGGTTGCCATTGACGTCGCGACGAAGGATGAGGCCATCAGCCTGTTTGACCAGTTGACGGTCGAACCCTGGCCGATTTTAAAGCTCGGGATGGAACTTTATTATCATTTTGGACCAGAAATTGTCAGGGCGGCCCAGCAACGGGGCTTCAAAATTTTCCTCGACTTGAAGCTCCATGACATTCCCAACACTGTGAAGCGGGCAATGTTCGTGCTTGGCCAGCTGGGGGTCGACTTTACAACGATTCACGCGGCTGGGGGCAGCGAGATGGTGGCTGCCGGTGCGGCAGGGCTCCGAGCGGGTGCTGCGGCGGCAGGGCTGCCAGCGCCGCGGCTACTGGCGATTACCCAGTTGACCTCGATTGACGAAGCAGCCCTCCATAATGAGCAGCACGTTGACCTTTCACTCGTTGAATCCGTGCAAAATTACGCCCGGCTGGCGGAGGGTGCCGGTGCGGACGGGGTAGTTTGCTCCGCCCGGGAAGTCCAGGCTATCCGACAGGTGACGGGGCCGGACTTCCTCTGTGTCACTCCCGGTATTCGTCCGCAGAATGCGGCTAAGGGTGACCAGAAGCGGGTGGTTACCCCTCGCCAGGCCCGACAACTCGGCAGCAACGCAATTGTCGTTGGCCGGCCGATCACCCAAAGCGGGAATCCAGTCAAAGCCTACGAACAGATTGAACATGACTTTTTAGAAGCGGAGGACTAACCATGACCTATTCAGAAACAGTTGCTAAGGACCTGTTAGAAATTCATGCGGTGACGCTCAGCCCAGACCAGCCTTACACCTGGGCCAGCGGCTTGCATTCGCCGATTTATACCGATAACCGGCTGACCATCTCCTACCCCAAGGTTCGACGGGCGATTTATCAAGGAATGACGGCCTTGATCAAGCAACATTTTACGGACGTTGACGTCGTAGCAGGAACCGCAACAGCCGGGATTCCCCATGCTGCCTGGGTAGCGGAAGAACTGGGCAAGCCCTTGATCTATGTCCGTTCTAAGCCCAAGGACCATGGCCGGGGAAAGCAAATTGAGGGCGTGTTGACGGCTGGGCAACGGGTCGTTGTAATCGATGACTTGATTTCGACTGGTGGCAGTGTCCTCAACGCGGTCCGGGCAGTCCAGCAGGCCGGCGGTGAGGTCGTCGGTGTGATTGCCGTCTTTAGCTATCAATTACCGGCGGCAGATCAGAACTTCGCGGCGGCGGGCCTGAATTACTATGCCGTTACTAATTACCCGACCTTGATTAACGTGGCTAAGGAAGACGGGTTGATCAGTGCCGCTCACCTTAGCTCACTGCAAGACTGGCGCCAAGACCCGGCAGCCTGGAGAGCCCAGCACGCCAATTAGAAGTAGTCCCCTAGGGAATAATGGCTGCAAATCGAAAGACAACCCCCGAAAATCAGCTGGCAAGCTGATTTTCGGGGGTTGTTTTTACCCTCCTATATCACGCCCATAAAAAATCCTGGTTGACTTTTACCCTGCCAACGATTAAAGTATCATTAAAATAAAATTAGAAAATAACGAGGCGAATAGTGGAAAGGAAGGGACCATGGATGACGCGAAAAGTTGGTGTGGTTGGTCAGGGCCACGTTGGTGAGACCCTGGCGAATAATTTATTAGTAACGGGGACGGTGGATGAACTGGTCCTAATCGATACCGACCAGAAAAAGCTCAACGCCAACGCGACGGACTTCGAGGACGCGGCGGCGAACCTGCCGACCCATACCCGGATCAGAAAGAATGATTATGCCGCGCTGGCGGACGCCGATGTGGTAGTAATCGCCGTGGGAAATATCGGCATTCAAAATGACGATGCCAAACACGATCGCTTCATGGAACTGAAAGTGACGAGCCGGGCAGCCAAGGAGGTCGGGACGAAACTTAAAGAGGTGGGCTTTAAAGGAGTGTTAGTCTCGATTAGCAACCCTTGTGATGTTATCGCGGCGCTGTTTCAAAAGTATACCGGCTTGCCGAAAAAACGGGTGATCGGGACAGGGACCCTGCTTGATACGGCCCGCTTGAAGAAGGTTGTGGGCCAGGCTCTGGATGTTGACCCGCGGTCCGTATCTGGCTACGCGCTAGGTGAGCACGGTAATTCCCAGTTTGCGGCCTGGTTGCAGGTTCGGGTTCTGGGGCAGCAGATTACGGACTTAGCCGCGGTGAGTGCCCAGCTGGACCTTGATGGCCTGGCGGAAGCAACGAAGGCGGGGGGCTACACGGTCTTCCATGGAAAGTACTACACGAACTTCGGCATTGCCGCGGCGGCACTCCGCCTTGTCACCGCCATCCTTAACGACGCTAACATTGAACTGCCAGTGTCAAACTTCCGTGAAGAATACGGAACGTACTGCGGTTATCCGGCGGTAATCGGCCAGCAGGGAGTGGTGAAGCCCTTGCAGCTGAACCTGACCGCCGAGGAAGAACGGCAACTGGCTGCGTCGGCTAACTACATCAAGGATCGCTTTGATGAGGTCGCCCAGCAGCTGGAAGCGGAATAAGAAGCTGCGCAACGGCCGTAAATTAGCGCAGTGGAGGACGGTAATTTAGCGGCTGCTTGGTAGTTAACCGGTAAGTAAAAGCCCTCGCAAACACGGCAGAGCCGCTTGCGAGGGCTTTTTCAGTTGGCGTTACTTTTCATACATGTATTCCCGGGTCATCGGCAGGTTCTTCCCTGACGCACCCTTGGTGATCAGGTACTGGATAACGTCGATGTTTCCGGACTCAAATGAGGCGGCGCAGGCCTGCAGGTAGAGGTCCCACATCCGAGTGAAGCGTTCGCCCATCATGTCCTGGATTTGGTTCCGGTTAGCGTTGAAGTTGGCGTCCCAGATTTCCAGTGTCCGTTGGTAGTGCCGTCGGAGCATTTCCATGTCGGCAATCTGCATGTGGTTTTCTTCGATGTGGCCGATCATTTCTTCCAGGCCAGGAACGTAGCCGCCAGGGAAGATGTACTTATTGATCCAGCCGTTGTAGGCTCCACCTTGCTGACGGGTGATCCCGTGGATCAATGCCACCCCGTTATTCTTCAGGTAGCGGTTAACGTCCTTGAAGTAGAGACCCAGATTTTCCTTGCCGACGTGTTCGAACATCCCGACGGAGGTAATGTAATCCCAGGTTTGGTCACCGAGTTCCCGGTAGTCGATTAATTTAACTTCGGCAACGTCTTCCAGTCCTTCATCCTTGATCCGTTGCTGAACCAGGCGGTACTGTTCTTCACTCAGGGTCACCCCGGTAACCTTCAGCCCGTATTCCTTGGCCGCGGTCAGCATCAGGGTTCCCCAGCCACAGCCGATATCAAGGAGGGTCTTCCCAGGTTGGGGGGCGAGTTTCTTGAGGATGTGGTGAACTTTATCTTCCTGGGCCTTGGTGAGGTCATCCCAATTGCCATCCGTGAAGTAGGCACAGGAGTATGTCATGGTGTCATCCAGCCACAGCTTGTAGAAGTCATTTCCAACGTCGTAGTGACTCTGCACGTCGGACTCGCTTTCCTTTTCGGAGTGGCCCTGCTTTGGCAAGAACTTGCGGAACTTTGAACTCCGCATGAAGCTGTTGGCACTCTCGTAGGCGGAGGCAATTAGCTTTTGGATGCTGCCCTCAATTTCGATGTTCCCGTCCATGTAGGCTTCCCCCAGGGCGATTGAGGCGTTCTTGGTAACGTCGCGAATCGGAATCTTCTCCTTAAAGGTGATGGTTACTTCCGGCTCGCCGTTGCCATAAACAGCACTTTTACCATCCCAGTACACAACCTTAACGGGAAAGGTAAAGGAACGGCTAAGCAGTGACTTGTAGAACGTCTTTTCTAACATTGCAACGTTTCCTTCTTTCTTTTCTAACGTAATGTGATTATTATAACACCCTATACATTATTTATCGGAAAAGAAGAACAAGTCTGGCAAAATAATGGGAATATTTTATACTATATTAAATAGCAATTAAAAAAGGGATGATGATATGACGGATGCTTGGCATCGCTTTATAGAAAACGTTGAGGTGCGCCGCTTTGCTGTGCTAGCGGTAATTATTTTTGCCCTCTGGATGATGCGGTCGATGATGAACATGATCCTGTTCACCTTCATCTTGACCTACATCGTGGTCAACTGGGTCCACCTGGTCCGGCGCTGGCTACCCAAACTATCGCCCGCGGTGGTGGTGATTATCACCTACGCGCTGCTGGTTCTCCTGCTGTACTTTGGAATCACCCAGTACCTGCCCGTGCTGGTTCGGCAGATCGTTAAGATGGTCAACTCGGTCCTGAAATTTTACAGTACCAACGACGCGACCGCCTTTTACCACTATGTTAACCACTACATCAGCACTGGGACCATCATGACCCAGCTGCGGCACGGTTTGACGATCGCGGTCAGCACCATTACCAGCGTGGGCGTGGTGGCCTTTACTTTCCTCCTCTCGCTGATTTTGAGCTTCTTCTACACCCTGGAACTGCCCCAAATGGAGAGCTTCTCCCGGCTCTTTCTCGACAGCAAGTTTGATTGGTTCTTCCAGGATATTGCTTACTTTGGCAAGAAGTTTACCAATACCTTTGGGGTCGTTTTGGAAGCCCAATTTTTCATTGCCATCTGCAACACGGTGATTACGACGATCTGCCTTTTCTTTATGAAGATGCCGCAGATCTTTGCCCTTGCCCTGGTGGTCTTCGTCTTTAGCCTAGTCCCGGTCGCCGGGGTGATTATCTCGACGATTCCGCTGAGCATTGTGGCTTACTCGGTCGGCGGGATTCGGGACGTGATTTACATCATCATTATGATTATTGTTATTCACGCCTTTGAAGCCTATGTCTTAAACCCGAAGTTTATGTCCAGCCAGACGGATTTGCCGATTTTCTACACCTTCATTGTCCTCCTGATTGGTGAACACTTCTGGGGAACCTGGGGGCTGATTGTCGGGGTGCCGATTTTCACCTTCCTCTTGGATATCCTTGGTGTCAAATCAATTCACAAGACGAAGAAAAAACGCTCACAGACTAATGGGCAGTAATCATTACAACTTGTGCAAGTAATAGCATGGTCAAACTAGGAAAAGCCTTTTTTGCTGGTTTGACCATGCTTTTGTATTGTGAAGAAGCAACAATCTTGTGAAATTTATTGAAAGGGCCTAAACTTTTTTTAACGGATTTTAATTTAGGTACAGAGGTGGTTAAGATGGAAAAGAAACAGTATGGTGCGGACGTCATTATTGATAGCCTGCGGAAACACGGTGTCGACCTAGTCTTCGGGATTCCCGGTGCCAAGATTGACCGCTTGTTTGAGGGCTTAGATGGACAGGACAGTGAGGATGCACCCAAGTTAATAGTCACCCGGCACGAGCAAAACGCGGTGTTCATGGCCCAAGCCTACGCCCGCTTGACCGGTAAAACCGGGGTGGCAATCAGCACGTCCGGCCCGGGAGTCGGTAATTTGACGACCGGGATCATGACGGCCAATGCGGAGGGGGACCCGATTTTAGCAATCGGTGGTCAGGTGCAGCGGAAGGACCTGCACCGGTTGACCCACCAGAGTACCCCGTCGGCTGAAATTATGGCGCCGATTACCCGGTACAGCGCTGAAATCCAGGATCCCAACAACATTTCGGAAACGATGGCCAACGCCTTTGAAGCCAGTCAAGGGGCCGAAAAGGGAGCTGCCTTTGTCAGCCTGCCGCAGGACGTGGACGACGCGGTGGTTGATGAACAGCCGTTGCCAATCTACGAGGCCCCAAAGATGGGACCAGCGGACCCCGGTGAGTTGGCTAAACTGGTTGACCTCATCAAGCACAGTAAGCTGCCAGTCATCCTGGTCGGTCAGCGGGGCGGTAGTGCGGCCGTTGCCAACGCTCTCCACCAGCTATTGCGGCACTACGCCTTTCCGGTGGTTGAAACCTTCCAGGCGGCTGGGGTGGTGTCCCGGGACCTGGAAGACCAGTCTTACTTTGGCCGGATCGGCCTCTTCCGCAACCAGGTTGGTGACCAGCTCCTCCAACAGAGCGACCTGGTAATCGCAGTCGGCTATGACGCAATTGAATATGAGCCGCGGAACTGGAACAAGGAAGACCAGCTGCGGATTGTCAACCTCGACACGAAACCGGCCCAGATTGACAACCACTACACGCCAGTAATGCAGCTGGTCGGTGACCTGACGAGCAGCCTGACCCAGCTAGACCAGCTTTTGACTGGTTTTAGCTATCCGGCAGCGGCCCAGGAGCAACTGGCAACGTACCGTCAGCAGCTCGACCGGGATAAGCAGCTGCCGACACCGCCAGCTGGTCAGCAGAGTCACCCCTTAGCGGTCGTTCAGGCTATCCAGGAGAACGTCACCGATGACATGGTTGTTTCCCTGGATGTCGGTTCACACTACATCTGGATGGCCCGGCACTTCCGTTGCTACCAGCCACGTCATCTGCTGATCAGCAACGGGATGCAAACCCTGGGTGTCGGTCTGCCATGGGCGATGGTGGCCGCCATGCTGCACCCCGAGCAGAAGGCCGTTGCGGTCTGCGGGGACGGGGGCTTCCTCTTCTCCGGAGCCGAACTGTCAACTGCCGTCCAGCACCAGCTCAACCTGGTAGTGGTCGTTTGGAACGACGGTGGACACTATGACATGGTAAAGTTCCAGGAAGAAATGAAGTACCCGCAAGCCGCCGGGGTTAAGTTTGGCGACTGCGACATCGTCAAGTACGCGGAGAGCTTCGGCGCAACTGGCCTACGGGTTGACAAACCAGCTGACCTGAACAAGGTCATGCACCAGGCTTTCAGCACTGACGGCCCGGTAGTCGTGGACGTTCCCGTTGATTACAGCAACAACAAGGACCTGGCTGCCCACTTGATCGATTCACAATTAGGATAATGAAAGGAAATGGTACTATCAGTACTTTATACGAACACGGCACGCTGGCCTCGTTAATGGCCGGCAATATGGCAGGGACGATTACCCTGGAAGACCTGTTGAAGCACGGGTCCACCGGGATTGGTACCTTTGACGGCCTGGATGGGGAAGTCATCATCCTCGACGGCGAGGTCTACCAGGCGGTTTCCGATGGAACTGTCAACCACGTTACCGACCGCCAGGCGAAGATGCCGTTTGCCTCAGTCCATACGCCAGCCGACCTGGAGGAATTAGAGCTGACTGACGTTGACTTCAATGCTCTTAACGGGAAGTTCGTCCGGCAGCACGAACTCAAGAACGTCTTCGCGGCCTTGCGCCTGACGGGGAAGTTCAGCCACGTTAAGGTGCGGATCGCACCCAAGCAGGAAGAACCGTACCCGAGTCTGTTGGAAGTTGCCCAGGGCCAGCCGACCTTTACCCGGGATGACGTTGACGGCACGATCATTGGTTACTACGCGCCGGAGATTTTTGGCAGCGTAACGGCGGCCGGCTGGCACCTCCACTTCATCAGTGATGACCGCCAATTTGCCGGGCACCTGCTGGAATTTACCGCGCCGGCACTGACCGGTGACCTGCAGATTTTCGACACGCTCGAACAACACCTGCCAATCGCCGACCAGGCTTTCCGCCAGGGCGAGGTTGACATGGCAACCCTGCGGGACAGCATCGCCCAGTCCGAGGGAAATCAGGATTAGAAGTGCTAAGCCAGCTCCTCGACATGGCGTGCACGTTATGGCTGCGTAATAGTTGAACTACTAAAAAGTTGTTGAAATGAACCCCCATAGTTGGATAAAGAATTCCAACTATGGGGGTTCATTTCAGTTCAATAGGTTAGCTTTTTTATTTCCAAAAAATCATTGTAAGCACAAACACTCCGAAACACAAATAAAATATTCCTAGTCCCTTGTGATGTTTTTCTACAGAATCATTACTATCTCCAAATATATTCCCGGCGATTAAACGATAAAATTTTTTGTTTCCTCGATATATTTCCCAACCGAACCAGAAGAAAAATAATGCTATTGCACATATTAAAATAATTGGCGTCAACTAAAATCACCTTCCACACCATTAGGTACTGACAAAGTTATTCCTGGGTGAGCTTTAAGATATTCTTCTGTTTCCTCACACTGTTTTGCAATCTGTATGCTATGGATTGACTTCATTTTGAGGTTCAAGGCGCAGAATCAATCACTAGTTTGGGCAATAGTGGAAATGGAGTCCTGTACTTACCGCAAATACTATCAATAAGCTGGCACAAAACGCCTGTATTTTCTTGCCTTTAATAATTGAGTTAAAACTTATCATACCTCCCTTTATAATTAATAATACTTTTCAAACTTAAATGACTATTATCTATAAGATATTATATTCCCATATTGTGAATGTTTAAACAATATAAGGGCTTATTTAAACGATTGTTTTATATGCTACTCTGACGTTTTTTGATAGATTATTTTAAATAAACTAAGTTCACTTGTAGCCTAAAACAAAATAAGTGATTGACAACAGCTTTAATATTGTAAAGTAATTTATGTAAAATAAAAAGGAGTCTGCACGACTCCTTTTTTAGTCATGATGTTGGATGAAAGAACCAACGGTAGCAATAATGCCGAGCACGATGAAGGTGATGTTTTCCCACCGGTCGAGTCCTGTTCCGAGCGGTAAATCAATCAGGATTATAAAAAGGCCAGCGTAGAAGTTGCCCCGGCGGTAAAAGTGACGGTTGAATTCCAGCTGGCGGCCCCGTCCTGCGATAATCCAGTCCCCAGTATCACCGTCATCAAAGAAGAGGGTGAAGATGAGCATGATTAGTCCAAATAATGCAAAGAGAAGCTGGAAGAAGTTGACGAAGATATTACTAGGCTGCAAGACAACAATCGCCAGCGGCCAGCAGAGAAAACAGAGGGCGAAGTAGAAACTGGCAGATTTATAGAATTGGTGATTAAAGCGCATTCGACTCATCCTCCCGGTATTCAAGAATGTCGCCTGGCTGGCAGTCCAGCTCGTGGCAGATTTTAGACAGGGTTTCGAAACGGATCCCGCGGGCCTTTCCCGTCTTGAGAATTGATAAGTTGGCCGGGGTAATGCCAATTCGTTGTGCTAAGGTTTTCGAAGTCATTTTACGTTCTGCTAATAAAACGTCCAAATTGACCGTAATCACAGTGGTCAGCACCTCCTTGCTAGATTATTTCATCCGCGTCCTTTTGTAGGGCGATTCCCCGTTTGAAGATCAGGTAAATTAAAAAGAAAATCACCAGTGAAAAAAGGTCGTTGCTGAAATCACCCTCACGAAAAGTCATTAGGCCCATTAAATCCTGAATATTCCAGAGATGAAAACAGATGGAAGCTAGAGATTGCAAGACGAAGACTACTAACGATGGCCATAAAATTTGCCGAACGGCCACCAGGTTTTGATTAACGAAGTAGAGGCCACTATTAATATTGCGCAAAAGGCTATGGACGCCGACAAACATAATGATGGCGAGGAAGACCATCATGGCCGCCGCAACTGCCTGGAGGACCAGGCTCCACCAGCTGTGGTAGTCAAAGAGTTCGTGGGCAAAGCCGGTAAAGGGGGTACAGGCGACGAGAATAATTCCTAGGACTAATGCGACACTGGTAACTACAATACAAAAATCAACGGAAAGCTGGATGAGCGTCAAGATAAGGCTGATGAGTTTCTTTTTCATGGTCGGAAACCTCCTCCGGTAAATTCGTAATTATTGTAAAACGATAATTAGTTATTGTAAAGCAATAATTGGGCTTGAAGTGAACTTTGACAGCTGCTCAGGAAAAGGTTAAGCTTAAAAAGGCGACTGATTTTAATTTAAAATCGTCAATTATTCGTGAAAAGAGGTTTACTTAACGCAGAAAATACAGTATTGTATGAATATAAACGGATGATGGTTTATATTTCAAAAATAAAGTTCGTGAATAATGGAAGAGGACGATTGCGATGATGACTGATATCGAAATTGCTGACCAGGCGGAAATGAAGCCAATTAAGGAGATTGCTGCCCAGATTGGTTTGGGTGAAGACGACATTGAGCAGTACGGCAAGTACAAAGCCAAAATTAGTTTGCCTGTCAAAGCGCACCCGGATAAGAAACACAAGCTGGTGTTGGTCACGTCGATTAACCCAACGCCAGCCGGTGAAGGTAAGTCGACGGTGCTGGTTGGCCTGGGGGATGCCCTCAACCAACTCGGTCACCAAACGATCATCGCAATGCGGGAACCATCCATGGGGCCCGTCTTCGGAATCAAGGGGGGTGCCACTGGTGGTGGTTACAGCCAGGTAGTACCGATGGAAGACATCAACCTCCACTTTACTGGTGACCTCCACGCCCTGACCAGTGCTAATAACACCCTGGCGGCTTTAATTGATAACTACATCATGCGGGGCAACGAGCTGGGCCTGGATCCACGGCGGATTATCTGGAAGCGGGTCGAGGACGTCAACGACCGGGCACTACGGAACGTGGTCACGGGTCTTGGCGGCCTCATGCAGGGGGTTCCCCGTCAGACCGGCTTTGACATCACCGCGGCGTCCGAATTGATGGCAATCCTGTGCCTGTCCACTGACCTGATGGACCTCAAGAAGCGGGTCGGCCAAATTGTCGTGGGTTACAGCTATGACAAGCAGCCGGTGACGGTCGGTGAATTAGGCTTTGCCGACGCCATCACCATCCTGCTGAAAGACGCCATTAAGCCTAACTTGGTTCAGACCCTGGACCACACCCCAACCATTATCCACGGGGGGCCGTTTGCCAACATTGCCCACGGATGCAACAGTGTGCTGGCGACCCAGACGGCACTGCAGCTCGCAGACTACACCGTCACTGAATCCGGCTTCGGTGCTGACTTAGGGGCGGAAAAGTTCATGGATATCAAGCGGCGGGTCCTCGGTAAGAATCCGGATGCCGTAGTGATCGTGGCAACGGTCCGTGCGCTAGAATACAATGGTGGCGCGGCCCTGGCCGACCTCAAGGACGAAAACCTGCCAGAACTGAAGAAGGGGCTGGCAAACCTGAACCGCCACATCAAGAATATGCAGCGTTACGGTGTTCCATTGGTTGTTGCTATCAACCACTTTGCCACTGACACACCAGCCGAAATCAAGATGATCGAGGATAACTGCAAGGCCTTAGGGGTCAACGTGGTAACGGCAGACGCCTGGGCAAAAGGTGGTGCTGGCACGCAGGACCTAGCGCAGGAAGTTGTTCGCCTGGCTGACCAAGACAGCGACTTCCACGAGCTGTACAGCCTGGATGCGAGTCCGGCAGACAAGGTGCGGATCGTGGCTACTAAGATTTACGGCGCCAAGGACGTTGAATTTAGCCGCAAGGCCCAGCGCCAGTTAAAGCAGTTTGCCGAGTTAGGCTGGGACAAGCTGCCGGTCTGCATTGCCAAAACCCAGTATTCCTTTACTGATGACCAAACTCAGCTGGGGGCACCGACCGACTTCACCTTCCACATTCGGGAATTCGTGCCGAAGCTCGGCGCCGGCTTCATCGTGGCCCTATCCGGCAACATGATGACCATGCCGGGCCTCTCGAAGGTTCCGGCCGCCGTTAACATGACGATTGACAAGGACGGCAAGATTACCGGTTTGTTCTAAATTAAACGCTAAATAAATGCAAAATCCGCACTGCAAAAAGGTGCGGATTTTTTATGTTTCCGTATTTATTAAGTAGGGGAATAAATGCGGGGTGAGCAAATGAATAATGAAATTAGTATCCAGGATGACTTTGTCTTTGGTAGCGTGATGAGTAACAAGCGGCTTTGTCAGCGCTTGATTCAGCTAATCCTGCCCAAGGTGAAAATTGAGCGAATTGATTTTCCAACCGTCCAAAAGACAGTCCAGGAGAGCCAATTTAGCCGGGGCGTCCGCTTTGATGTTTATACCAAGGACCAGGATGGGGTGGTCTATGAGATTGACATGCAGGTGCGGCACACTCGCGGCCTTCCACAACGAGTGCGCTATTACCAGGGCCGAATCGACAGCGAAATGTTGAAACACGGGCAGCAATATGCGTCGTTGCGCCAGTCCTACGTGATTTTTATTTGCCCCTTTGATCCTTTTGGTCAGGGACGGCACCGGTATGACTTTATTAACTATTGTAAGCAGAACAAGTCGTTAGAGCTGGGCGACGGGCGGACGGCAATTTTTCTCAACACTAAAGGGACGAAAAATGACGTGTCAAATGACTTGCGTAACTTCCTTGATTACGTGGATAATAAGGATGTAGACAATGACGAATACGTTAAAGAACTGAGGGACTACATCCGAAATTTGAGCAAAAACACGGAATGGAGGAATGATTACATGGATAACAAGACACACATGATGTTCCACGATGAGGATGTTCGTGAGGAGGGGAAAAAAGCAGGTATTGCTTTAGGAAAAAAAGAAGGCATTGTTGCCGGTAAGCTGGAGGCGGTTCGGGGCACAATTGAACTGCTGCATCAAATGGGGCTACCAGAAGACCAACTTAAATCCAAAGTCCAGCGGCAATTTGACCTGAGTAATGCCCAAATGCAGGAATTGTTCGGATAACTAAACAGGACTGCTACTGATTAATTTGTGTGCCACAGCAAGTCAAAGTTCTCCACTTGTTTAGGACTGTTAAAACGCAAGAGGCTGAGAAAAACTCAGCCTCTTATCTATTTTTTAAGATAAAAATACAACAGCGCAGTAGCTGGCTAGCAGGTCAAATAGGCTAGCTATGCGTCGACGGGGGACGACGAACTAGTCAAGCCAGGTTTGTCCCCCTCTCTAGTGAACATTGACGTCTGCTGGGGGCATGACTAAAATATGGGGGGGGAAAAAAGAGCCCTTTAGATTAACGGGAGCTGGAGAACTGGCACGATGAATGAAGAATTAAAGAAAATGTTTAAAGTTGGCTTTGGCGTTTTAGCACTGCTATTGGTAATCATTAACTTTATCGCGTGGCTTTCCCATAACCAGGCGCTGGGGGCTACCTATAGCAGTCAATGCTTGGCAGTGAATCGGCTTCGTAGTCCTCGAGTAGGGCGACCGTCAGAGCACGGGCACTACCCACAGCTGGCTCGTCACCAGCGGGTAAAACTGGTGGTCGTGAAAAAGGAAAAGCGGCTGTATGTTCTCAGCAACCATCACGTGTTATACATCATCAATGCTAAAACGAATCTCGCCCCCACGACGACCCAAATCAACGGGGCCCGGGGCACAATCATCTTTACTCAGAACAATGGCATCCGGCAGGTGGGCGCCAACTGGTTGAGCCTCAATCATGCCGACACGTTCATCGAAGCCCCTGCCTATATTAATAATCACCGTGTCCATGGCAATTGGCTCCGCAGTCGTTATCAATGTACTAACACGGTTGACGTTTCTAAACCGGATGCTCACTGGTTGCAGAGCTTGCCCAATAACACCCGGCTAGTTATTAAATAAGGATATTAACAAAAATGAAATATCACTTAACGAGAAAATTTATTAAGCACGTTGCAGTGACCGACCTCTTTGTTTTTCTGGCACTCTTCTGCTATGACATTTTAGCGTGGCTGATTCCGGTGGTACGGGTGCGATTCTGGGGGATTATTCTTATCCTGCTGATTGTGGACCTCTGCCTCATTAGCATTAAGTTAATTAACAATTACGATTTTGGTCCCCACCGGTAAATGGGTTGACATCCACTGCGCGTCGGGGATTGAGAGCCGAATACAGCCGTGGGAACCGGTCGACTTCCCTAATTTATCAGCTTCCTTAACATTGTAGGCACCACCCGCCACGGTCGGAACACTGTGAAAGAGGTATGTTCCGTGGTCGAGCCAGGAAACATAGTAGTTGGCCCCCTCGTTTAAGGATGAGTTGAAAAAGCTATCGCCGCGTTCGGCTTGAGCGTAGTAGGTGCCGGTGGGCGTCATGCTTTCCATTTTTCCGGTCTGGGGATTTCTCTTATACATACCACCGGTGCTGTACATGGTATAGAGCAATTTCTTGCCGTCATACAAATAGGTACGGTTCTTTTTCAAGCTGACCTTAACCCAAAAGTCCTTGGTGGTTGCCAAATCTGGGTAGGGGACGGTTTCTGACGACTTGTGCCAGTCAATCGGCACCCGCATCCTGCTCGGCTGGGCAGTAGTATGGCCGTGCTTGGGATGATTCTCCCGTTGGCTGTTACTGGCCACTTGGGTCTGCCGCGCCGCCTTAGACGGTTTCTGGCGGTTATTGCGTAGCTCCGGTCCCATTCCGATGATGGCAACGAATAAGCAGACTCCCGCATAGATTCGGTTTTTAACAACTAATTTCAACGTCTTCCACTTTCTTTATCTTTTCCCGATTCCTAAAATAATGGTTTATAATTATTATAAAATTATCAATGTTCAATTCAATAAGGCAGGCCATTTATCTTGAGAAATAACTTAAAATTATCATACCTGACTGCAATCTTTTTCTTTGTGGTTGCTGTGATTTGTGCTAACTTCGCGTAGGAATGAGGATAATGATAAAAAAGATTTGGGATTACACAATTAGTCATAAGTGGTCGAAGGATATCCTCCGTGCCAACCTGTTGTATCTGCTATTAGTTCTGGTTTATAACCTCGTTCATTTCCACCTGCAGCCGATTAGCTGGCACCTATTTAGCAAGGCTTTCTTGCTGATGAACCTGTGCCTAATCATCAAAATGTTTTTGAATGCCTACGATAAGGCTGAGCGGCAAGTGGACCGTGATACTATCCACCATAACTAAACTTTGCTTGAGGCTGCCCAATCGGGGGCGCCTTTTTTTATTTTCATTCTACGATTTAAACGAACTATATAATTTAAATCATTAATTTTGTTCGTAAAATTATTGAAGCCGGCGTCCTTATCTGTTATCCTTAAAGCAGTTTTAAGGAGGTAGGACAATGAGTGCAATTAGTGTTGTAATGGGTAGTAAGTCTGACTGGCCAACGGTTAAGGAGGCCTGCCGGATTCTGGATCAGTTTGGCGTTGATTATGATAAACAGGTAATTTCGGCTCACCGGATGCCACAGGAAATGTTCGCCTTTGCTCAGGGGGCCGTGGCGGCAGGGACCAAGGTTATTATCGCCTGCGCTGGTGGTGCCGCCCACCTGCCGGGAATGATTGCGGCCAACACGCCACTGCCGGTGATTGGGATTCCGGGTCAGACCAAGGCCCTCGGTGGGATGGATTCACTGCTGTCCATCGTTCAGATGCCGGCTGGGATTCCCGTTGCTACTACTGCCATTGGGGTCGCCGGGGCCAAGAACGCCGCCCTGCTCGCTTTACAGATCCTGGGGATTACCGACCAGCAAATCCAGCAGCAGATTGTTGACTACCGCCAGCAAATGCACGATCAGGCGGCAGAAAGCGGGGCGCACCTTGACTAAGCTGATTCAACAAGAACAAACCATCGGGATCATCGGCGGGGGCCAACTCGGCCAGATGATGGCGTTAGACGCTAAGCAGACGGGGATGAAGGTCATTGTCCTGGACCCAACGCCGGCTTGCCCAGCCGGCCAGGTTGCCGATGACCAGATTGTGGCCGAATACGCGGACGTGTCCGCAATTGAAGAATTAGCCCGCCGGTCGGACGTCCTGACCTACGAGTTTGAAAACGTTGACTTGAACGCCCTCAAAGACGTCGCCGACCAGGTTTACATTCCCCAGGGCACCCACCTGCTCTATACGACCAAGAACCGGATTCGGGAAAAGACATTTCTCCGGGATGCAGGCCTCCAGACGGCACCGTTTCGGGCGGTCAAGGACGCGACGGACTTGAAGCGTGCCGTGGCAGAACTCGGCTACCCCTGTGTCCTCAAGACATGTGAGGGTGGCTATGACGGTCACGGTCAGGAAGTCCTCCATAGCGATGCCGACCTTGCCAAGTGTACCGGTATCCTGTCAACCCGGGACGCGATTTTGGAAGGCTGGGTGCCATTTGAGCTAGAATGTTCGGTCATGGTGGGGCGGAACGAAAATGGCGAAGTCACCGTCTTCCCGGTTGCCGAAAACATTCACCACGACGAAATCCTCCACATCAGTATTATCCCGGCACGGATTTCGCCAGAACTGCAAGAGAAGGCCCAGCAGATGGCAGTTCAAATTGCCCACGCGATCGACCTGCGCGGGATCCTCGGCGTGGAAATGTTTGTTGGCCGTGACGGCGAAATCTACATCAACGAGCTGGCACCGCGGCCGCACAATTCCGGTCACTACTCCATTGAAGCCTGCAACTTCTCCCAGTTTGCAATCCACAACCGGGCCGTTTGCAACTGGCCGCTGCCAAAGATTGAACTGCTCAAGCCGGCCGTGATGGTGAATGTCCTCGGCCAGCACGTTACTGGTGTGCGGGAACAAATTAGCCAAAAACCGAACTGGCACTTCCATGATTATGGCAAAGCGGCGGTCCGCCATAACCGCAAAATGGGCCACGTAACGATTTTAACTGATGACGTTGAGCAAACACTAACAGAAATTGACAATACGGGTATCTGGTCTGAGTAAAGTTCGGCTTTACGGCATGGCGGTGCCTGTGCGATAATAACTGGAGAACAAAATAGAGAGGATTTTGAACTGATGATTGATCGCTATACAAGTCCGGAAATGGCAAAGATTTGGAGCTTGGAAACCCAGTACCAGTGCTGGCTGGAAGTCGAAATTGCCGCTGACGAAGCCTGGAGCAAGCTCGGCCACATTCCGGCAGAAGACGTGGAAAAGATTAAGAAGAACGCCAAGTTTACCGTTGACGGGATTGCGGAAATCGAAGCCGTTACCCACCACGACGTCATCGCCTTTACCCGGGATGTTTCCAAGTCCCTTGGCCCGGAAAAGAAGTGGGTGCATTACGGAATGACCAGTACCGACGTGGTGGACACCGCCCAGGGACTGCGGCTCAAGAAGGCCAACGATATTTTACGCCAGGACATCGACAACTTTATGGCAGTCCTGAAGGAAATGGCGGAGAAGTACAAATACACCGTCTGCATGGGCCGGACCCACGGGATTCACGCCGAGCCAACCACTTTTGGCCTCAAGGCAGCCCGCTGGTACTCTGAAATGAAGCGGAACAAGGAACGCTTTGAACACGCGGCCCAGGGCGTTGAAGCTGGTAAGATTTCCGGGGCGGTCGGCACCTTCGCCGAAATCGACCCCTTCGTTGAAGAATACGTCTGCAAGCGGCTTGGCCTGCGTCCTCAGGAAGTGTCTACCCAGGTACTGCCGCGCGACCTGCACGCCGAATACATTGCGACGATTGCCCTGATTGGGACCAGCCTGGAAGAAATGGCGACGGAAATCCGCTCCCTCCAGCGGACGGAAATCCACGAGGTCGAAGAACACTTTGCCAAGGGACAAAAGGGTTCTTCGGCAATGCCGCACAAGCGGAATCCGATTGGCTCGGAGAACATCTGCGGTTGTGCCCGGGTCCTGCGCGGCCACGTGGTCACGGCTTATGAAGACGTGGCCCTCTGGCATGAACGGGACATTTCCCATTCCAGTGCGGAACGGATGATCCTGCCGGACTCTACTTCGCTGCTGGACTACATGCTTCGGCGGTTCGGCCGTATTTTGAAGAACCTGGATGTGTTCCCAGAAACGATGAAGAAGAACATGGACAAGACCCTCGGCTTGATTTACTCCGGCCGGGTCCTGCTCAAACTGGTCAACAGTGGGATGAGCCGGGAGGCCGCCTATGACCTGATTCAGCCGTACACTGCGAAGTGCTGGGCCGAACAGATTGCCTTCCGTCCGTTGCTGGAAGCTGACCCGACTATCCAAAAGCAGCTGACCAAGGAAGACCTGGACGATGCCTTCGACTACCACTGGCACCTCCGCCACGTCGACGACATTTACAAGCGAATTGGCTTAGACTAATTAGTAAAAAGCGGCCCTGGACTTTTATCCGGGACCGCTTTTTGTTATGGTAAGGACAATTATGTTGTAGTGAGGAGTACTCAGATGAAATTTAACCGTCAATTCTATAAGACAAGCAGCTTCTACTTCGGCTGGGCCCTCGTATTAGCGCCCCTCGTCAACCTAGCCGTTAGTCAGGACCCGGTGGGGAAGATTCTCAATTATGGGTGCCAGCTTTTTAGCCTGCTTTTCCTGATTGCGTCCCTTATTAAACGCGAACGCTAGGGTAGTTCTTACCATAAATCTTGAGTTCCCGGTATTCGCCGGCAACTTTGGCGATGGCGGGGAGGTGGCCCCAGTATTCAAAGCCACTCTGCTTGAAGAGCCCCTGGCTCGCCTGGTTGCGTTCGTAAATGTAGGCAACGACCGTCTTAAAGTGGAGCTCTTCTTTGATTTGCTGGTCGGCAAATGCGAGGAGCCGGCGGCCGAGGCCCTGCCGGTGGGCGCCGTGGTGGATGTAAATAGCAATTTCTGCCGTGTCTGTGTAAGCGGGGTGGGTGGAAAAGTATTCCAGGGCGCACCAGCCGCTGACCTTGCCATCGCTGTCAACTACCCAGAGGGGGTGGCGGTCGTCAAACTGGGCGAACCACTCTTCGCGGTCCGCAACGGTAATCGGCTTGCTTTCGTCGGTGGCAATGCCGGCCGCAACGGCCTCATTAAAGATGTTGATGATGGTTTCCCAGTCGCTGGCCTCTGCCCGGCGAATCTTAATCGTTGCTTTTGTCATTGTAAGATCTCCTTTACGAATCATTGTAGACGCTCTTACGGGTGCTGACCAGTTATCTGGTCGGCACCGTTTTATTTACGGACAAAGTTAGGTGACTATCCCTTTCTATTAGCAATAATAGCGAACAATACCACGGAATAAATGGCTAAAGTTAACGAAAACCGTTGACAGACAGCACCGCCGATAGTATATTGTTAGTATAAAAGGGCGAATGAATTCCGTCCATTGCTTAATATAGTTCGTGATTTTGTAAAGGAGACGCGACTGAGATGGAAAAACTATTGTACACCGGTAAGGCAAAACAGATGTGGCAAACCGACGACCCCGAGGTTTTACGGGTCGTTTACATGGACCAGGCCACGGCACTGAACGGCAAGGAAAAGGACCATTTTGCTGGTAAGGGGAAGGCCGCCAACGCAATTTCCACCCTGGTTTTCCAATACTTAGTCCGTCATGGTATCCAGACCCACTTCATCAAGAAGCTGTCTGATAAGGAAGAGTTGGTTAAAAAGTGTCAGATGGTGCCGCTGGAATTTGTGACCCGGAATGTGATCGCGGGCCACTTTGCCAGCCGTTACGGCTTGCATGAAGGGGACTCTTTAACCGAACCAGTGGAAGAAACTTTCTACAAGAGCGACCAGCTTGACGACCCATTCATCAACGAGTCCGCGACGATTGCGCTCAGGATTGCGACCCACCAAGAACTCGAACAGATGTGGGGTGTCTGCCGGGAAGTCAACACCCTGCTGACCCACCTTTTTGCCCAGGCGGGAATGCGGTTGGTGGACTTCAAACTGGAATTTGGCCACCTCAGTGATGGCAAGATTATTCTGGCTGACGAGTTTTCGCCGGACAACTGCCGGCTTTGGGACCTCAAGACGAACGACCACCTGGACAAGGACGTTTACCGGCGGGGTCTCGCCGACTTGACGACCACCTACGATGAAGTGCTGGCCCGGTTACAACAAGCAATTGCGGAGGAAAACTAATGACTAAAGTTCGGATTTTCGTTACCTACAAGCCGTCCGTATTTGACCCCCAGGGGGACACGATCAAGAAGACCATTCACAACCTCGGACACGATGAAGTCCAGGATGTTCAAGTCGGCAAGTTCTTCGACGTCATGGTTGACGGGGGCAGCGACCAAGTTGCCGCTACCGTCAAGCAAATCGCCGATCAGCTCCTGGTCAACTTCAACATGGAAACCTACACCTACCAAGTAATGGAGGATCATCAATGAAAATTGCGGTAATCGTTTTTCCAGGTTCCAATTGTGATATTGATATTTACGAGGCCCTGCATACGGTCTGTGGCGCGGACGTCGACTACGTTTCCCACAAGCAGGAGAGCCTGGCAGGCTACGACGCGGTGATGCTTCCCGGGGGCTTTTCCTACGGCGACTACCTGCGGGCCGGAGCAATCGCCCGCTTTTCACCCGTGATGGGGGCCGTGGTTGAAATGGCCCGGGCTGGAAAACCAGTTTTTGGGACCTGCAATGGCTTTCAGATTTTAACTGAGGCGGGACTGTTGCCTGGCGGCTTGAAGCGCAATGATAGCCAACAGTTTGTCTGCAAGACGGTACCGCTGGAGGTGGTTTCCAACCGGACCCTCTTTACCAGCCAGTACCAAGAGCACGAACGGATTGCCCTGCCAATTGCTCACGCAGACGGTAGCTACTATGCCGACCAGGAGACCCTTGACCAGCTCGAGGCGCACCACCAGGTCGTCTTCCGTTATGCCGAAGAAAACCCGAATGGCAGTCTGCGGAACATCGCTGGAATTTGCAACGAGCGGGGCAACGTGCTCGGCATGATGCCGCACCCGGAGCGGGCCGTTGAAGCGCTCCTCGGCAATACCGATGGGCTGCGGTTGTTCAAGTCCCTGTTAGCAAACGGCAGTGTGAAAGTGGAGGAATAGACGATGAAGCAAGCAATGTCACCGGAAGAAATCAAAGCCCAAAAGCCTTACCTGGACTGGAGCCTGAGCGAAGCGGAATACAACTACATCAGTGAACAGCTCCTGGGGCGGTTGCCAAACTACACGGAGACCGGCCTCTTCTCCGCAATGTGGAGTGAACACTGTTCTTACAAGAAGTCCAAGCCGGTCCTCCGGCTCTTCCCCAACAAAAACGCCCGGGTGCTCCAGGGACCAGGTGAAGGCGCCGGGGTCGTGGACATTGATGATGGTCAGGCGGTTGTCTTCAAGGCCGAAAGCCACAACCACCCGACGACCGTGGAACCTTACCAGGGGGCCGCAACCGGAATCGGCGGTATCCTGCGGGACATCTTTAGTATGGGTGCCCGCCCGGTAGCATCGCTTGACTCCCTTCACTTTGGCGAACTGACGGACGCGCAGACGAAGATGCGGGTTACCGGGACCGTCCGCGGCATCGGTGACTACGGCAACTGTATGGGGATTCCCACGGTCGCTGGGGAAACGACCTTTGATTCTTGCTACCAGGGCAACGTCCTCTGTAACGCCATGAGTGTCGGCCTGATGGACCAGAAAGACCTGCAAAAGGGGAAGGCGGCCGGAATCGGCAACGCGGTCATGTACGTCGGTGCTAAGACTGGCCGGGATGGAATCCATGGCGCGACCTTTGCCTCTGCGGACTTTAGCGACGAAAACGCGACCCAGCGTTCCGCTGTCCAGGTCGGGGACCCCTTCATGGAAAAACTCCTGTTGGAGGCCTGCCTAGAAGTAATCACGAAGCACCCCGACTGGCTGGTCGGCATTCAAGACATGGGGGCCGCTGGAATCGTTTCCTCCAGTGCCGAAATGGCTTCCGAGGGGAACAGTGGGATGGAACTAGACCTAGACCTGGTTCCCCAGCGTGAAAGCGGGATGTCGGCCTATGAAATCATGCTCAGCGAGTCCCAGGAACGGATGCTGCTCTGTGTTAACAAGGGCCACGAGGAAGACGTCAAGAAGGTCTTTGACTTTTACGACCTTGAGGCGGTCACCATTGGCCGGATCACGGCTGGTCACCAGTACGTCCTCCACCATGACGGCGAGGTAGTCTGTGACATTCCGGTCAGCAGCCTGACCGACGACGTGTTGGAAGAACACAGTGAGGAAAAGAAGCCCGCCCGGATCATTGCGGCTGAACAGGAACCAGCTTGGCAGCCCCAGATTACGGACGTGGAAGCAACCCTCCGCTCCCTGCTCCAGCAAAGTACGGTTGCCGACAAGAGCAGCCTTTACCAGCAGTACGACTCCCAGGTGCGGACGAACACCGTTGTCGGTCCCGGCAGTGATGCTGGGGTAATCCGAGTGCGGGGGACGCATAAGGGCCTGGCAATGACCACCGACGGCAACGGCCGTTTCGTCTACCTGAGTCCGAAGGTTGGCGGGCAGATTGCCCTAGTTGAAGCGGTCTGCAATATCATCGCCAGCGGGGCCGAACCATTGGCGATTACTGACTGCCTTAACTACGGTGACCCGAACGACCCGGAAATCTTCTGGGAGCTGCACCAGTCCGTCCAGGGGATGGCAAATGCCTGCCGGGTCTTTGATACCCCGGTCATCTCCGGGAACGTTTCCTTGTACAACGAAAATAACGGTCAGGCTATCCACCCGACCCCGATGGTGGGGATGGTCGGCCTGGTCAAGAACCTCGATCACGTTATCCCGTCCTTTGCCCAGCATCCTGGGGACCGTGTTTACCTGGTGGGGCAGACCGGCGACGACTACGCGGGCTCCGAACTGCAAAAAATGCTCCAGGGGGATATCAGCGGGACGTTAGCTGATTTCGACCTGGAAACCGTCCGTGACTACCTACACCGCCTGCTCAAGCTAATGCAGGCTGGTAAGGTTGCCAGCGCCCATGACCTCAGCGAGGGCGGCCTCGGGGTGGCCCTGAGCGAAACCCTCTTTAAGACGGACCTGGGGATGGACCTTGACCTGCGTCATCTGACCGCGGACCAGTTCTTTAGCGAAACTCCGGGCCGGCTAATTGTGACTGTACCAGCGGAAGCCGCCGCGGACTTTGAAAGTGCTATGGGCGGGGATGCCGCAATGGTGGGGACCGTTACTAATAGCCACTGGCTGCAAGCCCGGCTAGCAGACGCGGAGGTCAACCAGAGCGTGGCTGAACTGCAAAAACTATGGGAGGAGGCACTGCCTTGCCAGCTGAAATCAAAGGATTAAATGAAGAGTGTGGCGTCTTCGGCGTCTTCGGGGCGCCCGACGCTAGCCAACTGACCTACTACGGCCTCCATACCCTGCAACACCGGGGACAGGAGGGGGCCGGAATTGTTTCTAGCGATGGCAAGCAGCTGTACCAGCACCGTGACCGGGGCCTGCTGGCGAAGGTCTTCGCGGATCCAGCCGAGTTGAAACGCCTGGTGGGCGACGCCGCAATCGGCCACGTTCGCTACGGGACCAGCGGTCATAACTCGATTGCCAACGTCCAGCCTTTCCTCTTTCGTTTCCATGATGGTGACGTCGCCCTGGCCCACAACGGCAACTTGACCAACGCGGTCACCCTGCGGCGCCAATTGGAAGATGAGGGGGCGGTCTTTCAGTCCGACTCCGATACGGAAATCTTGATCCATCTGATTCGCCAACACATCAAGGAGGGCTTTATCCCGGCCTTAAAGAAGAGCCTCAACCAGGTCCACGGCGGCTTTGCCTACTTGCTCTTGCAGCGGGATCGCCTGATTGCGGCCCTCGACCCGAACGGTATTCGGCCTCTCTGCATTGGTCAACTGGCTAACGGTGCCTACGTGGTGGCCAGTGAGACCTGCGCCCTGGACATTATCAACGCCAAATTCGTCCGCGACGTCCAGCCGGGTGAGCTGATTATCATTGATCGCGACGGCCTCCACATCGACCACTACACGACGGATACCAAGCTGGCAATCTGCTCGATGGAGTACATCTACTTTGCCCGGCCGGATTCCATCATCCACGGGGTGACGGTTCACAACGCCCGCAAGGAGATGGGACGGCGTTTGGCCCAAGAGCACCCGGTCGACGCGGACATCGTCATTGGGGTACCGAATTCCTCCCTTTCGGCGGCCTCAGGTTATGCCGAAGCCAGCGGTCTTCCCTATGAGATGGGTCTGATCAAGAGCCAGTACGTTGCCCGGACCTTTATCCAGCCGACCCAGGCGTTACGAGAACGGGGCGTTCACCTGAAACTGTCTGCCGTTCGCGGGGTGGTCAACGGCAAGCGGGTCATCGTGGTCGACGACTCGATTGTCCGGGGGACGACCTCCAAGCAGATTATCAAAATGTTACGGGACGCCGGGGCGAAGGAAGTACATATGCTGATTGCGTCACCGCCGTTCAAATTTCCCTGCTTCTACGGGATCGATATTTCCACCCGGTCGGAACTGTTTGCGGCCCACTACTCAGTCGAAGAGATGCGGCGGCAGATGGGGGCGGATTCGCTCAGCTTCTTGAGCGTTGAGAGCTTAATCAAGGCCATCAACGTTCCTGACGCCGGGGATGCACCGTATGGCGGCCTGACAGTGGCCTACTTTAATGGCGACTACCCGACGCCGCTGTACGATTACGAGGCGGGTTACCTTAAATCGCTGAATGCACAGGAGCAGCGTGAACGAAAGGAGCGTGCGCGGCAATGAACCGTTATCAAGAAGCTGGCGTTGACGTCAATGCCGGTTACGAATTAGTAGACCGGATCAAGAATGCAGTGAAGTCTACGAACCGGCCGGGCGTGGTTGGTGGCATCGGCAGCTTTGGCGGCTTGTTCGACCTCGGTGAGTTACACGTGAAACACCCGATCCTGGTTTCGGGAACTGATGGTGTTGGTACTAAATTAATGATTGCCCAACGCCTTAACAAGCACGACACGATCGGCATCGACGTGGTTGCCATGTGCGTCAATGACGTGCTGGCCCAGGGCGCCGAACCGCTCTACTTTCTTGACTACATCGCCACCGGCCACAATGACCCGGCCAAGATGGCGGCAATCGTCACTGGGGTTGCCCAGGGTTGCCGGGACGCCGGCGCCGCTTTGATTGGTGGCGAAACGGCGGAAATGCCGGATATGTATGCCCGGGACGAATATGACCTGGCGGGAACCGTGACGGGCGTGGCCGAAAAAGGTGAAATGCTGACGGCAGACCGCCCGGCAGCCGGGGACGTCCTGCTTGGCCTCCCGTCCAGCGGCCTCCACTCCAACGGCTTTTCCCTTGTCCGGCAAATTCTCTTCAAGGACCACCAGCTGGCCTTGGACGCGCGCCCGGCTGAATTAGCGGGGCAGACGATCGGTGAAGCCCTCCTGACGCCGACGAAAATCTATGTTCGGCCGGTCCTGCCGCTGGTCCGCCAGGGGCTGGTTAACGGGATTGCCCACATCACCGGTGGGGGCCTCATTGAGAACCTGCCGCGGATGTTCGGCGACCACTTGCAGGCCGTTGTTAACGCGGGTAGCTGGCCGGTACCACCGATTTTCACCTACCTGCAAAAACTCGGTGGCCTCCCGCTAGCGGATTGCTGGCAGACCTTTAACATGGGGCTTGGCCTGGTTCTGGCTGTCCAGCCGGAAAAGCTGGCGGCGGTGCAGGCGGCCCTGACCGATGCGGGACAGGAAAGCTACCGGGTTGGCCGTCTGCAAGAACGGCCGGCTGGGGCAGCAAAGATTGAAATTAAGTGAGGCGTGCAGCATGAGAGTAGCGATTTTTGCTTCCGGCAACGGAACGAATTTTGAAGAATTAGCCCAGCACTTTCAGGCCGGGAGCCTGCCGGGGAAACTAGCCCTGTTGTTTTGCAACCACCCGGACGCACCGGTGATGGGACGGGCAGCGCGGCTCGGTGTCCCCGCCGAGAGTTTTACGGTCAAGGAAAGCGGCGGCAAGCTGGCCTATGAGCAGCGGGTGCTGGCCGTCCTGAAGCAGTACCGGATCGACTTCATCGTCCTGGCCGGTTACCTGCGGGTGGTTGGCCCGACGATCCTCGATGAATATGACCACCGGATTGTCAACCTGCACCCGGCCTGGCTGCCGGAGTACCCGGGCCTCCATTCCATCGAACGGGCCTTTAACGATGGCCGGACCCAGACCGGGGTAACGGTTCACTACATCGACGCTGACCTAGACGCCGGCCCGGTGATTGCCCAGTGCCACGTGCCGATTTTGCCAGACGACACGGTGGCGAGCTTGGAAGAGCGGGTTCACGCGACAGAACACCAGTTATACCCATTAGCACTACGAGAAGCACTGTTGGCAGCAGGAGAAAAGGAGTATTAAGAATGAAACGAGCATTGGTAAGCGTATCTGATAAGACAAACCTGGTTCCCTTTGTTCAAGGGCTGGTTGACAACGGCTACGAAATTGTTTCTACCGGGGGTACCAAGCGGGTCTTGGACGAAGCGGGTATTTCGACCATTAGCATCGAGGACGTTACCCACTTCCCTGAAATCCTGGATGGGCGGGTCAAGACCCTCAACCCCTATGTTCACGGTGGCCTGTTAGCCCGGCGGGAACTGCCAGAACACATGGCAACGCTGGAGAAGCTCAACATCACGCCAATCGACCTGGTTTGCGTCAACCTGTACCCGTTCAAGGAAACAATTGAACAGCCGGACGTCAAGCTCGCCGACGCAATTGAAAACATTGACATTGGCGGCCCAAGCATGGTCCGGTCCGCGGCGAAAAACTACCGGGACGTGACCATCGTCGTTGACCAGGCCGACTACGACCAGGTGCTGGCGGAAATCAAGGCGGACGGTGATACCAGCCTCGCTACCCGGACCAAGCTCGCCGCCAAGGCCTTCCGCCACACCGCTGCTTATGATGCCCTGATTTCTCAATACCTGACCAAGCAAGACGGGCTGGAAGACCCAGAGAAGCTGACGTTGACCTGGAACCTCAAGGAAACGATGCGCTATGGGGAAAACAGTCACCAGAAAGCATGGCTCTATGAGGACGCCCTGCCAAAGAGCTTCTCAGTTCTTTCGGCTAACCAGCTCCACGGGAAGAAGTTGTCCTACAACAACATTAAGGACGCTGACGAGGCCCTGCGGTGTATCCGCGAATTTGACGAACCAACCGTCGTAGCGATGAAGCACATGAACCCATGTGGGATTGGTCGGGGTGAAACCCTGGAACAGGCTTGGGACCGGGCCTATGAAGCGGACCCGGTATCAATCTTCGGTGGGGTAATTGCCCTGAACCGTCAAGTGGACCTGGCAACGGCCGAGAAGATGCACAAGCTCTTCCTGGAAATTATCATTGCGCCGGGCTTTGACGACGATGCCTATGCCGTGCTGGCAAAGAAAAAGAACCTGCGCCTGCTGACCGTCGACTTTAGCAAGAAGGACGAGGACATCCGCCACGAAGTTGTTTCCGTCATGGGCGGGATGCTGATGCAGGAACAGGACGTCCTAGATGAAGACTACCACGACTGGAAGTGCGTCACGGAGGCCCAACCGACGGAAGCCCAGCTCCGGTCACTGGCCTTTGCCTGGAAGGCCGTTAAGCACGCCAAGTCGAACGCCATCGTGGTGGCGAACGATGAACGGACGCTGGGCGTCGGCGAAGGTCAGCCTAACCGGATTGACTCACTCAAGATTGCCGTTCAACACGCCGGTGACGCGATTGACGACCGGGCGGTGATGGCGAGCGACGCCTTCTTCCCGTTTGGCGACTGTGTCGAGTACGCCGGCCAGCACGGGATCAAGGCCGTGGTCCAACCGGGCGGCTCGATTCGCGACCAGGAGTCGATTGAGATGGCAAATAAGTACGGGATTGCGATGGTCACGACGGGGGTTCGCCACTTCCGCCACTAGAAAGATTGTGAGGAGAAGCAGATGGCAGGACAAGTAAACGTGTTAGTAGTTGGTGAAGGTGGTCGGGAGTTTGCGATTGCTAAGAAGCTCCAGGAGAGTCCCCACGTCAAGCAGGTGTACTGCGCGCCCGGCAACGTAGGGATGCCAACTGTCGGCGTCCAACCGGTGGCGATTGCGGAAACCGACTTTGCGGGGCTGATCAAGTTTGCCAAGGAGCACGCGGTGGCTTGGACCTTCGTTGGCCCTGAAGACAGCCTGGTCGACGGAATCGTGGATGACTTCGCGGCGGCCGGCTTAAAGGCATTTGGCCCCAACGCCCGGGCCGCCCAGCTCGAGGGTTCCAAGGATTACGCGCTCAACTTCATGAACAACTACGGGGTGCCGACTGCCCGCCATGCCTCCTACCGGGACCAGACCGCGGCCCTCGCGGAAATCGACCAGTTTGGCTTTCCACTGGTAATCAAGGAAAACGGGCTAGCAGGTGGCAAGGGGGTTGTGATCGCCCAGGACCACGTTACGGCCGTTCAGACAGTCAAGGAGATGTTTGCCAGCGGTCAAGCCCGGCTGGTGCTGGAAGAATGCCTGGTTGGCCCCGAATACTCGATGTTTGTCCTGCTGAGCAATGGTCACTACCGGATCCTGCCAATGGCCCAGGACCACAAGCGGGCCTATGATGGTGACAAGGGCCCGAATACCGGCGGCATGGGCGCGTACAGTCCGCTGCCCCAGCTGAGTGCTGCGGACCGCCAGGCGATGGTTGACCAGGTAGTTGTGCCCACGGTCAACGGCCTGGTGGCTGGTGGCTACCACTACCACGGCATTCTCTACATCGGTCTGATTATGACGGCTACTGGTCCGAAGGTGATCGAATATAACGTCCGCTTGGGCGATCCCGAGACCCAGGTGATCCTGCCCCGGCTGCAGACCGACCTCTTTGAGCTGGTTGACCGGGCGCTAAACGATCAACCATTGCCAGAAGTGGTCGAGGACCCGCGGGCCAGCTTCGGGGTGGTTCTGGCGTCGCAGGGTTATCCGCAAAAGCCAGTCCACGGCCAAGCCCTTGGCAAGTTTCCGACCGCGGCTGGGATTGAGGTCGACTACGCCAACGTGGCGGGCAGTCTTGCCGATTTGCGGGGTGCTGGTGGCCGCCTGCTGATGGTGCTGGCCCAAGCGGACTCCCTCGCGGCCGCCCATGACCGCGTCTACGACTACCTGGCGGCACTGGATGAGCCGGAGTGCTTCTACCGGACCGACATTGGTGCGAAGGCGGGATTATAGCTTATAACTTGCAAAAGCGTCCGAACGCTGCACGAGGCACTATGTCCAGTCAAGTATACAGGTTAAATAGATAAAATTAATTTAGGCGGC